>ENA-OROM01001100-OROM01001100.1-human-gut-metagenome-genome-assembly--contig:-NODE-1100-length-27980-cov-6.850385_pt1 | contig 27980 bp, 20 predicted proteins | sample MGYA00242129_ERZ509050 | MGnify/ENA primary metagenome ERZ509050 (study PRJEB26280, sample SAMEA2338701) | human gut metagenome | biome: human gut; feature: human-associated habitat; material: faeces...
AGGAATTCGGCGTTTCCGCCGCTGCTCCTGTTGCTGTTGCTGCTGCTCCTGCCGCTGGTGGAGCTGCTGCTGAAGAAAAAACATCTTTCGATGTTGTTTTGAAAGCTGCTGGTGCAAATAAACTTGCTATCGTTAAATTGGTGAAAGAACTCACCGGACTTGGCTTGAAAGAAGCAAAAGACCTTGTAGACGGTGCTCCTAACAACATCAAAGAAGGTCTTGCTAAGGCTGATGCTGAGGCTTTGAAAAAACAATTGGAAGAAGCTGGAGCAGAAGTTGAACTTAAATAATACATCTGTTAATCAGAGAGTTTGGTTAAGAATCATCTCACTCGGTGATTCTTAACCTTTTTGTGTATATATTTTTAATTAAGTTCACTTAATCCCTTTTATAAATGTCTTCTACAATAGGTAAACCACGCGTAAATTTCGCTTCAATTAAGAATCCGCTTCCTTATCCGGATTTCCTTGAAGTTCAGTTGAAGTCATTTCAAGACTTTTTGCAACTCGACACCCCGCCTGAAAAAAGAAAAAACGAAGGGCTTTTCAAGGTATTCGCCGAGAATTTCCCCATTGCTGATACGCGCAATAACTTTGTCCTCGAATTTTTGGACTATTATATCGATCCGCCGAGATATACGATTGAAGAATGTCTCGAAAGAGGGTTGACTTACAGCGTACCGTTAAAGGCCAAATTGAAATTATACTGTACCGATCCCGATCATGAGGATTTCGCTACGGTAATTCAAGACGTTTATTTAGGCCCTATCCCTTATATGACTGCTAAGGGTACGTTTGTTATCAATGGGGCCGAACGTGTTGTCGTTTCACAGTTGCACCGTTCTCCGGGCGTGTTCTTCGGACAAAGTATACACGCTAACGGTACAAAACTTTATTCGGCACGTATTATTCCGTTCAGGGGCTCTTGGATTGAATTTGCCACTGATATAAACAACGTGATGTATGCCTATATCGACCGGAAGAAAAAGTTGCCCGTTACCACTTTGTTGCGTGCGATTGGTTTCGAGACCGATAAGGATATTCTCGAAATATTCGGTTTGGCAGAAGACTTGAAAGTCTCCAAAGCAAGTTTGAAAAAAGCCATTGGCCGCAGATTGGCGGGTAATGTCGTTAAGGCTTGGGTGGAAGACTTTGTAGACGAGGATACCGGTGAGGTCGTTTCTATCGAACGTACCGAGATTGTCATTCCTCGTGAAACTGTCCTTGAAGAATCGCATATTGCCGATATTATCGAATCGGGAGTCCAAAATATCTTGTTGCATAAAGAGGATAGCAACACGTCGGATTACTCGATTATATTCAATACGTTGCAAAAGGATTCCAGCAACTCGGAAAAAGAAGCCGTGTTGTATATTTATCGCCAATTACGTAATGCCGAGCCTGCCGATGATGCCAGTGCCCGCGAGGTGATTACCAACCTTTTCTTCTCGGAGAAACGTTACGATTTGGGAGAAGTAGGACGTTATAGAATAAACAAGAAATTAAATCTTTCTACCTCGCCCGATGTGAAGGTGCTTACGAAAGAGGATATCATCGAAATTATCAAATATCTTATCGAGTTGATTAACTCGAAGACCGATGTCGATGATATAGACCATTTGAGCAACCGTCGTGTGCGCACGGTAGGAGAACAATTATATAATCAGTTCGGAGTGGGGTTGGCTCGTATGGCGCGTACCATTCGTGAGAGAATGAACGTGCGGGATAACGAGGTGTTTACTCCCATCGATTTGATTAATGCAAAGACGATATCGTCTGTTATCAATACATTCTTCGGGACGAACGCTTTGTCGCAGTTCATGGATCAGACGAATCCGTTGGCCGAAATTACACACAAACGTCGTATGTCGGCTTTGGGTCCCGGCGGTTTGTCTCGCGAACGCGCCGGTTTCGAGGTTCGTGACGTGCACTATACGCACTATGGACGTCTTTGTCCTATCGAGACTCCCGAAGGTCCTAATATCGGTTTGATCTCGTCTCTTTGTGTATATGCTAAAATTAACGATCTGGGCTTCATCGAAACTCCATATCGAAAAGTGGAAAATGGAAAAGTAGATTTGTCGCCCGAAGGTGTGGTTTATTTGACCGCCGAAGCTGAGGAAAACTTGGTGGTAGCGCAGGGTAATGCTCCGTTGAATGACGACGGTACATTTGTTCGTAATCGGGTAAAATCTCGTTTGGAGGCCGATTTTCCCGTCGTGTCGCCCGATCAGGTGAATCTGATGGACGTGTCGCCTACTCAGATAGCTTCTATCGCTGCATCGTTGATTCCGTTCCTCGAACACGATGATGCGAACCGTGCGTTGATGGGGTCGAACATGATGCGCCAAGCAGTTCCTTTATTGCGTCCCGAAGCTCCTATTGTGGGAACGGGCATCGAGGGTCAGTTGATTCGCGATTCTCGTACGCAGATTACGGCCGAGGGCGATGGTGTTATCGAGTTTGTCGATGCCACTACGATTCGTATTCGCTACGATCGTACGGAAGATGAAGAATTTGTAAGTTTTGAAGATTCCGTAAAAGAATATATCATACCCAAGTTCCGTAAAACGAACCAGAGCACGACTATCGATTTGCGTCCTATCTGCCACAAGGGAGACCGGGTTAAAGCCGGAGATATTCTTACCGAAGGTTATTCCACCGAGAATGGCGAGTTGGCTTTGGGACGTAACCTCAAAGTCGCATTCATGCCGTGGAAAGGATATAACTACGAGGATGCTATCGTGTTGAACGAGCGTGTCGTTCGTGAAGACATTCTTACTTCGGTTCACGTCGATGAATATTCGTTGGAAGTGCGTGAAACCAAGCGCGGTATGGAGGAACTTACTTCCGATATTCCCAATGTAAGCGAGGATGCTACGAAAGATCTCGATGAACGTGGTATTATTCGTATCGGAGCTCAGGTTAATCCCGGAGATATTATGATCGGTAAGATTACTCCGAAAGGAGAATCCGATCCTTCTCCCGAAGAAAAATTGCTTCGTGCGATTTTCGGTGATAAAGCCGGCGATGTGAAAGATGCTTCCTTGAAAGCTACTCCTTCGTTGAAAGGTGTCGTTATCGGTACGAATCTATTCTCTCGTGCCATTAAAAAGAAAAAATCGAAACTCAGCGACAAAGCCATTCTTCCGAAACTCGACGAGGAATATGAAGAAAAGATGAACGGTTTGAAAGCCATTCTCATCGATAAGTTGCTTGTTTTGACACAAGGTAAGGTTTCTCAGGGTGTGAAAGATTTCATGGGAACCGATGTCGTGTCGAAGGGAACGAAATTCACTCAGGCTGTTCTGAATAAAATCGATTATACTACGGTACAGGTAAGCAAGTGGACGACCGATGCCGCTAAGAACGAATTGATACGCGCTACTATCATCAATTATTTGAAGAAGTATAAAGAATATGATGCCGAGTTGCGTCGTAAGAAATTCGATATTTCTATCGGAGATGAACTTCCTTCCGGTATCGTGCAAATGGCCAAAGTGTATATTGCAAAGAAGCGTAAGATAAGCGTGGGCGATAAGATGGCCGGACGTCACGGTAACAAGGGTATCGTTTCGCGTATCGTTCGTCAGGAAGACATGCCTTTCTTGGCTGACGGAACTCCGGTTGATATCGTTTTGAACCCGTTGGGTGTGCCTTCTCGTATGAACTTGGGACAGATTTTCGAGACCGTTTTAGGTTGGGCAGGAGCCGAGTTGGGAGAAAAATTTGCGACTCCGATTTTCGACGGGGCAAGCCTTGATGATTTGAATACATGGACCGATAAAGCCGGACTCCCTCGTTATGGTAAGACCTATTTGTATGACGGTGGCACAGGCGAGCGTTTCGACCAGCCGGCTACGGTGGGGGTAATCTATATGCTGAAACTGGGCCACATGGTCGAAGACAAGATGCATGCCCGTTCCATCGGTCCGTACTCTTTGATTACGCAACAACCTTTGGGTGGTAAAGCACAGTTCGGTGGTCAGCGTTTCGGTGAAATGGAGGTTTGGGCTCTCGAAGCCTTCGGTGCTTCTCATGTTTTGCAGGAAATCCTGACGATCAAGTCGGACGACGTGGTTGGACGTTCGAAAGCCTATGAGGCAATCGTTAAGGGAGAACCTATGCCGACACCCGGTATTCCCGAGTCTCTGAATGTGTTATTGCATGAATTGAGAGGTCTTGGTCTTAGCGTCAACTTAGAATAAATAAAATCCAATGGCCAGACTGTCGCAGAAATGTGACAGTCGGCCAATAACTCTTTATACATTAAAAACATATGGCTTTTAGAAAAGATAACAAAATAAAGAGTAACTTTTCGAAGATTTCGATCGGTTTGGCTTCGCCCGAAGAGATTCTGGAAAATTCGAGCGGTGAGGTCTTGAAACCCGAAACCATCAATTACCGTACCTATAAACCCGAGCGGGACGGTCTTTTCTGCGAACGTATATTCGGACCTGTAAAAGATTACGAGTGTCATTGCGGAAAATATAAACGTATTCGCTACAAGGGTATCGTGTGCGACCGATGTGGTGTGGAAGTAACAGAGAAAAAGGTGCGCCGCGAACGCATGGGGCATATACAGCTCGTTGTTCCGGTAGCTCATATTTGGTATTTCCGTTCGTTACCCAATAAGATTGGGTATTTGTTGGGATTGCCCAGCAAGAAATTGGACGCTGTTATCTATTACGAGCGTTATATTGTCATACAGCCGGGACCTCAATCGGATTTGGCTACTTACGATTTGCTTTCCGAAGAGGAATATTTGAACATCATGGATTCACTTCCTCGTGAAAATCAGATGCTCGAAGATACCGATCCGAATAAGTTTATCGCTAAGATGGGAGCAGAAGCTATCTACGATCTGCTTTCTCGTTTGGATCTCGATGAGCTGTCTTACGATTTGCGTCATCGTGCCAGCACCGATGGCTCTCAGCAACGCAAAACCGAGGCTTTGAAACGTCTCCAAGTCGTTGAGTCATTCCGGGCTTCTAAGGGTAGGAATCGGCCCGAATGGATGATTTTGAAAGTCATACCGGTTATCCCTCCCGAATTGCGTCCGTTGGTTCCTCTCGATGGTGGCCGTTTTGCGACTTCCGATTTGAACGATTTGTACCGTCGGGTAATTATCCGTAACAATCGTTTGAAACGATTGATGGAGATCAAGGCTCCTGAGGTTATTCTTCGAAATGAAAAACGTATGTTGCAGGAGGCTGTGGATTCTTTGCTCGACAACTCTCGCAAGTCCAGCGCGGTGAAAACCGAGGCCAATCGTCCGTTAAAGTCTCTTTCCGATAGTTTGAAAGGTAAGCAAGGACGTTTCCGCCAAAACCTGTTGGGTAAACGTGTCGATTATTCTGCGCGTTCGGTTATCGTCGTAGGTCCCGAATTGAAAATGCACGAATGCGGTTTGCCCAAAAATATGGCGGCCGAATTGTATAAACCGTTTATTATCCGTAAACTTATCGAGCGTGGTATCGTTAAGACGGTAAAATCGGCTAAGAAAATCGTCGATCGCAAAGAGCCTGTGGTATGGGATATCCTCGAACATGTGATGAAGGGACACCCCGTGCTGTTGAACCGTGCCCCGACGTTGCACCGTTTGGGTATTCAGGCGTTCCAGCCCAAAATGATCGAAGGTAAGGCTATCCAGTTGCATCCGCTCGCTTGTACGGCATTTAACGCCGACTTCGACGGTGACCAGATGGCTGTTCACTTGCCTCTCGGAAACGAGGCAATTCTTGAAGCTCAACTGTTGATGTTGGGTGCTCATAATATCTTGAACCCTGCCAATGGTGCACCTATCACTGTGCCTTCGCAGGATATGGTTTTGGGATTGTATTATATTACCAAACTTCGTCCGGGTTCGTTGGGTGAAGGACTGAAATTCTATGGTCCCGAAGAAGCCGAAATCGCTTACAACGAAGGTAAAGTTTCGTTGCACGCTCCGGTATCGGTCGTTGTGAAAGATGTCGATAAGGACGGTAATATCATCGAGCACATGGTCGAGAATACTTCGGTGGGCCGTGTACTGGTTAATCAGTATGTGCCTCAGGAGATCGGCTATGTCAATGAAATCCTTTCTAAGAAATCGTTGCGCGATATTATCGGTAAGGTGATTAAAGTTTGCGGTGTGACACGTTCGGCTCAGTTCCTCGACGATATCAAGAACTTGGGTTACTACATGGCATTCAAGGGAGGTTTGTCCTTCAATTTGGGTGATGTGCTCGTTCCGCCCGAAAAAGAGACTTTGGTTGCCGAAGGTAACGCCGAGGTGGAACAGATCATGAACAACTACAACATGGGTTTCATTACTTATAACGAGCGTTATAATCAGATTATCGATACATGGACTCATGTAAATTCTCGTCTGTCCGATATTTTGATGAAGCAACTTTCTGCCGACAATCAAGGATTCAATTCGGTATTCATGATGTTGGATTCGGGAGCTCGTGGTTCTAAGGATCAGATTCGTCAGTTGTCGGGTATGCGTGGTTTGATGGCCAAGCCCCAAAAGTCGGGAGCAGAAGGCGGTCAGATCATCGAGAACCCTATTTTGGCAAACTTCAAAGAGGGGCTTTCCGTGTTGGAATACTTTATCTCTACGCACGGTGCTCGTAAAGGTCTTGCCGATACAGCATTGAAGACAGCCGACGCCGGTTATTTGACCCGTCGTTTGGTCGATGTAGCTCACGATGTCATTATCCATGAAGAGGATTGCGGTACATTGCGCGGTTTGGTTTGTACAGAGATTAAGAATAACGAGGAGGTCGTAGCTTCTTTGGGTGAAAGAATATTAGGACGTGTGTCTGTTCACGATGTAGTGAATCCGTTGACTAACGAGATATTGGTTCACGCCGGTGAAGAAATTACCGAAGTTATTGCCAAGAAAATAGAGGATTCCCCTATCGAACAGGTGGAGATTCGTTCGGTTCTGACGTGCGAATCGAAGAAAGGTGTTTGTGCTAAATGTTACGGACGTAATCTTTCTAATAACCGCATGGTTCAAAAAGGCGAGGCTGTGGGTGTAATTGCTGCGCAGTCGATCGGTGAGCCGGGTACACAGCTTACATTGCGTACGTTCCACGTCGGTGGTATTGCTTCGAATATTGCGGCTGTATCGAGCGTTACATCTCGTTACGAGGGTATTTTGGAGATAGACGAACTTCGTACGGTAGAAAATGTATCCGATAGCGGTACAAGAGTACAGATTGTCGTAGGTCGATTGGCCGAAATGCGTATTATCGACCCGAATACGAAAATGGTGCTCATGACTGCCAATATTCCCTATGGATCAAAACTCTTCTTCAACAACGGCGATACCGTTAAGAAAGGCGATATGATTTGCGAATGGGACCCCTTCAATGCGGTAATTGTTTCGGAGGTGGGCGGTAGAGTCAACTTCGAAGCTGTGGAAGAAGGTGTTACTTATCGTGTAGAATCGGACGAACAATCCGGTTTGAAAGAGAAGATCATTATCGAATCGAAAGACCGTACCCGTGTACCGTCGGCACAAATTCTCGATGAAGCCGGGCAGGTAATCAAGAGTTATGCTTTGCCTGTGGGAGCTCACTTGATGATTGAAGACGGCGATACGATTAAAACGGGAGATGTATTCGTTAAGATACCTCGTGCGGTCGGTAAAGCCGGTGACATTACCGGTGGTCTTCCTCGTGTAACCGAGCTATTCGAAGCTCGTAACCCGTCTAATCCGGCTGTCGTTTCTGAAATCGACGGTGAGGTGATCTTCGGGAAAGTGAAACGTGGTAATCGTGAAATCTCTGTGGTTTCCAAGACGGGTGAGACGAAGAAATATTTGGTTCCTCTTTCCAAACAAATATTGGTACAAGAGAACGATTACGTGCGTGCCGGGACACCGCTTTCCGATGGAGCCGTTACTCCTTCCGATATCTTGGCCATCAAAGGTCCTACGGCTGTACAGGAATATATCGTGAACGAAGTTCAAGATGTGTACCGTATGCAGGGTGTGAAGATTAACGATAAGCACTTCGAGGTGATTGTTCGTCAAATGATGCGTAAGGTTCAAATTCTCGATCCGGGCGATACTCGATTCTTGGAACAACAGATTGTCGACAAGCGAGACTTCATGGACGAAAATGACCGTATTTGGGGTAAAAAAGTCGTTACCGATCCGGGCGATTCTCAAACGTTGAAAGCCGGACAGATCGTTACGGCGCGTAAATTGCGCGATGAAAATTCGGCTTTGAAACGGAAAGACTTGAAGTTGATACAGGTGCGCGATGCAATTCCTGCCACTTCCGAACAGATTCTGCAAGGTATTACCCGTGCAGCCCTGCAAACATCGAGCTTTATGTCGGCCGCTTCTTTCCAAGAGACGACAAAAGTGCTCAACGAGGCTGCTATCAATGGTAAGGTAGATACGTTGGAAGGTATGAAAGAAAACGTTATCTGCGGACACTTGATTCCTGCCGGTACAGGGCAGCGTGAGTTTGACAAACTCATTGTCGGATCCAAAGAGGAATTCGATCGTGTTTTTGCCAATCGTAAGAATGTAACTGATTTTTCTAACTAATAAGTGAAAAGACTCTAAAATAAGCGAGGCGGATAACATCTATCCGCCTCGCTTATTTTATGGAAACAAATGTCACGCGGGTGACTTTGCCGATAGTTGTGTGGGATTAGCGGTCTCCCAAAATGTGATTAATATATAGATTGCGATTGGACAATGTTATGAATGGTTCTATTTCATGGGATACCATCATGATGGTTGTTCCGTTACTCGATAAATCCCGTAGAATCTCGAACATACGGTTCCCGAATTGACGATCTATATAAGATGCCGGTTCGTCCAATATTAACATTTCCGGCTTAGAAATAAGAGCTCTCCCGAACAAAGATCGTTGGAGTTGTCCTCCCGATAACACCCCGATGGGTTTATTGCGCAAAGCGGTTATACCCATGAGGTCGAGCATTCCGTCTATTTCTTTTTTAGAGTCAAATTTTGTATTTCCCTTTTGGGTGTTACCCATAAGGCCCGAAGCTACTACTTCTTCTACGGTAATGGGAAATCGGCTGTCTATGCTGTTTTTTTGAGGCAGGTAACCCATATCTAATGAAGATACGGGCTCTCCTTGTCTGAAAAAGGAAATTCGTCCCTTAGTCGGACTCTGTAATCTGAGAATCGTACGCAGCAATGACGTTTTTCCCCCGCCGTTAGGGCCGGTAATCAAAAGAAAATCGCCTTGATAAATATCCAGATTTATATCTTCGAGGATATTCTTGTCTGTATAAGAGAGCCATACGTTTTCTATGGCTATTATTTTATTTTCCAGCAATGGCATCGGTTATATGTAAAAGTTCTTCGCTCCAATTATAGCTAAGCGGGTTAATAGGAACTACCTTCGCATTTATTTCAGATGCGAATGATTCGGCTTGTTTGGCATCGAATTCTTGTTGGATAAATATAACCTTCACGTTGTTTTCGCGTGCTATGTCTATGGCTTTTTTCAAATAAAAAGCAGACGGTTCTTTTCCGTTGTATTCCAAACTGAGCTGGTGCAGGTTGTAGTCTTTGGCCAAATAGCTGAGAGATGGATGATATATGGCGAACATAGTTCCGCTGACCGGTGAGAGCCGTTCGGTCATGATGGAATCCACTTGATTTATTTCGTCAAGCAGTTCTTCGTAGTTCTTGCGAAATACTTTTTCTCCGTCTGGATCGATACTAACAAACGCTTCGTACATGTTTCGGGCGATGATGCGCACATTCTTGGGGGAACTCCATGTGTGCGGATCGGCATCGAAATGATGGTGGTGTACATCGGCATCGTTGTGCTCGTGCGTACCTGAAAGTATATCGATACCTTCGGAAGTATCGAATATTTTCATATTCGGATTGTTCTGTTCCAATTTATCCATCCAAGCAAGTTCGAAGCCTATGTGCCCGATTTTGAAATAGGCGATACTTTTGCCCAAATGAACCAGATGAGACGGAGAGGGATCGTAGGCCTCGGGGTTACTGCCGGGAGGAACGATACAGTTAATATTGAACCGGTCTCCTGCAATTTTTTCAGCAAAATATTTCTGAGGTTGTATAGTTACCGTGACAATTTTCTGCTCTTTGTTTCCAGTAGTACATGCTACTGCGATAAATATTAGCAGTATACTCGTGCAATATTTCAGAAAAGAATGATTTTTCATAATAAAACGTTTTGCCTCACGGCATATTTTTGTACAAAAATAATATAATGTTGTTAAGAAACCATCTTTTCGTTGGATTTTAATATATTAAATTTCATTTTTAACATTTTACATATCAAACTTTTTTCAGATTGGAGAATATGTCATTCGACACCGTAAACCTTTTGATGGATTCGAGACGCGACAGTATCGAAAACTTGATTTAGATCTATCTTTCCAAAAGACATAAGGTATAGTTCTAACGGTTGTTTTTCAGGAGAATATGGTGGTTGGGTATATGGACGTGTACATAAAACGAAACCTAATCGTTCGTAAAAGCGTATTCTCCGTTGACTAATATCATCTAATGGTTTTTCTACTTCGAGAACTACCGGATTGTTAATGCGTTTTAGCAATTCGGTCATGGCAGTCGCTCCATAGCCCGATCCTCTGCAACTGCTGTCTACGGCGAAGTGCTCAACATAGGAAAAGTCATTCCATTTCCAATAAGAGATAAATCCGACTGCTTTGTTTTCATCAGATAGAAGAACGATGAAAAAATCGTCGTTTTCTTCGAGCAGCCGTATCACGTCGGAAAAATCTCTCCTTTCGTCCGGGGGAAAAGATTCTGTATAAATGCGTTCTATGAATTTTAAAGAGTTGCTATCGTTTGCGTAAACTTGTGAAATTTGTATCATATATCGATTTGATTAAATTTTATACAAATATAGCGAAAGGAGAGAGCAGTGGCAAACGGAAATCGTATTTCCAGCTTGGCTATGCCGAATCTTCAAGTACAAATATAGGCAAAGATAAGAGTAGGATAAAATGAATCCGTCCATTTTTTATACGGATCGTATCCTATGTTCTGCAAGTATGAGCAAAGGGGTAAGTAGAGAAAAAGATGAATAAGTTTTTTACCGAACCACCTGTGCTTTCGCTCGATATATAGAGAGTGTAATTTGTAAAAGTCCCGGCGCATGCTTACAAATTGTAATTCCTTTTATTTGAATATGTTGCCGAAAAATAATTATTAGAGTAAATTCATACAAAATTAACATGTTCATTAGATGAATAGTGTAAATTTATTACTATCTTTGCAAAATAAATAATAAAACAGTTGTAAAAAATCGTAAACAGACCATGGGACATCATCAATTGGACGAGTTGGATTACAAAATTCTTAAACTTGTAGCCTCGAACGCTCGGATACCATTTCTCGAAGTTGCAAGGGAATGCAATGTGTCGGGGGCCGCTATTCATCAACGGGTACAAAAATTGACGAATTTGGGGATTCTTAAAGGATCGGAATACATAATAGATTCAAATAAAATAGGATTTGAGACGTGTGCCTACATGGGCTTTTATTTGAAAAATCCGGGTGATTTTTCCCATGTAGTGGAAGAGTTGCGTAAGATTCCCGAGGTAGTGGAGTGCCATTTTACGACAGGACAGTATGATATGTTTATCAAATTGTTTGCACGTAATAATCAGCATTTACTTGAAATTATTCATACGAAATTACAGCCCATCGGTTTATCTCGCACCGAGACGTTGATTTCGTTTCGAGAAATTTTTAGACGTCAGCTTCCTATCGAAGAGGTAGAAGATCTGGATTAAAATAGAGATTGGATAAGAGATTACCCGGCTTTCTTCCAGAAGGAAAGAAAGCCGGGATTAATTTTAACGGGTATGGATAGAATGGAGCAGATGCTTGCTTTTGCCCGAAACTGTGCGAAGGAAGCCGGTAAAATACAACTTTCTTATTTCAGGGGGAATCACTTGCATATCGAGACCAAGTTCAATATGCACGATGTGGTTACGGTCGCAGATAAAGAAAGTGAACGTTATATCATAGGCGAAATAAAGAGGGCTTATCCTGAACATGCTATATTGGGAGAAGAGAGTGGTATGCATGTGGGAGATTCGGAGTATTGTTGGGTGATCGATCCTTTGGACGGAACAACCAATTATAGTCAAGTACAGTCTCCATTGGTCTCCAATGTAAAGGTGAAACTGTTTTAGGGGTGGTCTATGCTCCATATTTGAACGAACTGTACGAGGCTTGTAAAGGAAAAGGAGCTATGTTGAACGGGCGTTCTATTCATGTTTCAGGAAAGAATGACACTCAGCAGTCTGTCGTTTCTACCGGATTTCCCATAGATAAGGATCGTAATCCCGATAATAATCTCGACAATCTGGCCCGTATTTTACCAATGGTTCGCGGGGTGCGTCGTCAAGGATCGGCAGCATTTGATTTATGTTGTGTCGCTGCCGGAATTTTGGACGGGTATTGGGAATTCAATTTGCATTTGTGGGACGTTTGTGCCGGTATATTGATTGTAACCGAGGCCGGAGGTATGGTTTGTTCATTCCGGGAGGATCGTAATGTTTCTATTGTAGCGGGGACTCCTGCTATTGTCGAGAAATTATATCCTCGATTGTCCGACAAGCCGGGGAAGATATGTTTTTAAATAAATTACTGCTGTGCTTTTTCATTATTCCGGGCACTATTTTGCGGCTATTTTTTGTATTTTTGCAATAGATAATACGAAAGCAAGCGTATTTTGATGAGCCGTTGAAATGTTAGAACTATATATATGAAAGAAATTGTTGTCAGTGGAATCCGTTCCACGGGAAATTTGCATTTGGGAAATTATTACGGAGCATTGCGTAATTTTGTCAAAATGCAGGAAGAGGCGAAATACAATAGTTATTTTTTTATTGCCGACTTACATGCCCTCACTACGCATCCCGATCCGAAAACTCTGCATGAGAATGTTCGGAATATCCTTTGCGAATATTTGGCTGCCGGTCTTGATCCTGAGAAATCGACTTTGTTCGTACAGAGCGATGTACCTGAGATTTCCGAAATGTATTTGTTAATGAATATGCACGTAGGTATCGGAGAGTTGATGCGGACGGCTTCATTTAAAGATAAGGCTCGTAAACAGTTGGGAATAAAGACCAATAACGATGAGGATATAGAACATGAGATTATAGGAGGTAATTCTAACAAACGGGTGAATGCCGGTCTGCTTACTTATCCTACTTTAATGGCTGTGGATATTCTTATTCAGCATGCTAATTATGTGCCGGTGGGTAAAGACCAAGAACAGCATTTGGAGTTGACACGCCGTTTTGCCCGTCGATTTAATTCTACTTATGGTGTCGAGTATTTTACCGAACCTCAGAATTTCAATTTCGGCAGCGACCCTATAAAAGTTCCAGGACTCGATGGATCGGGAAAAATGGGTAAGTCGGAAGGCAATTGCGTTTATTTGGTGGACGATGAAAAGACTTTGAGGAAAAAGATTATGCGGGCGGTAACCGACGAAGGTCCGCAAGTGCCCAATTCCCCCAAAGCCGAACCTGTGGAAAATCTGTTCACTCTTCTTAAAATCGTTTCTGCTCCCGACACGGTAGCCTATTTCGAAGAGAAATACAATACATGTGAAATTCGTTACGGCGATTTGAAGAAGCAGCTGGCCGAAGATATTCTTAAAGTCACTTTGCCGATTCGGGAACGTTTTTTGGAGATACAAAACGATGAGGCCTATTTGGCTCGGGTTGTAAAGATGGGAGCCGAGAAAGCTCGCGAAAGTGCATCGAAAACATTGCGAGAGGTTCGTGAAATCATGGGATTCAAACCTTTCTAAATTAGAGGTTATGGAACATCACCATCATCATCATGTTCACCCGACACCCGATATGCAGAAATTGAATCGGTCGTTTATCGTCGGTATCGTATTGAATATTGTTTTCGTATTGGCCGAAGCCGGTGCAGGGTTTTATTATGATTCGTTGGCTTTGTTATCCGATGCGGGTCATAACCTGAGTGATGTCGTGAGCCTTGTGTTGGCGATGTTCGCTTTGCGGTTATCGATGGCTAAACCTTCTTTGCAATATACCTATGGATATAAGAAAAGTACCGTATTGGTTTCGCTATTGAATGCTGCCATTCTGTTTGTTGCCGTTGCCGTTATTTTGTATGAAAGTATCGAGAAGTTCAGTAATCCTACTCCCCTCGACGGTGGTGCGATCGCATGGGTAGCAGCGATAGGCATCGTTATCAATGCTTTTACGGCCTATCTTTTCTTTGCCGACAAGTCGAAAGATTTGAATGTCAAAGGAGCTTACTTACACATGGCGGCAGATACTTTGGTATCGGTTGGAGTGTTGGTTTCGGGGATTGTTATCAAATATACGGGGTGGAATGTCATTGACCCGATAATAGGTATCGTGGTGGGGCTTGTGATTCTTTATTCCACATGGCATTTGTTACAAGAGAGTTTACGACTCGCTCTCGATGGAGTGCCCGAAGGAATCGATGTACAGAAAGTGGAAACCGTTCTATCGTCCGATCCAGATGTCCTTAATGTACATCATCTGCATATTTGGGCTATCAGTACGACTCAAACGGCATTGACAGCACATATCGTTGTGAAAGATATTACGCACATGCACGAGGTAAAACACCGATTGAAACACGATTTACAGGATTTGGGTATCGAGCATGCTACTCTCGAATTGGAATTGAAAGAAGAACATTGTGACAGACATTGCGACTGTTGCGAAGAGCAGCAAGGATGCGATAGCGATACACAACCTTATCTATAAAGATTTGCACGAAGAACGTATAGGTGGAGAAAAGTTGTTGCCGATATACGGCTTTTCTCCACTTTCGTTTTATGGCCTATAATTTATAGATGCCTCCCGGTAAGGCTTTTACTACACCTTTAAATTCCAGTTCCACCAGTATGGAGAGCAGTTGTGACAAGGGTTGGTTCAGGTCGACGGTCATGCGGTTTATCTGTCCTTCTCCCTTTTGCGTCAGGTAGTTCGTAACAATTTGCTCTTCGTTGGTGAGTTCTGGAAAAAGCGAACGTTGCACGATTTGTTTCTGTGGGGCGTTCCAGCACATGGCTTCGACGAGATCGTCGGCCGAGGTTATTAAGGCTGCCCGATTCCGGCGTATCAGGTGGTTACACCCGGCTGACGATTCGGATTGTATGCTTCCCGGTAGAGCGAATACATCACGGTGGTAGCTTTCGGCTATACCGGCAGTGATGAGTGCCCCGCCTTTTTCCCTCGATTCCACGATGATTACGGCATCTGCGAGTCCGGCGACAATGCGGTTGCGGGCGACAAAAAATGCCGGATGCATACGGTGGTAGCCGGTATATTCGGTGAGCAATCCTCCGTGTGATACCATTTCTACGGCTGTGGAACGGTGGTTCGCCGGATAGATGTGATCCAATCCATGTGCAAGGACTGCGATCGTGTTTAAGCCATGTCGCAGGGCACAACGGTGGGCGCAAATGTCGATTCCATACGCCAATCCGCTGACGATAACCAGTTGAGGAAAATATTCCGATAAATCCCGAATCAGGGTTTCACAGAAATCTTTACCGTATTCGGTCGCCCGGCGCGTTCCCACGATACTGATTATTTTAGAAGAGTTTAAATCGGCATTACCCCGATAATAGAGCAAGGGTGGGGCATCGATACAATCGAGTAACCGTTGGGGATAATTCGGCTCTGTGAAATAGAGAGGTTCGATGTTCCCTTTTCGGATAAATTCCATTTCCTTGCGGGCTTCCTGTAAGGCTGTTTGCCGGTTGTCTTCGTGAAGAATCCTTCCCTTTATCCCGGTAATTTTTTGTAGTTGGGATTCCGGTAATTCAAAGAAAGTTTCGAGGCTTTCGACCGTTTCATGAATGTGCTGGGCGAGGGCTTTGTTTATTCCTTTTAATCGGGATAATGCAATACGATATATCACCTCTTGTTCCATAATGGCTTGAATGAGAAAAGGATTATTGCAGATACTTCTCGAAATAAGGGAGAAATTCTTCACCTCGGCTTATTCGTCCGTTTACGGTACACACCGTTTCCACGACAGCTTTGATGCATGTTTCTCCTGAAGTCTTGTAAATATCTTGATAAAAGACATATTTGATGCCTTCCCTGCGCATGTATAATTTGCTGATGAATTTGTCGCGGCTGCGGAGCGGTGTTTTATAGTTTATTTCGATGCGATTGACTACCGGATCTACACCTCTCTCGTGCATCTCGATAAATGAGATTCCAGATGATGCTAAAAATTCGTGACGGGTATGTTCGAGGTAGTGCTGGTAGATGGCATTGTTAACGATTCCCTCCATGTCGCATTCGTAGTCGCGCACTTGCATTTCCAATTCAAAAATATATTCCATAACTAGTTTTCCATTGATGGTTTATGTAAATACCGTGCAAGCAGGGAGCGAAAGCAGACATTCTCGATCGTACCGAAAGTTTATTTTCACCTCCCGATGCAAAGATAATATAAACAAAGGGTGAAACCAATTAATTGGTTCCCCCTTTGTATCCTTTATCTTCTCGAACGGTGTTTCGGTGCGATACCTTATAATTTCCAACCGGCAATTTGAGTTTGTATATCCCAGAGATGAGCATACAATCCGTGGTTATTCAGAAGGTCTTCGTGTCTGCCTTTTTCTACAATGCGACCTTCATCGAGAACGACTATCGTGTCGGCGTTACAGATTGTTTTGAGACGGTGAGCGATAACAATGACAGTACGACCAGCTATCAGGGTGTTAATGGCTCGTTGTACTTCCACTTCATTCTCTGGGTCGAGCGAGGCAGTCGCCTCGTCGAGCAATACGATGGGAGCATCCTTCAAGATGGCACGAGCGATACTGAGGCGTTGTTTTTCTCCTCCTGACAAAGTACAACCTCCTTCACCTATCATCGTATCGTAACCTTTGGAAAGCTTCGTGATAAATTCGTGACATTGTGCTTTCTTGGCAGCTTCGATAATTTCTTCGTCGGTAGCATCATTTTTCCCGAATCGGATATTGTTGCGAATCGTATCTTGGAATAGATAAACATCTTGGAAAACCATAGATATATTTTTCATAAGGGATTCGGGCTCTAATGTAGATAAGTCTTGCCCACCCATTGAAACAGTACCTTCCCCAGGATCATAGAATCGGGCACAGAGTTTCATCAAGGTGCTTTTTCCACTGCCCGACGGTCCCACGAGTGCGGTTAGGGAACCTTGTTTCAAAGTGAGGTTAATATGGTGCAGAACCTTTTTATCTTGGTAAGAAAAAGATACATTATGAAATTCAATGTCACCGCCGTTGGGAGCGGGTCTATCTCCTTTCATTTCGGGTTCTTTCATTAAATTTAATATGCGTCCTCCGGCAATGGAAAAATAACGAAATTCGGCGAAGTTTGTCAAGGCAGAAGTCAGTGGGTCGAATACCCGTGAGCCGACGACCAGAAAAAGGACGAAAGTGGTTAGCAAGAGTTCTCCTCCAATAAGAAGGTAGGTTCCGCACAGGATCATTAAGGTTAGTCCGGCTCGGACGATTGTGATAGAGAGCATGATGAACGGGCCCAACAAGGCTTCTTGTCGTATGCAGGCTTTTCGTAAATCGGAGAACGCTTTGCGTAATCTGACGAAGCGATCGCCTAAAAGATTATAAGCTTTCATGACCCGAATACCTTGTAGATATTCTTCCATGCGGTTGCCTGCGTTTATTTTCGCTTCTATCTGTTTACTGCTGAGCCGTTGTTGTAATTTTGTACTGAGCCATAAGATCAGAATGGCTACGGGAAGAGCTATGAACATAGCTACCGACATGCGCCAATTTATCCAGAGGAGAGACAGGAAAGCCAGTACAGGCATGACAAGAGCACCCATTAGTTGAGGCAGATGATGGGATATGCCGGTTTCGGCCATGGTGAAGTCGGTGATAATCATAGAGGACAGGTCGCCCGGATCACGGCGAGATAGAAATCCGAGTGATAATTTGCGCAAGTGTTCTGCCAGAGCGATGCGTCCGTCGGCACTCATGGCATAGGCTTCACGGAAGTTCGCCCGGTAGGAGGCTCTTTCGGCCGCTACCATGACGGCTACATATATGACGAGTATACCGGAAATTGTCCATAATCGAGTGGTATCGAGTGGTGTACCGTTCCCGTCGAAAGCTCGGAAAATAACGTCGATAGCTTCGATAGAGAGGCAAAAGGGTATGATATTTACCAAATTGGATAATATGGTATAGCCAACGGGCTTTTTCAAACGATCCGGTTGGCCGATGGTTATATTTTGAATAGCGTTCATGATTTACTGAATTTTTTGTGCGATTACACAGATATTTTCTTTATTTCTACGGTGTGTGGTGATATTTGAGAATCCGCACCGGGCAAGACAGGACTCTAAATCTTGGGCAGAATGGACGACCATGCCGTCGATACGGCTTGTCCATGTTTCGTCGGAGGGGTCGCTAGCTTCGCAGCAGATAAGGAAGAGTCCTCCATTTTTCAAAACCCGGTGTACTTCGTTGAAAGTTTTTTGCAGATTTCCCCAAAAATAGACGGTCTCAAAAGCAGTAATCAGATCGAACGTTCCTTTCTCATAGGGTAGGTTCATTACGTTTCCCTGCGAGATAAAGCAACGAGTATTCAGCAGTTTCTTGATTTCCTTTCGAGCGAATTTTACGCTTTCGGAGGATATATCGATACCGTATATTTTCCCTTGCGGACAGAAGTCTGCCATGCGTTTCAGATTCGCTCCACCTCCGCACCCGATATCGAGTATCGTCCAGTCGGATTTCCATTCTATTTGGGAGAGCCCCCAGCGGGAGAGTGAAGCATGTCCCTTGTTCATACCTCGTAGAATTATTCTACCGAAGAACCCTTCGGGCATACGGGTATTTTGTAGTATAGAGTTGATTATGTTTTTCTTTTTCATATTCTTGTGAATGTTATGTTAAGCTTTATATTCGGTTTTTAATTCCCATTGGAATGCATCGGTGTATGCTTCCCACATCTGTCGGTAAACTCCCGGTATGGAGCTAAGCTTTTGATGTGTACCGATTTGCGCTATCGAGCCCTCTTTGAGTACGACGATTTGTTGAGCCGATACGATGGACGATAATCGGTGAGCTATGATGATGACGGTTTTGTTTTTGATGAGGTGTTGCAAGGCTTGTTGCATCTTGTATTCATTTTCGGGGTCGGCAAAAGCCGTAGCTTCATCGAGTACGAGAATGGGTGCATTTTTCAGTATGGCCCGTGCCACGCAGATTCTTTGCGCCTCACCGCCCGATAGAAATACTCCTTTGTCGCCAATGCGGGTGTCGTATCCGTCGGGCAGATTTGAAATGAACTCATGACATTGGGCGGCACGAGTGGCGGCTTCTACTTGTTCTCGGGTGGCATTGGGTGAACCTACGGCTATATTTTCATACAATGTATCGTAAAAAAGGAATGTATCTTGAAAGACGAAAGATATAAGATTCATTAGTTCCTCGGTTTTGATGTTTCTCACATCGACTCCTCCTATGTAGATACCGCCTTCGCCGACGTCCCAAAATCGGGGTATGAGGCTGGCGACCGTACTTTTCCCTGAACCAGACGGCCCGACGAGTGCTGTGATTTCGCCTTGTGACGCTTTGAAAGAAATATGACGTAACGCCTCTGTGCGAGTGACTTGCTCTTTGCTCTCATAGGAGAAACTGACATCTCTGAATTCGATGTCATAACTTTGGGGAGTTTGGGGTAAGGTTGTTTCTGGAACGGGTTTTTCGTCGAGTATTCGGTCTATGCGTTTTACTCCTTCGTCGATTTCGCGAGTACCTCCTCCTAGAAACATTAATTTATATACCGGTGAAGTTACACCGGGTCCCATGATGATGAAAAATAGCCATACGGCGGCCAGTGCGATATTGTGTGGTTGGTTACTGATGAGTAGCAGACCGACGGGGATAATAAGCGAGACGATGGAGTTTAACAACACGGTGAAAGTGATCATGCCTGGTTCGTATGTATCGCAAACTTTCAATGCCCATTTTTTATATCCTTGAATTTCGTCGTGGAATTGTCGGAAGGATTTTACGCTCTGTCCGAATATTTTCACGACGGGTATACCTCGTACGTATTGTACAGCCGATGCGCTCATACGCTCCTGTGTGTCAAAATAGTTGGCGGTAAATGTTTTTGCAGTTTTGCCCATGAAGTTGATGTATTGTAATCCAATGCTTAATACGATACAAGCAAGACAAATTGCAGCTAACCAACCGTTGAGTGAAAAGAAAATAACAAACATGAAAATTACGGTTACCGCGACGTTTACCATGTCGGGAATCGTATGGGCTATGAAGGATTCTATTTTCTCGATATTTTGTTCTATTGTCTTTTTGATAGCACCTGTGGAGGTATCGCTGAGAAATCCCAGGGATAATTTCCCGATATGTTCGGATAGTTTTACACGCAGTCCGTATAAGATGCGAAAAGCAGCTACGTGTGATGCCATGAGTGATGCATAGAGTAGTATCAATCCGATGATTAATCCTCCAAAAGCTATCCACCCCCAGTATATGAGTAAATCGCTGTCGATTGAACCTAGATTTCCTGCTTTCGATAGGAGTTCGTTGAGAATTTCATATATCGACCAATAAGGTACGAGCATACACAAAGCACTGATTGCCGACAATATACCGGATAATATCAGTAAGCCTTTTCGCTCACCTGCTATTTGAAATAGACGGGCAAGTCCTTCTTTCTTTTTATTTGGTGTCATGTGAATTGAGTTTTTGAGTTAATGGTTGATCTCTTTTGTACTTCCCCGCCGGAAAAATGGGAAGCTATGTTATGGAGAACTGCCTTCACTTGTTCTTCATAGAAATACATGAGTACGCCCTCGATGATAAAAATGAAATCACAATCGGGGTGTTGTGTTTTCAAACACTCTAACCATTTTGTTTCTAATAAAGAAGAAGATATATAGGTATCGTATTCCGGTTCGGGAATCAATTCTCGTCTCAAAGAGATTACTTCGGGTAAATCCAGTTCGTAATATTTTGTCGGATCGTTTTCCCGATGAATGCGTTGGCAACGTGTATCTAATCCACAACCGACGTTGACTACAATCGGTCGGGAATGGTTATCGATAAATCGGCGGACAGCATCGTCGAAATACCTACCTCTTACGACACAACCTACTTCGCTCAGTTTTGCTCCGTCGAATTTGGAATAATCGTATTCGATGCAGGCGATTAATTGTTCCGCCATTTTGTCTTTTAGAATCGCATCTTTTCGCCTACTTTCTTTTGCCCGCATATAAAGTGGAATAAGCAGTGTTTCGGCTACAATGTTTTTGAACTCGTATTTTCTTTTCATATTCTTATTTGTTATTTTCAAAAACGAACAATATTCAAAATCATTCAAAAAAAGAGAGAACCTATCCTTTCATAAGCTCTCTCCACCCGGTTGTACTGAAAATCATGTATTCTGTTATTATTTGTTCTATTTCATCGGAGACCTTTTTATGCATGATTAATTCTTCCAGCATGGTGAACATCCAAACGGTATGCAGGTGAATCGTGAATTCCGATATGTTTATATTTAGTTCAGGGTGTTTTATTTTCATGTTTCGAAAATATTCTTTGACGACTTCGGTCGAACGGTCGGCAAAATCTCTTTTATAATTTTCTAAGGAAGTCCCTTGCGAACGAAATAAAAGCAGGAATAACAGATTACGATATTTTTTGATTAACGATATGTATTCGGCTATGACAGCCCGGAGATAGTGTTCGGTATACATTTCCATGATGTCAGATCCGCTTTTTCCATGATGTTTGTCTAACATGATTTCAAAATCATTGATCACGGGTTGTACGAGTTCGCGAAAGATATCTTCTTTGCTGTTATAGTAGTTGTAAATATTACTTAACCCTACATGGGAGTCGTCGGCGATTTCACGAATGGTGACTTTGGAATAGCCTTTGGCATAGAATAGGGGCAAAGCAGCATTTAGAATGTTTTGTCGGATATGTTCTTTGGCTATTTGCATAAATGTTTTAGTACTTATTTTGTGAAGCAAAGTTAGATTTCCGTTAAAGGAGTATCAATACCTAAAAATTGGGATTTCTGTCAGAGTTTGTACGTTTTTGTACGAGTATGTTTGATTCTAATATTTCTTATATTATTTTTACGCATTGATGTGAAGATGATGTTATGCGTAAATTGTTGAGTGTTATTATTGTCTATTTGGTGGGCTGGATACCTATGTTCCCGTGTACTTCGGCCGTGGTTTCGGGGCGGGTAACACCCGACGGGCGTCCGTTGTTGTGGAAACATCGCGATGCATCGGATTTGAATAATCGTATCGTTCATTTCGAAGCAGAAGGAGGAAAGTTGGAATTTGTCGGACTTGTGAACGGGGTCGATACGATGGCCAACGAAGTGTGGGCCGGGTATAATACTTCTGGATTCGCTATCATGAATACGGCTTCATATAATCTTAAAAACGATACTTCATCGTTGTCCGACCGAGAAGGGGTTGTGATGAAACAAGTGTTGGGCGAGTGCCGTACGGTAGAGGATTTCGCCCGGTTACTCGATTCTCTTCCTCGTCCGATAGGGGTGGAGGCTAACTTCGGGGTGGTCGATGCTTTGGGTGGAGCAGCCTATTTCGAAGTGAATAGTTACGAGGTATTCCGTTATGACGTAAAAGATAGTCCCGACGGTTATCTGCTTCGTACCAATTATTCTGTATCGGGGAGGCCGAACGAAGGTTATGGTTATATCCGTTACGATAATGCCGCCCGGTTGTTTTCACGTGCTGCCTCCGAGCGCAGTATTACTCCCGAATGGATTACAGGCGTTTGTTCCCGCTCGTTTTATCACATTTTGTTGGGACGGGATTTTACGACCGATGCATGGGTGGTCGATCAGGATTTCATACCTCGCCGCAGTACATCGGCTTCTGTTGTCATCGAAGGCGTGAAACCCGAAGAGTCTCCTGTATTCACTACCATGTGGACGATATTGGGGTATCCTCCCTGTTCGGTCGTGTTGCCGGTGTGGATCGGCTGCGAGTATGGTGTTCCGACCCTGTTGCAGGGGGCGGAAGATTCTGTGCGCTCTCCGTTGTGCGAATGGTCGAACCGATTGAAAAACAAAGTGTTTTCTTTGGAAAGAGGCAGCGGCCCGCATTATCTGCATATGGCATTGCTTTATAATCCCGAAGGTAACGGATATGCCCAAAGATTGTTATTGCTCGAAAAAGAGATATACGCCGAGAGTCGAATCGTGTTGGACGAGGTTCGTCGGAAAGGTGAGTGGAACAACGAGCATGTCGGCGGTCTGCTCGATATTGTCCAACAAAAAATCGTTACACTTTTCGGCCAAATTTTGAAATGAGAAGTACGAATGTACTTTTTCTGTTCTTGGGTTATGGATTGGCAAAATGATATTTTGGAAAAGATAAAGATTTTATTTCGTGGGATTGGGCAGGTGATGTTTCAGAATAATGCTTGGTCGGGAGTCTTGATGTTGGCCGGGATAGCCTGTAATTCTTTGTATATGGCGGGTCTGGCTCTATTGGGAACGGTTGTGAGTACATCGACTGCCCGGATAGCAGGATATTCCTGCGAGGATATACGAAACGGATTGTATGGTTTTAACGGGACTTTGGTCGGTATTGCCGTGGGTGTGTTTATGAACATATCCGTATGGGCTTTTATGTTATTGATAATAGGAGCCGCCCTTTCTACATGGGTGATGCGCTTGTTTCAACGTCAACGGTTCGTGCCGGGGTATACTGCACCGTTTATTCTTGTCACTTGGCTTTTGCTGTTGTTGGAACGGACTGTATTTCCTTCATTGGAGCTCTCGTCCGACTCCGTAGCCGTGCAGGAGCCGGTGAATATAGATTTTTTTCAAGTGTTCTGTTTGCACATCGGACAAGTCATGTTTCAAGGTGGAACCGTTTTGTCTGGTTTGTTTTTCCTCGTAGGAATATGGATCAACTCCCGGTTGAATGGACTTTATGCCATGTGGGGCGCTGTTTTGCCGCTTGGAGCGGCTCTTTTTCCGGATATGGGAATCCTCGGTGCGGAAGCCGGATTATTGGGGTACAACGGGGTGCTTTGTGCTATCGCACTCGGCACGGCATCCTTAAAAGGTTTTGGAGAGGCGACCGCGGCCGTGCTGTTAAGTACGGTATTACAAATTGCCGGAATGCGCATCGGGATAACGACGCTGACGGCTCCGTTTGTCCTTGCGACGTGGACCGTTGTTCTTTTGAGAAAAGTCTGGTAGTAAACGATAAATGTCACAGCTGTTCGGGAATACTCAGTAATGTGATTTTTCGCTTGCCTGACTGTGAGCCAGATGAGGGCGAGATGCCACGAAGCGGTGGAGGGGTTGAATAGCTTTTCATTATATTCCTGTGATGTTGCAAGAGATAGTAGCGGGGAGGCAATATCATTTTAATGCTGAGATATCGATGTTATCAATGCTTCGAGGCGGTCTATCAACTCGTTCCCCAAAGCGGTTTTATCTTCGATGTGCTTGCAGACCATCTTGACAAAGGCATCGTTCTCAAATTCGCCCCGAACCTGTTCGAAATCGAAATCCCGCTGCCGGGTAGAACCGTCCACACCGAATCCGATACGGGAAATCATCGAAAATTCTTTGCGGGCATCGTCATAGAGCATTCGGTCGAGCGACACAACGGCTTCGTTCCATTGCCGTACGATTCGGATAATATCTCCGGGAGACAGCCTGTCGACTGTTTTTCCATACCAACGGGGCATTATCGAACAAACCCATGTCCATTCCATGTCGTAGTAACGCCGATGCATGGCTTGGAAGAAAGATTCGGTTTCTTCTAACGTGGAATCGGGATTACCGACGATACGGTCTATTTCGTCTTTGACAGCCTGCTTGGGTACAATCAATCCCGACAGATCTATCCATTCGCCTTCTCCGAGGGAGTCGGTCAGTTTCAACCGGTCGTGCAAATCGTTCAGATCGGAGAACGGTGCTCCTTCGAGTCGTTTGATGATCGAGTTACCCATGAATTTATGGACAGCGAGGGTGTACAGGTCTATTCCTTTGTTGAGGGAGCTGTTCTTGATCGTAGTGCTTTGGAAGGAGTAACATTCCGACGTTTCACCCGATGTCTGTTTCAATCCCTGTAATGTGTCGATGCCTTGCAGCATCTTTTGTATGGTGTAGGGACTGAGCAGATTGAAGTTGATACAATCGAGCTTGTCGGGGTCGGTGCGCTTGTCTCGCTTGGGCCACTTTTGTGCGTCGCGTATCGTTCCCACGCTTTTGAGATTCGCACCGGGAACGAGATAAGAGCGATTTCCGTGTTCTATCAGGTAGGAAAACGGCATGCCCGAAGTATCGGGGTGATTGACATGGCGTCCCATGATGAGGGAAAATGCACCTACTTTGGCCGGCCACAGGATATATGAGTCGCTGGTCGTTTTCGAGCCCCGTTCGACGACTCCTTGATGGATAGGGCCGAGTTTGTACATGTGGTTGCTTTGGTTCGACCCGCTGCCTGCGTTCAGGAAAGAAAACATTCCGGCAATGAGCAAACTCGATTTGTGCATGGTGACCGTGTAGGGGCCGGCAAAGATAGCACACGCTTCGCCGTTTTCGCTTTGGCAGTTGCTGAAAAAGAGCGAATCGTGAGCCGAGAAAAGATGGGTGAGGTGGCAGGCTTGTCCGATGAAACAACGAGACATTACTACACCGTCACTTATATGAGCTCCCGAACTGACGATGAAATCTTCGGCCGTAACATTCGGCCCGATGTATACCGGAGCCTCTCGGTTGCTGTTGATACTACCGTTTTCGAGTCTCGATGTCCCGTCTATCTGGCAGTAATCTCCGATACAAACGTTTCGTATAGTTCCTGTATTGACGATGTGCACGCCGTTGCCTATTTTCCCGTAGCAACTCTTTTGTGCGAGGGAATATGCCTCTATCATTTCTCGAAGGCGGGCTATCAGGTCGGGGCGATGCCGATACATGGCGATGATGTAGGCCAGTTGTGCCGACAGCCGATTGTAAATGGGTACTTCTCGACCTCCTGTCTCGTTCAATACAGATACTTCGGTATTATTCCCGAAACAGCTTTCGCCTTCGGTGAGAATGAGGTTTACATTTTGTATGAAACAGTCGCTTCCTATCCGGTAATTGGCTATATAGTTGGGAATGTTTTCTATCAATGAGTTGTTCCCTATCGAGCAATTGTGCAAGGTGACGTGGTGGAGTCCCGTTTTTTTCTTTAATCCACCCGGAAGCTCCATCTCTTTTTCGAATATCCCCAGCTCGATTTCTCCGGAAAAACGGGTGTGGGTAATATGATCGGGAGAGAACCCTTCGACTACATTTATTTTCGACCAGTCCTCGGCCGTACAAAATTGAGTTGTGAGTTGATTGATTTCTGCAATATTGAGTTTACGGTAATTTTTCATCGGACAAATTTTGTAAAAGGCCGGAGGGTAGCCCGGTTATGGATTTAGGATTCTTCGTCGGTCGTTATTTCGTCGTAGTGTTGAAACAGGAAATCGTTATAAGGGAATCTTGTCGTATGTATCTCTTTCACCCGTTGATAAAGCAGCGTTTTCAATTCGTCGATGTTCTTTTTCTCTTTGGCCGATATGAAAATGCAGTTGTCGTGCATTTTTCCCATCCACGTTTCTTTCCATTCGTCGAGCGTAATGTTTTCTCTCGTTTTCGGGGTGAGGTCGTCGGCCGCTTTTTCCACATAGGAAAATGCGTCGATTTTATTGAACACGAGTATCATGGGTTTGTCGGTGGAGTCGCAGACTTCCTGTAAGGTTTTATTGACTACTTCTATTTGTTCTTCGAAAGCCGGATGCGAGATATCCACGATGTGTAGCAGGAGGTCGGCTTCCCGCACCTCGTCGAGTGTCGATTTGAACGAATCGACCAGATGGGTAGGCAGTTTGCGGATAAATCCTACTGTGTCGGAGAGCAGAAAGGGAAGGTTGTCGACAATCACTTTGCGCACGGTCGTATCGAGCGTGGCAAAGAGTTTGTTTTCGGCAAAGACTTCCGATTTACTTAACAGGTTCATCAAAGTGGATTTCCCCACATTGGTATAACCGACTAATGCTACTCGTACCAGCTTCCCTCGGTTTTTCCGCTGGATGCTTTTTTGCCGGTCTATGCTTTTCAGCTCCTCTTTCAAGTGAGAAATCTTGTCGAGAATGATACGCCGGTCGGTCTCTATCTGAGTTTCGCCGGGTCCACGCATGCCGATACCTCCTCGTTGTCGTTCGAGGTGAGTCCACAGCCGGGTGAGTCGGGGCAACAGATATTGGTATTGTGCCAGTTCTACCTGACGTTTGGCATTGGCAGTCTGTGCCCGTTTGGCAAAAATATCGAGAATGAGACTGGTGCGGTCGAGTATTTTCACTTGCAATTCCCGTTCGATATTTTGTACCTGTTTCGACGACAAGTCGTCATCGAAGATGACCATGCCTATTTCGTTTTCTTCGATGTATGCTTTTATTTCGGACAGTTTTCCCGACCCGACGAAAGTGCGGGAGTTGGGGGTGTCGAGCCGTTGAAGGAATTTCTTCACGGGCAACGCTCCGGCCGTTTCTGCCAAGAAAGCCAGTTCGTCGAGATATTCGTTTGCTTTCGCTTCGTTTTGGGTGTTGGTAATCAATCCCACTAAAACGGTGCGTTCGGTTTCTTCTTGGGTTAAAATAAATTCTTTCATTCTATATGTTTACAAAGACGTACTCCAAAAATAATGTTTTTTCTTACCTCTTTGTTTTCATCGGAGTTTAATTATTAAATAGTTTTTCTATCGTGATGATCTGATAGTCGTAGAAATTGCGGGTGGCACTGTCGGCCGTGGCCGCTCTTTTTTGCTTGTATAACGCCAAAACTTTTTTGAGCGCACCGGTCATGTAAGGAGCCATATCGGCCGACGATAGGGCAGGCCCCATGTTGATACGGGTGAAC
>ENA-OROM01001101-OROM01001101.1-human-gut-metagenome-genome-assembly--contig:-NODE-1101-length-27950-cov-6.214985_pt1 | contig 27950 bp, 26 predicted proteins | sample MGYA00242129_ERZ509050 | MGnify/ENA primary metagenome ERZ509050 (study PRJEB26280, sample SAMEA2338701) | human gut metagenome | biome: human gut; feature: human-associated habitat; material: faeces...
ACTAGGTCGACCCACACTCATGTAACAGCCCAACCCCAAAATTTGGACCAATGCCTTTTTCTATTGCACGATATTCGAGTATATATTTGCTCTTATTACTCTTTTCTCCAGACCATCTTATTCACCACACCTGTGTAGCTTTAGATAATCTTCACAACCTTAACAGATACATTCTCATCTACATAATCAGGCACTGGCAGACCGTCTTCGCCGTTATGAAAGAAGACACCATCGACTACTGCACCATTTGCCCGGCCATCGTCGGCAAATGCACAGTCAAACTGCTCTACTACATGCTCTAAAGCCACGCGTCCAAAACCACCTGCACCGACTAGAAGAAGTTTTCTTTTCATGATTTGTTAACTCATCTATTATTGTCAGAATTCTACTTGACTTTATGTGATTTCTCCTCTATACTTGACTATGGATACAACATTTACAACAACATAAGCAGGACCTCTCGACTTACGTCGTTAGTATTAAGCTATTGATGCAACTTTAGCTTTTAGCAGTACTATGGTGCTCGGTTTTCCGAGCGCTATGAGTACTGCTTTTTTGTTTTTTTGCGTGCTCCATGCACACAATATATCCTGACGAACTGTCAGTTTATATATTTTCAAACACAAATGTGTTATAATTAATGAAAGGAGTTCTTCTATGGGAACTAAAGACACTACTCAAAAGCGTTTAGAAGACTTTGAGGATATCTTCGCGGATATCAGCAACGTCCTTCTCTACGACGGCGAAGACGTTATCAAGGAAAAAGAACTTGAAACCATCACTGCCAAAGACACCTACACCGTTGAAAAGCAAATCCACGAGGTGGAACGTGATGTAGCCAAAAGGTGGAAACACCACTCTCTGCACATCTCTTTAATCGGCTTAGAGAATCAGACTGATCCTGACTACAAAATGCCAATGCGTGTCATCTGCTATGATGGTGCGTCCTACCGAGCACAGCTTAACGCAGAGGAGTCTAAGAAAACTTATCCTGTAATTACGCTCGTGCTTTACATGGGTACAGAAAAACGCTGGTCTGCCCCCAAACAGCTCACTGACTGCTTTAAGTATGATGAACGGCTTGGTAAATTCATCAGTAATTATAAGATTAACGTCGTTGAGCTTGCCTGGTTAAGTGACGAGCAGATTATAAAGTTCAAAACAGAGTTTCGAAATTTCGTTGAGCTGTTGCGTGATATACGGCTTGGCAGAAAGCCGCAATACTCCCCTATCCAGCTCAAGCATGTGCATGAGCTTTTGCAGCTTATGCGTGTTATGAGTGGTAATGACGAATATGAACAATTATTAAACCAAACTACCAATAACCTTAAACAGAATAAACTCAAAGGAGATGAACTCACTATGAAAAAGATTGTATCGCTTGGTTTTGATGAAGCCAGAGCTGAAGCTAGAGCTGAAGGCAAAGCTCAAGAAAAATTTGCTACCGCTAAGCGTATGCTTGCTCTTGGCAAAAGCCTTCAAGATATTATGCTGATTACTGATTTACCCATGAGTAAAATTCAAGAATTGCAGGCTGAAATCAAGTCTGCATAAAATTGTTTAGTTTTAACAACGCCGTGCGCATCAGCGTGCGGCGGTATTTTGTTTATTTACACCCTTTTTACTATATTGGCACCATTTCTCTATAAAAGACAAAAAATCAAGTACTTCTATATTGCATATTGCCGATAAATTAGCATGTTGTAATGTTAAAACTCACACGAAAACGGTGTTTTAGCTCCGGCGGTAAGTGTTGTTGTATGTATTCTAAGACATTTAAATTCAGTTCAATAAAAGTGTTTACTACACTTTTAAATGCTACAAAGTTATACGGAACGATGTTCCATGTACCTATTATATATTATTGAGTTGAGGTTTTATATCCGCGTCATATTTGACGCTTACGCTTACCGAAGTCTAGGTTAGAGTTCCATGTAGTTATCTAGAAAAAACTGCGCAGCTTGAATGTCTGCGCAGATAATTTGATATTAAATTGTAAGACGTGGTTTTATTTGACGCTTACGTTTGATGCTTACAAATACCCTAAGTAGGTTAGTTATAGTTTAAGTGTTTGTCCATCATATAAGATATGAAGCTTTTTTTATTGTTTAACACCATCTATTGGAGCACAACTTGTTCAAAGCTGCTATTATACCTTTCTCATTAAAGGAATAAACAAATTCAGCACTCAGATTTTTTACATCGCTCGGAAGCTTAGAATGTAAATCAAGATAAACACAGACAAGTCCATTGCCTTTCCTATGGTTTACTGCAATTTCGTATGCCTGCCAATTACTGTAACCTATTTCCTTTCGATCAGGATGTAATTCATGAGAATGCGAGCCAATAATAGCAACCATATAATTAGCTTCACCAATTTTTCTACTCAATACATTTTTTACAGTACTTACACTTTCACTTCTAATTTCTTTAGTAGTCATATCGTTAAAGGTAAATTCAAAATCAGGATTGCTATTCCACGCCTTCATAAGATAATAATACTGCTTATCATGCTCAAAATCAAAAGATACACAGACTTTCTTTCTTGCCATTTTTTACACTCCTTTTAGCCAATCATGCAAGTATAAAGATACTTTTTCTACTAAAGGTATTTTTTCCTTGCACCACGTGGTGATACTATCATGTATTTCGAAGAAGTAAAACCAAGTTATAGTAAACACCGCTATAAATATTATAAAATCAAAAACAAAAGATAAAGAACCAACATCCGCCGAATTGTATTCCTTGTATATTTTAATACAATTAATTATTTGAAATAACACAGGAGAAATCATTTTATAAAACAAATCAGTTAAGTTTAATACTATAGGATAATTCTTCTGATAATCTTCTCCCTCCCTATTAAATAAACTATCTTTTCCACATAGAAAATCTATTTCCTTCTCTAGTTTATTTATATAACTATACTGTCGCTCTATGCATAATACTTTTTTAAAATACTCAATAGATATATAAGCAATTAACATCCATACTACATTCTGTATAATATCATTACTAAACTCTAACGTCATTTTCAGTTGACTATTAATTCCACCTTTTATAATATTGCATACATCAGCTGGTTTCAATGATAGCAAAAAAGACAAGGCTTCTATTAAGCATAATAGCAAATAATATCTATCACGCTTTTTTTGAGCTTCCTTATTTAATTTATTAGTTTCTTTGTAATGATCATAATATAGATTCAATATATCCATATTAGCCTTCTACCCTTTCATTCAAATAAACTAGGTATTCTAAAAATCCTATAGCTGATATCTGATTTTGAAGATTTTTTAATGTCAATTATGCTTACTGTTTTCACGGCAGATAAAAGCGATTCCTTTCATATAAGATTTTCGAAAACCTCCCTTTCATTTTTACTGATTACAGATGTCATATCAACACCTTTAATTTCCGAAATATTCTTTTGCAACGATTGCAAATTCTGTCTAAGTGAAGAATAACTAACATATTTAGAACCAAAAGGCGCATCAGTTTCTAACAAAATTTTATTGTTAGGTATAGCACATATAATTTCTCTTCCACTTTTTGTATTTGCCATTCTTTGATTGATAGAAAAGAAACAACCAAGTTCTACCGCTCTTCGAACTTGTGGTATAGAGCCAGTAAACCAATGCATTATATACTTGTTTGATTTTCTTTGACTATACTCTGCAATAACGTCAATAACAGTTGATGCTGCTTTAAGAGAATGTACAGATATTACTTTATTCCCTTCTTTTTCGCACAATTGAATAACTTTATTAAATTGGTTTAACTGCAAGCTCTTTGATTCTAAATAACTATTACTGAAGTCGAGTCCAATTTCACCTATATATCGAGTATGCTTAATTAGTTTTTCAAAAAGAATAATATCATCATAGCCACTTCCACTGAGTTGTGGATGAAATCCTAAGCCAACACAGATATTAGAAAAATTTTTTAGCATGCTCTTTTCTTTTAGGTATGCTTTTGGTGTAGTTCCAACTGCAAATACTCCTATGTCAACACCTTTCTCAGAATTAAAAAAGGTATTCATTTTATCAAATAAATCTATATGGCTATGCGCATCAATCATTCTCTTCTTTTTCCTCCATCGCGGAAACAAATGAATCTATCTCCAAGAGGCCTCGCTTATATATTTCAGCTAATTCATTAAGATATTTATCGTCATGTTTTAGAGGTCCTGGCTTGTGAATATACAATTTTGCCACGTTTGGATTAGCTTTAACTTTACTAATTGCATACATAAAAGACCTTAGCTGAATACCAATACCCGAATCATTATTCCTTAGCATCTTCTTTATAGATAGTTCGGTATATAAAGTACCATCATTTCCAAAAGCTTTATACATAGCAGCTCTTCTTATCAGACATGGTACACAATAGCCACAATGTTGTGGACTTTTACCTTTCCATCTTGCTTTTCCAGGCGAAGAACAAGAAAAGGATACCTTCATAGTGTCAAATAATACATCCTTATTATGACACTCTGCTGCCATTTCCCCTTTAGTCTTATTCCTATAGGGATTGTAAACATTAATATCTAACCCTAAACCACTTAATAATTTATTCCACAACTCTAAGTAAAAAGGATGTGTTGTCCTTGTACTGAAAGAGCCAACTCTTGTTACTTCTAACGGAACATTTAATGCAATGAAGCCATTTTCTGAAACAAGCAATTGTTTAATATTAGCAGTGCCTGTTATAACAAATATCCCTAAGGCAATAAATAAGAACGATCTGCTTCTTGTATTGCTATCATTTCCACCTTCTGGGATATAATTATCACGAAAACTCAACCACAAATCAATTAACTCCTGCTCCAGATCAGGATACGCTTCCTTCAACATTGTAAGAATATTAGTCTGTGCTTTCTTTGTCAACCCTTCTCCGGCATGTCCAATCAGCAACATATTATTCCCTTCTGTTAGTAAATTAATCGTACTAATTAAGCTATCCATGCCACCAGAAAAAAGGGAAACTTTATCATATTGATTATTGAAAATTTGGTTGTTTTTGTTGTCACAAAATACCCATTCACGTTTAACAAAAGTAATATTCCAAATATCACCCGTTAAAAATCGTAACATTTTGTTTATTAGCAGTGTATTTTCAGTCCACTTTGTTAAATTCCAAACAGGAATCTCTACTTCTATTTCTCTTGTCCATGAGTCCTGTCCATGAATCTCTCTGGAAATTCGAGTATCTGCCATATATACAATAATAGCAAGTGATAAAATATCAAAGCCAATTTCAGATGGAAATATACTATTACATCTCAATTTAGAAACAACGTGTTGTATCCCATAATTTAAATTATCATTGCATATAAAAGGCACTTTCACTATCAAAGTATTATCAACTTTACTATACATTATTTTCTTTATACTATAATCGCATTTAATTATATATTTGCTCATTCATTTTCTCCAGCATCCGCCAAAATATCAAATGTCTTTCTATAAACATCATCAATGATTTCTAATGTTTTATTCTTAGGTAAGCAATTAATATCAATTCCAGTATCTACCATAGCATCCGATACGGCACCACGTATATATTCTTTAATTTGTATTCCTAAAGCATCTGCTTCTGCATAATCCTTTGGCAATAATATTATTTTATTTCCAATATCATTTATAATTCTACTAAAGACAGTATTAGCCATAGTTATCTCAAGCAATATACATATCTGTTCCGGTAATAAATCGCTAAATTTAATTGTTGATAATTCCGGGCATTCTTCAATTGCAGAAAAATATGCATCTCTAGCTATTCCTTCATCCACAGAACCGCCATCCGGACAAATAAAATCTGCAATATAAATAAATACATCATCAGCACTTTTATTAGCTAACTCAAACAATGAAAATTCTTTTTCAATCGCTACAACGCCACCACTGGCATATAAACCTGCTATTTTCAATAATTTAGCGCTACTGTATCGTGCTGAACCAAGGCGCAACGTTGCTTTCGAGCTGCCTTGCATTGTTTTTTTTACGTAATTGGATATACTCCTTCTGGCCATTCCCAAATCACGTGATTTTATAAACCTAGTAAATTCACCTCGTGGTATCGTAAAGCGATTTTTACTTCCAACTGTAAATATAGATTCTTTTCCAACATCTGCTTCTTCATTGCTATCAGGTTCTTGTAACCACGAAGGAATCAATGGAGTTTTCCCATTTTGTCCTTTATTATGTGTTGACGTACCCATTGTAGCCTCCTATTATTTTACAAGCGTTTTATTATCCAACGTTTCCAAATAACTCTGCAACTCATTATATTCTTTACATTTTTTGGGTATGGCCTTATTCCATCCCGTCTTTACCCAAATTCCTACTTGTTTTTGAGGAAGTGCTTTAATAAATCGAATTAACCTTTCTCGTAAAAACTCCTTCTTTTGTACAAGAATTACTAAACCATCTACTCCACGTGGTTTCTTAGACAGATTGCCACTCTCCATAATTTTCTGTTGGATAATATCGAATAATCTTGACGCATCTTCATCAGAAAGATTCTCTATCTCATCCATATGTTGCATTATTGTTAATTCTAAATGCATAAAAATATCTACCAACTCTGCAAGATCTTCTTTATTAGGTCTTCCAGCAAAATAATCTTTCTTTTCTTTACATGCATAGTAGTATGGTCGCAAATCTACACTATCAAGCTCAGGCTCAGAGAGAATCCAATCCTTTATATGCTTTAGTTCGAACCAATTATCATCAGGCTTTATTTTTTCACTTTTATCATTTAGGCATCCTTCAATTTGTCTTTTTATTTTTGGATATTCTTCCCATACACCACAAGAATTCAAATGCGTTGGCAAATTTTTATAAAATTCATGGGAAAAATACTCTGCCAGCATCATTTTAGCTAAAATTTTTATATCTATTTCTTTTAAATATCCACTATTACTTGCTACCTGACATCTTAATAATAACATGTTTAAAAATCTTTTAATTTTTCTAGGATTACCATCCGTATGTTTAGATAACAAGCCACATACCTGTGTTGCTAATAAAACTTTTTCTTCTACCTGACCGTAACTACAGCCTAAATATTCTCTAATATTATCTACAGTAAATATCTCTGCTGCCCAAGGTTTCTTTAGACGATTTAATCCTTCTTTACATAAAAGTTTATACTTATCATCATTATCCCCCAGTTCAGACCCAACCATAAGTAACATTATGTAATTACATGCCTCAACATCACCCAGAGCTGGAATACGAAAAGGAACTTGTATTAACTTTTCAAGATATCTATCGGCAAAACTATAACCAAAATGATTCTCGTTTTCTTCTTGAACATCTGGAAAATGTTTCTTTACTGCATAGCGAATCATTGTTTCATCTGCAGCAATTACAAAAGCAGTTTCTTCTGTAAACATAAATAATCTAACAGCTTCCAACGTATCAATTGCCACATCAGGCAAACAGCGGTCTAAATCGTCAATTAGAACTACTAATTTATCTATGTTAGCCTGCTCTAATAATTTGCTGAAATTCTTCCTGAATTCTGTAAACTCATTGTTCGCTGATACGTCGCTAAATACCTTAGAATCAGATAAATATCCCCCGATATCATCAATTACTCTTGTCACTCCTTCTTCTGATGAACCTTTCTCTTTTAAAGAATTTAATACATCAGACAATAACGCCAATGGAGTCGTGCCACCTGCAATGGCAAAAGCTGTTTTCCCAACACTTTTAGCTATTGACATCCAATTTATATTTTTCCATAGTTTATCTATAGTACCCTTACACTTATCTAATAAGCCTTGGTTTTTCACAAGTTCAGAAACGATTGCGCTCATTAATGCTACCTTCGAATCTTCAAATCCCTGGTGCTTCCAACCATTAAAACGAATACAGCAATATTTCTTCTCTTCTTTATCAATTATATCGTTAATCATTTCGAGAATACTAGATTTACCAGCCCCCCAATCACCATGTATTCCAATAGAAATAGGCTTGCTTTCACTTTCCTTAATTATTGATACAACAGTCTTAGCTATTGCAACATTGTTCAACAAATCATTTTTAGTCTCATTATCAGATAAAATCATTGTTTCACTCCTTTTAATTACGTGGTATCTCTTACTAAACCTTTAGAATAATAAAAACCAAAATGTCGTCAAAGCATCCTCATAATTATTATATCACTAACCAACTCAAGATTCTATCTAACAACCTTTTGCGAATTACTCAAATGCCTATTGGAATAATAACTTTACTTAGCATGTACTCCGCAAAAAGTTATTAGCATATTCCTTCTTTATACCTTCCTCATCGCCTATAAATCAGCTTTTACGTATAACAGTACAGCTAATACAACGCTCCTAAAAAATCACTTAATAACTAGGTACGCGGAAGTGGCCTATTTGCTTTAGAACATTGCTTCCAAATAGCTTTCCTTGTCGATTTCATAACAATAGCTACCTATATCCTATTTATTTAGCATAATCTTCTGTCTATTTTTCCTATAAAAAATCTGGTGGGGGTTTTGGTGATTGCATGTAAAGCTGCATGTATAATGCTGTTCTAATACCAATATTCTATGAGTACCGCCGTAATAGTCAACCCCCGTAACCACCTCTACCCGTCACGCTACATCCTATCTGAATGATATTCATTATATCACCTCCACTAATACTCAAAGCTAATGCCAAACTACAAGTAAGAGGTATTGAATATTGAAGGTTAATCATATAAATTATTGGTAATAAAACACTAAACATCTGGAAATGGGGAATTTATTCGCTCTTTTTGAAGGATTTGGGTTAACAAAATATGCAAACATTATCTTGCACTTTTATTCATCGCTATCCAATAACCTCTCACGAATAAATTCCAACCCTCTCTCCTCTGTAATTTTATATTCTATAACTCTTGAATCAGTACTTATTCTTCTACCTGTTTGATAAAACTCAACCACAATCTGACTTTCATTATGATTAATCTCGTAATATACTCCGAATTTATATTTATAACTATAGTGGCTTTCATCACAATTCTGTTTTGTCATCTTCCTAAGTCTATTCCTATCATTTTCCTTATCTTGCTGATTAGCGCTACTTTTTTTCATTTCAAGAGCCAGCAAATTATCAGGAGTAACTTTGCCACGACTATGCACTATTATATCTGGAAAAACACGCTTAGGGGTACCTTCTTCATCAGGTAGATGCTTAACATTATTAATGGTATTTTCAAATGCCCTATTAAACTCAATATCAGCATAATAGTTATTACAACCGTTTTTCTCTAATTGTTTATTAAGCTCATACATCAAAGCACCACACAAGCAGCGTTCAGATAACTCACGCTTCAACAAGCTTGCATGGTTTTCTAAGAAGGCTCTATTAGCTTCCCAAAACATCCCTTTTAAATTTTTTAGATTGATTTCTGATTTGGACGTGTCCATGGTTATTTTCCTCATTAGCGCCAGTCTTATCTGGTTATCTCTTTATCATATCAATCCTTCAAATACTCCATCTCTAGGGGCATTCTTTTCACATTCACTTATCCATTTGCCTAATTTGTTAATAGCTACTTGAACCTTTGCTTTAGTCAAGCCTTCTTCTGCTGCTTTATTCCAAAGCCACTCAAAAAAAATATTTATCTGTTTAGGATAGCAAACACTATCATGCTCTAATATTTCATTTAGACCTGGTTTCATCATCTTGTCACATGAACAACTAGCTGCAACTAATCCTTTAATGTCCCATCCTTTATCCGTTCTAGTGATTTCATATTGATCATAATGTCCCCAACGCTTTGTAAATACCTTCATCGTAAATGTCTTTCCTATAGTTTTATCTTTGTGATCATCATTAGCATGAACATCATCTATAAATGCCAGCAAATCCTGAACCGGATGTACGTGCCTATAAAAGCGTACATCATCAGGTGTACACCTTCGGTTTTCAATCATATACTTATGATGCTTAGGCTCATGACCGCTGTCTTTTAAAGACATATGTAATTCATGAGCTTTTCTAGCCATTTCGTCATAAAGCCTACTAGCATCATCACCAGAAAGTAACTTTTGGTCACTTTCTATGTATTGCCAAATTTGGTTATGGAGGATTTCAAGTTCAGATTTAAGCTTTGTTTGAGATTCCGTTAATTTTAATTTTTTAGGCATAATTACATCTCCAACTCGTATATCTATGTTGGATTTTTATTTTGCATAGTCAATATATTGCAATATACGTAATATATCAACCATACTATTTCTGCAAGACACTCTCATATTCCATAAATTCTACAAGGCGGAATTCATCTAATAACCATGAAAGTGTGTACTTTCATTATATCACTACAATATTTCTTTTACAATCAAACTAGCATAGGTATTATTTAATCCTAATATGCCTTTATTATTCTCGCTCAATGATTGAATGACTCCTAAAGTATTAGGACAAAAGCCTCCAATAACGACTACTGCTATCTATTACCTTCCGTTATATATTCTATATTGATGGTTCATGTACGCACATCACAAGCATATTATTTAGCGCTTGCCATCCGGCAAGCGCTTTTTCTATTGCACGATATTCGAGTATATATTTGCTCTTCTTACTCTTTTCTCCAGACCATCTTATTAACCACACCTGTGTAGCTTTGGATAATCTTCACAACCTTAGTAGATACGTTCTCATCTACATAATCAGGCACTGGCAGTCCGTCTTCCCTGTCAAGGTTCATCTGCACTGCTGTGTCTACAGCCTGCAGCAGGCTTTTTTCGTCAATGCCTGCAAGCACGAAGCAGCCTTTGTCCAGCGCTTCCGGGCGCTCCGTAGAGGTGCGGATGCACACCGCCGGGAAAGGATGTCCCACACTCGTGAAGAAGCTGCTTTCCTCCGGCAGTGTACCGGAATCAGACACTACAGCAAAAGCGTTCATCTGCAGGCAGTTGTAATCATGGAAGCCCAACGGCTCATGCTGAATTACGCGCTTGTCCAGTTCAAAGCCGCTGGCTACCAGACGGTTGCGGGAACGCGGATGACAGGAATAAAGAATCGGCATATCATATTTTTCCGCCATTTTATTAATCGCGGTGAACAGCGAGGTAAAGTTCTTTTCTGTATCGATATTTTCCTCACGATGTGCGGAAAGCAAAATGTATTTACCCTTTTCCAATCCCAGACGTGCATGGATATCAGATGCTTCAATCTTCGCCAGATTCATATGCAACACCTCTGCCATTGGGGAGCCAGTAACGTAAGTACGCTCCTTCGGCAGTCCTGTGTCTGCCAAATAACGACGCGCGTGCTCAGAATAGGCCATGTTTACATCGGAGATGATATCTACAATGCGGCGGTTTGTTTCCTCCGGCAGGCACTCATCCTTGCAGCGGTTGCCTGCTTCCATATGGAAAATGGGTATATGTAAACGCTTAGCACCGATAACGGAAAGGCAGCTGTTGGTGTCGCCCAAAACGAGCACAGCGTCCGGTTTAATTGCTACCATCAGCTTGTAGGATTCAGCGATAATATTGCCCATGGTCTCGCCCAAATCGCTACCTACGGCGTTCAGATACACTTCAGGATCTGCCAGCTCCAAATCATGGAAGAAGACGCCGTTCAGTGTATAATCATAGTTTTGTCCTGTATGTGCCAGGATTACATCAAAATATTTGCGTGTTTTTTTTATAACTGCAGCCAGACGGATGATTTCCGGTCTGGTGCCTACGATAATCAAAAGCTTAAGCTTGCCGTTGTTTTGGAAGCTTACCTTGCTATAATCACTCATGCTTTGCCTCTACTTTCTCGCCAAAGGTATCAGGATGCTGCGGATCAAACTGTTCGTTGGCCCACATTACTGTTACCAGGTTTTCTGTCTGTGACAGGTTGATGATGTTGTGCGTATAGCCAGGCAGCATTTGTACTGCCTGTATCTTGTCACCGCTGACTTCGTATTCGCGGATTTCGTCCGAACCGATGCGGCGCTCCTGAATCAGGCCATGGCCTGCAACGACGATGAAGAATTCCCACTTGGAGTTGTGCCAATGCTCGCCCTTGGTAATCCCCGGTTTGGAGATATTGACAGAAAACTGGCCGCAGTTCAGTGTTTTTAAAAGCTCAGTAAAGCTGCCGCGCTCGTCCTGGTTCATCTTCAGGTCGAAGATGGTCTTTTCCGCCGGCAGGTAGGAAAGATAGGTGGAATACAGCTTTTTGGCGAAGCTGTTGTAGGGAATTTCCGGCATAACGAGGCTTTGAGGCTGTGCTTTGAACAAATCCAGCAGCTCTACAATCTCGCCAAGTGTTACCTTATGCGTTGTCGGCGCATAGCAATAGCGTCCATCTGCTGCTGCCTGCGCTGCAAGACCATCATAATTACAGCGGTGCGCTTTGCTTTCCAGCGCGTCCAGCATTTCTTCTACCAAATCGTCGATATATAAAAGCTCCAGCTCTACATTGGCATCGTTGACCTGAATCGGCAGGTCGTTGGCGATGTTGTTGCAGAAGGTGGCAATTACAGAGTTATAGTTTGGTCTGCACCATTTGCCAAAAAGATTGGGGAAGCGGTATACAAGCACCTGCGCCCCTGTTTCCCCGGCATAGTCAAAGAACAGCTCCTCGCCTGCCAGCTTGGATTTACCGTAGTCGGATTCACCATAGCGTCCTATAAGTGTTGCCTGAATCGAGCTTGCCAGCATTACCGGGCAGGTATTGCCATGCTTTTTGAGTGTATCCAGCAGGATGGAAGCAAAGCCAAAGTTTCCCTGCATGAATTCGCTCTGGTCCTTGGGACGATTTACACCAGCCAGATTAAAGACGAAGTCTGCCTGTGCGCAGTATGTGTCCAGCTCCTGCGGTGTGGAGGTAATATCATATTCATAAATTTCATCTATCTGCAGTGCAGGACGTGTACGGTTTTTGCCCTGCTGAATGTTTTTGAGGTTGGCTACAAGGTTTTGCCCAACAAAGCCTTTAGCACCTGTTACAAGTATTTTCATTTGCACACCCTCCGCTTAATAATGACGAATGCCCTTAAGCTCTTCCTGCACGTAGTCGGTAGTAAGAATCTTTTTCACGGTACCGGCCACATCCAGACGTGTAGTGTTGTGGCTAGTGTAAGATTCATCTGCCATGGTGTGTACCTGTCCCTTGACTACGAATTTATCATAGTTCAGGTCGCGGCTGTCTGCTGCTACGCGGAAGTAGTTACCCATATCTTCACTGCGCAGGCGTTCTTCGCGAGTCATCAGTGTTTCATAAAGCTTTTCGCCATGGCGTGTGCCGATGATGTTGGTGCCAGTGTCGCCAAACAATTCCTGTACTGCCTTGGCCAAGTCACCAATGGTGGAAGCATCTGCCTTTTGGATAAAGAGGTCGCCGGGGTTAGCATGCTCAAAGGCAAATTTTACCAGGTCTACTGCTTCATCAAGGTTCATCAGGAAGCGTGTCATATCAGGATCAGTGATGGTAATAGGGTTGCCTGCATGAATTTGGTCAATGAACAGAGGAATAACGCTGCCGCGGCTACACATTACGTTGCCATAGCGGGTACAGCAGATTACGGTGCCGCCACGCTCAGCAGCTACGCGGGCGTTGGCATAGATTACGTGCTCCATCATGGCCTTGGAGATGCCCATGGCGTTGATGGGATAAGCAGCTTTATCGGTGGAAAGGCAGACTACACGTTTTACGCCAGCTTCGATGGCTGCATGCAGCATGTTGTCAGTGCCTTCTACGTTAGTTTTTACGGCCTGCATGGGGAAGAATTCGCAGCTTGGTACCTGTTTGAGTGCTGCTGCATGGAAGATGTAGTCAACACCGGGCATAGCGTCGCGGATGCTGCGGTAGTCGCGCACGTCGCCTACGTAAAATCTTACTTTTTTTGCTGTATCGGGATGCGTTGCCTGCAGGCTGTGACGCATGTCGTCCTGTTTCTTTTCATCACGGGAGAAAATGCGGATTTCGCCAATATCGGTTTCCAAAAAATGCTTTAGCACTGTGTTGCCAAAGGAACCGGTGCCACCGGTAATCATCAATGTTGCTCCAGAAAATGCGGTCATTTATTATACCTCCTAAGATTATATCATATATATTACAGCGTTGTTCCGTTAGGAATATCGCTGTCGTCTGCTATGTTTACATTGTTGCTGATGCTGACGTTGCTACCTATGCGCACGCGCTTGCCCACATGGGCCAAAGTGCGGACAACGGAGTTGGTATAAATCAGCGAGCAGTCATCGACAACGCTGTCATGATGCACCTCCACGCCGGGGTTCAGCAGCACGCCGTCGCCAACGTGCGCACCATTCTGCACTACGACGTTGTTCAGCAGCACGCAGCCGCTGCCCAATTCAGCATAACGGCTGACATAGGCGCTGGTGCAGATGATATTGGGAAAGCTGTAGCCAAACGCCTTTGCTTTGTTATAAATCTCTTCGCGCAGCTTATTGTTGCCAATCGTCACGATGAGCTGCTCATAACCAGCTTCATCATGCAGACGCTGCAAATCGCTGATGCGTCCGATGACCGCCACGCCATTTACGAGCGTCCCCAGCTCCGGGCCATCGTCGACAAAGGCACAGTCATACTGCTCTACCGCGTGCTCCAAGGCCACGCGGCCAAAGCCGCCTGCACCGACGAGAAGAAGTTTTGTTTTCATGAATTGTCACCTCATCTATTATTGTCAGAATTTTACTTGTATAAAATTATTTAGTTTTAACACCGCCGTGCGCGTCAGCGTGCGGCGGTGTTTGTTTTTATTTCAGAAGCATTATCTCTTTTATATCGCCACTATAGATAATAGTCGCAATTTTTCCTTTTGAATAATATATGAAACTCCTTTCGTACAAGAATTATTTTAACCTTAATTTTTTGGTACAACAGATTTTAGACATATAGCTTCTATCATAAGCTTTACATTCGGTCTTAATGCCTTTATCATAGCTGGAAATACTAAAATCGTACTTATTTGTGTAATTAGAGATGCTAATGCAGCGCCTGATGCACCCCATATAGGAATCAGCCAAACATTAAGAACTACATTAGTTAAAGCTGCACCTATATACAAATACTTGAGATAAAATTGACAATTATAACAAACCATCCATGCATTTCTAGCAACTCCTAAATAGGAAAATGCAGTATACCATGTAATGATGCGTAAAGGATCAGCTGCTGAAATATAAGCATCCCCATACAAAACCTTAACTATAAATGTTGCTAACACTGAAATCAAGCTCGATGCCAAAACAGACATGTAAAAAACTATAGCATATAATTGCCTATTTTTTTGTTCAAATTTCCCATTATTTTTCCCAAAATGTTGTAAAATCACAGGATACATTGAATCGATAATTGCCGCTAATACAAATACCCAAGTATTACACAATGCTACTGCTGTAGAATAATAGGCAACTTCTGACTCATTGAGCATCTGCTTTAACATAAAGCGATCAGTGCTACCATATATAGCAACCATAAGTCCTGCTAAAATAAAATGGTAGCTGCTAAAAAAAAGCTCCTTTGATTTTTTGACGGAAAATGAAAACTTAGGACCATTCTGCTTGTAATACATAACAAGCAAAACTATAGCTACAACAAAAGAATCCAAGCTCGTTGATACTGCAAACCATTCTACACTTTTTCCTGTAAACAATAACCATATCTTGTATATTGAAACAACAGTGTACGATATAACTGTCGCTAAAGCTGCGTATTTAGATTGTAATTTAGCCTGAAACCAATAATTCAGCGTATCCATTACCTGAAAAAGAACACCAATACTACATAAAGCAACAACAATATTAGTTGTGACTTCCCCTTTATCCATAAACAAAGTTATGCAAATCATCATGATTACAGATAATAAACTGGAAACAGTACGCAGAACGATAGCAGAACCTATTGTTTCACCCTCTTCATCTGGATTATCGACAAAGTTTTTTACAATAACAGAATTAATGCCCAAGGTACAAAAGGAAGCAAAAAAAGTAGTATATGCAGCTGCATAATTAATTAAGCCATAGTTTGCTGGTCCCAAGTATCTTGCTGTTAACAAGCCAATAAAGAAAGTTAAAAGCATATGATAGATTCTTCCTGCTATTAACCAACCAGCATTTATAGTCACTTTGCTTTTTAATATGTTCGCTAGATGCATTATTATAATCTCCTAATAACTTTTGCAGGAACTCCACCAACTAATGAATTTTCCGGAACATCTTTTATAACACAGGAACAGCCAGCAATCACACTTCCATTACCTATTTTAGTATCATTACAAATTGTACTTCTACCACCTATCCATACACCATTCCCCACAGTCTGATTAAATATCTTGCCAGAACCAGCTCTTCTCTTAGAATCACCTATTTCATGCCCACCTGTTTGAAAAGTTACTTCAGGTCCTAAATCACAATTATCTCCAATGAATACTGTTCCATTGCCATTAATTTTGCAGTTCTTCCCTATCCAACAGTTTTTTCCAATGGAAATAATCCCTGTGCACTCAATAGGTCCAACAACTGTTGTCCCGTCTCCTACAGGGCAACCAATACCTCTAAGTAAAATACGCTTCATTTTACAAGAAAAAGGTCTTGTTCCAACAAAAATATTATTTATTAAGAATAAATTTAAGATTCTAAGAGTGCCTTTTAAATGAAATATCTTTTCCAAGTTCATTTCAAATGATACCATCCATTACTAAGTATTTCAGCATTGCTGCATGGGCCATTTTTATAAAGATTATGTGCTGACTCCCCTTGAAGCAATACCTTGGCAAGTTCTATAAAACGACTAGCAGCTACTTCAGCATTCCATAAATCAACCATAGTATGATATGCATTTACTCCTATCTTCTGTCGATATTCATCATTTTCTAAAAGCTTCTTTACCTTATTTTCTAAGTCAAGCATATTACCATTTTCATAAATTAAGCCATTTTCGCCATCCTTGATTAAGAATGGTACAGAACCAATTGCATGACTTGCAACAACTGCGCATCCACTATTCATTGATTCATTTAGCACCGCACCCCAGCCCTCATTAAAATCACTAGTAAACAAAAAGATATCGGCATTCTCCATATGTGCACGTACTTCAATCGGAGACATAGCTCCAAGCATTTCCACACAATCTTCCACACCTTTGGTTCTAATCATTTCATGGAGTGTATCTTCCATTTCTCCGTTACCAATAATACTCATTTTAAAAGAGTAGCCTTTTTCCTTAAGCGATACAGCCAACTTGATTGAAGCATCCGGATGCTTCCATCCTATAAGCCTACCGGTCCATAGGATTGAAGCCTTGGGATGCTTCCATCCTTCTGACGTAACCGAAAACTTCTGCTTCATTAATTCGCTAACATCGTATTTTTTGGTCTCAGGAAAATAACCCCACTTAAACGCCCTTCCTTTAAAATCTGTGAAGCGATTCAAATCCCCAGCGGTATAAGCGCTGCTACAACAGAAATACAACGGTCCATTTTCGAAAGGCTTTAGATGCTTCCATGCACTCGCAAAATTATGCGGTATTTGCAGCAAACCAGTTCCTTCTTTAAAGAATCGCTCGCTAAATTTGAAACACAGTTTTCCTTTCTTTATGCGACGCAAAATCAAGCTATCCGGACATGATCCATATATCACTACATCTGCATCGTCAATCAGTTTTTCAGCCTGACGCATTTTTTCTTCAGAATCATAAGCACAAATCACAAAAGGATATTTGTGATTCATGTCCTCATACCCCATGTTAAGTCTCTCTTGCGGAATCGCTTCTAGTGCAACAAATGTATACTCTACGTCTGCTTGTCTTAAAACTTCTTGTGAAAAAGGAAGCTGATGATGATTCATGAAGTTGGATACAAAAACTATTTTCATCTTATTTTCCCCTTATATAATGTACCTCTAAACTATACTTCGCCAATTTACTTTTTAACAATCCTAAAATCAAGAAATAAGCAAATAATAGAGTGCGAGCTCCAGTAATAACAGGTTCTAAACAAAACTGAATCATAAAAGAAACAATAACACCAGTTATTAATATCTTATTTTCCATCTTGGTTTCTTTATTCGTTATATATAAATAAGAATTTACAACGCCAAGAATTGTAATCCCCCAGATTCCTATGAATGGTACGATACCCGCAGCATCAAAAATATCCAACCAAAGTTCATGAGCATAAAACCCTACATTTGCAAAGATTACTCTACCACCCCAAATATTATCCAGCATATTTGTAATATACATTGCTCTGATATCCACTCTGTCACTCGTTGTAAAAAATGAAACTAAATCTTGAGAATTAGAACTACTTGCATAAGCAAATCTATGAAAAAGATACGTTGATTCAAAAAAAGTTTGTATCTTCTCTGCTCCAAAAATATACACAAAACATCCAAGTAAAATAACACTTAAACACGAAGCCAAAAGTTTCTTTAACATCTTTATCCTATAATAGATATTTCGCTGATAAATGCAATCTACAAAAAAACAAAATGCAAAAGAAAGAAGTGTTAAAACAAAGAAGGATCTTCCACCTAAAACCATATTATATGCAAAACATAAGAGTGTAATAGCTGCCAGTAAAATCTTCTTATAAAATGAATAGTTGCCTATAAAAAAATAATATAGCACACCTGCAAACAAAGTTAAATTTGTTGCAGCACCTGTAGCTGATGTTATAGCGCCGAGACTAAAAGCATCATAGTGAATTCCTCCTGAATTTATGCCACCAAATTTAATATACTCATAAATAAAATTTATAATTGCATGACTTGTCATTCCTAATATGATAATAAGAATATAATTTGGTATAGAGTCTTTATTGTATGCTTCTATACGTCTACCAATATAATAAGCAACGGGACACCCAATTGCTGGTAATGCACTTGCTATTCCATTTTGATAAGAAAATACAAAAAAAGCAATCGCAAACATTACTGTTAAATTAAACATCTGGTCTTTTGTATAATTGTAAATTTTGTTTTTTTCAAGTAAAAACAAAATTAAAAAAGTAATAACTAATATCCAACTACCCATATTGAAAAAATTCATAGAGAAAAAAAGCAGTAAAATATTTATGATTGTTAAATAGTTAATTTTTAGCATTTCTTATTGTCCTCGTAATAGCTCATTATACAAAGAGATATAACTTAAATATTTTCTTTTTTCATTGTGTTCAAGTACTTTTCCTTTAGGTATTTTCTTATATAAATCTATATTCATAACCATCTCTATTTCTTCCATCAATTCTTTAATACTTTTCTCTTTAATCAACCTACCAACTTCTTCATCTATTGTTTCCACACATCCCCCAGTATTAAATGTTATAACAGGCGTTCCACAAGCAACTGCCTCAATGTTCACTGTTGGATAATTCTCTTCTCTAGTCGGATTCACAAATACATCTGCCGCTGTATATATTTCTGCAAGTTTTTCTTGATTCTCCGTTCTATGAATTGAAATGACATTATCAGGCAAAATTTCATCAACCTTGTCATCTGTACCAACTAAAACTATTTGATATTTATTCTTATCCAATTCTTTTGCAAATTCTATGAAGCAGTCTAGTCCCTTTTTATAGCCCCATCCAAATGCTACTCCCAAAACTATTATTCTTGATGGTGGTATACTGTATTGTTCTCTGAAATCACTTTTTCTAGGTTTGAAAACATTTAAATTTATTCCATTATTAATCACTTTGACAGGATAATTTTTTAAATATGACTTCTTTACCAATCCGGCTAACCATTTTGATGGAGTAACTATTGTTAGTTTTTTAATTCCCGTAAACCATTGCTTCTTAAGCTGCCACATTATTTTAGTATTATCATACAAAGAGCTGGGATATTCATGATACTGATGACAATTATAACAGCCGGTTTTCCATCTATCACACTTTGCAATCGTAAAATGCGGACATTGACCAGTAAAAGCCCAACAATCATGTAATGTCCAAACTACAGGAATATTGTTTTTCTTTATATAATTAAATAACATCGGTAAATTTATATAGGAATCATGTAAATTATGCAGGTGAATAATATCAGGTTTAAATTCATCGAGTTTCTTAAGAAATTTATATGTTTCTATCCATGCAAAGCAACCATTAAACCCTGTAATACGAGAAAGTAGAACACTTAGGCGACGACTGTTGAACGTTCCGATTCGGTAATAGCCACAGTCCTCACCTGCATCACGATTTGTAGTTGTAATAGGTGAAGCGCACATAACCGCATGCCCCTGAGCTTTTGCCAACTCAGCTATACCAAACATAATTTTACCCGTACTTCCTTTAGCACCACCATTAATTTGCACAATACGCATAAAATTACACCTCATAATTCATCACTAAAAAATTTATACCCTCTACGTCTCATAATGGCTTTTGCCAAAGTAAATAAAGGCTTCGGCAACCATTCACGCAACCATGTACGAAAATCTAGCATCCATTCATCTTTTAATTTCATTGGCTCTCTATTTCCTACATAAATTGGATTTTGAACAAAATACTTTCTCGCCTGAGTCAGTACTTTGCCCTTTCGGATAACATCAAGAATTGGAAATTCACCACGCCTGCTATCTGCGCAACGAGCATTTAATTCTCTAGCCATTTTTGTTAACGCAACCTCATACTGCCAGGCATTTAAAGTATCCTTTATGGTTTTTTCCATAAAATCTTTTCTCCAAATACCAGCATATAAGCTTACAATGTAATCACCAGCATTATTGTCCAACAAAAAAATGTCTTTTTCTAATTCAACAGCCTTTCTATTTCTAAGGCTCTTCATAGTCATAACAAACAATCTAAGATAATCAATTCGATGCTTTGACATAATACAAAGATCATCTTGAATTGCTTTAGTTGAAATTGTTTTAGTCAAAAAGTAATCATCCAAAATAAAAAGAATATACTCTGTTTTTATAAAAGGCATGACTACTCTAAGCCTCTCTGTAATTTCAGTTCCTTCACCAGCAGCTATAACCTTTACATTTTCAAATTTTCTTTCCGTAGGTTTATCTGTTACAAGAAAAGTTTCTGTATTCCTATCAGCCCAATTTTGATTTAACAGCTGAATATTCGCATCCCACAAATCGGAAAACTTATCGCACGTTGAAATAATAACCGTAAAATTATTTTCCATTACAATGTATCCTCTCCACTTGTTTCATATTCTGAATTGCTTTTAGGACAACGCTTTCCGAAGTCTCACAGCTAGCCTGCAGATTATGATGTTTCTTCGTCATAACAATTGCCTGATCATAATACTTTTTCTGAAGTTCTACATCTGCAATCAGCTGCTCAATGTCTTCAACTAATTTAGCTCGCTCTGTACAAACCATTGCAGCATTAGTTGATTTCATATACTCGACAATACCACTTTCCAAAGAACCATAAGTTAAAATAGCTGCGCCACTAGCTAAAGCATCAGCTGCTTTAGTAGACAAAGAATACCGTGAAAGATTGATATCTTCTTCTGCAAAACCTTCAACAATAACAGTTATATCGCTCTCCGCCATGCGCTTTTGGACCTGCGCATATGGTACAGAACCCATGTACTTAACATTAGGATTATCTTTGAAAACGGAATATATCTGCTCATCCTTTTCATTAGAATAAACTTCAAGTATATACTGTGAATTGATTTCACCCAGTGCATACCCAATATCATTCAAAGAATTATTGCGTCCCATGCCTATATTACCAAAGTAAGTGATGACTGGATTTTCCTTATTAATCACATCAAACGGTTTTCTTTGAACAGTTGAAGTCAAATAAACTGTTTTACCATCAAGGCCAAACTCAGAATTATATTTATCACGAATTTTATCGCTTATGTAAATCGCACTTCCCGGCCACGCTAAAACGTTGTCAATCAACTTTTTATAGGTTTTCTTGTAAAGACAATACACTGGATTTAATGATTGCTTTTCATTGAAATAATAGTCATCTCCAATACATGAAACTATAGGTATGTTATATCTTTGGGCAACATACATAGCAATTTGGGGAATAAAGTAATCATCTGAAAAGGCAAGGAATACACATTCTGGCTCGAATTCATCAAGCCACTTATTTAATTTTTCTGTACACCAAAATCTTTTTCTCCAAAGAATTCCGCGCAGTAAATGTGTAAGCGGTGTATGCTTTCCGCCAAATTTATAAGCAGCTTCCGCTCTTGCACTTCCAACCTCTAAATCATTATCCTGCCATACTTGTGGAAGCTCTGTATAATGATAAATAACACCTGTATCAACACTTTTTCCCAGCCACCTTTGTAACATACGATAATCAGTAATTTGAAAAAGCGTCTCACAATGCCCTTTACAAGGTTTTTTTGTATTAGAAAAAATCTGAGCAATATTCTCTTTTTCCCAATAATGGAAGTACGCATCAAAAGCACGTGAAGTCGATTTTTCATTATATGGTACAGTTCCTACAATCAATACTTTTGGATGCATAGCTATCTCCTTATCTCAATCTCACCTTATGCTTAAGAATTTCTTTAATAAAAAATTCTTGTTTAATAAACTAATAAAAGTAGCACAAAGCAGGACAGTAAAAACAACATTAGCAAATGATAAAACATATCCTTCTATCGAGTTAAAATGAACTTTTGAAGTGACCATATTACATTAAATAAAAATGTTTGATGTGAACCTATCGTACAGCCTGTAATAGTATGTCCTAATACTACTAACAGCATTGCTATGCCACGCATAATATCTACAAAATGGTTTCTATCCTTTTTTGCAAGCTGTATCTCTCAAAAACCTCTCAAACATAAATTTTCTAAACCAATTAGGACAAATAGCCGATGCTCCCCTTAAGAAGCATCCCTTAAAATAATGCCATTCACTTATAAAACCTTTTTCTTTCATAAACCTAAAAAGGTTCATCTGTGTCTGCACATACCTCCAACCGCCTCTACGCTTATACATCTCTGAACCAGCTCGCATATGCAGTAAAGGCTCCTGCAGATTATATCCTTTATAATCTGCCATCAGCATTCGCAGCCAAAGGTAATAGTCTTCAAGCAAATAAAAATCCTGATATGAGCCGACAGCTTCAACATCAGACTTCCTATACATAACGCATGGATGGTTAAATGGATTGCGCATTTTTGCAAACTCAATAATCTCTGCATTCGTTTCCGGTGGTACGCGCCTTGCATCTACAACGCTGGGATTATCAGTAAATTCCTCAACGATACCAGAGCATATACTAATTTCAGGATATCTTTTAAAAACCTCTAGCTGTCTTTCGCAACGATCGGCATAAGCAATATCATCGCTATCCATTCTCGCTACCAACTCATTTTTACAATGCTTTATCCCTTCATTCAATGCATTACCTAAACCACCATTTTTCGCTAAACGTATAACCTTTAATCGTTCCCCAAAAAGCTTTTGCATTTCATTGATAACTGTATCCAATTCATTATTAAGTGGTCCATCACAAACAAGTACAAAATCATTTGTTGGTACAGTCTGCTGAAAAATACTTTCCATACTTTGCTTGAGAAAGTCAGGTTTTTCTTTATAATAAACAGACATCAAAACTGAATAAGCCACAACTCTCCCCTACTTTCCCATCGCCGTCTTCTGTCCCTCAGCAACACCTTCCGTGCTTTCAGGTACAAACAAAATCTTTATCGTCGCAAAAATTATGCGCAAATCCTCCCAAAAGCTGGGATGAGCAATATACAGCAAATCCATTTGCAGCTTGTCATACGGAGTAGTGTTGTACTTGCCATATACCTGCGCATAGCCTGTAAGACCAGCCTTCGCCTGCAAGCGCAGGGAAAACTCCGGCATCTCCTTTACATATTGGCTGGCAATTTCCGGACGCTCTGGACGCGGGCCAACAACGCTCATGCTGCCGCCTATGATATTCAAAAGCTGTGGCAGCTCGTCAATACGTACCTTGCGGATGAAATGACCTACCTTTGTAATGCGGTCGTCCTTATCACCGGTCGAAAGCCTTGCCACGCCGTCCTTCTCTGCATCCACGCGCATCGAACGGAACTTGAGCACATCGAACTCTTTGCCATCCTGCGTCAAACGGCGCTGCTTATAGAACACCGGGCCACCATCTGTTTTAATAGCTATGGCCGTAATCAGCATCAGCGGCGAAATTACAAGGAACAGCGCACCTGCGGAAACCACATCGAAGATACGCTTCACAATCGTATGCCACGGAGACGGATTATAACGGCCCACGCGCAGCATCGGCAGATGGAACATATGCATCTGCTGCGCACCGCTCATCAGCACATCGCCAATACGCGGAATAAGGTACATCATAATATTATTGGCAACACAATATTTTAAAATAATATTACGTTCATGGCTATGCACGCCATTCAAAAAGACAGTCTGCGCATTTTTCAGCAAATCCAGGTTATTAATACAGTTATCTACAGTCAAGGTTTTGATAACAGTAAACTTCTTTTCGAAGCCATATTCATGAATCAGCTTTTCCATTCCCTGGCGCTCATCATATACAATAATCGTCTTGGTAGCAGGGAACAGAATATAATAAACAATATGTGCCAACAGACTCCAAATAGTTGAAATCACTATCTGTACTGCAAACACTCCCAAAAAAGGCCAAATGTCTGGCAAACGTCGCATCAACAGACAAACAACAACATACATAATACCGTTTGCCATGCAAGCAGCCAATGCCTGACTATATACGCTTTCAGAAATACGGTTCAGCGAAATCCAAAAGGCACCATACACTCTGCCAAAAGTAACATAAAGTGCAAAAAACAAAGCTACTATCAACCAGTTATCCATGTTATAAAACGGCTCTGCAATACGCTCAGCATAATAAGCGAACCAAGCTATAGCAAAAGGCATAGTCATCAAAAACGCATTCAGCAGCTTCATAAGCCGCAGTTCCAATTCCTTAACAAACATCACAAACACACCCTCACTTTATAATATACCCCCAAAAAAATATGCTCTTGCTTCGTCCCTACGCATTAATGCCGTTTTTATCTCTAAAGCACTATTACTTTTCAGCTTCCTTGCTTCCGTAGTAATAGTAATAGCCATAGTCATAACCATAGCCATGGTGCTCACTGCGCACCTTGTTCAGCACAACGCCCAGGATATTGGCCCCGGCATGCTGCAGCTGCTTCTTCACATCGCGCGCCATGTCAACCTTCACCTCGCCGCTGTCGATAACCAGCACCACGCCGTCAACCACAGCACCCAAAACCAGTGCATCCGCAACCGGCAGCACCGGCGGCAGGTCAATCAGCACATAATCATAAATCTCTCTGGCCTCCTGCAGCAGCTCCCGCATGCGCTCGCTGCCCAGCAGCTCGCTCGGGTTCGGCGGAATCACGCCGCTTGTCAACGCATACAGGTTATCCACCTTCGTAGCCTGCACTGCAGCGCTCAGCGGTGTGTCCATGCTGATGCAGCTGGAAAGCCCCAACTTATTGGAAAGGCCAAAATTCTTGTGCACAGTCGGGTTACGCATATCGCAATCCAAAAGCAGCACGCTCTTGCCTGCCTGCGTCAGCACCACCGCCAAATTGGCAGCAGTCATGCTCTTGCCCTCGTTAGGCATGCAGCTGGTAACAGCCAGCGTCTTCAGCTCCTTACCGGCCTGCGCAAACTGGATGCTGGTGCGAATAACACGGTATGCCTCCGTCGCCGGGTTCTTCAAATCATTATGTGCAATCAGGTTTAAGCCTTCCATATTTTCCTCCACATTCTCACAGCCAGGCCAGGTTTTTTACCCTTCTCCTGCATATTCTTCTGCAAATCCTCCAAATCAGGAACACTGCCCAAAAGCGGCAAATCCAGGTATTGTGCCACATCATCTGCAGTCTTGATTGTTCTGTTGAGCAGCTCGCGCACCACTACAAAGCCACTGCTTGCCAAAATGCCCAGCAGTGCTGCCAAAAGCAGTGTCATCGCCTTACGCGGCTTCACAGGGGCTTCCGGCAGCGTGCCGCTGTCCACCACCTGCACCTCGGTAGCAACGCTTGCTTCCGCAACCTTGGCCTCCTCCAGGCGTTTGGCCAGCATAACGTAAATCTCGTTAGCCACCGTCACATCACGCAGCAGGCCAACAAACTGCTGCTCCTTATCGGAAAGCTCCTTTAAGCCGTTCTTGTTTTCGCCGTCAATCTGCGCCAGCTTGGCCAGGTTGCTTTGTGCCACGCTCGCCTCAGCCTCGCTGCTGAACTTGCTGGCCAGCAGCTGCTGGTGTACCGGGTTATCACTTGGAGCCTGCAAAGCGGCAACCTTGTTAATCTCGTTCTTGATTTTAGCCTTCAGGCCGGCAATCTCCTGGTTTACCTGCTGCACCTTCGGGTGGTTTTCAGTATATTTATCCATATAGCTGATGCGCTCGCCCTCCAGCTCCGCCAGCTTCGCATTATAGGATTGAATCGTTTTGTTATCCGCAATGGAAACAGCCTCGCCCTGCAGCTGGCCGTTAGCCGCTGCCAGGCGCGCATTGGCAGTAGCCAGCGCCACCTTGTTTTCCGCGCTCAGCTTATCCACCATGCTCATCTTTTCGCTCGCCAGCTTTACAGCATCATCGGGAGCAATAATATTATTTTTCTTCTTATAATCTGTCAGCTTATCTTCCGCAGTCTGCAGCTCATTTTTGGCAACCACAGCACGCCCCTCCAAAAAGCCGCGGGTAGCCTTCTGCTGGTCGCGGGATAAATCAGTCAGGCGATGCAAAAAGCCGTCCACAATCAGCTTATTAGCCTGCTGTGCCTTTTCCGGCGTATTTGCACGCACCGTCAGCTGCATGATTTCGGTATCCTTAAAGGGCGCGGTAGTAATGCGTCCCTTCACATAAGCATCATAAGCAGGATACTTGCCTTCCTTATTAGGCTGCTCCGTCTTTTGGATTACGGGCACCACAACACTGCGGCTCTTCAAAATCTCCGCATAGGTGTTCATCAGCTGGGTGTTGGCCATTGCATTGCCCATCGGCATGGATTCCAAAAGGCTGGTGCCAATGCCCTTAGGCTGCTTAACACGCAGCAAAGCCTGCGATTCGTATACCGGCGTTGCTGTAGCCAGGTACACGCCTGCTGCCACCACAAAAATACCGGTAACGCGGGCGATATTGCCTGCATTGCGCTTCAGAATATTGGCTATTTCCAGCAGGTCTATAGTAATCTCTTCGTCATTATGTAAATCCTTACTCACATCTATTCTCCTCAATCATCGTTTTTAATTTCGTTGATGTAATATGCACCGGTCAGAAACGGCATAATATCCTTGCTGAAGATAACCTTATGGTTGCTGGTCAGATACAGGCAGTCGCCCTCATGCAGCTCCAGGTTCGCGCTTTGGTCAGCCTTTCTCAGATAATTGTTGATGTTCAGCTGCTGCACCTCGGTAGAACCGGCACGCACCAAAAAGACATTCCTCTTGGCAGATTTTTCAGTAAAGCCCTCCGCCTTAGCCAGTGCATCCAGCACGCGGTGGCTCTTTTCCAGCTCAAACAGGCCTGGGCGTTTAACCTCGCCCAGCACATACACACGCGTAGTACCCAGCTTCACCACATTCACACTGATCTGCGGCTTCACCAGGTAATAACCGAAGCGGCTCACCAGCTCCTCACGGAACTGCGTCACTGTCTTGCCCGTAACATCCACATCGCCAATCAGCGGGAAGGACACCTTGCCGTCTGGGCGCACCACATACGGCGAATTCTGCGTATTACCCGCCAGTGTACTCAAATCCTCATGACCATATACCACAACCTGCAGCACATCGCCCGGGCACATCACATAATCCTGCGCCTGTGCCTGTGCAGCGCTGCCTGTCCCTAAAGCCAGCGCCAATGCCAATACTACTAATGACTTTTTCATTTTATGCTCCTTAATAAAAATTTTTAAACAAAAAAAACGGTATATTTATTACTTAAATAATGATATGTACCCAGTTTTCTGGACACCGCTAAAAATTTGAATAATTATATTTA
>ENA-OROM01001131-OROM01001131.1-human-gut-metagenome-genome-assembly--contig:-NODE-1131-length-27322-cov-19.331720_pt1 | contig 27322 bp, 22 predicted proteins | sample MGYA00242129_ERZ509050 | MGnify/ENA primary metagenome ERZ509050 (study PRJEB26280, sample SAMEA2338701) | human gut metagenome | biome: human gut; feature: human-associated habitat; material: faeces...
GACGCTGAAAGCGGCATTTGTTTTTCTCGTGCCATTAGAGAACGAGCAGCCTGCGAAGCAGGCGGTAGAGCGCGTCAGCGCGGGCTCGTGATCGAAGGAGAGAAGCGCGAGCGGGGACAGCCGAGCTGTTCATCGCAAAGGGCGAAGCCGGTTGCTGATAACCGGTTCATTCTGACATGTTGGTTTGATCTTGTTATTTCTTTTATTATTCTGATGTTTCTAGTTCAATTCTACACAAGATTCCAGGCATGTACGCAATTTTTCACAAGGAGGTGATTGAACAGCTGAATAAGGCTTATAAAAGTATATAAATTATAGGTGTATCAGCACAGACATTACGAAATTGGGATTCTAATGGAAAACTTCATCCGCATCATACTACAACAAGTGGTTATAGGTATTATTCCGATGAACAGCTCAACCAGGTAATGAATGTAAAGCCTAAAAACCGCATTATCATTGGCTATTGTCGTGTTTCAAGCCACAAACAAAAAGATGATTTAGAACGACAGATTGAGATTATTGACAATACTGAAGAATCTGAGCAACAAGAACTCGTTGAAGATTTAGTACAGATAATCACAGTATTTAGCTGCAAGTTACAAGGAAAACGAGCGAATAAAGCGAAGAAACTTATCCGAGAATTGATGCAGGAGGAGGCCGATGGTAAAAGCCATAAAAGTAATGTTGATCCCAAATAATGTACAACAAACTAAGCTGTTTCAGTACGCAGGTGCTTCAAGAGTTGCTTATAACTGGGCTTTGGCCAGGGAAAAGGAAAACTATGAAAAAGGTGGCAGATTTATTCCAGATACGGAGCTTAGAAAAGAATTTACAAGGCTTAGAAATTCTGATGAATATGCATGGCTGCTAAACGTTTCAAACAATGTAACTAAGCAGGCAATTAAAGATGCCTGCTCAGCCTATAAAAACTTTTTCAAGGGTTTACAACGGTACCCAAGGTTTAAGGCGAAAAAGAAATCAATGCCTAAATTCTATCAAGATAATATCAAGATACAGTTTCGTGATACGCATGTTAAATTTGAAGGATTTTCTTTCAGCAGGAAAGCTAATAAACAAAAGCTGAACTGGGTAAAACTTGCTGAACATGGACGTATTCCCACAGATGCTAAATATAGGAATCCGAGAGTATCCTTTGATGGATTGAATTGGTGGATTAGCGTATGTGTGGAATTCCCAGACTGCAGGGACAGGTCTAATCATGATGGAATCGGTATAGACCTTGGAATTAAGGATTTGGCGATATGTTCTGATGGTAATACCTACAAGAATATAAACAAAAGCCAGACTGTTAAGAAGCTTGAGAAATGCAAGCGTAGATTGCAACGCAGCGTATCTCGTAAATATGAACACAATAAGAAAGGAGGAAGTTACTGTAAAACTAACAATATAGTAAAAAAAGAAAAACTTTTACTTAAAGTAAATCACAGATTAGCAAATATCCGAAAAGATTATTTGAATCAGACCACATCTGAAATCGTAAATCGAAAACCAAGATTTATCTGTATCGAAGATTTAAACGTTAGTGGGATGATAAAAAATAGACATTTATCTAAAGCGGTTCAGAATCAGGGATTCTTTGAATTTCGTAAACAGTTGGAATACAAGTGTAATGATAGAGGTATTCAGCTCATTGTGGCTGATAGATTTTATCCATCATCCAAACGTTGTAGTTGCTGTGGGAAAATAAAAAAGGATTTGAGATTATCTGATAGAACATATAAATGTGAATGTGGAAATGTTATAGATAGAGATTTCCAGGCATCACTAAACCTAAAAGCTTATGGAGAACAATTTGCAAGCTAACACTTAAATGTTAATGCAAATATGTACGGATGCGTTAATTCGGAATTTACGCCTATGGAGAGTACAAGAACTTGTGAGTAGATAGGTATTTATGCCATCAAAAGCATACTCGTTGAAGTAGGAATGAAACATAAAAGTTTATAACTTTTTATAAGTTTTCAGTAACGGGAGAATGGACGACACACAAAAAATGGAATATGCGCGGGCGTTTCTGCAAAAGGAGGTAGAGTCAGAATTTCCTTACCCGTTTCAGATTCTGACGGAGGAGGACAGTTTTTTATTCTGCTTTAAAAATGGATGCAGGGACTGCTGTGCTCGTTTAAAGGCGACAAAAGGGATGCTCGATAGGCTCTGCAGCGGGGATAAAAAGGTGCAGAAGCAGGAAAAAGAGCGGATGCTTCGGGTTCTTGAGGCAGCAGTGGAAGCGCAGGAAAATACGGCTCTTTCAGAAAAAAGTGAGTACGGAAAAATGAAAAATATGCTGATTCTTCGTCCGCTCAATCTGGATTTTTACCGAAGCGAGCTTGTAAACGTGCCGTATATCCGCATCGGGGATGTAGCGTTGGTGTTGTACTGCGTTTTATCTCATCTGGGAGGAGATTATTTTACGACGAAGGTGTACCGGGATCAGGTTCAGAAATGGATGGTCCCCGAAGCGGAGGTAATGCGGGCGGCGCTGGTCAATACGAGCTTTTTGTATCCGCCGCGGCTGTATTCGATCCAGTGCCTGATGGGCTGGGACGGAAAGCGGTACGAGAACGGCATTTTTATGGGGGAGGACGACGAACAGAAAATCCCGCCGGGCATGCGCAGCTATCTGTTGACAAATACGCTGGAAATCAACGGAGCGATTGCCGTTTTTTATCCGGGTGTTGCGGAGAAAATTGCGCAGGATCTGGGCGGTGACTTTTATATTGCGTTCACGAGTATTCATGAGGCACAAATTCATGGCGTCGGAATGATTTCTCCGGAAATAGTGGAGTACAGTTTGCAGGAAACGAACCGGGAATGTACCAGACCGGAGGAGGTTCTGTCCAATCATGTATATCTTTACAATCAGGAGAAAAAGACATTTTCAATGCTTATGGACGGCGATTTTCTGGAGGTAGAACATGAAGAATAGACGGGGAGAGTATCTGTATTTTTGCAGCGCAGAGCAGGACAGTCTGTATGCGTTGACGCTTTTTCGGAAAAAAGAAAAACAGGGAACGTTAAACGTACAGGAGACAGGATTGCTTCTCTGCATGGAACAACGCGCCGAAGACAGCTGGATTTATTTGATGCCTGCGGCGGTCTATGCGGCTGCCAACCAGAAAGGTGCGAGAAGCTGGATGAACCGGCAGAAGCAGGAGAAAATAGATCTCTGGAATGAGAAGGGGATTGCATGGATGCGCCGATATCCGGTATTTTTGGAGCAGTTTGGATGGAAACAGCGGCGCTACGCGATTCTGGCAGCGGGAATTTTTGAGCAGCTGGAAGAGGAATCCATGGACGAGTTTGAAAAAGGAAAAAATCAGGTTTGCCATTTTTTACAGGGAAGCTGGGGATTTCTCTGGAAGCGTATGCAGCAGTGCGATAGGCTGAGTGTGCAGGAATGGAAAGAAATGAAAGCGCCGTGGAAGGATTCTGTGCGGATGGACTGCGCGATGTCCGGCATCCTTTTATTGATGGCACAGCTTCTGAAAAAAGAACTGGAAGAGCGCGACCGGCTCTGCGTGGGATTTATGAAGCTGCAGCAGTTCACACAGGAGAGCCTGCGAACAAATGGTATCGCTGTGAAGCAATCTGCAAAGGTATCGGGAGCTGAACCAGTGGATGCATGCGGTACAGAAATCCGTTCTGTGGACGTTGGTACGAATCCAACCGCGCTTGTCGAAACCGAAAAGATGGGATGGCTGTTCCAGAAATTTCGCAATCCGGAGCGCCCTGCTTATATCCATGAAAAAGGGCGGATTTCCAGTGAATGGCTGGAACAGCTGCATCAGATTATGGAGCTGGCGGGACTTCCGGCAGGAACATTTGAAGCGGTCAGCCTTTCTGTGCAGGAGGTAAACGGCCTTGTAAATCTGATGGGAGAAAAGCTGACTGCGCGCCAGTATATGACGTTTCTGATGTTGTATTCGGTGTCGCGGGAGCTTGCACAGGCAGGGCGCACGGCAGCAGCGCTGCAGTTTATCCAGACATCCCGTCTGAGGGGAGCATCGCCAGCTGCGATGGGGACAGGGATGACAACGGCGGCACTGATGTCAGGCGGGGCTGGTGCAATGGTGGCGGAGCGAAGCAGGTACGGAGTAAGAAAAATGTCAGATGCAGATGGAAATCTGGTGTCTGCAGAGCAGCTGGCTTTGTATACACAGTCCGTGCCGCAGGCGTCACAAAGCAGCTATTGATCGTACGAGGTTCCTTCGGTGTAAGGCGCCTGCGGAATGGAGATTTTTACGCAAGATAGCAGAACATAAACACAAAATGACACAGGCTGCCGGCCATGACGAACAAATGAAAAATTTCGTGTAAGCCGAACATCGGATGCCGTGCGTCAAACAGCGGCAGCTTGAGCGCGTAGATAATGCCGCCTGCAGTATAGATCAGTCCGCCGGCGAGCAGCCATAAAAAGGCGTGAAGCGGAAGGAGGGAAAACAGCTGTCCCAGAACGGACAGGCAGCTCCAGCCCATTGCGATATACAAAACAGAGGAAAACCATTTTGGACAGGTGATCCAGAAGCCTTTGATAAAAATTCCGACCAGCGCGATTCCCCAGACTGCGGCAAGCAGCATCAGACCGGAGGGCTTTGGCAGGGTCAGCAGGCATACCGGCGTATAGGTCCCTGCGATCAGGATGAAAATCATCATATGATCCATTTTCCGAAAGATACGCAGAATGCGCCCGGAGCAGTTGACAGAATGGTATATCGTGCTGGCGGCATACAATAAAACCATGCTGATCATAAAAATTGTCATTGCGGCGAGGCTTTTTGCACCGGAGTGGACAGCTGCGCGGACTAACAGCGGGATCGCTGCACAGAGAGCGAGCAGCATGGCGATAAAATGGGTGAGTGCGCTTCCGGGTTCCCGAATGGTTATGTTCATAGTAGTACCTCCTCCTTACATTTGGATACAATGGAATGCGTATTTTGCGGGCATTCTGCGTCAGGGATAGCAGAATGTTCGTTTAACAAGCGATGTGGCATTACAAAATATTATACGTAGTATTCAAAACCACATATAATATATACAGATACTACATGGAAAGCGAAAAAATGTCAAGAAGAGATGATAGAAAAAAAGTTACCGTTCACACGCGCCATTCGCAAAAGCGCATCTTCGATGCTTTCCGCCGCTTTGCAGCTCTTTTTGCTCATAAAATAGCGCTCCCTTCGTACCCTTCTGAGTTCAGATTTTCGTGAAAGCACGTAACCTGAACCCAGAAGGATACGAGTGAACTGTGACATAAAAAAAGAAACGAGCAGACCGCATTAGCAAATGCCGTACGGTTCTCGTTTCCGTTTCTATACTATATGATATTTAAGATGTCGGGCAAAAGTCCCCGACCTTGATGCCTGACGGGTTGATCATCCAAGACACCTGAATAAGTCGCAGGTTTCAAAAATGATGCAGCTTTCAATCCTCCTCAATCACCTGGATTTCCAGATAATCGAAGTCGATTTCCTCAACAAAAGAATCCTGGCGGAAACGTGTTTTGGCATGGCGGCGGAAATCGTTGATATTGCTGTCGAGCCAGATTGGTTTGCCGAGGTCGAACTGCATGCAGACATCCTGCAGCGCGTCGAAAACCTTATGGGTTCTGGTTTCTTCGCGGTCGTCGCAGATGACGGTATCGTTTAACATGTGGTTATTTTGAAATGTGCGCGCCCATAAACGGAACATGAAAAATCTCCTTTGATGTGAAAGCTGTTTACGTCAGTATAGCATAAATCCCGGAGGAAGTGCATAAATATATTTGTGTAGTGAAAAACCGGAGGAAGATTGGGCGGAATATCTAAAATTTTAATGAAATCCGTCTGTTTCCGCATCGGGTATGCTATAATAAAATTATCAAGAAAAGAGAGGCCGAAGGTATGGAACTTTTATTGGATGCAGAAAGCCAGATCGAAACGTGGCAGGAAGTGATATTGGTTTATAATGCTGCCCTGAAACAGATTAATACGAAGCTGGAAATTTTAAACGACGAGTTTCAGCACGTTCATCAATATAATCCGATCGAACATATTAAATCCAGAATTAAGACTTCGGAGAGTATCGTAAAGAAGCTACGCAGGCATGGATATGAATCCACGATCGAAAATATGGTGAAGTATGTCAATGATATTGCGGGAATCCGTGTAATTTGTTCTTTTACATCGGATATTTACAGAATCGCGGAGATGATTCGACTGCAGAATGATATTCATGTCATCGCAGTCAAGGATTACATTCGCCTGCCGAAAGCGAGCGGCTATAAGAGCTATCATATGCTCGTGACCGTTCCGGTATTTTTGTCTGACCGCACTGTTGATGTAAAGGTGGAGATTCAGATTCGGACGGTAGCGATGGATTTCTGGGCGAGCCTGGAGCACAAGATCAATTACAAATTCGAGGGCAATGCGCCGGAGCATGTCAAGCGAGAGCTGATCGAATGTGCAGGCATGGTATCTGCACTTGATAACCGGATGCAGGAGCTGAACGAAGAGATTAAGGCATTGAGCAAGGAAGACACGGATGGAGTCTGACGGCTGACCGATCCTGTCAGGGTTCGCTTTATTCATGACAATAGAATGCTCGCGGAGCGTGCATTCTATTGTTTTCGAAAAACTTTTAGGGTATTGAGGCAGTTCGGACGCGGATGCGATCGGGCTGCTTTTTCATTGGATAGATATCCAATGAAAAACGCTCCGCGAGGATCGCACTGCGGCAGAGAGGAATAATGTCGCTTACGCGACCCGCCGCAGGCGGAGAATCCTGTAAGACATGAAACGGAAAATTTCCCCCTAAAAATGAGGAGTGCCCAGGGCCTCCCGGCACCTGGGCTATTATGAAAAAATTATCTGTGTTTCCTTTGGTAGATCGTTAAGTTCTGTTCCTTAACGACAAATTCAGTATAGCAATTAAATATGAACAAATTATGAACACAATGTTAATATGTAGTTAATTAGCACAAAAACTCGAAAGGCATAAAAGAAAAACAGTGCAAAATGAATAAAACAAAAGTGCTGAAAGAACCTCTGTTTTGATCTTGTTTCAAAATGGTAATAATGATACAATAAAACAGAATATACACTGTTGTAAAAGATGCGATTTTGGGGGAAAGGATACTTTGCCCCGGGACACAGGATTGGGAACGGAACAGACAGAGAGGGAAATACATGCAGGATTTGGAAGCAAAGCGTTTGAGAGAATCGCTTGTAGAATACGAAAATTACTTAAATGAGATCCGTCAGGTTACACGAAAAAATGTGGAAGCTTTGGATGTGATTCAGAAATATACGGATCAGAGCGCTGCCGGAATGCAGAATCTGGCGGAGCAGAGCATTGAAGGAATCCAGCGTGTGACGACGGAGAGCGCCGGCGGACTGCGCAAAATTATCGAAACCGGTACGAGCAATTTAAGCCGGATGGCAGAGGGAAGCCAGGACAGCATCAACCGCACCGCACAGGAATGTATGGTTAGACTGCAGAACTATACAAAAGAAGGACTGCTGCGTCTCGACGAAGCACAGCAGAAAAATCAGGAAACTGCAGAGCAGGTCAGTCAGATTGAACAGGCGATCCTGGAGCATATGGATGAGATCAAGCAGCTCTTAAAGCAGTCCGATGATTTTACCCATAAGGAAAACGTAAAGGTATACCGCAACGTACAGGCGGTTGTCGTAGATGAAGTAAAGAAGCAGACCGAAGCGATAGCGGCACAGAATGACGAACTTGTCCGCCGCAATGAGCATTTGCAGAAGCAGGGCAGAGGACTCAGACCTCTGATGATTATTACCCTCGTGACCGCGCTGGCGAATATTGTTCTGGCAGCGGCGCAGATTGCAGGGCTGTTTTAATGGGCCGCGTAAACTGGCGGCCGGGCAATATGCTTTACCCGCTTCCGGCGGTCATGGTTTCGGTTGCGGACAAAGACGGAAAGCCGAATATTTTCACCGTTGCATGGACAGGTACGGTCTGTTCCAACCCTCCGATGGTGTCTATTTCGGTGCGTCCGGAAAGATATTCCTATCATTGTATTGAAGAGACAGGAGAATTTGTCATTAACCTGACGACGAAGGAATTGACGAAAGCAGCAGATTTCTGCGGCGTCAGAAGCGGTCGGGACGTGGACAAATTTGCAGAAATGAATCTGACACCGTGGCCGGGACAGAAAGTGTCGGTACCGCAGATCGCGGAAAGCCCGGTCAGCCTGGAATGCCGCGTGACGCAGAAGATAGAGCTCGGCAGCCACACGATGTTTGTGGCAGAGGTCGTTTCGGTCAGTGTGGACGAGAAGTGGATGGATGAAACGGGACGGTTTCATCTGGAAAAAGCGGACCCGATCGTGTACTCCCACGGCACATATTACGGACTTGGGGAAGCAATTGGGACGTTCGGCTACAGCGTAGCCAAAAAGAAAAAGAAGAAAAGATGAACAGATTGAAGAAATATAGAGGACTGATCAAAAAGACCTGGTTTGCGACGACGGGAATCACATTGCTGGTACTCCTTTTTGGTGTGCCGTCTTTTCCACGATTTCAGAAAACAGGCGATAATTTTTATAAAGTCAGCATCAACGGAACGGAAATTGGCAACAGCAGCGACCCGGAGGAGGTAGAAAGGCTTGTTGCCGAGGCGCGCCGCGAAATCACTGAAACAGAAGGTGCGATGGTATATATCCCGGTTGAAATCACTTCCGAGGGGCAGGAGCTGCTTTTTGGAAATACAGACAGCCGGCACCACTTATATAAAGCGATTTATGATGTTCTAAAAAGCAGCATTTCCACAACGCTGCAGCATGCTTATACGGTAAAAATCAACGAATATACGGTAAACCTGGGCAGCAGCAGTGACGTTCGGGCACTTTTACAGGCTGCACTTGACCGGTACGATACAGAACATGCCTATCGTGCAGATATTGTGATTGACCCGGACAGACAGCTGAACGTCCTGACGACTTCGGTTTCCAAAAAAGACGACAGCACCGGACAGCTGCAGCACGCAGCGGGGGAAGGTGCCGGGGCGGAACGCTTTTTTGACGAGCTGTTTGAAGAGATTGAGCCGGATCAGGGAACGGTGGATTTTTCCCAGATGGAATACGGCACGGTTTCCGTCGATTTCGGTGATACGGTCGAGATCGTGGATGCCTATTTGATGGAAAACGAGATCACGCCGCTGGAAACCGCGATTTCCGAGGTGACGGCGGATCAGCAGAAAGAGCAGATTTATGAAGTAAAGGCGGGAGATACGCTTTCCCAGATCGCAGAGGATAACGGTTTGACGATTGCAAATCTGGTTGCGATCAATCCAACCTTGGACAATGAAAATTCTGTCATCCGTACCGGTGATGAGCTGATCATCACCGTACCGGAGCCGGAGCTTTCTGTTGTGCATACGGAACAGATTTATATGGAAGATACCTACGAAGCAGATGTGGTATATATCGACAATGACGAATGGTATACGACAAAGACAGAGCTGCGTCAGCAGCCCTCTGCAGGCTTCCGAAAAGCAGCGGCACTTGTGACTTATCGAAATGATGCTGTGGAATCACAGGAGATTTTGAAGGAAGAGGTTATCGTAGAGGCTGTTCCGAAGATCGTGGAGCGCGGAACCAAGGTTCCACCGACCTATATCAAGCCGATTTCCGGAGGACGGCTTTCCTCTGGCTTTGGCGGCAGAAAAGCACCCAAGAAGGGAGCGTCCACGAATCATAAGGGAATTGACTGGGCAACCCCCATCGGTACGGCGGTCATGGCATCCAGCGGCGGTACGGTTACAAGGGCAGGCTGGGGCAGCGGCTATGGCTACGTCGTTTACATCCAGCATGCGGATGGCAGAGAAACCCGTTACGGACACTTGAGCAAGGTTTTGGTCAGCGTCGGACAGAAGGTCAGCCAGGGGCAGAAAATTGCCCTGAGCGGAAACACGGGCCGAAGCACCGGACCGCACCTGCATTTTGAAATCCGGATTAACGGACAGGCAGTGAACCCGCTGAATTACCTGAACTGAAAGTTTTAGTTTACAAATGAAGTGGAATATGCTATAACCACAAGGACGGTAAAGGATTCTTTTTGCCGTTTTTGACGTGCATAAACGACGAAAAACAGAAGAAGATTATAATAAATAGATGCTGCATGCAGAGGCTGCATGCGCAGCAAAACAGATTCGAAAATAAAATTCAGGGATTTCTTTTTTCAGGCGCTGAAAGAGGAAATTGATGCGATGGACAGGCTGCCTGTGCAGCAGAAATAAGAGGAAATATGGAACAGTATGCAATCAATGGCGGAAATCCGCTGGTCGGCGAGGTTGAAATCGGGGGCGCAAAAAATGCGGCGCTGCCGATTCTGGCTGCTTCTCTGATGACGGATGAGACCGTACTGATCGAAAATATGCCGGATGTACGGGATACGAACATCCTTTTGGACGCGATGGCGGGGATTGGCACTCACGTGGAGCGGGTTGACCGTCACACCGTTAAAGTTAACGCTTCTTTGATTCATGACTTAACGGTTAATGGTGATGCTGTCAAGAAAATCAGAGCATCCTATTACTTTTTGGGAGCCCTTCTCGGAAAATATAAAAAGGCTACGGTTGTATTGCCGGGCGGCTGCGATATCGGCTGCCGTGCAATCGACCAGCATATCAAAGGGTTCAAGGCACTGGGCGCGACGGTTGAGATTGCGCATGGCATGATTACGGCGGAAGCGTCCCATCTGTGCGGTGCGCACATTTATCTGGACGTTGTCAGCGTCGGCGCTACAATCAATATCATGATGGCTGCAGCGCTGGCAGAGGGCAGAACAACGATCGAAAATGCGGCAAAAGAACCTCATGTTGTGGATCTGGCGAACTTCTTAAACAGTATGGGAGCCAATATCAAGGGCGCAGGTACGGATGTGATCCGGATCCGTGGTGTAGAGCGACTGCATAAGACGGAATATCCGATCATCCCGGATCAGATCGAAGCCGGCACGTTTATGTTTGCTGCCGCTGCGACGCACGGCGATGTGACGGTCAAAAACGTGATTCCGAAGCATCTGGAATCCATTTCTGCAAAGCTGTCGGAAATCGGCTGTGAAGTGACAGAGTCGGATGATGCTGTCCGGGTAGTGGCTTCCAGACCGCTCAAACATACACAGGTAAAGACTCTGCCGTATCCGGGCTTTCCGACGGATATGCAGCCCCAGATTGCGGTGACGCTGGGTCTGTGCTGCGGCACGAGCATTGTAACAGAGAGTATTTTTGAAAATCGTTTCCGCTATGTGGACGAGCTGATCCGCATGGGCGCAAGCATTAAGGTGGAAGGAAATACTGCGATCATCGACGGCGTTTCCCGATATACCGGAGCGAGCATCAATGCGCCGGATCTGCGTGCCGGAGCAGCGCTTGTTATCGCAGCGCTGGCAGCGGAAGGAATGTCTGTCATTGACGATATCCGTTATATCGAACGCGGATATGAGGATTTTCCGGCAAAATTACAGAGCCTCGGCGCCCAGATCGAAAAGGTGGAATCCGAACGGGAATTGCAGAAATTCCGCTTAAAGATTGGCTGAGACACTTTTCATAAATTGTCCTGTTGACAAATACAGGGCGCTATAGTATTTTAAATGAGTACCTGATAAGAAAATTCAATATTGTGCCTTCTCTTATTCAGAGTGGTGGAGATACATAGGATCTGTGAAGCCACGGCAACCCCGTTTTTTCGGAAGGTGCCAGCCTGAGCGAGTAGAAGTCCCATTTCCGGGACGGAAGCAATCGAACAATAAGAGGATTTGATTATCAAACTATCGGATCCGCTTTTTAGCGGATCTTTTTTGTTTCATAGGAAAATGCGTCCTATGAAATAAAAAGCGCTCCGCGAGGATGCGCACTCGGCGCAAGGGTAGATGGTTGCTAAAGCAACCGCGCCTCGGCGCGAGAATGTGCCAGGGCACATTCTTTTTTGTACAGGAAGCTTTGTTTCCAATACAAAAATGCTCTACAGAAAAGAATCCTGTAGAGCAGGATCCTATTTTTCACAGCAAACATCTAAGGAGGAACAGATGGAAAAACGTTTATTTACTTCTGAGTCTGTAACAGAAGGACATCCCGACAAAATGTGCGATGCCATTTCCGACGCAATTCTGGACGCACTGATGGAAAAAGACCCGATGAGCCGTGTAGCCTGCGAGACAGCAAGCTGTACCGGTTTCGTACTGGTAACCGGTGAAATCACCACTAACGCATATGTAGATATCCCGAAGATCGTTCGTGAGACGGTTAAGGAGATCGGCTATGACAAGTCTGAGTATGGCTTTGACGGCAACACCTGTGCCGTTATGGTTTCGATCGACGAGCAGTCTTCCGATATCGCAATGGGCGTTGACAAGGCTCTGGAAGCAAAAGAAAACCAGATGTCTGAGGAAGAGCTGGAAGCAATCGGCGCTGGCGATCAGGGTATGATGTTCGGCTATGCAACCAACGAGACAGAGGAATATATGCCTTACCCGATCTCTCTGGCGCACAAGCTGGCACAGCAGCTGACCAAAGTAAGAAAAGACGGCACACTGACCTATTTAAGACCCGACGGCAAGAGCCAGGTTTCTGTAGAATATGATGAAAACGACAAGCCGGTTCGTCTGGAAGCAGTTGTATTATCCACACAGCATGATCCCGATGTAACACAGGAACAGATTCACGAGGATATCAAAAAATATGTCTTTGATCCGATTCTGCCTGCAGAGCTGATCGATGAGAACACCAAGTTCTTCATCAACCCGACCGGACGTTTCGTAATCGGCGGACCTCACGGTGACGCTGGTCTGACCGGCCGTAAGATCATCGTAGACACCTACGGCGGATATGCACGTCACGGCGGCGGCGCTTTCTCCGGTAAGGACTGCACCAAGGTTGACAGAAGCGCAGCTTACGCAGCACGTTATGTTGCAAAGAACATTGTTGCAGCAGGACTGGCTGACAAGTGCGAAATCCAGCTGTCTTACGCAATCGGCGTAGCGCAGCCTACCTCTATCATGGCAGACACTTTCGGCACCGGCAAGGTTTCCGATGAGAAGCTGGTTGAGATCATCCGTGAGAACTTCGACCTGCGTCCGGCAGGCATCATCAAGATGCTGAACCTGCGTCGTCCGATCTACAAGCAGACCGCTGCATACGGTCACTTCGGCCGCAACGATCTGGATCTGCCCTGGGAGAAGCTGGATAAGGCAGAAGATCTGAAGAAGTATCTGTAAGATCCACCCTTTTGTAAAATAAGGGTAACTGTTCAGTTCCCTCACAGTTACGATGCAAAATCCATTCCAAATCGGCTTCGCCGATGGGATTTTGCATGACTCAATCATATTCTTACGGTCTCAGCAGCAAGTGCTTCGACCTGTTCTGAACAGTTACAAACAAGGCACATTATAAAATCCCATGTTCACGCCGCGGCAGCATTGCGCTGCTTCGGTGGTGGATGTGGGATTTTTATCGTATAGGAAACTTCGTTTCCATACGATAAAAACGCTCCGCGAGGATGCGCACTCGGCGCAGGGGTAGATGGTTGCCGAGGCAACCGCGCCTCGGCGCGAGAATGTGTCAAGGCACATTCTTTTTTATGTTACAGAGCGGGACAAAGCGTTCAGGTATCAACTGGCGAAACATTTATCGGAAGCTGCCAGTCTGATAAGGATGGAATTTTCCAAACGGGCATGGTATACTCAACTCAACAAAATAAAGTGAGAAATAGAACCGGTGGTGTAAAAATCAGCAGGGATCATATCCGGGCAGGAATTTTGGAATCCTGCATAAAATGATGCCGGGGTCAAAAGCCCCCGACTTGATGCCTACGGATTGTTCCGTGCTGCGCACTCCCACAATCCTGCCCGATAGTCGCATATCGTGGGATTATCATCCCACTTTTATGCTCCTATCGGGGCGGGTCAAAAGGTCTTTCACCCACCTATGAGCAAGCTCATGTGGGCTTAGACCTTTTGACCCTGGCATTATAAAATAAGGGGATCGATACGAATGAAAAGAAAACAGGTAACAGCAGCATGCCTGATGGCGGCAACGATGCTGTTTTCAGGCTGCACGCCGAATATCAGTGAATATGCAGCGCGAGCGCAGCAAGCCGGAAAGAGCTTTTGGGAAGGGGAAACAACAGACGCTATGGCGCAGGATAGCGATGCTGCGGCAACAGCAGATGACGAGACGTCTGTAGCAGGTGAAACACAGAATGTCAGTACAGGAACCGACACCGCTGCAGCGACTAATGAGTGGCAGGATAGCGCCGCTGCGACCGATGACGAGATACAGGGCGGCACAACAGCGACCGGCGGAGAAGCGCAGCACGGCGATACCGCGGCAACAGCAGACAGCGAGATGCCTGCGGCCGGCGAAACGCAGACCGACACCGCTACAGAATCTGCGGCAGCAACAGCTCCTCAAATTCCGGCCCTGATGACAGAAGTGACCGACTCCGTTTATGAAGCATACGCGCAGAAATCGGATGCGTTTACCGGTAAGCTGGCGGGACACGACCGCTTAAGCCGCGCAGAAAACGCAGCGCTGACGGCAGTTCTTTCGCAGAAGGAGTACGGTGACAAGACGCTTTGCCTGCAGAACATGGCGAAGTATGACAGCAACGCAAATGAAAGCTTTCTGCTGATGTTTGAGAGCACGCCGTTGACAGCGCGCGGGCGGATTTCCGGCGATCTCTGGTATTATGACGGCGAGTCGGCAAGGCTTCTGGAAAAAGGAATCGTCGTGACCGGACTGCAGCAGGTGACGGGAATTGGGAATCCGTTTGTTATTCTGGAAACGGAAGTCTCCGGCAAAAAACAGGCGGCTGTCTGGACGGTAAAAGATCAAAAGTGCGAAAAGCTTCTGGAGGATGCCGAGACGATCGAAGCGACAAAGGACGGCGTTTGTGCATTTTATCCTGCAGAGAAGACTGTGTACGATCCGCTTGTTTCGGAATGGGACAGTGCAGAAGAGACGGTTCCTGTTTATTATGAAAGAACAGCGGACGGATTTGCAGAGCGTTCGTATCGGGAGCTGACAGCGTCGGAATATTTGGCGTATGTGTCTGCAGAGGATTCGGATGAAGAGGCACAGGCGTGGAAGGAAAAGCTGGAAGAGCAGTTCTACACGCAGACGGATGAAAATACAGAATATACCTATTGGTTTTATGCAATTGGGGAGGACAAAATTGCCTATCGCTGCAGAGAAGTCGGGCAGTCGGTCGGACAGGAAGAAGGAATCGATCATGCGGTTGCGAAGTACAGCTGGTGCATCAGCAGCCTGGATCAGGGAAAGCTGACCAAAGCATCGGAGACGATCAGCGGGGATGGATTTTTCTTCCCGTCGAGATTGGAGCAGGAAGAAGCGCTGGAGAGCCTGGAGGATATTCCAAACGAATTTACGAAAAACCGGTTGAATAAAGTGCAGAAAACAGCCCGCGCGGCGGTTAATCAGGCGGTTGCACAGATTCTGGAGGTACAGGAGTACCCGGAGGATGCGCTGTGTTTTGCAGAGACGGCGGATTACGATGGGAACGGCAAAAAAGAAACGTTTGCGGCGATCGGAAGGTACGACGGAGCCTTCGGCGCGCCGGTATGCGACCTGTGGTTTGTCGGCGCGGACGGCGCAGTTTTGGAAGAAGAGAATTTTGCCTTTAAGGAGCTGGAAAAGCTGGGAAGCGCCTTTGTGCTGTATCGTGGCTACGAAGTGTCCGGCGTCAGCGACATGCTGTTTGGCGTGCAGGAGCAAGGAGCAGTGCGCCTGTTAAAACAGATGGGGCACTTTGAGCTGGATGATGACGGTGATCTGATGGCATGGACTGCCGGGACAGAAGCCGCGCCGGGATATTATGACATCAGTCTGCGCACACTGACAGAGTATCGATTAGAAGAAATCCGTGAAAAAGAGCTGTTACAGTATAAAAACGGCAAAGCAGTGTTAAAGAGTATCCTGCGGCAGGTTGGATCAGATTCCGGGAAAATACAGATTTTATCCGGGGAAAACGATAGGATTCATGTCAACTTTTCGGACGCGGAAGGAAGCTGGTACGAGACATGGAAAGTGGAAAACGACAGACTTGTACTGACAGACAGCGGAGAAGGCAGCGTAAAAGAGGTTAATGAAAGCGGTGATGTGTCCGGACAAAACGCAGTCAGTCAAAACAGCGCTGTATCTGACCGGGAAGCAGACAGCATCAGTGAAAACAGTGCGGCAGCATCCGACCGGACAGGCAGCATCGACACGAGGTCTGTGACAAAGAGCGGGCAAAAGTCAGAAAACGGGACAGAAAGCCCTGCCTTTGACTTCTCTGCCCCCGATGGGACAGCAAAGGAAACTCAGACAGAACAAGAATAGGAAATTACAAAAATATGGCATTTGCACATTTGCACGTCCATACAGAGTACAGCCTGCTGGACGGTTCCAATAAAATCAAAGAATATGTAAAACGAGTCAAGGAGCTGGGCATGACGGCTGCGGCGATTACCGACCATGGCGCAATGTACGGTGTGATCGATTTTTACCGTGCGGCGCGGGCAGAGGGTATCAATCCGATTTTGGGCTGTGAGGTCTATGTTGCGCCCAATTCCCGTTTTGACCGGGAGATTACCGGCGGGGATGACCGGTATTACCATCTGGTGCTTCTGGCGGAAAATAATACTGGTTACGCGAATCTGAGCAAAATCGTCAGCCGCGGTTTTACGGAGGGGTACTATTACAAGCCGCGTGTCGATATGGAGGTTCTGGAGGAATTTCACGAGGGAATTATCGCGCTGTCTGCGTGCCTTGCAGGTGAAGTGCCGCGCTATATCCAGAAAGGACTGCCGGAGGAAGCAAAAAAATGCGCATTAAAGTATCAGTCGATTTTTGGTAAGGATAATTATTTTCTGGAACTGCAGGATCATGGGATTCCGGAGCAGCAGACCGTAAACATGGCGCTCTTACAGATGTCGCGAGAACTGGACATTCCGTTAGTATGCACGAACGACGTGCACTACACCTATGCGGAGGACGCAAAGCCCCACGATATCCTTCTGTGTATCCAGACCGGCAAAAAGCTTTCCGACGAAAACCGGATGCGTTACGAGGGCGGTCAGTATTTCGTCAAAAGCGAAGAAGAGATGAAGGGACTGTTTCCCTATGCGTGGGAGGCAGTGGAAAATACACAGCGAATTGCAGACCGCTGTCATGTGGAAATCGAGTTTGGTAAGACGAAGCTGCCGCATTTTGATGTGCCGGAGGGCTATGATTCCTGGGGATATTTGAACAAGCTGTGCACTGACGGCATGAAAGAGCGCTATCCGGAGGACGACGGCACGCTGCAGAAGCGTCTGGAATACGAGCTGGGTATTATCAAGCGCATGGGATATGTGGACTATTTCCTGATCGTGTGGGATTTTATCAACTATGCCAGAGAAAACGGTATTCCGGTAGGACCTGGACGTGGAAGTGCAGCTGGAAGCATCGTTTCCTACTGCCTGCATATCACGAATATTGATCCGATCCGTTATAGCCTGCTGTTTGAGCGTTTCCTGAACCCGGAACGAGTTTCCATGCCGGATATCGATATCGACTTCTGTTATGAACGCAGACAGGAGGTCATCGATTACGTCGGACGCAAATATGGAAAAGAAAAGGTTGTGCAGATTGTCACATTCGGTACGCTGGCGGCAAAGGGTGTCATCCGCGACGTCGGGCGTGTCATGGATCTGCCGTATTCCTTTGTGGATTCGATTGCAAAAATGATCCCGAACGAGCTGAACATGACGATTGATAAGGCACTGTCAATGAACGCAGAGCTGCGCAAGCTCTACGAGAGCGATGAACAGGTGCACGTGCTGATTGATATGAGTAAACGGCTGGAGGGATTACCGCGCCACACCTCGATGCACGCAGCAGGGGTTGTGATCTGCCCGGAGGCGGCAGATCATTTTGTACCGCTTTCACGGGGGTCGGATGGTTCAATCACAACGCAGTTTACGATGACGACGCTGGAAGAGCTCGGACTTTTAAAAATGGACTTTCTGGGGCTTCGAACCCTGACAGTAATCGACCACGCGGTCAAGATGATTGAGCATGACACCGGTGTGAAGCTCGATATGGAGCATCTGGATTATAACGATAAAAAAGTGCTGGATTCGCTCTGCACCGGCAGGACGGACGGCGTGTTCCAGCTGGAAAGCGGCGGGATGAAAAGCTTCATGAAGGAGCTAAAGCCCCAGAACCTGGAGGATATCATCGCGGGTATTTCCCTGTACCGTCCCGGGCCGATGGACTTTATTCCAAAATATATTAAAGGAAAAAACAATCATGACGAAATCACCTATTCCTGTCCGGAGCTGGAACCGATCCTGTCTCCGACCTACGGTTGTATCGTGTATCAGGAGCAGGTTATGCAGATTGTGCGCGACCTCGGCGGCTACACGATGGGACGAAGCGACCTGGTTCGTCGTGCGATGAGCAAGAAAAAGCAGTCTGTCATGGAAAAAGAACGGGCGAATTTCGTTTACGGCAATCCCGAAGAGGGCGTGCCCGGCTGTGTGGCCCGGGGCATTCCGGAAAAGGTCGGTCTGGAAATTTACGCGGAAATGATGGATTTTGCAAAATACGCGTTCAACAAGTCCCACGCCGCATGCTACGCGGTTGTCGCTTACCAGACGGCTTACCTGAAATATTATTATCCGGTGGAATTTATGGCGTCCCTAATGACTTCTGTAATCGATAACCCCGGAAAAGTGGCGGAATACATTCTGGTCTGCCGCCAGATGGGAATCGCGATTCTGCCGCCGGATATCAACGAGGGAGAGCCGGGATTTTCGGTATCGGGAAAATCAATCCGGTACGGACTGACTGCGATCAAGGGTGTAGGACATCCGGTTGCAGACGCGGTGATCGCAGAGCGGAAGCAGCGGGGCGTGTTCAAAAACCTGCAGGATTTTCTATCCAGAATGTCCGATACGGAAGTCAATAAGCGCAACGTGGAAAACTTCATCAAAGCGGGTGCATTCGACAGCCTTGAGGGAACACGCAAGCAGTTTATGAGCGTATTTGTGCAGCTGATGGATCAGAATCAGCAGAATCGGAAAAATAATATGGCGGGACAGCTTTCCTTATTCGATCTGGTGGACGAGTCGGAAAAGAAAAACTATGAAATCCGCTTCCCGGATGTCGGGGAATATTCGAAGGAAATTCTTCTGACCTTTGAAAAAGAAGTGCTCGGTGTGTATGTCAGCGGGCATCCGCTGCAGGAATACGAGCAGCTCTGGCGCAGGAATATTTCTAATACAACGGCAGATTTTATGCTGGATGAGGAGACAAACAGCGTCCATATTCAGGACGGAGCAAAGGCGGTCATCGGCGGAATTATTGAGGAAAAGAAGATCAAATATACCAAAAACGATAAGGTGATGGCGTTTTTACAGGTGGAGGATCTGGTTGGAACGATTGAAGTTATCGTTTTCCCGAAAACCTATGAGCAGTACGGCAGCAAGCTGATGGAGGATGAAAAGGTTCTCCTGCGGGGGCGCGTTTCCGCAGAGGAGGACAAAGACGCGAAGCTGATCTGTGAATCCGTGCAGACGTTTGACGAAATCCCCAAAAAGCTCTGGATTAAATTTCCGACGATGGAAGCCTATCAGCAGCAGGAAAAAGAGCTGCTTTCGGCAATCGCAGCTTCCGACGGCAAGGATACCGTGGTGATTTATGTGGAAAATCCGCGCGCGATGAAGCAGCTTGGGGCGAATCAGACCGTTCATGGGGACGAGGCGCTTTTAAAGCAGCTGGAAGAGTTGTTTGGAGAAGAAAACGTAAAGCTGATGTAAGTTTCACAAAACCATTGAAAAGAAAGCCCGTTTCGATTAAAATAAAAAATGGTTTTACGGATTTTGAAATCTTAAGATTGAAGTCCAGCCCGCAGCGGCAGACAGGAGGAACAATGGCAGCTAAGATAAAGACAATTGGAGTTCTTACAAGCGGCGGAGATGCGCCGGGTATGAATGCGGCAATCCGTGCGGTTGTTCGGAAAGCGATTTGCAACGGCGTCAAAGTAAAAGGCATTAAAAAAGGCTATCAGGGCCTGTTAAATGAAGAAATCATAGATATGGATGCCCGCAGCGTTTCGGATACCATCCAGAAGGGCGGTACGATTCTGGGAACCGCACGTTGTCTGGAATTTAAGACCGAAGCCGGACAGAAAAAGGGCGCGGAGATCTGCCGCAGACACGGCATCGACGGTCTGGTTGTTATTGGCGGCGACGGCTCTTACAGAGGTGCGCAGGCGATGTCCAGACTTGGGATCAATACGATCGGTCTGCCGGGCACGATCGATCTGGATATTGCATGTACCGAATATACGATCGGTTTCGACACGGCAGTCAATACCGCGATGCAGGCAATCGATAAGGTAAGGGATACTTCATCTTCACATGAACGCTGCAGTATTATCGAAGTAATGGGCAGAAATGCCGGTTATATCGCACTGTGGTGCGGCGTCGGCACCGGCGCGGAGGATATCCTTCTTCCTGAAAAGTACGACTATGACGAGCAGCAGCTGATTAACAATATTATCAACAACCGGAAAAAGGGCAAAACTCACCATCTGATCATCAATGCAGAAGGTATCGGTCATTCTACTTCCATGGCGAAGAGAATTGAAGCAGCAACGGGTGTGGAAACCAGAGCAACCATCCTGGGGTACATGCAGCGAGGCGGCAGCCCGACCTGTCTGGATCGTTATTATGCTTCTATCATGGGCGCTTATGCGGCAGACATCCTCTGCGCAGGCAGTTCGAACCGTGTTGTGGCTTACAAACATGGTGAATTTGTAGACTATGATATCGAGGAAGCGCTTGCGATGCAGAAAGAGATTCCCGAATATCATTATCAGGTCAGCAAAGCGCTGGCCACCTGACGATACAGGACGCAAAGGGGCGGCTGCACACGAAACGTGTGTGGCCGTTGTGCGTTTTCATAAAGATCAACGGAGGAACCTGCATGATTACTGCAGCATCCAACAGCCGGATCAAAAGGCTGGTACAATTGAATCAAAAGTCGAAGCTGCGCAGAACGGAGGACGTTTTTCTGGCAGAGGGTGTGAAGATGTTTCTGGAAGCACCGAGAGAGCAGCTGCAGGAGGTCTATGTTTCGGAATCCTTTCTGGAAAAGTGCAGCTGCAGGGAGCATCTGGAAGAGGTTGGCTACGAAGTCGTTTCCGACAGCGTTTTTTCTAAAATATCGGACACCTGCACGCCACAGGGCGTTTTATGCGTGCTGAAACAGTTTCACTATAATATAGAAGAAATGCTGCGGGACAAAGCACCGCTGTTTCTGCTTCTGGAAAATATACAGGACCCCGGCAACCTCGGCACGATGCTGCGAACCGGTGAGGGCGCAGGCGTTTCCGGGATTATCATGAGCCGGGATACAGTCGATTTGTACAACCCGAAGGTTATCCGTTCAACGATGGGCAGCATCTACCGCGTTCCGTTTTATTATGCGGACGATTTTGCGGCGGCGGTTCATCAGGTACAGCAGGCGGGTGTCAGCGTATACGCGGCGCATCTGCGCGGGAAAAATTCCTATGCCTGTCAGGATTACACAAAGGGGACAGCATTTCTGATCGGTAACGAGGGCAACGGCCTGCGGGAAGAGACTGCAGAGCTTGCGGACTGTTATATCCGGATTCCGATGGAGGGCAAAGTGGAGTCGTTAAATGCAGCGGTGGCGTCTTCGATTCTGATGTATGAAGCGCATCGGCAGAGGGCGACGATTGAAAAATAACATTTTTCAAGCTCGAGATTTGTGTCTGCGCGCACTTGACACAAACTCGACATGCGCAAAAAGCGTGCGCAGAAATGAGAGGCACAGATGAAAATCGGTTTTATCGGACTTGGAAATATGGCGCAGGCGATGATTGGAGGAGTTTTGAGAAATCACCTGGCTGTGCCGGAGGAAATTTACGGTTCTGCAAAAACGGCGGAGACGGAAAGCAAAGTGCATGAAATGTTTGGCATCACGGTGACAGGCGATAACCTGGAAACCGCGCGGCAGGCAGAGCTTTTGATTCTTGCCGTAAAGCCGCAGTTTCTGGAGAAAGTGATCGGACAGATTAGCGACATTGACCTGACCGGTAAGACGATTCTGAGCATTGCGCCAGGCAAAAGCCTTGCGTGGCTGGAAGAGCAGTTCTGTGCGCCGCTTCCGTTTGTGCGTGCGATGCCAAATACGCCGGCGTTAGTCGGGGAAGGCTGTACCGGAGTCTGCTATGGCAGCAGGGTAACTCCTGAGATGAAAGAAAAAACGGCGGCTGTCCTGGACAGTTTCGGCAAGACGGTTGAGCTTCCGGAACGTCTGATGGATGTGCTGACCGGCGTTAGCGGCTGTGCGCCTGCCTGGATTTTTATGCTGATCGAGGCGATGGCGGACGGTGCAGTTGCGGAAGGCATGCCGCGCAGCCAGGCATATGAATGCGCTGCACAGGCTGTGCTCGGCAGCGCGAAACTGATGCTTGAGACCGGAAAGCATCCGGGAGAGTTAAAGGATATGGTCTGCTCCCCGGCAGGCTCCACGATTCAGGCGGTACGCGTTTTAGAGGAAAAAGGCTTCCGCGGCGCAGTGACCGATGCGGTCATCACTGCGGTGGAAAAGTCCAGAAGCCTGTAAAATAGTTTGTTACAAAAATGTTAAAAACAGGAATAAAGGAAGATCTGATGGAAAAAATAATCCCGTCAGGTCTTCTTTTTTTGATAAAAAATCGAAAAAACCGCAGAAAATGGCTGTCCTTTTTATGAAAAGAGAATTTACTATGTTAAAGCGGCATTTGTTGAAAACTTTGAAAAATAGTAAGAAAAAGGCGATGATTTCGGAGGTTTGTTGTAAAAATATCACAATAGAAGAAAAACCTTTGTGGGGAACTAACGGAAATTTGTGGTTCTGGGTGAACGACTTGACATTTGATTGTAATATTGCTATCATATCATGCGTAACAATTGTTAATAAGTTTGTAACAATTGAAACAGCTCTGTAACAAGGAGCGTCCCACAAAAGCTCCTGAATTTCACCGGCAGAATGGCTGGGGAAGCAGAGTAAGATTTATGGAGGTAAGAATGAACGGAAAAGGCAGAAAGTTGTTTCGTAGTGCAGTCGGCATTTTAACATCTGTTATGATGATGGGTGCATATACGACAACCGCTATGGCAAGTGGTATCGGTGTCATTGATGCGAAAGACATGCTGGACATTCATGCAGAAGCAAATACAGCGTCTGCGGTGATTGGGCAGGTCATGGAGGACGGTCATGTGGCGATCCTTGCAAAGTACAACGACTGGGTGCAGATCCAGGCGGGAGAAATTGCAGGATGGGTACCGGCTGAAAATCTGGTCGAGACAGAGATTTCCAACGAAGAGGCTGTTGCAGCCAATGAGCAGGTGATCGCTGAACGGACAGGAGCAACAGCATCCGAAGATGAATTCTTTGCAGAGGAAGAAGTACAGCAGGATGAAACAGCAGCTTTACAGGCAGAGGCGAGTGAAGCAGCACAGAATGAGATAGAAGAAGTACAGGCAGCCGAGGAAGCAGCACGCATCGAAGCGGAAGCGCAGGCAAAGGCAGCCGAGGAAGCAGCGCGGCTCGAAGCGGAGGCGCAGGCAAAGGCAGCAGCCGAGGAAGCAGCACGCATCGCAGCGGAAGCTCAGCAGGCAGCTTTGGCGGCGCAGACCGCAGCGATATCCGCAGAGGAATTAAAACTGCTTGCAAATATTATTTACTGTGAAGCAGGCAGTGAATCCTACGTTGGTAAGGTTGCGGTAGGCAATGTCATCATGAACCGCGTCAAGAGTGCATCGCAGCCCAATACGATCACCGAGGTTGTTTACGCAAAAGGACAGTTTTCCCCTGTTAGAAACGGTTCGCTGCAGAGGGCACTGAGCAGTGACAAAGCAGATGCAGCCTGCTATCAGGCAGCAATCGAAGCATTAGCCGGTGCACAGCCGGTCGGCGGCAAGCTGTTTTTCAGAAGAAATAACGGTCGTTCCGGACAGGTAATCGGACATCACGTTTTTTACTAAAACAGTATCATAGCCGGGGCATTTGTCTCAACAGCATTGTAAGGGAATCGTCAGAAGATGATAAGAATCCATTGTTTCTGACAGAAAAAGAGCGAAAAAAGGCATGTGGAAAAGGATTGTTTTTCACACGCCTTTTTTGTATTCATGACAATAGAATCCTCGCAGGGCGCACACTTGACAGTAATTGACGGATTTGATATGATGACGCTAATCATGTAATATAATTGTAACATTTGATGAGCCGATTTTGGGAGCGCCAAAGGCGCGGAAAATCAATGGAGGCTCAGCTATCGTTACTGTCTGCGGATATGAGGGGATAGAAAGGATCATCGATTTATGGGCTGGAGCAGAAAATGTGAGAAAAGGGGGAAGCACTGGCTGCGGGCTGCAGCGCTGGGAGTCGTCTTTTTGTGGACGGCCGGAAGCAGTCTGCAGGCAGAGGCAGAATTGAGCAAAAGCGCGCACTGGCACAAGGGCGTTGGCGTGGAGGCGTGGCTGACAGGAGCGGATAATGAACAGGTCAGTCAGAACGCAGCATCCCAAAATGATGCGGCAGATACAGCGATCGCCGCAGTCGGCGGGCAGGGAACGGATGCAGCGTCCGACAGTGCGGACAGCAAAACCAAGGCTTCGTCCGGTGATGGAACGAAAATGGACGACCTGACCGGAACGATCGTGATGACGAGCGTCCAGAATGTATTGAATGTCAGGACGGAACCGGACAGCGAGGCAGAGCTTGCAGGGTATTTGTATGCAGACTGTGGCGGTACAGTGCTGGAACAAAAGGACGGCTGGACAAAGCTTGAGTCCGGCGAACTGACCGGCTGGGCGAATAACGATTATCTGCTGTTTGGGGAAGAAGCGCGGAAAGAGGCAAAAGACGCGGGACGGATTGTGGCAACGACCAAAACAGGCGCTTTGAGAATCCGGAAAGAACCTTCAGGAGATGCTGCGATTTATGATCTGCTGGAAGAAGGTGCAAAGTATGAGGTCGTGGATGAAGAGCAGATCCGTTTCAGCGAGGATCAGGAAATCACGGCGGACTGGGTTGCGGTCAATTACGGCGGAAAGACCGGATATGTGTCTTCGGAATATGTCCAGGTTGATTTTGAAATCGATTACGGAGAGACGGTTGAGCAGGTAAAAGCGCGCGAGGAAGCGGAAACGGCGAGACTGCAGGCGGAAAAAGAAGCTGCCGCACAGAAACAGAAGAAGGAAAAGGCAGCGCAGGTGGAAAAGGAAGCGAACAAGGCTGCTGCACTGGCTGCGGACGACAGCGTGCTTTTGGCGGCGCTCATTCAGTGTGAAGCGGGAGAAGAGCCCTACGAAGGACAGGTAGCTGTCGGCGCAGTCGTGATGAATCGGGTCAGAAGCGGCGCTTATCCGAATACGGTCAAGGGAGTTATCTATGCTTCGGGACAGTTTACACCGGCGGGAAGCGGACAGGTTGGACGCGTTGTCGCAAGTGGAAAGATCAAGGCAAGCTGCCTGCAGGCGGCACAGGAAGCGATGGCGGGAAGCACCCCGGTTGGAATAGCGACGCATTTTAGGCGGGCAGGAAGCAGGGAAGGTATTGTGATCGGACATCATGTATTTTGGTAGACGGGGCATGATTTTTGTAGTATGATAGTCATAAGTCACAGGAAAGGAGGAGTTACATGACGGAAGTATTTGCCTGGCTGGCTCTGTTGATTTTACTTGTGCTGATTGAGCTTGCGACGATGGGGCTGACGACAATCTGGTTTGCAGCCGGAGCTCTTGTTGCGACGATTGCAGCTGCCTGTGGTGCGCCGGTTCTGGTGCAGGTCATCCTGTTTTTGGTAGTGTCCGTGCTGATGCTTGTTTTTACAAGACCGGTTGCCATGCGCTATTTCAATGTTGGAAGGACGAAGACCAATGTGGACAGCATGCTTGGGGAACGCGGTATCGTGACCGGCAGGATTGATAACTTGCACAGCTGCGGACAGGTTACGCTCAAAGGCATGGAGTGGTCAGCAAGATCTCAGGAAACTGAGGGGACGATTGAAGAGGGTACCGTCGTCATTGTAAAAAAGATCGACGGCGTGAAGCTGATCGTTGTTCCGGACGAGATCGAAACAGAAGAACCTGTAACAAACAGCAGAGAGACTGCTGACAACATGCGGTAAGACCGCGGAAATGAGGGTAATTATGATAGGTGGATTGGTAATACTCATTATTTTAATTCTTGCAATTGCAATTGTAGCGTCCTGCATCAAGATCGTACCGCAGGCGCAGGCTTATGTCGTAGAACGTCTCGGCGCATATCAGGATACCTGGAGCGTTGGCCTTCACTTTAAAGTGCCGATTGTCGATAAGGTTGCAAAGCGTGTACTGTTAAAGGAACAGGTAGCGGATTTCCCGCCTCAGCCCGTTATCACAAAGGATAACGTTACGATGCGGATCGATACCGTTGTCTTTTTCCAGATCACAGATCCCAAGCTGTTTACCTACGGAGTTGAAAATCCGATCATGGCGATTGAAAACCTGACCGCGACAACCCTGCGTAACATCATCGGAGACCTGGAACTGGATCAGACCCTGACCTCCCGTGAAACGATCAATGCCAAGATGCGTGCATCCCTGGATATCGCAACTGATCCCTGGGGCATCAAGGTAAACCGTGTCGAATTAAAGAACATTATTCCTCCCGCAGCAATTCAGGATGCGATGGAGAAGCAGATGAAGGCAGAGCGTGAACGCCGTGAAGCGATCCTGCGTGCTGAAGGTGAAAAGAAATCTACCATCCTGGTAGCAGAAGGTAAAAAGGAATCCGCAATTCTGGAAGCAGAGGCAGAAAAACAGTCTGCAATCCTGCGCGCAGAAGCAGAGAAAGAAAAGATGATCCGTGAGGCAGAAGGTGAAGCGGAAGCAATCCTGAAAGTCCAGCAGGCGACTGCAAACGGTCTGCGTTTCATCAAGGATGCAGGAGCGGATGATTCTGTACTTCGTTTAAAGAGTCTGGAGGCTCTGGAAAAGGTTGCGGACGGCAAGTCTACAAAGATCATCATCCCGTCCGAAATTCAGAACATGGCGGGACTGCTGACCAGTGCGAAGGAGCTTTTAAGCGACAAATAAGCTCACACGTACCATCTTCGATGCTATCCGCTGCCTGACAGCGTATTTCATCTTTACAAAAAAGGACCGTACATTCTATAATGGATGTACGGTTTTTTATTTTATGATGCCAGGGTCAAAAGGTCTAAGCCCACATGAGCTTGCTCATAGGT
>ENA-OROM01001137-OROM01001137.1-human-gut-metagenome-genome-assembly--contig:-NODE-1137-length-27217-cov-4.068220_pt1 | contig 27217 bp, 25 predicted proteins | sample MGYA00242129_ERZ509050 | MGnify/ENA primary metagenome ERZ509050 (study PRJEB26280, sample SAMEA2338701) | human gut metagenome | biome: human gut; feature: human-associated habitat; material: faeces...
ACCGTAGGCACGGAAACAACTGCGCCTACCACTGTTGAGACTACAGAGGCAACGAGTGTTCCCATGGAGGCCGACGGGGTAGAGGCAGCGCCTGCCAAAAAAGGCGGATCGGACAAAGCAACCGCTCCCACTGATGAGGCCCCGGCAACTACCGAAGCCCCCCCGGCGACTACCGAGAAACCCGCGGCAAATATCGAGGAACCCCCGGCAACTACCGAGGCTCCCATAAGACCCGCCAGTGAGAATTTTGACCCCGGCGATGCATTCCCTCCATCCAGCACCGCCACAGAAGAACCCCCTCACTCCGGCATCTACATTAATCCCCATACATTCACCCAACCGGCTTCTGAAGAAACCGCCCCATCGGCTTCTGAAGGCACCACACCGACGGTTTTGAGCGAACCCACCTCCCCTCGCAAGTCCGTCCCCAGTTTCCGTCTTGTCATGCAGATCGCCTGCTTCGTTTTCGCGGCGGGCGCATGCGTGGATATCCTGCTGCTGGCAATGCTGCGCAAGAACGTCCGCGACCATGAGTGCTCGGGCGAACAGCCCATGGAGCCTCCCACACCCGCGGAGGTACATCCCGTCCCCATTACCAAGGAAACCGTGGAAGAAACGGTCTGCCCCATCCCCGGTATCTCCCTCGGAAAGATCCACGACGTCGGCAGGCGGGATTACCAGCAGGACAGCTTCGGTCAGACGGCCGTGCTCCGCAATACGGGCATTCTGGCGGTTCTGGCCGACGGCATGGGCGGCCTCTCCGGCGGAGAACGGGTCAGCCAGAAGATCGTCATGGAGGCGCTGACCTTCGGCTCCACTCTTCAGGCGAATCAGGTTCCCACCGCGCTGCCGGGTATGGTGGCCGGTATCAACCGCGCCGTCAATCAGATGCTCGGCCCCAAGGGGCTTTACACCAGCGGCTCCACGGTGGTGTCCGCCCTGATCACGGGCAATGCGCTACGGTGGATCTCCGTGGGCGACAGCCGGGTCTATCTGTACCGGGACGGTCAGATCAGCCAGCTTTCTCGTGACCACGATCTGCTGCAGGACTGGATGCCCGACATTCTGGATGGCAAGCGCTCCATGGCGGAAGCCCTGCGCGACCCCAACGGACGGAAGCTCACCAGCTTCATCGGCATGGGCGAACTGCGCCATGTGGACTACAACCGCACGCCCATCCCCCTGCTCCCCGGCGACCGGGTGCTGCTGATGAGCGACGGCGTCTACGGCACTGTAAGCGACGCCGAAATGGCAGCCATCCTGCGCGATTGCGGCAGCGTCCAGCTGGCCGCGTCCCACATCGGCCAGCGGATCATGGGCGCTGCCCTGCCGTATCAGGACAACTACACGCTGATCGTTCTGGGCTACGACCCGCCCGATCAGCCCAGAAACAACAGGTAAACAGCTATGGTAATTGAAGGGTATTGGTATACAAACATCGGCAGCCGGTCTGAAAACGAAGATTCCTGCGTCTATTTCAGCCCGGGGCCGGATCAGTACTGCGCCGTCATCTGCGACGGTCTGGGAGGCCACGGCGGCGGAAAGGCCGCGTCCTCCATCGGCGTCAAGGCGCTTTCCCAGTGGCAGGCGGATGAGGCGCTGCCCTCCGGCGAGACGATTCTCGCATGGATGAACGAGGCGAACCGGAACATCCTCGCCACCCGCGCCAACGCCAACCAGATGAAGACCACGGCGGTCGCGCTGTATCTTTACAAAAATCAGGCGGTATGGGCACACATCGGCGACAGCCGGCTGTACCACTTCCACAACGGCGTCCTCGCGGACTACACGGAGGATCACAGCCTCGCCCAGCTTTCCATCAAAATGGGCGAGCTGCATTCCCGGTCGGAAATTCCGTCCTTTGAGGGCAGGAGCAAGCTGTTCCGGGTCATCGGCGACGACGAGATCAAGCCCCAGCTTCATGCGCCCATCACGCTTTCCCCCGGAGACCATGCGTTTCTGCTGTGCTCCGACGGTCTCTGGGAGCGGCTGCTGGAGGACGAGATCATGCTCGATCTTCACAAGGCCGCCACAGCGGAGGAATGGGTATATCTGCTCCGCTGCCGCGCCATGATGCGGAAAAGCACGGATGTGGACAACAACACCGCCATCGCAATTTGGATAAAGGAGTAGTCAAAATGAAAAGAATAACCGCATTCTTAGGATGCGTCTGCCTGTTTTTGTTTCTGCTCTGCCCCGCGGTCAGCGCACAGGCCGCTGAACTGAATTCGTTTCTGACCTTTCACGAGATCGTGACGGAGGAGCATCAGAATGACCTTCTCGTCTACGGCACCGTCCTTCCCGAAAACGGAAGCCTGACGGTTTCCATCGATTCCCAGCAGATCTCCGCCCCCGTCCTGACCACCGTGCGTCAGGAAAAGCTGCCCACCACGGTATACTGTCTGGTGGACATCTCCACCCATATGTCCAAGGAGCAGATCGAGCAGCAGACGGACATTCTGGACATCATCAGCAGCCGCATGGGCGAGGGTGACTCCATGGTCATCACCACCGTGGGCAGCAAAGTCGTTGAGGGCGCCGTCCTCGACACCATGGACGCCCGCACCGCCGCCATCGACACTCTTAAGCGCGACGGCGTCAGAGCGGATATGTACAGCGCCATCGTGGAAGCCATGGGCAGTCTGGAAAAGAAGACCAGCTACTGCACGAACCGGTGCCTGCTGATCCTCTCCGACGGCATTCTCGCCGACGGCGGCACCACCCAGCAGCGGGCCATCGACGTGGTCAGCGCCACCTCCATCCCGGTCTACGCCATCGGTATCACCGGCAGCTCCACCTCTGCCTATTCTCTGACAAACGCCGACAACATGCTGAAAATGGCGGAGGTTTCCAGAGGCGGCATCGGTCTGGTTCCCGCCGAGGAAAAGATCTCCGCTGCCGCCGCGGCTCAGCAGGTCTGGGAAACCATTCAGGACGGCTCCGTCATCAAAATCGACCTTGCCTTCGTGACCTCCAACAGCAACAACGCCACGGTTCGCGCCGCCTACGAGCTGGGCGATACCCGGTGGGAAGATTCCGTCGCCGTTGACCTGACCACGGTTCCCGCCGCCATCCCGGCCGCTCCCACCGGCGTTACCGACCCCACCGATGTGATCGAGGAGCCGGAAGCGCAGACCTCCGTTATGGACTGGGTTCGGGAAAATCTCATTCTGGTCATCTGCTGCGCGGTCGCACTGGTAGCCGTGATCGTGGTGATCGTCGTGGTCGCGGTGAACAACAGCCGGAAGAAGCAGGAGCAGTGGCTTCGGGATAGGGATCTTCCGACCATCAATAACAACCCCGTCGTCGATAACAACCCCGTCATGGCATCCATCCCCTCCACCGGCGATTTTGATATTCCTACGACGACCCCCGTTCCGGACGAGTCGTGGGTCGCCACCAAGCCCGTGACCCCCAGCGGCGGCGTGACTGTCCAGATGACCGTCGCGTCCCATCAGGATGTTTCCACCAGCTTCACCCTTGCACCCCATACGCCTCAGGTTCTGGGTCGTGACGACCGCGCCGACATCATTCTCAACGCGGAAGACTACCAGCTTTCCGGCAAGCACTGCACCGTGGAATGGGACGGCAGCTACCTGTACATTCAGGACATGGGCTCGACCAACGGAACCGTCCTCAACGGCACCAATCTGAAACCGGACACCTGGAGCCGCGTAAAGAACGGCGCAGTTCTCCACATGGGCAGCTTCGACTATCAGGTCGCCCTGAATCCGGAAAAGTAAATTCACCCACCACTTTCCCGACAGCCGTGAGGCTGTCGGGAAATGCCGGTTATGGGCAAATTTGCAAAAAGGAGAAACCATATGCAATACATCCGAATCACAAGCGAAAACATTGACTCCGAGCACATCTGCTGCGCCATGTCGGGCAAGCAGAGCGTCGCGAAAAAGGCGTGGCTCAAGGAGCGGTTCGCGGAGGGGCTGGTTTTTTACCGCAGCGAAGAACGGGGCAAGTGTTTCATCGAATACATCCCGGCTGAAAACGCGTGGGTTCCCATCGACGCGCCGGGGTATCTTTACATCAACTGCCTGTGGATCGCCGGGTCCATGAAGGGACATGGGTATTCCTCCGACCTGCTGGGCGAGTGCATCCGGGACGCCAAAGCGCAGGGGCGGCAGGGGATATGCATCCTTTCTGCGGAGGGCAGGAAGCGGGAGTTTCTTTCCGACCCCAAGTATCTGGCCTACAAGGGCTTTACCGTCGCGGACACCTCGGATTGCGGGATCACCCTCATGTATCTGCCGCTGACGCCGTCGGCGGAAAAGCCAACGTTCAAGGAATGCGCCAGACATCCGGGAATCAAGGAGGACGGCTTCGTTCTCTACTATACGGATCAGTGTCCGTTCACCTTTTATTGGGTGCCCCGGGTGGCGGAGGCCGCCGCAGAGCACGGCATTCCCCTGAAAACCGTCCGGATCGCAGACAAAGAAACCGCGCAGAATCTCCCCGCCCCGGTGACCACCTACGCACTGTTCCGGGACGGGAAGTTCGTGACTCACGCCATTCAGTCTGACAAGAAGTTCCTCGCCCTCGCGGGGGTGAAGGGCTGACGCTTTAACATAACAAGATATATTTTTTAGGAAGGAATGATAGTACAGTGACAAAGCACTCGAAATTGATATATGCATTAAAAGATGGCAATATCGTAAGTATTGATGATGTACCAAGCGGAAAGGAATGCGGGTGTGTTTGTCCTGCGTGCGGTGACGAACTTATAGCGCGCAAAGGGCAGAAGCGTATGCATCACTTTGCGCACCGTTCAAATGAGGACTGCGAATATGGATATGAGTCTTCCTTACATTTGGCAGCAAAAGACATTCTTTCGCGTTCAGAGAAAATGGTCATTCCTCCCGTCTACGTCGAATTTCCGCAATCCGGCAAGCCGAAAGAACTGATAAGCAAGGAAAGAAAGATTCCCATTGACGACGTCGAACTGGAAAAACGTTTTGATGACATCATACCGGATATCGTAGTAGATTCTGGTGATGAACATTTCTTTATAGAAATCTATGTTACCCATCCCATTGACGATGAAAAGCTGAAAAAGCTGAAGGAGAAAAAGATTTCCACCATTGAAATCGATTTAAGCAAAATAAAAAGAGATATTTCCGTTGAAGAATTGTCGGATATTCTGCTGAATAGTAGCCCTCAAAAATCGTGGAAATATCATACCGAGTCTGGAAAATGGTATCGACATTTTGAAAAGAATGCCTCGGATGAATTGCCTTTAAAACGGCACGGAGGTGGAACATATTATGTTGATAGATGTCCCCTCCAGGACCTTAACTGGACAAATTATGCAAATGTTCGAGATGATTGCATGCGTTGCGTGTATTGTATTTCTTATAGTCGCGGAAAGAATCTTCTATGTTCTGGTCGAAAGCGGATTTCAACAATAGCGGATTTTTCCATTTCCAAAGAGGAACGAGTTTCCATCAGCAGTTTCCTACCGCTATGGGCGAGAAAATGCCCTTATTGCAACGTGCAATTGGTCAGCAAGAAAATTGGCGATGACAAAGGCTGGGGATGTCCTCATTGCCCGTTTTTTATTCCTGATAGCTTTTGGTATTAATACTAAAACCTAATTAAACGCTTTAATAATCCAATCGCGTCCGGTAATGCTGAAAATGGTATTAATAAGGTACAATAAGTTGCGCAAATAACCACAAGCGTGAAACCAGCCACTCCAACTCACTACTCTCAAACATATTCCGGGCAACCTCGGCATCTACCAAAGTGCAATCGATGGAGATCATACTTCCATCGGCGTATTTAATCTCAACGCAGGCGGTATCGATATTGAACGCACACGAAATCACTTTCTTATCCATAGCAGTGTCCTCCTAAATCTGTTTCTTTTTTCTTGGGCCTCTCGGCTTGGATTCTGGTCGTTTGATGACACCGTTTCGGAAATGGGTTTCCTCGAATCTTCCAAAGAAAACAAATAATCCGAACCCGTCTCCCACAGGGAAAACTAGGTTCGGATTATATTGGTTTGGTGCGGGCAACAGGACTCGAACCTGCACGCTTTTGGCAGTGGAACCTAAATCCACCGAGTCTACCAATTCCACCATGCCCGCTTATTTCCGCCGGATGCGCCGCTGTCTGCTTCCCATCCGGCCTTCCGGGTTATCTTAACACGAACATAAGTCATTGTCAATCCGATTCATTTTTCTTTTTTCGCAGCCTGTTTTGCCAATTCTGCCCTGAGAAAACGGCATGTATGGGATTTTATACCGTTTATTTGCCTTTTTATCCTTGACATTCCCTCCCAATGCTAGTAGAATAGATTCGGTATGGTGTACGCTGCGCCGCTTTCCGGGTGCCGCGTTTCATTGATAACCGGCGGTGGAGCCGGGGTATGCGTTTGCGCCTCATGGCGTCTGATTTCGCACAAAAAGTTGCCGGCCGGTGTCTCCGGCTGGCTGTTATGCTTAATTTCACATGGGGATCAATGCGCCACCCCTTCTGCCCTTATTTTTTAAGAAGGAGGTGTGCTGCAAATTTATGGAATGGTATCATTTTCTCATCATCGCCGTTGGCATTCTGGTGGGACTGGGCGTCGGCTTCGGCCTTGGCATCGGTTACCGCAAGAAGGTCGCTGAGCGGGAGATCGGCTCTGCCGAAGCAGAGGCTACCCGTTTGATCAACGAGGCTATCCGTTCCGGTGAAAACCGCAAGAAGGAAATGCTTCTGGAAGCCAAGGACGAAATCCATAAATCTCGCACAGAACACGACAAGGAAGTCAAAGAACGCCGCGCCGAGCTAAGCAAGCAGGAGCGCCGTCTGGAACAAAAGGAAGCCACTCTGGACAAGAAGACCGAAGCCTTTGAACGCAAGGAAGAGGAGCTTGCCAAGCGGCTCCAGAAGGTCTCCGAGACTCAGGCACAGGCCGACCAGCTCAAGCAGCAGCAGCTGACGGAGCTGGAAAAGATTTCCGGTCTGACACAGGATCAGGCAAAGGAATTTCTGCTTCACAGCATTGAGGACGAGGTTCGTCACGAAGCCGCCATGAAGATCAAGGAGATCGAGGCGCAGCTAAAGGACGAGGCCGAGGAAAAAGGCCGCGAGATCATCGCCACCGCGATTCAGCGCTGCGCCGCTGATCACGCCGCCGAGACCACCGTCTCCGTGGTCACGCTGCCCAACGATGAGATGAAGGGTCGCATCATTGGCCGGGAAGGCCGGAACATCCGCACACTGGAGACCATTACCGGCGTCGATCTGATCATCGACGATACCCCCGAAACCATCACCGTTTCCAGCTTTGACCCCGTCCGTCGGGAGATTGCCCGGCTGGCACTGGAGAAGCTCATTGTGGACGGGCGCATTCATCCCACCCGCATTGAGGACATGGTGGAAAAGGCGCGCAAGGAAGTTGACCGCACCATCCGCGAGGAGGGCGAACGCGCCTGCTACGAGACCGGCGTTCACAACCTGAACCCCGAACTGGTCAAGATTCTGGGACGCCAGAAGTACCGTACCTCTTACGGTCAGAACGTTCTGAATCACTCTATTGAGGTTGCCCATATCGCCGGTCTGATGGCCGCAGAGCTTGGCGTGGACGTCGCCATGGCGAAGCGTGCCGGCTTGCTCCATGATCTGGGCAAGTCCATTGACCACGAGGTGGAAGGCAGCCATGTACAGCTGGGCGCCGATCTTGCCCGGAAGTACAAGGAAAATCCCGTCATCGTCAACGCCATTGAAGCCCACCACGGCGACGTGGAACCCAAGACCGTCATTGCGGTTCTGGTACAGGCTGCCGATGCCATTTCTGCCGCCCGTCCCGGCGCACGGCGTGAGAACGTGGAGAACTATATCCGCCGCCTGCAAAAGCTGGAAGAACTGACCGGCTCCTATCCCGGTGTTGAAAAGGCTTACGCCATTCAGGCCGGCAGGGAAGTGCGGATCATGGTCAAGCCCGAGGTCGTGACCGAAGACAACATGATCCTGCTGGCGCGGGACGTTGCCAAGAAGATCGAGTCCGAGCTGGAATATCCCGGACAGATCAAGGTCAACGTCATCCGGGAAACCAAAGCCGTGGAATACGCAAAGTAATCAAATCGATCATCCGCCTCCGGAGTTTAACTCCGGAGGCTTTTTTACGTCCGTTTGGGGCTGGCGGCTCTTTTTCCAAAAACAATTTCTAATTTCTTTGGTTTCTTGTTTTACTTTCCTCTTTACGAACGGGGAAAAGTGGTGTACAATATTCCTATCGTTTATTTGGGGGGTGGGACGTTTGAATTGTTTGAAGTGCGGCCGTGAAATTGAGGAGGGGCAGGTTTTCTGCAACGACTGCCTTGTGCAGATGGCAAAGTACCCGGTCAAGCCCGGGACTGCCGTTCAGCTTCCGTCCCGCGGAAGCGCTGCCGTTTCAAAGAAGGTTCATTCCCGCCGCCGCACCAAGGCCGCGCCGGAGGAACAGCTGAAAGCGCTGAAGAAACGCATCCGTATCCTGTCCGCGCTCCTGTCTGTCTGTGTGGTGCTGCTGATTGTTCTTTCCGTCGTCACGCTCCGGTACATGAGCACAAACCGTCTCCTGCCGGGGCAGAATTACTCCGCCGTTACCACTACTGCGGCCACCGAGGGAAGCTGATGTTTCACGTGAAACATTTTGCTTTTTGCGGGACATAACAGAAAGATAGAGGATGAAAACATGGGGAAAATAATTGCCGTGGTGAATCAGAAGGGCGGCGTGGGAAAAACCACCACCGCCGTTAATCTGACCGCCGCTCTGCACGATCTGGGACTGCGCGTTCTTCTGTGCGACTTTGACCCTCAGGCAAATGCCACATCCGGTCTGGGGCTGGACAAGCGCAAATGCAAATACTCCATCTATGACGTGCTCATCAACGACGTTCCGGCGGAGGACGCCATTGTCTCCACGCCCTACGGGGACGTGCTTCCGTCCGCGTCCGATCTGGCGGGCGCTACCGTGGAACTGATCTCCGCCCAGCACCGGGAGCGGCAGCTGGACATGGCACTGAACGGAATCAAGGAACGCTACGACTTGATCTTCGTGGACTGCCCGCCGTCATTGGAGCTGCTGACGCTGAACGCCCTGTGTGCGGCGGACGGAATCTTGGTGCCGGTGCAGTGCGAATACTTCGCGCTGGAGGGGCTCAGCGACCTGATGGCGACGCTTCGCACGGTGAAACGCCGGATGAACCCCCGGCTGGAGGTCTTCGGCGTGGCGCTGACCATGTTCGATGGGCGCACGAACTTCTCGGCGCAGGTGTCTCAGGAGGTTCGGCGGCATTTTCCCGGGAAGGTGTTCTCCACGGTCATTCCCCGGAACATCCGGCTGGCGGAAGCGCCCAGCCACGGCGTTCCCATCACCGCCTATGACCGGATCAGCAGGGGAGCCGCCGCCTACCGGGCAATGGCGGAAGAAATTCAGCAAAAGCTGTGAAAGCGGAGAAAGGAGTAAGAATGGCATCACAGAAAGGACTAGGCAAGGGTCTGGGTGCGCTTCTGGGGGATTTCACCGAAGAGCCTCTGGAAAAAAGCGCATATCAGCAATTGCCGATCTACAAGGTAGAACCCAACCCCGAGCAGCCCCGGCAGGACTTCGACGAGGAAGAATTGCAGGCGCTGGCGGACTCCATCACCGTCCACGGCATCATTCAGCCCCTGACGGTGCGGGAAATGCCCAACGGCTACTATCAGATCATCGCCGGTGAGCGGCGCTGGCGTGCCGCGCGGATGGCAAACCTGAGCGACGTGCCCGCAGTCATCATCGAAGCCGACGACAAGAAGGCCATGGAGCTGGCGCTGATTGAGAACTTGCAGCGTCAGGATCTGAACCCTCTGGAAGAAGCGCTGGGGTATCAGACGCTGATGAACGAGTACGGCCTGACGCAGGAGGAAGCCGCCGGTCGGGGAGGGAAGTCCCGTCCCGCCGTGGCAAATGCTCTGCGGTTGCTGGGGCTGTGTCCCGAGGTGCAGGAGCGCGTCCGCAAGGGCGAGCTGTCCGCCGGTCACGCCCGGGCGATCCTGCAGCTGAAATCTGAGAAGAAGCAGCAGGAAGCCGCGCAGAAGATCGTTGCGCTGGGGCTGTCCGTCCGTCAGGCGGAGCTGCTGTGCAAGAACATGAGCAAGGAGCCCGTGCCCCAGAAAAAAGAAGTTTTTGCGGTGGACTATGTGGCCGAATGCGAAAAGTCTCTGAGCAAGCACCTTGGCCGGGGCGTCAAGATCGTCAACGGCAAGCGCAAGGGGCGCTTTGAACTGGAATTCTATGGGCAGGAAGATTTGCAGAATCTGCTGGACGCCCTGATGAAAATACAAAAATAAATTTCCGATTTAAGGAGAGGTAAACATCATGCTGGACATCAAGAAAATCAAGGAAAATCCCGACGCCGTCAAGGCCGGTCTGCGGGCAAAGGAAGTGGACTGCGACGCCACCGTTGACCGCATTCTGGAGCTGGACGGCAAAATCCGCGCTCTGAAAACCAACACCGAGACCCAGACCGCCCAGAAGAACAAGCTGGCGAAGGAAAACGGCAAGCTCTTCGGCATGAAGAAGAAGGCCGAGAAAGAAGGCAAGGACGTGTCCGAGCTGGACGCCGCCATTGCCGCCAACAACGCCCAGTCCGTGCAGATCGCCGAGGCAATCGAGCAGGAGCTGGCCGAGCTGAAAACCCTCAGCGACGAATACCGCGTCGCCATGCTGAGCCTGCCCAACCTGCCCGACCCCGATCTGAAGCCCGGCGGAAAGGAAAACAACGAGCCGCTGCGCTACTTTGGCGAGCCTCACAAGTTTGACTTCACCCCCAAGCACCATGTTGACCTGTGCGAGGGTCTGGGTCTGATCGACTACGACCGGGGCGTCAAGCTGGCGGGTTCCGGCTTCTGGATGTATAAGGGCATGGGCGCACGTCTGGAATGGGCGCTGCTGAACTACTTCATTGACTGCCACATCGCCGACGGCTACGAGTTCATCCTGCCGCCTCACATGCTGGAGTACCAGTGCGGCGAGACTGCCGGTCAGTTCCCCAAGTTTGCCGATGAGGTCTACAAGATTTCGAATCCCACCGACGACCGCGTCCACTATATGCTGCCCACCGCGGAAGCCGCTCTGTGCTCCATCTACCGGGACGAAATTCTCACCGAAGCCGAGCTGCCCCGGAAGTTCTTCGCTTACACTCCCTGCTTCCGTCGGGAAGCAGGTTCCGGCCACGCCGACGAGCGGGGCATGGTGCGCGGCCACCAGTTCAACAAGGTGGAAATGTTCCAGTTCACCCGCCCCGAGGATTCCGACGCGGCCTTTGAGGAACTGGTGCGCAAGGCCGAGAATCTGGTGAAGGGTCTGGGCTTCCACTTCCGCACCGTGAAGCTGGCTGCGGGCGACTGCTCTGCTTCCATGGCCCGCACCTACGACATTGAGATTCAGATTCCTTCTATGAACGGCTACAAGGAAGTTTCCTCCGTGTCCAACGCCCGGGATTATCAGGCGCGGCGCGGCAACATCCGTTTCCGCCGGGAAGCTACCGGCAAGCCCGAGTTCGTCCACACACTGAACGGTTCCGGTCTTGCCACCTCCCGTATCTTCCCCGCCATGGTGGAGCAGAACCAGAGAGCCGACGGCTCCGTCGTGGTTCCCGAAGTTCTGCGGAAATACCTGGGCGGCATTGAGGTCATCGAGAAGAAATAAGGGAGACGCACCATGAAAAATCCCGTGAAAAAGCCCTCCTGGTGGGATGAGTTTGCCGCCTTCGCCATTAAGGGCAACGCCATGGCGCTGGCCGTCGGCACCATCATCGGCGCGGCGTTCTCCACCATCACCAAAAGCCTGACCGATGATATCATCATGCCCATCGTGTCCATCTTTATGGGCGGCATCGATTTTTCCGAAATGAAGATCGTTCTGCCCCGGCTGTTTGGTGAGCCTGTGTTGGACGACGCCGGAAACGTGGTTCTGAACACTCTGAACTACGGCAACTTCATTTCCGCCGTTATCAACTTTCTGATTCTGGCACTGGTGGTGTTCTTCCTTGTGAAGAGCTTGAACAAACTGACCGAGCTGGGCAAGAAGAAGGAAGAAGCCGCTCCCGCCGAGCCGCCCAAGCCCAGCAACGAGGAGCTGCTTCTGACCGAGATCCGCGACCTGCTGAAGGAGCAGAAATAAGCCATGGAATACGCGATTGAAAATGAGTACCTGATCGTCACCGTCACCACATGGGGCGCGCAGGTGAAAAGCGTCGTACGGAAATTTGACGACGTGGAGCACATGTGGCAAGCGGACAAGAGTGTCTGGGGCTACCACGCGCCCATTCTGTTTCCCCACACCGGAAAGGTCGTGGACGATCTTATCGAAACCAAGGGCGAGGTGTATCAGGCGAAGCAGCACGGCTTTGCCCGGCTGATGGAGCATACGCTGGTGCTCCAGACGGAAGACACCATTGTGATGGAACTGCGCAGCAGTGAGGAAACTCTACGGATTTTCCCTTATGCGTTCCGGCTGGTCTCCACCTTCACGCTGGACGGCGACACCCTGCACCACAAGCTGACGGTGGAAAACTGGGACGCCGACGAGCTGTACTTTGGCATTGGGTACCATCCCGCCTTCACCGTTCCCTTTGACGATGAGCATACGCTGTCGGACTACGAGCTTCGGTTCAGCGAGCCAGAGTCTCCGCTCTGCATTAACTGCCTGCCGCTGGGTCTGGTTCACGGGGATTTCTACACGCTGGGCAGCAACATCCGCACCATCCCCATCACCCGGGAGCTGTTCGCAAACGACAGCCACTGTATGGTGAGTCTCAAATCCCATAAGCTGGGGATTTACGAAAAAGGCACCGGGCGTGGTGTGGTATGTGACATTTCGGAGTTCCCCTACACACTGATCTGGTCGATGCCGGGAGGGGAACCGAAGTTTGTATGCATCGAACCGTGGCACAGCCTTCCCAGTCCGGAGGGTGGCTCCATCCGCTGGGAGGAAAAGTCCGCCGCCGCCATTCTGGACCCGGGCGAAAGCTGGAGCTGCAATTTGAGTACATCTTTTGTGAGATAAACGACACCCCCGCTGCATGAAGCAGCGGGGGTCATTTTCTGGACTTGTAAATCCGTCTGAGGTCGTCGTCGATCAGGGATTCGATAGGAATACCAAACAGTTTTCCGATATTCAGCATACAAACAGAATCCACGTCGAAGCTCCTGCCGGTTTCCCAATCCCGGATGACTTTGGGGTAAGAGCAGATGAGATTTGCCAGCTCCCAACGGCTGTAACGGTGCCGTCTGCGGAGGAACCGAATGTTTTTTCCAAATTGACGGTCGTTTAATACAACGATCATTGTATCACCTCATTGGTAGCAGTATATCCTACTTTTCCATACTTGTCAATATGAAGCCTTACCAAATGGTATAATATCCGCGAGGTGATGGGACATGCGACCGTTAAAAGAGAAAATCAGCATCTCAATAGACAGTGACCTGCTGGAAAAGCTGCGTGAAAAAGCAGACGAGGATTGCCGTCCATTGTCTCAGTATATTAACCTGATTCTGAGAAAGTACATGGAGCAGAAAGACAAAAAGCAGAAGTAAGGCAGTATACACGCACGAGGTGATATGAGACATGCGACCGTTAAAAGAAAGAATCAGCATCACGATTGACAGTGACCTGCTGGAAAAGCTGCGGGAAAAGTCGGACGAGGATTGCCGCCCGCTGTCACAGTACATTAACCTTGTTCTGAGAAAGCATGTGGAACAGGAAGAAAAAAAGCAAAAGTAAATCCCGCTGCAATATAGCAGCGGGATTTCTACATAGAATCTCAATGAAAAGGAACGCTGTCCACATAGCAGCTGTCCGGACACAAGTCTACCTTGTTGTTCCACACCTCATTACTGTCAACATTAGGGTCAATGTCCCAGCAGACGCTGTGGTCTTCGTCCAGGTATACTCTGCGGAAATTGTTCCATTCCCGGAATGGTGCAAACACGGTTCCGGCCTGAAGCAAGGGACGGGCATCGTATAGCCGGATTTCCCCGTTGTCAAAGCTCAGTACCAATGTGAAATCATTTCTGGGGACGACCTTGGTAATTCGCTTACGCCCGGAAGCAAAATACTCTGCCATTTTCCGGTCGTACCCTTTGGACAGATAGAATTCTACACTTTTCCCCATAATCTCACGTCCTATCTTATACTATAGCAGCAATCAATCAAAATGTGTGAACTATCACGTTGGAAACGTGAAAAGCGCTGCCCAGCTATGGCCGGGCAGCACTTTTTCATATTATTGCTTATTTCACCGGAGAAGAGCTTCTCAGCGTTACGTCGTGATATCCGCCCTCGACGATGGAGACGGAGGATACCAGCGTCAGTTTGGCGTTCTGCTGGAGGTCAGGAATGTTCGTCACGCCTACGTTGCACATGGTGGACTTGACCTTGTACAGGGACGCTTCCACGTTGTCCCGCAGGGGACCGGCGTAGGTGACGTAGGAGTCAACGCCTTCCTCAAAGCTGAGCTTGGCGGAGCCGCCCAGATCGTAGCGCTGCCAGTTCCGGGCGCGGTTGGAGCCTTCGCCCCAGTATTCCTTCATGTACGCGCCGTTGACCATAACCTTGTTCGTGGGGCTTTCGTCGAAGCGGGCGAAGTAACGGCCCAGCATCAGGAAGTCCGCGCCCATGGCCAGCGTCATGTGGTAATCGTGGACAATGCCGCCGTCGGAGCAGATGGGCACGTAGATGCCCGTCTCCTTGAAATACTCGTCACGGGCTGCGGCGACCTCGATCAGTGCCGTTGCCTGACCACGGCCAATGCCCTTGGTTTCACGGGTAATGCAGATGGAGCCGCCGCCGATGCCGACCTTCACAAAGTCAGCCCCGGCTTCCGCCAGAAAACGGAATCCGTCCTTATCCACCACGTTGCCGGCGCCGATCTTCACGGTGTCGCCGTAGGTGTCCCGCACCCATTTGATGGTCTTTTCCTGCCAGCAGGTGTAACCCTCGGAGGAGTCGATCACCAGCACGTCCGCACCGGCCTCCAGCAGGGCGGGAATGCGGGTGGCATAGTCACGGGTGTTGATGCCCGCCCCCACCAGATAGCGCTTCTTGCTGTCCAGCAGCTCCAGAGGATTGTCCTTGTGGGAGGAGTAGTCCTTCCGGAACACGAAATACAGCAGGTGGTCATTTTCGTCCACGATGGGCAGGCTGTTGAGCTTGTGCTCCCAGATGATGTCGTTGGCTTCCTTCAGGGTGGTGTCCGCAGGGGCGGTGACCAGCTTCTTTCGGGGGGTCATGAAGTCTCTGACCTTGTCGGTGGGGGCCATACGGCTGACGCGGTAGTCGCGGCTGGTGACGATGCCCAGCAGCTTACCGTTGGCGGTGCCGTCCTCGGTGATGGCCACGGTGGAGAAGCCGTTGCGCTGCTTCAGCGCCAGCACATCGGCGAGAGTAGCTTCCGGGGTCAGATTGGAGGCAGAAGTTACGAAACCGGCCTTATAGCCCTTCACCCGTGCCACCATGGCGGCCTGATTCTCGATGGACTGAGAGCCGTAAATGAAGCTGATGCCGCCTTCCTTTGCCAGCGCGATGGCAAGGGTGTCGTTGGAGACGGACTGCATGACGGCGGACGTCAGCGGCACGTTCAGAGAAATCGCCGGTTCTTCCTTGCCCTTGCGGTACTTGACGAGGGGCGTTTTCAGGCTGACATGGTCGGGAACGCAGTCTTCCGAGGTGTAGCCGGGAATCAGAAGATACTCGCTGAAGGTGTGGCTGGGTTCCGGGTAGTAATACGCCATTGGTATGACCTCCTATAGTAAAATAGATTGCTTGAATGTATAACTGCACCGCGCAATCCCAAAAAGCAACTGCGCGGTGTTGTCTTACAAAGTTTTTCTGTCCCCCGCGTCCAGAACTTCCACCACTTCCTTGCCAGAGGAGCTGAGGTTCTTGAAATTGCCCAGAATCTCGCTTACGGGGTGGACGATGGCAAAGGTATGGGGGTACTTGTGGACGATCTGGCTGACCAGTGCCACCTGGGTCTTGTTGACCACGCACAGAAGCACGCTGGTCTCCCGGCCGGAGTACATGCCCTTTGCGGGGAGAAAGGTCGCGGTGTGGTGGAGGCGGTCAATCAGCTCTCTGGAAACCTCCTGGGGGGAATTGGTGATGATCTCAAAGCAGATGGCCTCCCGGCCGGACTTCATCAGCCGGTCGCCCACCGTGGTGGACATGAAGGTATAGAGAATGCACAAAATCACCGGCTCCATCTGGCAGCCGTAGACAAAATAGCTGACGATGGCAATGGCGGAGTTAATGGCGAAGCTCATGCCGAAAAACGGCCGGTTGGGGTGATGCTTGTGGACAATGGCGGAAACGAAATCCGTACCGCCGGTATAGGCGCTGGCCTTGATGAGGATGGAGTACACAAAGCCCTGAATGACGCCCGCGACCATGGGGCCGAGAATTTTGCTGGTGCCGTTTTCCGTGACGTAGGCGAAGGCAGACAGGTCCACCTTTTCCAGAATCAGCAGCCCCAGAGAGAACGTGACCACGTAGACCATGCTGCGGACGGCCATGGGCTTGCTGACCTCAAAATAGCACCAGATTGCCAGAGGGATATTGATAAACAGGCTCAGATAACCCACGCTGACGCCGGTGACGTACTGGATCATGGTACAGATACCGTTGATACCGGAGGGGGCGAACTGGTTGGGGAAAACAAACAGCTCGTAATTGACAGACGCCAGCAGCGCAATGAAGGCAATGACTAGATATGTCCAGACCTTTTTCATACAGAACTCCTCTGAATCCTACGGCCATTGCCGGGTTCCTAATTTTCGATTCTAGCATAGATTTGTCCACGGGTCAAGGTATAATTCGACGAAATTCGCCTTTCTTGGGAAAACAGGTATGGGTGGATTTTCCACTTTGGATGGCGGGTCGGACACACTTTGTCCGATTCTTTATTATTTCGGTATCCCTTTCGGGAATTGATTGTATTTCAACAAAAAAGCCTTGTTTTTTCTGTGGAAATGTGATAAAATTTAGGTTGAGAGATTATGCGCAAAAATCGAGCGTTTTCTACTGTTTTTACCTCAAATGAGTTAGAAAGGAGCTGCCCTATGTATTCATCTGCCTATGTGTGGGCAAAGGTTCTGAGCCATATGGAAGAGCGGCTGGGGGCTGTCACCGTTTCGGCATGGTTCGACGATGCCGAGGTGGTGGAGCTGAACGAGAATAATCTGATTCTGTACTCCCCCTCGGATTTCCGCCGGGAGATTATCCGCCGCCGCTGCACCGATTACATTCAGGACGCGCTGAAGGAAGTGTTCAATTCCGACGCGAAGCTGATGGTCTTCGGTGACGAAGAGCTGGACGCCTTCAAACAGAAGGGGAAAAGCGTTTCTTCCATGGACTTCAATCCCCAGTTTACCTTTGACAACTTCGTTGTCGGCCCCTCCAACCGTTTCGCTCACAGCGCAGCCATCGCCGTTTCCAAAACGCCGGGGCAGGTGTACAATCCCCTGTTCCTTTATGGCCCTCCCGGCGTGGGCAAAACCCACTTGCTGTATGCCATCGCCAACGGCATCCGCAAGGAAAATCCCAACGCCAACATCGTCTACATCAAGGGCGATCAATTTACCAACGAGCTGATTGCCGCCATTCAGAACGGCAAAAATATTGAATTCCGCAGCAAATACCGGGAAGCCGACCTGTTTCTGATCGATGACGTGCAGTTCATCGCCGGTAAGGAATCCACCCAGGAAGAATTCTTCCATACCTTCAATAAGCTCTACGAGGAACATAAGCAGATCGTCATGACCTCCGACCGCAAGCCCAGCGATATGCTGACGCTGGAGGACCGGCTGAAGACCCGGTTTGAGTGGGGTCTGCTGGCGGATATCCAGCCGCCGGATTATGAGACCCGTATGGCCATTCTGAAAAACAAGGCCAAAAATCTGGGGCTGAACCTTTCCGACGATGTGTGCAACTATATTGCCATCAACGTCACCAACAACGTCCGGCAGATTGAAGGTACTGTCAAGAAAATTCTGGCTTATCGCGACCTGAACAACATGCCGCTGGATCTTCCCAACATTTCCCGGGCCATCGACGATATGTTCAAGAGCGAGGGCAACGCCCTGCCCACGCCCAGCCTGATCATCAGTCAGGTGTGCAAGTTTTATTCCATTGACGAGGTGCTTCTCCGGGGCACCCAGAAAAACAAGGGTACCGCCGAAGCCCGGCAGATCGCCATGTATCTGATCCGCAAGCTCACCAACCTGAGTCTGCCGGACATCGGCAAGGAATTCGCCCGGGATCACTCGACGGTATTGTACGCCATCCGGAAAGTCGAAGTCGCGCTGAAAAACGGAGACACCACCATGCAGAACAATATCCGGGACATCACCGCGAACATCAATTCCTGCCTGTAAATTTTCTCCACAAGCCCTGTGGAATGTGGAAAACATGATTGTGGATAAGTTGCACCCGGTTTGGGTCTTCACAGGCCCTGTGGAAAAGGGATGGATCATCCACATTGGGCTGTGGATAAAAAAGACTTGCGGCACTAAATAAAAAGGGACTTTTCCACATAAGTTTGTACTACCACTGTTATTACTACCTGAACTTATTGATAGAGAGATATATTGATTAAAATCAGAAAGAAAGGATTTTACCTATGCGTTTTACCTGTGAAAAAAACATGCTGGTCACGGGACTGAACATTGCGGGTCGTACCGTCGCCCAGAAGAGCAGCCTGTCCGTCATCGAAGGAATCCTCTGCAAGGCCGGACAGGGACTGAGCCTGACCGGTTATAATATGGAAACAGCCATTACCTATGAAATCGACGCGGACGTGTCCGACATGGGTCAGTGCATCCTCCCGGCGAAGCTGTTCGGCGATATCATCCGCCGTCTGCCGGAGGGACCGGTGACCGTGGTGGTGGACGAGAACTACAAAGTCTCCATCCGGGCAGGGTACGCTTCCTTTACCATTTCCGCCGAGTCCGCCGAGGATTATCCGGAGCTGCCGGATGTGGGCGACGGCCGGGAAATCTATATCCCGCAGAACAAGCTGAAGGAGCTGATTTCCGGCACCATTTTCGCTGTCAGCGAAAATCAGGGACGGCCAATCCACACCGGCGTGAAATTTGAAGTAACGAATGACGCCATCACCGCCGTGGCCGTGGACGGGTTCAGGCTTGCCCGGCGCACCTTTCACCCGGAGGAGGGCACTGGACGGGAGCTGAATTTCGTGGTTCCCGCAGCGGGACTCAAGGAAGTGGAGAAAATCCTTACGGACGTGGAGGATAACGCGGCCTTTACGCTGGGTACGAAGCACATTCTGTTTCAGGTGGGAAACGCCACGCTGGTATGCCGCCTGCTGGAAGGCGAATTTCTGGACTGGCGGCGGGTGGTGCCTTCCAACTGCCCCATCAAAATGGTGGCAAATGTTGGTGATCTGGCGTCTTCCGTGGAGCGCGTCGGTCTGATCGTGTCCGAAAAGTACAAAAGTCCTGTGCGCTGCATGTTCGGCAATCAGGAGCTGCTGATGCGCACCAGCACCACCATCGGCGCGGCGGAGGATCGCTGCTCTCTGGCCGGGGACGGTCAGGAGCTGGAGATCGGCTTCAACGTCCGGTATCTGGCGGAAGCCCTGCGGGTGATCCCCTCGGAGGAGGTCACGCTGGAGCTGACAAATGGGTTAAGCCCCATCGTTCTGACCCCCGTGGATGAGAAGGAAGACTTTGCCTATATGGTGCTGCCCGTCCGGATCAAGAACGGCTGAGCGAAGGAGTCGTCTTATGAAGGTAGTCGTCAAAAAGAAGGATAACGCCATTCCCGTGGCGATCACCACGGAATATATCAAGTTACAGGACGCCATGAAGCTGGCGAACGCCGCGGAAACCGGCGGTGAAGCCAAGCTGATGATTCAGGAGGGGCAGATTCTGGTCAACGGCGAGATCTGCCAGATGCGGGGAAAGAAGCTGCGCCCCGGCGACCGGTTTGTCTGCGACGGTCAGGCTTACCAGATCATCACCCATGAATCTGAATGAGCTGACGCTCCGGTCTTTCCGAAATTATCAGGAAATTGCGGCGCAGTTTGACCCCGGCGTAAACCTGATCTTGGGAGACAACGCCCAGGGAAAAACCAACCTGCTGGAAGCCATCAGCTATCTTGGCAGCGGGAAAAGCTTCCGGGCGCAGAAAACCTCGGAAATGGTGCGGTTTCAGGAAGATTTCGGGGAAATCGACGGTTCTGTATTCTCTCAGGAGCGGCAGCAGAGCATCCGATGGATTTTGTTTCCCGGCTCCCGTCCCCGGCAGCTGTGGCTGAACGGGGCAAAGAAGAAAACCGCCGGGGAGATCGCCGGGGTGCTGCCTACGGTGCTGTTCTGCCCGGAAGATCTGATGATCCTGAAAATGGGAGCGAGCCAGCGGCGGCGGTTCGGCGATCTGGCGCTGTGCGCCCTCCGGCCGAATTACGACGCGGCATTGACGGAGTACAACCGGATTCTGGAGCAGAAAAGCCGCATTCTGAAAGATCATTTTGAAAATCCCGGTATTCTGGAAATTCTGCCGGAATACAATACCCGGCTGTGTCAGGTGGGTGCGCTGCTGATCTCCTACCGGGCGCGGTTTTACGACAGTCTGGGAAAGGCAGCAGCCAGTTACCACAACCAGTTTTCCGGTGGAGCGGAGAATTTTACCCTCAGCTACAAGACCGTCTCCACGGTCATTGACCCCTTCGCCCCTGTCCCGGAACTGACACAAAACCTATTAGACCATCTGCAAAGCCACAGCCGGGCGGAGCTGGAAACGGCGCAGTGCCTGACAGGCCCCCACAAGGACGATTTTGCCGTGAGCCTGTCCGGCATCGACCTGAAAGCCTACGGCTCTCAGGGTCAGACCCGGACGGCGGCCATCAGCTTGAAGCTTGCCCAGCGGGAGCTGATGGCGCGGGAATGGGGGGAAGAGCCGGTTCTGCTGCTGGACGATGTTCTGTCCGAGCTTGACCCCGGGCGGCAGGACTTTGTATTAAATAAAATCGTCTCCGGACAGGTGTTCATCACCTGCTGCGAACCGGGACGATTCACCAAACTGGGAAGAACGATTCAGGTAGAAAACGGAAGCATAGTAGATTAAGAGCATATCACGCAGGAGGGCATATATGTCTGACGAAACGAAAGTAACACAGGAATACGGCGCGGAGCAGATTCAGGTTCTGGAGGGTCTGGAAGCGGTGCGGAAAAGACCCGGTATGTATATCGGCTCTACCTCCTCCTCCGGTCTGCACCACCTGGTCTATGAGATCGTGGATAACGCCATTGACGAGGCGCTGGCCGGATACTGTAAGCATATTACCGTGACCATCAATCCCGGCAACTCCATCACCGTCACCGACGACGGCCGTGGTATCCCCGTGGACATTCAGCCACAGACCGGACGTCCGGCTCTGGAGGTCGTGTACACCGTGCTCCATGCCGGCGGTAAATTCGGCGGCGGCGGTTATAAGGTCTCCGGCGGCCTGCACGGCGTGGGCGCGTCCGTCGTCAACGCTCTGAGCGAGTGGCTGCGGGTGCGGGTTCACAAAAACGGCAGCATCTACGAAATGAAATTTGCCCGTGGCAATATCACGCAGGAAATGCGCATCGTCGGCAAGACCGACAAGACCGGCACGGAGGTCACCTTCCAGCCCGACCCGGAGATGTTCGACAGTCTTGTCTATGACTACGAAGTCCTCCACGAGCGAATGCGGGAGGAAGCCTTCCTGAATGCGGGTCTGACCATCACCATCACCGACGACCGGGACGATGAAAAGCAGATCAGCGAGACCATGTGCTACGAGGGCGGCATCCGGGAGTTTGCCGTCTGGTGCAACCGGAACAAGACGCCCCTGTGCGAGGACGTTATCTATATGAGCGGCAGCAAGGGCGACGCCTCCGCCGAGATCGCCGTGCAGTATAACGACGGCTACAACGAATTTCTGCTGTCCTTCGCCAACGACGTGCGCACGCCGGAGGGCGGTATGCACGAGACCGGCTTCAAGACCGCGCTGACCCGTGTTCTCAACGCCTACGGCGTGAAGAACGGCATCATCAAGGGCGACGACAAGGTTTCCGGCGAGGACTGCCGGGAGGGCATTACCGCCATTATCTCCGTCAAGCTCACCGACGCCCAGTTCGAGGGTCAGACCAAAGCCAAGCTGGGCAACGCCTATATCCGTACTCTGGTCGATCAGGTAGTGAACGACCAGCTGACCACCTATTTTGAGGAACACCCCGCCGTTGCCAAGGCCGTGCTGGACAAGGCCATGATGGCCAATCGCGCCCGGGAAGCCGCCCGGAAAGCCCGGGAATCCATCCGCCGCAAGACGGGGCTGGAATCCGGCCAGATGCCCGACAAGCTTCAGGACTGCAACGAGCGGGACGCCAGCCTTTGCGAAATTTACATCGTGGAGGGCGACAGCGCAGCCGGCTCCGCCATTCAGGGTCGGGACTCCCGGTTCCAGGCCATTCTCGCCATGTGGGGCAAGATGCTCAACGTGGAAAAAGCCCGGGCGGATAAGATCTACGGCAACGACAAGCTGTATCCCCTGATCGTGGCGCTGGGCGCGGGCATCGGGGACGAATTCGACATTGAAAAGCTCCGGTATCACAAGGTCATCATCATGGCCGATGCCGATGTGGACGGCGCCCATATCCGCACGCTGCTGCTCACCTTCTTCTTCCGTCACATGCGCCCGCTCATCGAACTGGGCCATGTCTATATCGCGCAGCCGCCGCTTTATAAGGTCAGCCGCGGCAAGCAGTTCCACTATGCCTACACCGAAGCCGAGCGGGACGCCTGCATTGCCGAACTGAATCCCGATGGCACCGGCAAGGTGGATATCCAGCGGTACAAGGGCTTGGGCGAGATGGACCCCGTGCAGCTGTGGGAAACCACCATGGACCCCGCCCGCCGTGTTATGCTGCGGGTGAACATGGAGGACGCCATGCGTGCCGATGAAACCTTTACCATCCTGATGGGCGATAAGGTGCAGCCCAGAAGGGAATTTATAGAGCAGAACGCCCAGTATGTCACCAATCTTGATGTTTGATGACGCAGAAAGGAGCCGAAAAAATGAGCAAGGATAAAACTCCCAACAATATGGGCGATTTTGATGCCATTAATGAAGTAGTGGATGAGGTAACCGCTGAAAACAGCCTGCACAATGAGGGCCGGATCATCCAGGTGGAGCTGGACCACGAAATGCGCAAGAGCTTTTTGGAATACTCCATGTCGGTCATTGTGGACCGTGCCCTGCCCGATGTACGGGACGGATTGAAGCCGGTTCACCGCCGCATTCTGTTTGCCGCCGATGAGGACGGCCTGACCCCCGATAAGCCCCACCGCAAGAGCGCGACCATCGTCGGTGATGTGCTGGGCCGGTATCATCCGCACGGCGATGCCAGTGTTTACGATGCCATGGTGCGCCTGGCGCAGACCTTCTCGCTGCGCTATCCGCTCATCGATGGCCACGGCAACTTTGGTACCATCGATGGCGACCCCCCCGCCGCCTACCGTTATACCGAGGCACGGCTGAGCAAGATCGCCCTTTACATGCTCTCGGATATCGATAAGGACACCGTAGACTGGAACCCGAACTTTGATGACCAGCGCAAGGAACCGGTTGTACTGCCCAGCCGCTTCCCTAACCTGCTGTGCAATGGCTCGGTGGGCATCGCGGTGGGTATGGCCACCAATATCCCGCCCCACAATCTGCGGGAGGTCAGCGACGCGGTATGCTACCTCATCGACCACCCCGAAGCCGAGCTGAATGAACTGATGCAGTACATTCAGGGGCCGGATTTTCCCACCGGCGGCATCATCATGGGCCGCAGCGGCATCCGGGCGGCCTATGCCACCGGCCGCGGCAAGATCACCCTGCGCAGCAAGACCGAAATAGAGGAAATGAAGAACGGCCGGGAGCGCATCATCGTGCGGGAGATCCCCTACATGGTGAATAAGACCCGTCTGATCGAGAGCATTGCCCAGCTGGTAAAGGATAAGCGTGTCGACGGCATCAGCTACATCAATGATGAAAGCGACCGCGAGGGCATGCGCATCGTCATTGACCTGAAGATGGGCGCCAACGCGCAGGTGGTGCTGAACCAGCTGTACAGCTTTACCCAGCTGCAGGATTCCATCGGCGTCATCATGCTGGCGCTGGAAAACGGCGTGCCCAAGGTAATGACCCTGAAGGAGATGCTGGAGCAATATCTCAAGTTCCAGTTTGAGGTCATCACCCGCCGTACCGCCTACGACCTGAAAAAAGCCAAAGAGCGTGAGCACATTCTGGAGGGTTTGAAGCTGGTGGTGGATAAGACCGATGAGGTCATCTACATTATCCGCCACAGTAAGGACCAGAACGATTCCAAGCTGAACCTGATGGAACGCTTCGGCGTGACCGATCTGCAGGCTGCCGCCATTGTGGCCATGCGTTTGGGACAGCTTTCCGGCATGGAGCGCATCAAGATCGAGGATGAGCTGGCCGGTATCCTGGAAAAGGTGAAAAACCTGGAGGAGATCCTCCGCACACCTTCCATGGTCTATGATATCATTCGCACCGAGCTGACCGCCATCCGGGATAAGTTCGGCGATGACCGCCGCACCGCTATCGAAACGGTAAGCGGTGAAGTGGATATTGAAGACCTCATCCCCGAGCAGCAGTCGGTCATCACCCTTACCCACGGCGGCTACATCAAGCGCCAGCCTGTGGAGGTATACCGCACCCAGCGCCGCGGCGGCCGGGGCATTTCCGGCGTGGCCCGCAAGGATGAGGACTTTGTGGAGGATATGTTCATCACCTCCACCCACGATTATGTCCTTTTCTTCACCAACCGCGGCAAGATGTACCGCATGAAGGGCTATGAGATCCCCGAAACCGGCCGGGCCGCACGCGGCAGCCATGTGGTCAATCTGCTGCCCATCGAAAAGGATGAAAAGATCAGCGCCATGATAAGGGTGGACGAGGTGGAAAACGACAGCTACCTTGTCATGGTCACCCGCAATGGCACCATCAAGCGCACCGCGCTTTCCGCTTACCGCAATGTCCGCAAGGGCGGCATTATCGCCATTAACCTGGAGGAGGGCGATGAGCTGGCATGGGTGCGCAATACCACCGGCGAGGATGATCTTATCATCGCCACCCGGCAGGGTGTGGCCATCCGCTTTGCGGAAAGCGATGTTCGCCCCATGGGCCGTACCGCCACCGGTGTCCGGGCCATCCGGCTGGATGAGGGCGATGAGGTCATCGCCATGGCCACCTGTGAGGAGGGCGGTTACCTGCTGACCGTGAACGAAAACGGCCAGGGCCGTCCCCAGAACCGCGGCGGCCGCGGTGTCCGCAACTACGATTGCGAAGGCAAGGGCACCCTGGTGGCCGGCGTGCGTGTGGTAGGCGAGGAGGACGATGTCATCCTCATTGCCGATGACGGCATCATCATCCGCATCCCTTGCGAGCAGATCGCGGTGCAGAGCCGCTACGGCGGCGGTGTCCATGCTATGCGTCTGGAGGAAGGCAGCCGGGTCGTTGCCCTGGCCCGCGCCCCCCGCGAGGAGGACGATGAGAACCCGGACGAGGGCGAAGATGCCGAAAACACCGCCGAACCCGTCACCGACGAGCCGGAGACCGCGGAGGAATAACCCGCCCGCAGACCACCCCCATCTCCCACCAATGAAAAGGAACCACCCATGAGAAACCAAACACCGAAAAAGAGGATACTCCTGCGGGGGGCGGCGGCTGCGCTGGCCCTCTGCATGGTGCTGGGCTTTACCGCCTGCGGTAAAAAGAAGGCACCGGCGGCCATTCGGGTGGACCTTTCCGGGCGGGTGAATACGCTGGACCCCCAGTACTGCTCCACCGCGCTGGAGCGCTGCCTGCTGAAAAACTGCATGGAGGGTCTGTTGCGCCGCCTGCCGGATGGCACCATGGCCGAGGGCTGCGCCGAAAATTACAGCGTCAGTGCCGATGGTCTGCGCTATACCTTCACCCTGCGGGAAAATCTCCAGTGGAGTGACGGTGAACCGCTGACGGCAAAGGATTTTGTGTTCGCTTTCCAAAGAATACAGCAGGGCAGCGGCAGCGCCGCCGCCCGGGAGCAATTTGCCGCCATCGCCGGGATGGCGGCAGGGGAGAGTGGCAGCCTGGGCATTGCCGCGCCGGATGACCGCACTGTCGTTATCACCCTTTCCCGCACCGATCCCCTGCTGCCGGAAAAGCTGGCAGAGCCGGAGGCCTTCCCTTGCCGGGAGGACTTCTACACCGGCACCCACGCCCGCTACGGCAATACTCTCGAGAATATGATCTATAACGGCCCCTACACGGTAAAAAGCTGGGAATCCACCGGGCTTCGCCTGATCCCCAACGGCCGCTACACCGGCCTTACCCCAGCGCAGAATACCGGGGTCATCATCACCCTGGGGAGGGATAACACCATGGAGCGCTTCCTGGAGGGTCTTACCGATTGCTGCCGGGTGGATAGCAATACCCTGGGGCAGCTTTCCGGCGGCAAGACCAGCCTGCTCACCTTCCGCAATGGCACCGTCTCCCTGCTGCTCAATCAGGCCTCCCCCCAGCTGGCGCAGGAGGCCATGCGGCAGGCCTTGTGTTACAGCTTCCCGCTGGCGCAGTATGCCCAGGGCGGTGATCTGCCTGATTCCTACGAATACGCCGGCAGCATCACGAAGTAATTTGTCAAACCGCCGACGAGCATCAGGCACAGCGTCCCCAGGATCATTCCCGGCGCCGCCCGCCTGTACGATGAAAGCTATACCGATCTAACCGCGAAGGGCTTTTCGCTGGGCTCCGTCACCTACCCCGATGGCAGCTCCACCTCCGACTTCCGCCGCAGCGATCAACTAACCATCACTTATAATGCCCGTGCCGCCGCGGCCGCCCTGGAGCAGGTAAAGGAGCTCCCGCAGGGGCTCACGCTGCTGCTGCCGAAGGGCTCCGCCCTGGAGGGCTTCTGTGGCTGGCTGCAAAAGCAGTGGCTGGACCAGCTGGGGTTGGTGGTGAACCTGGCCATAGTGGATGCCGATACCTACCGCAGCCGTCTGGCCAAGGGGGATTTTACCCTGGCCCTGTACAGCTACACCGCCGGGGATGAACTCCACACCGTGTTCCGTCACTACGGCACGGGCGGCGGTGCACCGGTCCAGTGCGCCGATCCCCACTACGGCCAGCTGCTGGATATGGCCAGCACC
>ENA-OROM01001149-OROM01001149.1-human-gut-metagenome-genome-assembly--contig:-NODE-1149-length-26938-cov-4.193803_pt1 | contig 26938 bp, 27 predicted proteins | sample MGYA00242129_ERZ509050 | MGnify/ENA primary metagenome ERZ509050 (study PRJEB26280, sample SAMEA2338701) | human gut metagenome | biome: human gut; feature: human-associated habitat; material: faeces...
GTCCATTATGATATAAGGTAATATGCCCAATACCGGGATAATGTAGATTGCTATTGCTAAATATAAAATTATGCCAATGATTGGAATGTAGGTAAGTGCTTCTAATATTAAATATACTAAAATATTAATTACTATTAATTTTAAATATAATTTTATATTTTTCAATGGATATAAGAACATTGTTCCGATTTTTACTTGCTTATCTCTACTAATATCAAGGCATGTTTTGTTCATACCTAGTGTGAAATACATACTAACTATCATAAAAATAATAGATATTATAATAGCATTGAGTACGGTTGTATCAGTGAGACTTAAATAATACTCGTAGTTACCACTGGCTGTTAGTGTTTTTGTTCCAAATATAGTTGTCATTAATACCATGATTATGATAATTGCCATTATAAACATAATTGTCCCTAAGTATAATGGCCCCTTATTTTTGGTCATGGCATCCTTTTTTATACTTTTTCTAGTGATGGAATTATGAACTTTTTTTACTTCTTTATTGATTGGTTCTTCTTTAGGCGTTTGATTTAATTCTCTCCCGCAAGAAGAACAGTATTTACTGTCTTTTTCTATTTTATTCCCACAATAACTACAATACATATAAATTAACTCCTACTCTTATTCTTATGAGTTTAGTATATCATATATTTTAACTATCCAAAAGAATTTTATTTGTTGTTTACAGCTTTTGATAGTTCTTTAAAAAGTCCTGTCATCGCCTTATTAAATCCCTTTTCAATTAATGATGACATTCTTAACCCTAAAGAGGAAAAAATATTATTATAGTTTGTTGTTTCTTCTAAATAGTCTGACGCATTCACTTCTTTTCCAGCTTTAATATCCTCTTCAAATCTTTCCATCGCTTCTTCTGTTAAGGTGCTTTTTTGACTTTCTGTATATCTATAATACCCTGTCATCCCACTAATATAGAGCCCTAAAAACAAAACAATTAATAAGGACATCATTAGCTCTGCTATTTTTTTATAGTTCATATTCATCAATCACCTCTAAAAAGCACTCTGAAAATGCTAGGGATGTATTCAATACTTCGTCTATTGTATTTTCTGGTCCTCCCATTTCTACTAAAATAGTATAGGGAGAAAAATCTTGGTTATATACACCGTTTACCCCCTCTCCCTGCTTTTTATATATTCCTTTAGAAAGTCCTGGATATTTTTCGTTTATTTTAGCATTGATTTTTTCTGTAAATTCTAGATTTTTAGCATAATCTTTATTTTCTAGTCCTATTAGAAATAAAATAGTTGCATAATTTTTATTGTTTAGTGTTACTGTTGTTCTTTCTTTTGGTAGGCTATCTCTATGGACATCAATAAAGTATTTTAAAGTTGGATAATTCCTTTTTGCTTCTTCAAGAAATGTTCTACTTGCCTGATAGCTTTTTGCATAGTTCCATCCATTTTTATTTAGAACTTCTTTGATGTTTTTTTCTTCTACTACGGTCTCATAATTTTTTTCTTCAAATCTATCTTCCAATATATAATTATTCATTTGCACAGTAGGCATGATGCTATATTCTACTAGACTACTTGGTGTATACTCCTCTGTTTGGTGGGTATTATATATGTATATTAAAGGCTTGTTTTCTTTTTTTATCATGGTTGGTACCGTCTTTTTTTCTTTCTCTTCTGTTATCAACCCTTTATAGTTTGCTTTTATTAACGTCTTAATTGCCTCTTTTTTCGTAGGAAATAGTGTGGTTATTATTTTTTTTAGGACAGATGTTTCTGTTTGATTTGACAGTAATACTTCTACTAATTCCTTATCGTCTATAATGATATTACTGTGATTTAAAAATTGATAAGTAAAAGTGACTGTCAATATAAAAAGAAGGAAAAAGAATAATTTTTTCGCTTTTTTTCTTTTAGGTTTTGGCTTTTTGAAAAAAGATTTTTTCATAGTATCACCAATCCTACTATATCTTTTTTTTGTTTCTTAATTTGTCGGATTAAAGTGTTCGTGAAGACTTTTGTTAATCATATTTCCTAGCAATAAACTTAATTTTTCTATTAGATAGTCTATTTCTTTTGGGGTAACCATCATATTGTAATTAACTGGTAATAATACTTCTAATATTAATGATTTTAATTCTTGTTCATCTAATAATCCTACCATTCCTAATAAATCTTCTTTCTGTTCTTTACTCAATTCTTTTGTGTGATTCAAATAGTTTTGATTGGTTATAGGAACTAGTTTTAGCTTTTCATTTTCTTTATTCTCTAGCCCGTAACTTATTTTTTTTAATAATAACTGTAATGTATTCTCTACAATTGTTGCTCCATCAACAACAGTAGGTACGCCTATGGCGATTACCGGAATATGGAGAGTATCTTGACTGATTTCTAAACGATTGTTTCCTACCCCACTTCCTGGCGAAATTCCTGCTGAAGTAATTTGAATTGTCTTATTTAACCGTTCAATAGAACTCGATGCTAAAGCATCTATAACAATTAGTATGTCCGGTTTAATTTTTTCTTTAATTCCTTCTATCAGATCTTTTGTTTCAATTCCTGTTACTCCGGTTACACTCGGTTTGAAGCTAGCAACGTTTCTATACCCTTCTTCTACATCGCCTAGAAGAAATAAATGTCTAGTTACTAGCACATGATCAAGTGTTTTTGGCCCCAATGCATCTGGTGTGGATGAAGCATTTCCTAATCCTACTACTAGTATTTTGGCATTACTTGATATATTTAATTTGTTTAACATGTTTTTTAATGTTTTTATTGCCAATTCTTCTACTTCTTTAAAGTTGTTCTTATCTGTAATATCTGTAAAAGAGATTGTTTCATATATTCCTTTTTTCTTATTGCAATTTGTTTTTTCATCGATAATCACTTCTTCTACTGTTACATTTTTTGTTTTTTCTAATATTTTCGAAGAAAGTTTTGTGTCCTTTTCTCTTGTAATTTCATCGATTACCAAATCTGTTCTATAACCTTTATTTTTTAAATCTATCGTATGCATTTTCTTCACCTAATCTTAATATTTACAAATAAAGAAAAAATATTTGCTTTTTGGTGAAAAATTTGATAGAATTAATGTGTTTATAAAAAGTGAGGTGAAAATATGCCAAATATAGCAAGTGCTAAAAAAAGAGTACGTTCTAATGCAAAAAAGACAACTGTAAATACTTTAGTAGTTTCTAGTATGAGAACTGCCGTTAAGAAATTCGAAAAAGAAGTTAAAGCAGGTAATAAAGAAGCAGCTAGCACTAATTATAATATCGCTATTCAAAGAGTTGACAAAGCTATGGCTAGCGGTAAAATTCATAAAAATAAAGCTGCACGTTTAAAATCAAGATTAACAAAATTAAAAAATGCTATGTAAATCAATCAATTCCTTGATTGGTTTTTTATTTACTTTTCTTTTTAAGTACGATAGAATTAATTTAGCATAAAACTATAGTACTGGAGGAATTATGAAGAAATCTTTAGTTGTCTTAGGTATTACATTCATTATTATCGGATGCTTACTTTTATATCAAGATGAGTTACAAAAAGTATATTACTCTCTACTTAGAAATTTTACACAAGAAGAGGTTACACTCGAAAAAAATGAATATTATAGGGATTATGATTTTAACTTTGTGCAGAATACCTTGAAAATGGAACCTGAAAATAGACAAGATTTATTAAATGTATTTTATACCATTATTAATTCCGGGGCAGAAGATTTTACTTTTTATTGTCCGGATAGTTATTCTAGCTGTTTACAAGAAGTGGAAAACCTAGCAAATGACCAAGATTTGCTTTCTCATATTAATAATTTTGTTCATCCTTTTAATGGGTTTAATCATATTGAAACACAGTATGATTCTTTAGGTAAAGTTAGTATTCATATAGAAAAAAGCTATTCAAAAAAGCAGATTCAACAGATTGAAGAAAAAGTTAATGAATTAGCCAATCAATTAATTGTATCTGGAGATAGTGATATTAACAATATTCGTCGTATTCATGATTATATTATTAATCATACTATCTACGATTCTGATCGCAGTGATTATAATATTACTACTTATGATTCTGATATTGCTTACGGACCTTTATTTCAAGGTTATGGAATTTGTGGTGGTTATACGGATGCCATGGAGTTGTTCTTAGAAGAAATGGGAATCAAAAGTTATAAAATTTCTAGTGAACAACATGTATGGAATGCTGTTTATATTGATGGAAAATGGTTACATTTAGATCTTACTTGGGATGATCCTGTGGTTTCTACTGGAGATAATCTATTGGAACATAACTTTTTCTTAATTGATACGCCTACTCTTTTAACCCTAGAGCAAACAGAACATATTTATAATCAGTCTATTTATAGCGAATTAAAAGAAGCTTAATCAGCTTCTTTTATTTTTACTATAATTTATATAATGAGGAGTCTCTTTATTGCGCTCATAATATGTTGAAAGACCCTCTTTTTGGATTTCTTCATTTCCCTTTTTCCATTTATCAATCGTCTTCTTTTTATAGATTATATCATTTACTTTAGTACATGGAAACTCTTCGCATTCAGCACAAAAATCAATATTATGTTCTTTTGTACATGCTGGAATAATACAATCTTTTATACTGCATCCATTAGCTCTTTTATCTCTGCAACCATTACATTTTGGATAGGCGTATTTTTTTAGTTTTCTATGAAATATTCTAAATTCTTCTAATTTATGTTCATATCCTTTTTTCAAATTTTTTTCTAAAAACTCTTCATGACCTTCTAAATAATGTAGTAATTTTTTAGCATGATTGCTGATTTCTCCATAACTACATCCTGTACAAGTGGAACAAAACATAGAACAGGGAGCAATACTTTTCAAAATGTTTTCTTTTGTACTCATGCATTCTCCTTTGTTATATCGGAATATACTTCATTGATAGTTTCTTCGAAATGATCAAAATTAACATCATACCACTGGGTAGAAAATTGATGTTTAAAGAAGGTATATTGTCTTTTGGCATAATGTCTTGAATCCAGCTTGATTTCCTCTTTTACTTCTTCTAATGTCTTTTTATCTTCTATATATCCTTTGAATTCTTTATACCCTATTGCTGTATTTAATACTCTTGAATTCTGATACTCGTCTTTTAAAGATAATATTTCTTCTACTAGCCCTTCTTCTATCATTTTGTCTACTCTTTTATTGATTCTATCGTATACAATATCTCTAGGTGCAGTTAAACCAATTACTCTAATAGGATAGAGGCATTGGTCTTTTTCATTAGTTAGTTCTTCTTTATTTTCATATTTATTTAGTGTTCTAACTAAACGTTTTCTATTATTTGGGTGAATTGTTATTTTTTTATCATATTCTTTTATTTTTCTTAAAATCTCTTCATTTGTTAATTCCTCGTAGCTATTATTTGTTGTTCCTTTTGTGAATATATAATTATATAGTGCAGCCTTTATATAAAGACCTGTTCCCCCTACAATAATTACTCTTTTCCCTCTAGCAGTTATTTCATCTATTTTTTTTCTAGCATCTTGTTGGTAGTCATAAACACTATATTCTTCTGTTGGCTCCTTAATATCAATTAGATGGTGAGGGGCTTCTTTTTGTTCTTCTTTGGTTGGTTTTGCACTTCCGATATTTAATCTTTTGTAAATAGCAACGGAGTCTCCATTAATCAGTTCTCCATCTAATTTTTTTGCAAGTTCAATGCTTAGTTTTGTTTTTCCTACTCCTGTTGGACCAATTATTACGATGATTGGTTTCATATATCTACCTTCTTTTTGTATATAATACAGCTGCATCTGTAATTGCACCAACTCCGGTACAACTTTCAAAGAAAGCAATGTCTAAACTACCCTCTTCTACTGGGGTGGTTTTTCTAACGGCACTTACTACTTTTGATAGGTCATATCCTGCACTTTTGTTATCAGGTTCTATTATATCTTTTGGTGAAAAGGAATATAAATAAAACAATTGTAATATTCCTTCTGAATTTAGATGAGATTTCCAATTTGGAAAATGTTTTTCTAACATGTCATAGGCGCTTTCATTTTTATCTTTAAAGTAATCTAACATTTGTAATACGTTAGAGAAAAATATTCTATCAAATTTTTCGTCTCCTATTGTTTTGTCCATTTCAAAGATATTTCCTTCTACTATTGTTAGAGCTTCTTGTTCCCTTAGTCTTTGTCTTAATTTTCTGTAAGTTTCCTCGTTTTGCATATAATAATTTAATGATTCTACTCTTTCTACATCGAACCGTTCGTTGGAGCAAATGATACCTTAATCTTCCATTAAACTTTTTCTACACATCACTGCAGCATATAATTCTTTTCTTTTGTGTGTCAATATTAGATTTGATTTTAGTTCACAAAACCTTTTGGTATTTTTATTTATATCTAGTACTTTTACCTTTTTAGCACCTAATGCTAGTGCATTATAGGCTTGATCTAAAGAAGATCCTACTGTTAGAACCTCTTTATCTTTCATGTCTAAATCCTTCATGTACCCTTGAATGTTTTCTGTAGTAAAAGGGTAAACTTCTTGATAAGCATTCTTTGACATAATATCACTCCAATTGTTGGCATATTATATCATTTTTTTGTGATTTAGTCAAGAGAACGCTTGAATAGCTTTTCTAAATCATATTTTGTATAGGTAATAATTGTTGGTCTACCGTGAGGACATGTGAATGGATTTTCACAGCTTCTTAGAGTATCTAATAACCATATTTGATCATCATAGGATAGATAATCGTTAGCTTTTACTGACATACGACATGCCATAGTAGCAGCCATTCTCCAAACAAATTGATCAAAGTCAAAATTCTCTTTGCTAATAATAATATCTACTACTTTACGAATGCATTCTTCTGCAATGTCATCTGGTATCCAATTTGGATGACTTCGGATAATAATAGTGTTCATACCGAATTCTTCTGCTACAAAGCCATATTCTTTTAAAGTATCTAAATGATTTCTTACGATTAAGAATTCGTTGGATGCTAATTCTATTTTTATTGGAATTAACAAATCTATTGGTATTATTTTTTCTTTTAGAGATTTTAGTACTTTTTCATAATTAATTCTTTCTGCTGCTGCATGTTGGTCGATGATATACATTCCATCTTCATTTTCAGCAATAATATAAGTAAAGTAAACAATTCCTCTTGGTATCATTGGTTTGATTCTTGGTGATTCTTCTTTTTGACTTTCTACTTGTTCTTCTTTCTCTTCGTTTATATTGTCTCTTTCTTCTGGTGTCGCTGTGTTTTCACTTACAGAAAAATCTAGCATAGTTTCTTCATAAGTTGGGCCGGGAGCCACTTCTTCTTTTTTAAATGCTTTATATAGTGGAATTGTTGTTTCTCTTAATGCTTCTTCAGATCTCGTTGCAATCGTTGGGATTAAAGTTAAATGTTTTAATTCTTTTGATACCATATCAAACACTAAGTCTTTTAAGGTGTCCATTTTAGAAAACTTAATATCCATTTTCGTTGGGTGAATATTAATGTCTATTAGAATTGGATCTACATCTATATTTAAAACGATAATTGGAAACTTATCTTTTGGAATGTATGTGTGATATGCGTCGATGATAATTTTGTTTAATTCATTGTTTTTAATAACTCTTCCATTTACTAATGTAGTAATAGAATTGCGATTACTTTTTGTCATTTCTGGATAAGAAATATAACCATGAATATAATAATCATCATTCTCACCAGATACTTCTACCATTTTTTTAGTAATATCTGCTCCATAAATTTGATATATTACTTTTCTTAGATCTCCTTTTCCATCTGTATCCAGTAATACTTTATCGTTGTTTATTAGTGTAAATTTAATATTTGGATAAGAAAGAGCCATTTTATTGACATATTCTGTAATATTAGCTAATTCTACATATAGATTTTTTAAATATTTTAATCTTACTGGTGTATTATAAAATAAATCTTTTACTGTAATGGTAGTTCCTTGCTGTAGGTCGCTATCTTCTACATGCATATCTTTACCGCCAGATAAGGTAAGATAAGTTCCTGTTTTCCCATTTGAAGTCTTTAATTCTATATTGGATACAGACGCAATCGAAGGCAATGCTTCTCCTCGAAAACCTAATGACTCTATATTAAATAAATCATCAAGGTTTTTTAATTTTGATGTTGCGTGTCTTGAAAAAGCAAGTGTTGCATCTTCTTTATCCATACCTATTCCGTTATCTGTTACTCTTACCTCTTTTACTCCAGAGTCAATTAACTCTATTTTTATCTCATCGCTTTCAGCATCGATTGCGTTTTCTACTAACTCTTTTACTACATTCATAGTTTTTTCGACTACTTCTCCAGCGGCAATTTTATTGGCTAGGATTTCATCCATTACTTTTATTTTACTCATTTATCATCCCTACTTCTTTGGATATGTCTGGGTAAGGCTATGACCCCCAGAACAGTTCACTGTTATCGTATATCTATAATCTTCTAGTCCTGTTGTAGAACTAGTAGTTTTGTTTTGTACGACGACTTTTCCACCACATTCTGCTTTTGTATTGTATGGATCTCCTGGTCTTTCAATCCTTCCATCCTCATATAAATCTTCTATTTTTATAGTTGCAGTTTCGTTTGTATTTAACATCATATTATTATCCATCATATACATAACAGCTCCATCATATGAGCTAGAGGCAATTGTTTCCATTGCTTGTACTCTAGAATTTTGTAAATGGATAAAGACAGCTCCAACTGCTACAGACATAATGATTCCCATAATGGTTATTACTGCTAATAACTCTACTAATGTAAATCCTTTTTTATTTGATTTTTTCATACTATCCACCCTTTCTTATTCATTATACTATATTTCTTTTAAATATGCTTTCAAATTTTCGGCAACTTCACGTGACACTACACTTGATAGTTCCTCTATGCTTGCTTCTCTTAATTTTTTTAGAGATCCAAAATGCTTCAACAATTCCTTTTTTCTTACTTCTCCTATCCCTGGTACTACGTCTAAGACACTAGATAACATACCTTTAGATTTTATATTTCTATGATATGTAATAGCGTATCTATGAACCTCTTCTTGAATTCTAGTAAAAAACAGGAATAAATTCGAGTCTTTCTGAACATTTAATATTTCATACTTATCATTCATAATATAACTTGTCTTATGGTTGTCATCTTTTACAAGACCAATAATTGGAATATTTAAGCCAAGAGAATCTATAATTTCTTTAGCTACACTAATTTGAAGTTTTCCTCCGTCCATAACGATTAAATCTGGTTTTTGTAGGTTTTCCATTAACACTTTATAATATCTTCTATATAGCACTTCTTTCATTGCGCTTAGATCATCTTTTACATCTGTTGATATTTTAAATTTACGATATTCATTTTTTTGAGGTAAAAAATCTTCAAATACAACCATTCCCCCTACATAAAACGTTCCGAATAAATGAGAGTTATCAAAAGATTCCATTCTGGATACGGAATCTAAATGTAATAAGTGCTTTAATTCTTCTATTGCTTGCATACGCAAATCGTCATCTTTTTTTAGAGTTTCTTCTTGTAAATCAAGTTGTTCTTTGGCATTTTCTTTCGCTAAATCTAAAAGTTTTTTTAATTTTCCTTTTTGAGGGGTATAAGTCTTTAAGCTAAAATATTCACTGATTAATTCTCCATTTAATTCTCCTGGTATATATAGTTCCTTTGGTAACATTCCTTGTTTATCATAGAATTTAATTAGGAATTCTGTTACTTCTTCTTCAGGATCAATCATAGTTTGAAGAATTTCATTGTGTCTACCAAATAGAAGACCGTCTCTAATAAAGAATAATTCAATTGATAAATAATTTTCATCTTTATAATAATTTACTAAGTCAAATTGATATCCTCTATTTAAATCTATTTTTTGTTTACGTAATGTAATATCAATATCATCTAACATTCTTTTTAATTCTAGAGCTCTTTCATAGTTCATTGCATCACTTGCTTTTTGCATTTCTTTTTGTATCTTTTCTGTTATTTCTTTGGAATCTCCTTTTAAAAATGAAGTGATTTCTTTTTTCATTTGAGCAATAGTTTCATCATCTATTTCTTTTACACAATAACCAAGGCACTCATTTATATGATAATAAAGACATAATTCTTTTTTTAGTTTTTCACATTTTCTTAATGGATAGATTCTATTAATCATCTCTACTGTTTTTCTTGCTGCTGCTACATTGGGATAGGGACCATATAAATGATCTTTTGTTTTCTTTCTTTTTGTATTCCTAACAATTTTTAATCTTGGATACTTTTCATTTGTTAGTTCAATATAAGGATATGTTTTATCATCTTTTAATAAAATATTATACTTAGGGTCGTATTTTTTTATAAGTGTGATTTCTAGAATTAAACTTTCTAATTCGCTGGACGTCACTATATATTCAAAATCATCTATATCTTCTACTAACATTCTGGTTTTTCCTGTAACAGTTCCAGTAAAGTAACTTTTTAATCTGTTTTTTAAGTTTTTAGCTTTTCCTACATAGATGATTACGCCATCTTTATTTTTCATTTGATAACTACCTGGTTTGGTAGGAACAAGTGCTAGTTTTTCTTTAAAGTTTTTCATAGTACCACCATTTTTATTATAACATGTATTATCTTTTTTCATGAACAAAAAAACAATCTGAATATAAATATTACTATATATTTGTTCTTCAGATTGTTTTATATTATCTTATTTTTGATTACTTTTTAGTGAAATTAGTTGTTTCTTTATTTAACTCTTTTTCAGTAGTGATTTTTAATCTGTAATTTTTTACAAAAGCATCAAGGTCTTCTTTTCGTGCATATAGACCACAAGTAAAATCTATATCTCCGATTTTTTGTTGTTCTTTTCTATATTTATGTTGGTAGTAAACCTCGCTCCAATCTTCCGGATACCTATCTTTGTATACATCACCCATCATAATTTTTGATGCATCTTTTATTGCTTCAAAAGTTACGTAGCAAAAATCAGAACGTCTTACTTGTCTACCATCTTTGTCCATTATTTCTACCTTTGTTGCATCTGGATATTCTTCTGTAATTGTTTCTTGTAATGAATCAATATATTCTTTAAAGTTAACATAGTATCCAGCTTCTATGTTGTCTGCTTGAATTTTAGTTGTTTGGTTTGTTTTTGGATCACGAGCTGTTAAGCTTAGGTTACTGTGATTATTTCCCTGTGATATTTCTAAGCCTTTCATATTTTTACCCATACATTCATCTGCTGTCATCCTTTTTATAGGATTCTTGTTGTTAATTATAAATGTTGTTAAAAGAAGCTGCATTTGAACTTCGGAATCACTTTTTTCTTTAAAAATTTCGATCTTTTCTTTAGTTATAAATGGACTTTTCTTCTCGAACTCTTCCAATTCTCCTAAACCATATCTATGGATATTTGCAACTGCTGTAATATATTCCTTCGTAGAAAGATTATGCTCATCTAGATATTTATTTAATGTTTCTATATATTCATCTTCTGATAACAACGTAGGTTCATATATCTCTTTTAGTTCACTTTCCATCATTTCTCCCATTGTACTACCGAAGTACTCTGTAATTTGTTCTTCTTTTGCTTCCAATAGTTTAGAAATTAACTCTGGTGTCATATATGGACTTCTTTTTTCGAATGCTTCTATTTTATCTAATGAATTCTCTTTATAATTTTTACCTAACTGATAAAAGTATTGTTTTAAAGTAATGTTATTCTCACATATATATCTAACTAGGTTTGTTAAATATTCTCCTTTTGTTAGTGTTGTAAGCTCCATTAGTTCTTGCTTTTCTGGTGATAATTCTTTTATACGATTATTTAAATATTCTATATATTCATCATATGTCCATGCGTCCGGAATGGTAGTGTTAGTCTTTAGTAAAATTTTTCCATTAATTGCTGATGCTATTATAAAGTCTTTTCTTGGTTCTAGTTCTCTTTTTATATCTTCTAGTACTTCTTTTGTTGGGTTTTCTGGCAAGTATATTTGAACAAGACCACCTTCAAACATTAATACTGTCATATCCTTTTCATTCGCTAGACGAGCATTTTCCATTGGTCTGTGTGTATCTACTATAGTATCGTTAAACTCATCTGTTGCGATTTGATACATTAAATCCGCATGATGTGTTGTTGTATCAGAAGATGGTATCACTTTTAAACATTTGTCTCCGGTTTTGCTATACATCAGTACACCACGGTTAAATTGATATACTACACCTCTGCTATTGTGTCCCCATCTTAAGTTTCTATTCCCTAAAACTGTATCATCTGGTCCACTAGATAGTGGTTGCATATTGTTACTTTGTCTTGGTGCGGCTTTTGGTAATGTTCATATATCTTCATAATCATTTAAATTATGATATTGATTAAACCCTCCTACCTTTGACATTCTTTCATATAATTCTTTATCTAATGTTACATTTAACATTATAATCTCTCCCCCCCTTTTCATTATGGGCTCATTATACCACAAAATTGGTGTTATGTCAACTTCTTCAACTAAAGTATATTGGCCTATTTATTTTTTTGCATAAAAAAAGACTTGTTTTTTAAGTCTTATTGATATTTTTGCATTGCTTTCATCATTTGATTAATTTGCTTTTGATTAGGCTTTCTACCCATTTGCATCATTAATCCTTTTAACATTTCCTCAGTAATTGGAGGATTGTCTTTTAGATATTTTTTCATTAATTTTCTCGCTACAACGACTCCAATAATTAAGCCGATAACTAATCCTAATAATACCATTAATATATCATGTAACATAATTTCATCTCCTTACTACTTAACATTTTACTAAATTTCTTTCTGTTCTACAAGTTATATCGTCTCTTTTTCTTCAAATTCTTGAAGAAAAAAATAGTCTTGATATTTAAACTCGCACACAAATAACCTTGAATCTATTTGATTTAAATAGTGAAAGAAAGAAGAGGATAGTTGCTCAGCTTCTATTTTGATATAACTTTTCTTTACGGTCAGTCTACTGATTTCGTCACGATATAAATTATTATAGTAGTGCGTATCTTTTCTTTTAGAATATGGGATATCTTGGTGAAGTTTTAAAAATAAGTATCTATCTACTTTATTTTTTTCTATAGGGTTGATTAGTTGTTTAAAAAGATGGTATCCATACTCTACTTCCTCTTTTTCTAAATAATAGATTTGTTTTAATATATTATATAGAACTCGTTCATTTCCTTTATATAAATTAATAAATTCTTCTTTAATATCAAAAATAAAATAGACTCTCATAGTATCACCTAGTATTACTATACTAGGGACTGGAGTCTATTTTTGTCGATTATTTTAGTAAGTTTTCTACTTTTTCTTCTAGTGAGTCTACATCAAATCCATATTTCTTATATACATCTTCCTTAGATCCACTTGCTCCATACTCATCTAATGTAATTAGATATTTTTTATTAAATACAATACTGTTCCATGACATAGAAGAAGCTGCTTCTATTACTATTTTTCTTACTTCTACTGGTAATATACTATCGATATATTCTTGATCTTGTTCTTCAAAGCGTTTAATACATGGCATAGATACTACTCTTATATCCATTCCTTTTGTTTTTAGTCTTTTAGCTACTTCTATCGCCAAATGAACTTCTTCCCCTGTTGCAATTAAAATACCAGATAATTTTCTTTCAGGGTCAAATACGGTATATCCTCCTTTTGCAACTTCACTAATTTTAGTAGTTTCTAAAATAGGAAGAGTATTTCTAGACAATGTAATGACTGATGGACCGCTTTCTTTTTCAAATATTGCTCGATACACACCTATTACTTCGTTGGCATCAGCAGGACGGAAAACTTCAAGATTTGGTGTTACACGTAGAGATGCTAACTGCTCTACTGGTTGATGCGTTGCTCCATCTGGGCCTACGCTAATTGAGTCATGGGTAAAAATATAGGTTACTGGTAAATCCATCATGGCTGACATTCTAATACTTGGTTTTAAGTAATCGCTAAAACTTAAGAAGGTAGAACCATAAGGATGATAGCCACATAAGGCCAAACCATTTAATATTGCTCCCATGGCATGTTCTCTTACTCCAAAAAAGATATTTTTTCCAATATAATTTTCAGATGTAAAATTTCCTACTTCTTGAATATAGGTTTTTGTTGGAGTAAACAAGTCTGCACTTCCACCTATAATACTTGGATATTTTGGAACAATGGAAGATAGGATTTTACCAGAAGTTACTCTAGGAGACTCTGCTTTATCTATAGGGGCTTCATATATGACATCTTTCATGTCATAAGTTTTATATCCTTGAATGAAACCTTCTAATATTCTTCTGTCTTCTTCCTCCATATTCTCCAGACTTTTTTCAAATTTTTCTGATATGTTTTTACATCTATTATGAATTAATGTTTGAAAGTCTTCCATTGTAATTTGAGAAATAGTGAATGGAATATCTCTAATTTGCATTTGCTCTTTTATTTTTGTAATATCTTCTTTGTCTAGCACACCACCGTGAACTTTGTTAGTGCCTTCTAATTTTGAATATTTTCCGATTGTAGTTTTGATTTCGATTAATGTCGGTTTTTCCGTCTCTGCTTTAGCATCTTCTATGGCTTTGGTAATTGCTTTAATATCCTCTCCGTCTGACACAGTAATTACATTCCAGCCTTGGGAAATAAAACGCATCGCTACATTTTCATTAAAACATTCGCTAGTAGGCCCATCTAAACATATATTATTAGAATCATATAAAACGATTAGTTTATTTAGCTTTAGTGTTCCAGCTAGCGATGCTGCTTCATAGGAAATTCCTTCCATTAAATCCCCGTCACCGCATAAGACATAAGTATTGAAATCAATGATCTCTTTTTTTCCTTTATTAAATCTGGCTGCTAAATTACGCTCTGCAATGGCCATTCCTACAGCTGTTGCAAAACCCTGCCCCAATGGTCCTGAGGTCATTTCTACTCCTGGTGTTGTTCTATATTCTGGATGACCCGGTGTCTTAGAATCTATTTTTCTAAAATCTTTTAAATCATCCAATGTTAATGGGTATCCAGCCATATATAATGTTGCATATAACAATGCAGAACCGTGTCCTGCAGACATAATAAAGCGGTCTCTGTTATAAAAATTAGGATTAGCTGGATCTATTTTCATATGATGAGCAAACAAACTATACATAATTGGAGCAGCCCCTAGTACAATTCCTGGGTGCCCGCTTCCAGCTTCCTCAATCATATCAATGCCTAATGAACGTATTTGATCAACTATTTTTTCCTCATTGATTTCACTCTCATCTCGTTTTGGTGTTACCACGTAAATCACTCCTTATGTTTTCATTATAACAAAGATTATAATTTTTGTAAAAAAATAAAAATTAATCTAGTCTTATTTTTAGATATATTTTAAAAATTATTCTTTTTTACAAAAATAAAAAGAGGATACTCCTCTTATGTAGTGTGTTTATGTTCTTGACTAGTTGTTAAGCTTTTTACATAGTTTTGATGTTTTTGATAATGATAGTCACTTAAATATACACGGCCATCCTCATAAATTGCTCCTGTTTCTGATAAATAATCTTCTAATGGTTTGGTTACTTTTGTAGAGTCAAACACTTTTATTGTTTTTTTACTCTGATTAGAAGCTAAATATTCATCATAGGCGATGATTCTAGCTCCTAATTCGTCTGGTGATGATGGCTGTATCCATGGTGCTTGCATTTCTATATAATCAGGATTAGGCTCTTCTTTATAGCAACCTCGCTCTATTAAATACTCGGGCAGAGTATAATAAGCTTCCCCATATGGTACATCTTGCATTTGAAATTTTTGTGCTAGTTCTAATAATCTTTCTTGCCCTTCTTTGCCAACCTTATTAACGCCAAAAATCATACACCCTCTATGATAGTCTCTTCTTCTTATATCAGATTCTGACAACTGAAATAAAATCTCTTTATTTTCATCAGATAGATTGTCTATCACAACCTCTATCCAACATTCACCCTCATTTAAATAATCGCTTACCATAAATGTGTATACGTTTTTCTTCCATAATTCTTCACATGCAGGAATACATTCCCCCATTATAAATACTCTGGGATTTTGTTCTACTATTTCCATAGGACTGCGTGATGTTTCATTATACTCCTTGTTTATAGGCAAATATCCTTTTAGTAACAATCTGTTTTGTTCTTCTTTTTTTCTCTGTTCTATTTCTTCCGGGGTTCTTATAAAATTTGCGAGATGTTTTTCGATATCGATATCTTCTTGTGTCATATTCATACTCCTTTTATTGTAATTATTATAACATAGTTTTTTGTTTCTTTTATCTTATTGTTATCTGGATTTTTGATAACTTACTTTTCTTATTTTAATATTTTTCTTGTTGATTTTGTTTGATGAATAAATTACTTTGAAAGATTGAAAAAAATAAACTTCTCTCTTTCCTATCATTATATACTAAACTATTTTATACTGTCTGATCAAACTTTTTTATATTAATTTTTTGTGCTGAGGAATTTTGCTTAGTTCTTAATTCATGCATTTGTCTGCAAAACTCTATTTCATGCCATATACTGTCTGCTACTTCTTGGTTTTGATAAAGTAGATGTATTTGATCATAAGAATATTCATAAAGCTCTATTTTATCTAGCACTGGTCCATAACCTACACCACCATTTATTACTCCCCATTCCCAAGCATCTAGTGTTTCTTCGTATTCTCCTTGTCTAGGGTATAATTCCATTACAAGTCGTGATTTTTCTTCTTTGGTCCAATTTTGATTTTTTAAAATATAATACCTTATATCATATTCGCCATAGCCATGAGTAATATTATTATTTACTTTTTCTATGGCTTCTGATACTGCAAATTGTTTTTGTGCATCATTTAAAGGAAAATCTTTCTTCCATAGACCAATTAATAAAAAGGAATCTCTTTGCCCTTTTCCTGGAAGGCTTAAAGCTATTCTCGCAATGTCTTTATTACTGTACACTGTTTCTGCTAATTTTTGATAAATTTCATCTGGTGCTTTGTTTTCTGTTGTTGCAAACATTAGGATAGCCTCTGATATCGTCAAACTTTTTAATGTATCTCCATCATTCCATTTGTTTCTTATTACTTGAATGGCATCTAATAATAGTTCTTTATCTTCCTTTATTTCTTTCCAAATTTGATTTCTTTTATTAATATTACGTTCTTTTGTGCCACCATAAGTGGCTCTATATAATTTTCCTTCTATTTCTTTTGAGTCTGTCATTTTATCACTTCCTTACATTGAATATCTATGATGATATCGTTATTCTATTTTTATGTTTGTCCTGTTATAGTCAGTTAATAATAGAATACCACTTTAATACTATAGTTCGAATTCTTTTCCACATATCTCATCCTTATTTTTTAGCCGAGTAAAATACTCCTCTCATTACCATAATCATACCATTCATTCTACTTTGTGTCCATGCATTTTAACTAGCTAGTTATCCTTAATAAAGAAGGAATTATCAGAATTAGAAAAGAAAGAAAACATTTATGCTAGATTTGATGAAAATATCAAGAAATAAGTGCCATCACAATATAAAAATATTATATACTGAAAAATTTGATTATAGAATCATTAATTTTCTTCATAATATACTTTATCAAATAATAAATCTAGTTCATTTTTAGAAATAGTAAATACAAAATTCTTGTTTTTGTTCTTTCCAAAAGTATCTTTATTTCTAGAAAATCTAAGTATTAATGATACTTTTATTGTCTCTTGTTCTAGACATTTTATAAATGAGTCTATCCCTTGATATTTAAAACATTCGATTTTATAGTATCGAAAATATAAATCATTATTTATCTTCTTTTTACTAGCATAAATTAATGCTAATTTATTTAGTTTTATTAAGAATCTTTTTTTAATAGAGTCTAAATATATATAACCTCGATTTTCTATTGGTACTTGTTCACTGTTGTATATTTTAATATATATCTTTTCATTATCTATTTTTAATTCAAAATAATATTTATTATCTATAGAAACTTTTTTATTTAGTTTTAAACCTATAGTTAGCTTTTTATAATCTTTATATATTGTATCTTGTATTCCATATGTTTCTAAAAGATAATTGCTTTCAAATAAACTTGGTCCATCGAATGATAACGAAAATAGGGTTACATCATATCTGCTAAATCTTTGTGTGCACTTTATTTCTATTCCATTATAATCTGGAAAAAACATACTATCCGCTTTTTTGCCTAAATAATGTTCTAACGTAAGTCCTGCTGCGTTATATAGATTATTGTTAATTCCTTGTATATAACCTTTCCTATTTAATTCTTCAAATTTTTTGATTATATTTTCAAAATCGTTATTCATAATTCACCTCTTTTGGGTGATTATAATATCAGTTGGTTAGAGTCTTTTTTGACGATAATTGTCGATGATGAATTTTCTATCAGTAACGGCGGTCACTGGCACAAAAAAAAGAGTCCTGTAGGGTCCTCTTAATTTTCATAATGGTGCGAGTAACAGGAGTTGAACCTGCACGTCTAAGACACTAGATCCTAAGTCTAGCGCGTCTGCCAATTCCGCCATACTCGCATATGATAATGGTGGACCCTACTGGACTCGAACCAGTGACCGCCCGGTTATGAGCCGGATGCTCTAACCAACTGAGCTAAGGGTCCATGACTTTTTAATCATAACACATTTTGGGCGGTCACGCAAGTATAAAAACAAAAATTGTTAAATTTTCTGTTCATTTATTATACTGTCTTTTAGTCCATCTTCCATATTAATTTTTGTAGGAATAATATATTTGGCATCTACTTGATGAGAAATATAATTTGTAATTACTTTCATTGCTCTAGATCCATCAAACCATAAAGGATTATCACTATTACTTCTGATTCTATCTAGGGATGTTAACAACGCATCTTTATCATATTCATCACTCATCTGTCTTGTTATCATAGATGGTTGTTTTTTATTCTTATATAAAGTGTTTTCTAATAGCTTATATCCAGCATTATTATACCAATAGAAATGATCTCCTCCAGCCAAAATCAAAACATCGGCTTTTCTATTAATATCTGTAATTAATTCTCCAATATAACCATATACTTCATCAAATGTACAACTAGCGATATCATCTTTTAGACTTGGGAATTTCTTTGTAATGTCTACTACTCCAAAATTATAATATTTGGTATCAACCATCTTTTTATCTTTTACAAATATTAATTCTATAGATCCTCCGCCACCAATAAAGATGCAAATATTATCTTTATAGTCAATATCATTATAGCAACCTAAAGCTGTATATTTTGCTTCTTGTTCTTGAGATACTACTTCTATTTCTATGTTAAATTTATCTTTTAAGTCTTTATTTATATTATTTAACTCTTCTTTAGTTAATTTTCTAAAAATACTACAACCATATACATATATCTTATCTGTATACTCTTTTGCTTTTATTATTAATTTATATAATTTATCTAGATCTTCTTTTACAATTTTTTCTTTTTTTGCATAGTTTTTCTTGAATTCTATGGTTGTGGTATTGTCATATATTGCTTTACCATTTTCATAGATATGTGTTTTGGTATTGTTACTGCCAATCTCTATAATAGCAAATGTTTTTTTCATACTACTACCCTCCAAGTCATTTTCTTATATAGTAAGTATATCATAATTTCTCTTCCAGAAATAAAAAATCTGTTAAACAGATTTATTTTTTATTTTCTTCATCATCAGAGATACTTGCTAATTTAAGGGCACAGAAAAGAAATAAGACTAATATTACCACAATGACAATTATTATTCCGCTCCACATAGTATCTATTCCCCTTTTTATTAGTATATTACCAAGAATATTGTTTTTATGATGAAATTATTATAAAAAACTGTACATATTGTACAGTTTAATCGTCTATTACTGGATTATACTTTTGATATAATTCATTACTAAATTCAATAATATTATCAATTGCTAATCGATATACATAAAAACTTTTAACGACGTCCAGTTTTTCTATCTTATTAAAATCATACTTTATATCTTCATATATTTTGTCTGGTACCATCCAATCCAATGCTTGCATATCCGCTTTTATCTCATAATCCTCTGTTTCATTATCATCTAGCATTGTAATGATACTTCCACTTTTTGCCCGATTATAATCACTTTTACAATGAGCAAGCTCATGTAATAAAGCAAAATAAATATCAGCATATCTTTTATGTTTTCTCGTTATATATATTGCAGGTTTATCATTTAATACTTTAAATGCACCTCTTACCTTAGTACCTTTTAAATCATCTTGGATAGCTAAAAAAATACCATTCTTATTAAATTCCATGATTAATTTATTCTCATCAAAAGACTGATTATTTGCTTCCATTTTAATAAATTCTACTAATTTATTAATATTTTCTTTTGTATATTTTTCAACTTTTTGATCTTCAATAATTCTATTGCATCTTTCTAACCATAATGCTAATAATTCAGGTTTATCATTTTTGCTTTTATAGAAAATTACATTATTTTCTTTTGTTAAAGAGGTTGGATTTGAAATTCTTAAATATTTTAATATGTCTTTAGCAATTGCATAATCATTTTTAGAATCTCTGTATTTAACATCATATTTTTCGGCTAATTCTTTATAATTAAATCTATTAATGTAATTTTTAATTGTTAAATGATTTTCATTTAAATAGTTTTCAATTACTTTATCCATTTTGTAATTTTGTTCTGTGTTTTCAATATAATTTACAGGAATACCTGTAATAAAGGAAATGTTGTAAATCATGTTTTGAGATAACTCAATATTTCCTTTTATAATATCTATTAAGTTTTTAGAGGTTGTATTAATTCGATCAGCAAATTCTTTTATACTAATATTTTTGTACTCTAAAAATTCACCTAATTCTTTTCCAAATTTATTCATCATAAAATCTGAGTTTATCAGGAGTAAAGTCGTTATAATGATCATAACTAACATATACAAAGATTATTTCATTTTCGTTATCTGCTGGCATTACAATCAATCTAATTACTCCACCATGCTTTTCAAGATTCAATGACCAAAAGCCACTGTTTTGATGTTTTAATTGATGAAAGTCATAAATTGTTTTCATAATTGGGTTGTTTTGTAATTCTTGAAACGTGTCGTGATTTGTGATTTTTTCCGTTATATCTTTTAGATTTTTTTGTTCCTCTGCATATCGTTTTAGTTTTTTTACTGTTCTGTTAAATCCTTTTGTATATTTTATGGTCATTAAGTTTGATTCCTCCTTCTTTTCTCTTACACCTCCTTATCTCATTTGATTTTATATTAACATATACGTTAATATATGTAAACAGTAATTTCAAAAAAAACAAAAGATTTTTATCTTTTATTTTTTCTCTAGCACTTCATTTATTTTGTTTGTTGCATTTACTACATCTTGTGTATTTGGAATCATAGCATATCCTTTATCATTTAAAATAGCAATATCTGCATCCCATTTATCAGAACCATCTACTGATTGCGTAATAATCTTCCAGTTTGCACCATCAATTGTATCTTTTGCAATATTAGTAATTACTTTTTTAGGAATGTTTGTAGAGTAAGAATCTCCTAGAGCATTTAAAATGTTGTTGTAGTTTGCAAAAAGATTGGCACTCTTCATCTTATTAAAGATGGCAATAATTATCTTTTGGGCATTCTTTTGTCTCATTCTGTCTCTTCCAACAAAAGCATTTCTTTCTCTAGCGACGGTTAGTGTTTCGATACCATTTAATTCTTGACATCCTTTTTTTACATATAACTTTTGTTTTCCTGCATCATTATAATCATCTAATATTAAAGCATGTGTGGTAGTATATGCTTGATCAGAACAGTAAGTAATACCCCCTACTTCATCTACTATTTTTACTAGCCCTTCTGCTTTAATATTAATGACATAGTCAATATCAATATCAAAGAAGTTTTCCAATGTTTTTTCTAATGTTTCTTCATCATAAATAAATAAATGACTTAAACTATCTTTTTTACCGTTTTGTCCTGCTATTTCCATATAGTAATCTCTTGGAATACTAGTAAGTAATATTTCATGAGTATTAGTGTTTACTGTGACAATAGCATTATAATCAGTAAGTCCTGCAAAGTCTTTTCCACTAATTAAGATATTAAAGGCATCTTTACTATCTTCTTTTTGCTTTTCGTATTTTTCTATATCAAATTTATATACTACTTTTAATTCTTTTTTAGAAATATTATTATCTAAATCTAAAACAATATTATAACTAGATTTATCTATTAACATAAAATCTATTTTTTTATTAACTACATCTTGTATCATAGAAGTTACATCATCATAAGAAGATGTTTTTACATTTAAATCTTCTTTTACTACTTTTAATACATTTTTAATGTTAGCATTATTTTTATAATAATATACTTTGCCTTTTATATCAGACTTTTTACTATATTTATTATTACTAGATGTAACAATATAATAAGTACTTACTTTTTTCTTTACACTATTAAATGATTCATTTAAGAAATTGTTTGTATAAAATAAGTAATAACTACCTACTCCACTTAATAGAATAGAAAGAACAAGTATTATAACACCAATTATCTTTAATACCTTCTTCTTTAAATTTACTAATACAATACCAAGTATATTTATTACTAATAATAAAACTATTACTAATATTAAGTATTTAGTTGGTAGGATATTAACATTAAAAATTAAGAATAATAATACTACAAATAACACTAAATCTATTATACTTATAATATTTAGCTTATTAAAATTATTTTTATTTCTATCTATTCTTTCTTTTACTTTAAGTTTTGACATGGTATCACCCTTTTAGTTTCTTTTTTGGAAGGGAATTTTTTAACATTTCAAATACATCATCCTTTTTAATTAAAATATAAATTCCCGTAAAAATTGTAAAGAATATTCCCCCTGCTAATACTTGAACAACAATTGTAATTATTTTTTCTCCCATATAAATTCCAATTTCATTGACTAATAGCATCATCAATATTCCAATTAGAATTACAGGAGTATATTCGAGAATATATTTAAATACAGGTATTTTTTTTCTTACTGCAATACTTTGAATTAACATAACACTTAATTCTGCAAAAACAGTTCCAATAGCTGCTCCCATTGCCTTGTATTTTGGTATTAAAATCAAATTTAGAATAAGGTTAACCACAGCTCCAGCTATAGTAGAAATAACATATATATTATCATATCTATTTGGCATTAAATATTGAGTTCTTATAATATTTGCCCATGAAACAAAAAAAACAGTTAATGACAATAAAATAATTATATTAATGCAGGCTTCATATCCATCTCCAAAAAATACAGGAGTAAAAACTTTGCTTATTCCCATTAATCCAAATGCTATAGCACAAGCTATAATTGTAACCATTTTGAACGAAAGAGAAATATATTTCTTTCCTTTATCTTTATCTTTGTTTGCAACTATATTTGACATTCTAGGTAACATTACAGTTCCCAATGCTGTAATTATTCCCATCGGAATATTAATTATTTTCTCGGCATTATTATAGTATCCAACCTCCGAGTAGTTAGACATATTACCAAGCATAATTTTAGACATTACTTTATAAATACTGTAAGCAATTACTGGAATGAATAAAATAAGTACAGGTTTAATTATTTTTAAGATATCATGATATGATACTTTTGTAAATTTGACAATTTTTTTTACATAAAGCCAAAGGTAAGCTTGGCTAATAAAAGTTCCGAGTGACATTATTAATGTATAAATCCATAAATCTCCTGGCTTTTTTACAAATATAAACATAAAAATTAATGTAAGTAATTTTATTGCTACATTTCTAAAAACAGTTAATTTAAATTGTTCGAGTCCAAAGAACAACCAACTAATATCTAAAATTCCCGAAGCAACATAAATAATTTGTAATAAAAATATTATTCTGTTATCTGATGCTATAAATAATGAATAGATTGCATAACATAATATTCCAATTACAAATAAGCTGAACTGAAGTAAGTATATAGATGAAAAAGTTTTATTTAATTTGTCTTTATTATCTCTTACTGCAGCTATACTAATATTTCCATAGTTACTAATTCCTAGCATGGCTACTAAAATAAAATAATATGCTATTGAATTTGTATAAGAATAGATCCCAACAGCATTCGCCCCAAGTGTTCTAGCTATGTATGGTGCTGTAATTAATGGTAATATAACAAGTAGTACTTGATATATAACATTATACACAAAATTTTTCTTTATTGATTGCATATTATCCCTCTTTTTCTAAAATGTAATTTTTAATTTTTAATATTATATTTTTATCTATATTTATATCAAATTTTCTTGCAAATAACATTTTTGAATTCATTAATTCATTAAAATCTTCCTCTTTATAAACATAAGGATTTCCTCTTTTCCAGTCAATGCAGTACAAAATAGATGAATAATCATCGTTAAACTTTTGGTTATATAATTTTTCTTTAAAATCAGAATTTAACACCAAAGTTTGTAAAAACATTTCGTCGGCTGTTAAGGTATATTTATACATCTTTCTTATTTCTTTTTCATATGATAGAACATAGTTTGCAAGTTTGTCAGTTATAGTAAACCAATTTGCACCTTTTCCTAAAACAATATTATTATCAATTCTATTTTTTTTAAATTGCAATAGTAAAAATAATTTATTTATGATTTTCTTTATTATACTTTTCTTTTTACCTGTAAATAAGTAATATTTGTTTATTCTATTTCTATATTCATTTCTTAGTTCTTTTTCATCGAAATGTATAAATTCCATTCCATAATGATTTTCAAAAAAATTATAAATATCATTTTGATTTTTTAAGGGCATATCTGCCCCTGAAATCAAATGATAATATGAGTGATTTCTTTTTGTTGCTTCTTTTAATAATTCTAACTCACATTCTATTTGTGTAAATCCTCCCCATTTTATATTTATTCTTTTCGGTAGGATAAAAAGATTGCCTTTCTTTATGATTTTTTTATATTTTTCTGGTGTAAATTCTTTTAATTTTTTATCTACGTGAACATAAATATCGTTTTTTTCATAATCCAAGCATTGAAGTAAAATTTCAAATTGAGGGAGATTATTATGAATCATAATTAAATATGCATGTCTATTTTCCATTATCAATCACCTTAGATAAATTATCTAAATATTTAAATGAGTCTTCTCTTAAAGCTTTTAAATTTTTGTATACACTTTTGTAATCAGGAATTACATTTAATAAATCTATTCCTTTTAGTTTTTCAATTGTTTTATATCGATCCATTAAGTTTAGTTGAGTTAAAAAAGAGATTGCTCTATCATCTTTTGATGGATCGTTATGTCCACTATCTATATACCAAAAGTTCTTAGAATATATTGTAGCAAAAGCTGTTCCGTGAAACGAAGTTGTTACAAATAATTTGGAATACTTTACAACATTCATATAAACATCTGGCCCATATTCTTTTATTAATTTTATTTTGTTTTTCCAACAAGTTTTTAATGTCCATTCTTTTGCTTCCATAAAATATACTGGCATATTGTATTTTTTTGATAAATATTTTAAAAATTTTTGAACTTCATTATTTATACTAAAACAATAATAAAATATATAATCGCCTTTAATGATTTGGTCTCCTACATCTACTGTTTTTTCCCACTCTTCTTTTGTCAAAAGCATCGTAGGATCTAGACAAATTTGAGGTGCAATACCAGTTCCCTCTTTTATCCATTTTTGAGCATTATGCTCTCTTACTGATATTAGTTCTAAATCTTTAATATATTTGACATATTTTTGGGCGTCAGGTGATACAAATGGATTATTTGCTCCAAAACTTACAGCATATGATAATTTATGGGCTGCGGTTTTGAAATTTAAATAATATAAGTCATCCGCATCTTGTGCTTTAATATTCCATACTTGATCGCTTCCAGTAATAATTGCGTCATACTTATCTTTTACATTATTAAATGTTGCTTTATCCGAAAAAATGGGACCCGATAATTTAAAATATTTATCCATAAATTTATTATATGATATATACTGTTTTTTTAATTGAGAAATATTGCTAAGAAAAATTATATCTTTTATTAATTTTTTAATGTTCGTTACTCTAGGCAAAACTGAATACATATTTTGTTGTGCCTCATTTGAATAATTTATAATTTCGGTATCATAATTATATTTATTTGTTAAAATTGTTTGTAATGCTAATGCTTGTAGCATTGATCCATTATTGTGTGATGCATGAAACGTTAATATTCCTACCTTTTTCATAAAATTTTACCTCTCTTTTTCTTTATTTTTAATTAATTTATCATTTTCATAATATATGTAATATAAAAATATTACTAAATAAATGTAGTTTGCTATATAACCAGAATTAAATAAATTGGTTTCAAACAAACATGTATATAAATATATTATTAGAATTGGGAAAACTTTAGATTTAATATAATCATTGCTAGTAAATCCTATCTTCTTTATCAAAAGGATAATAGCACCCAAAATTATCAAAAAGCCTAAAACGCCTGTCGAAATAAGTATATATGCATAACCGTTATCTAACCAATATGTGGTATATGGAGTTAGATTAGTTCCATAAGCAGTATTTGATACATATCCCAATCCTTGTAATATTCTACCACTATTTAGAAACACTGGAATAGCTTTTTCAAAGATTAGAGTCCTTTGAGATTCTTCTAATGCTGCAGAAACATTAATATTTATTGCTATTAAAAATAAAGCAATGATAATACCTACTTTGATAATTTTATTTAACAATATCCTCTTTCCACTTTTTTTATTTTTAAATATTCTTCCTAAAGCATAAATAACTAGAAATAATGCTAATGCAGTTAGTGAACTTCTTGATGCACTACACAATAGCATTATTATTGAAACTAATAAAAATATATAATATAT
>ENA-OROM01001168-OROM01001168.1-human-gut-metagenome-genome-assembly--contig:-NODE-1168-length-26473-cov-4.338822_pt1 | contig 26473 bp, 27 predicted proteins | sample MGYA00242129_ERZ509050 | MGnify/ENA primary metagenome ERZ509050 (study PRJEB26280, sample SAMEA2338701) | human gut metagenome | biome: human gut; feature: human-associated habitat; material: faeces...
GCTCCTCTGTATTAAAATCTAATTTATGAATATGTCCTAATGCTATATAATCAAATCCTTTTTTTAATAATTCTTGTGCACTCATTGGATTGTATATCCCTTTAGTGTCGTTACCTGATACAACCGTACCATGAGTTATTAATATTTGTGGCTTATTTGACTGTTCAATTACAATTTCATTTAATTGATTTTTATTCATCTCATAATTATCAAATCCAAATCCATAAATAATTGCATCTTCATTTTCTATTTTTTCTACTTGCGATGTGAATATCTTTACATTCTTCTCCCATTCATAACAATTATAATAAGATGCTTTTATATATGGATCATGATTTCCAGGAGTTATATAAATCTTAGTATTGGGAATTTCTTTAAATAAATTATTAATGAATATTATGGTTGATTTCCTTACATATAATTGTTCATATAAATCTCCACTTATAAATAAATATTCTATATTATTTTCTTTAATAAATTCTATTACTTTCTTAAATGCTTCTCTTTGTTCAAGTCTTCTAGTTTGACCAAGTTCTGCTCTATCTGAAATAGTTGAAAATGGCACGTCAAAGTGAACATCAGCAATATGTACAAACTTCATTTACTTACCTTCTTTCTTTTTATATACTCTAATTTATATCATATAAACATTTGTTTGTAAATAAATTAATAAAAAATAGCCACATAATTTTTATATGGCTATTTCTACTAATTATCTTTATCAATTGGTCCAAATAATTCATCAAATTTTGCTTCTAATTCTTTTTGAATGTCAATGTCATCGTCTTCGTATCTTTCATTAATTTCCTGAATCTTTGGTACACTTTTTTCTTCGTGCATCGTAGGATTCTGCGTTCCAGCTGTTGGAGTAGTTACAATAACTGGCTCATTCTGAGCTGGTTTTTCTGGCATTTCTATTTGAATATCATTTATTTTATTCTCTACATTTTTATTATCTTGACTTGCATTTGCCATCGTTGTTGTTGAAGTTTCTCCATCATTGAAAAGATCATCTAATGAGTCTACCTTAAAGCTTTGCTCTTTATCTTCTTCAAATTGATTTCCTGTATATGGATTGTATGGATTGTATTTTCTCCATTCTCCTCTTTCTCCAACATCATAATTATTATGGTCGATTCTATTCATATTCAAGTCTCTTGATATGTTATTTTTCTTATACCACCAATATTTGTTGGCCTTAATAGGTTTTAATCCTTTTTCAAATATTATACATTGATCACTTGGCATTCTTCTAAGTTCGTCCGGTGTCATCAATGCTCTTGCCATTATTTGGTCTGATTCACTATATCCTTTTCTATCAGCTTCGTTTGTTCTATTTACTGATTTACTCATGTGAGTAATTGTTTTTTCACCTAATTCTTTTGAAAAATATTCAACTGTTGCATATGAGTTACTTCCCAAAAATACGTGTGTATCACAGTTTCCAATTATTGTTTCATATGACTTCTCATATATTCCCTTTAATTGATCTAAGTTCTGTAATATAACACTAAATGAAATTCCTCTACTTCTACTTGTTGATATTTTTTTATCAAAGTCTGGAATCTGTCCTATATTTGCAAATTCGTCTAATATAAAGAATGTTTTTACTGGTAATTTTCCTCCATTTTTGTCAGCAAAATCATATAATTGCTGTATCATTTGAGAGAAAAATATTGTTAGTAAAAAATCATACGCAGCATGTGTATCTGATGATACAACATATAATGCTGTTTTTCTTGTTGCTATATCTTCAAAATTTATTGTGTTAGTTGACGTTACATCAGCTATATCTTTTGAATCAAATTTTCCTAATTTTGATTGTAATGAACTTAATATTGAACTATATGTTTTATCTGATGCAATTTCTACTGATTTAAAGTTCATTCTTGCTGGATGGTCATATGGTAATTTATTTATTAGTTCTGATAATAAATTCGTACTTCCTTTATTGTTGGCTGCTCTTACTAATTCTGCACAACTAGCTAAATTCTGCTCTTCTGGCGGTCTTGCAGCTAATAAATAATATATTAATGCTTTTAATAATAATTCTGCCATGTTGTCCCAGTATGGGTCAGCTCCTGTTGCTTGCTCAGATTGCTGTCCTTTTACTACTGTATTAGCTATAACATCTACATCTATTTCTGATTTTATATGTTGCAATGGATTATAACTATCACTACTTTGAGGATTAACAAGGTTTAACAATTTTATCTCATATCCTTGTGATCTTAAATATCCTGCTGTTGCATCATATATTTCGCCTTTAGGGTCTGTAAATATATATGAGCCTAGGCATTGATGTGCATTTGGTATCGTATACGCTGATGATTTACCAGATCCAGATCCTCCGACAATTAAAACATTGGTATTTCCTAATTTATCTAGAGGTAAATAATTTTCTTCTGCTAATATTATTCCTTTATTTTTGCTTAAGATTCTATATTGTTCTCCACCTGTTGACCAATCACTTGAACCATGCTCTATTTTGTCATATTCGCCTTTACTTCTGCCCTTCCACATTCCTATTCCTAGACATATAAGCATAAATATTGTAAAAAACAATGTTGCACTTCCTAATGTGCCTAAATATTGTACTCCAAACATTTTCTTTGGTCCAGCTACTTGTACTATATTAGTTATTATATTTTCTACAAAATACGTAAAGTTAAAAACACCGGTAGAATTGCTGTCAACAATTGTAATAGCTATCGGTGCTATTAAAAATAGCTCAGCAAATAGCCAGAAAATAATTGTTGAAATAATTGCTACCTTGTGTTTTTTTATTGATACTATAAAATTACTCATAATAAATCTACCTTCTCATTGGTTTTATCATATAAACTATCTTTCATTTAATTGTCTATAATTTTTTCTGCATATTTCAGCATATTTAGTTGGTCTCTTTAGGTAATTTTCATTTATTTTACCCATTAATACTGGATGTACAACTGGTGGTATTTTATCTGAACTTACCGCTGATATTTCTACAAATCCATCATTTATGCTTCCTTGCTCTTTATCAGCATATCCTTCTAAACAAAGCTCACCATTTATGCAATTAGTCATACATACAACTTCAATTTCTTTACTCACTTTTTAGTAATCCTCCCTTATTTTAAGTCATTATTTCTTTTCTCTTATTTCAAAGCTAAAATATGACTTATATGGTTTTAATTTACATTTTCCTTTTACTTCATTAGTGTTTCTATCTAAATACAACATTGGCTTTACTTCCTCTGTTGTCTCAGGATCTATTATTGTTATAGGTCTTTGCAAATTTGGTGTGTATTTGAAATCTTTATACTCAGTACCTATTTCTGAATATAAAGTATTGAATTTCACTGGTACAGGTCTTTTTGATATTCGTACCTTATCATCTTTTAATACTCCCATATTTACAACTACTTTTTGAGGTCCAAAAGATAATATGACTAAATCTTCACCTTCAGGTTCTGGATGGTCAACAAAAAAAGTCTTCTTTTTCATATTACCATTAATTTCTTCAGAGCTAACTAGTCTTTCAACAGTATATTTAGGATACTGTTTCTGCAATTCCTTGGCAGTTTCGTTAATTCTATATATAACAGTATTCACTCCCTGTGGATCTGTTACACTAAAATACTTACCATGAAATCCTCCAGCCATATTTACACCTCTTTCTATTACTTCTCTTTGGTTCGACTAATATTTATTATACATCTTTTTCTATAATATGTCAACCAAATCATATTTTTATTATTATATTTACTTGTTGCTTTATAATTTTATGCATTTTTTACTTCTTTTACCTGATAAGCAGGCATTGTTTTTATATTATTTCCTTCAAGATTTTGTAATTTGATATATAATTTTTCTTGTTCTTGCGTAAGTTTTTCTGGCATCACTATTCTTGTAATTACATTCAAGTTTCCTCTGTTTCCATGACCATCTTTATAGCCTTTACCTTTTATAGTTAAATTAGAGTTACTACTTGTACATTTTGGAATTATTATAGCTATCTTTTCTTCAAATAATTCTATTTCTTTTTTTACTCCTAATGCTGCTTCTGAAGGGGTTATTTTTAGTTCTGTATACAAATCATTTCCAATTAATTTTAGTTTTTTATCATCTTTTATGTTTATAATTACAAATAAATCACCGTTTTTTCCGCCATTTTTTCCAAGTTTGCCTTGTCCTACTATTCTTATTTTGTCATTATTCTGTATACCTGCTGGAACTTTAATAGAAAATGATGTTTCTTTTCCATTTACAGTACGTAATTTTACTTTTTTATTGACTCCAAAAAAGGCTTCTTTTATTGAAATCTCAATCTCTGTATCTACATCTTCTCCATATTCTGGTTCAGTTGTTTTCACTACTTTGTTGCTTCTAAAGTTTTCGCCAAATAAAATTTCTAATAATCTTTCTATAAATGATTTTTTTTCATAAGTTTGACTTTTTTTCTTTTTGTTTCCAACATATCTATTCCATGTAAAATCATACTTTCTTCTTTGTTTGTCATTGCTTAATAATCTATATGCTTCATTTACATCCTTAAATATCTCTTCTGAAGCGTTATTTCCTATATTCATGTCTGGATGATATTTCTTTGCCATCTCTCTATATGCATTTTTTATATCATCAAGGCTTACTTTATTAGTGTCAAAACCTAATATTTTATAGTAATCTTTAAAAATCATTTAATGCCCTCCATTTGCATGGTTATATACTATAACAATTATAGCTTATTTTTTATTATTTATCAATATGAAATTTCTAGTTTTTATACTTTGTTCAAAGATTACTCTCTTTTTATCAAGGTTTATCTTTATTGTATTGTCCAAATTTTGTAATATGGCTAAATCTATATCTTCAAAAGCTAATTTTCTTAGTTCTTCTACGCCCTCATATTCCCTAGTTTCATCTATTTTATCAGCTATAAATAATATTTTTTCTAACATTGTCATTTCTGGTTTTCCCATTGTATGATTTGCAATGGCACTACACATCTCTTCATCAAATCCATATTTTTTCTTACATATATCTGCTGCAATTTCTCCATGAAGAATGTCTACATTATTATATTCTAATTCGCTTGCTTGAATTTTATTTTCTTTTACATATTTCATTTTTTCTTCTTCTGGCATTTCTTTTGCCATATCATGTGCAAGTCCAACAGCCATAGCCCTTTTAGGATCTTCTCCATATCTTTCTGCGAGCTTTTCACACATTTTCATTACACCTATACTATGTAGTTTTCTTTTTTCTGATAGTTGATTTACTTCTTCTATTTCTAACATTTTATTCCTCCAAAAAATTGTTATACAATAAGTATAACAATTTTTTATCACTTTTTATTAATTTATGCAAGCTCAATTAATTTGTCTAGCAATTCGCTATATTTTATTTCAGAATGTTCCCATAGTTTAGGATACATGCTTATCTCTGTAAATCCTGGCATTGTATTTATTTCATTTATATACACTTTATCTGTATCTTTTTCTACGAAGAAGTCAACTCTTGAAAGTCCACTTCCATCAACAGCTTTGAATGCTTTGATTGCAGTTCTTCTTATTTCATCTATTTTTTTCTGTGACAAATCTGCAGGTATTATTACTTTTGATTCTGCATTTTTATATTTTGCATTATATGAATAGAATTCTTCAGCTGATAATATCTGTCCAACAGTTGAAGCTTCAACCTTATCTGTCCCTAGGACTGCGCATTCTACTTCTTTTCCAACTATAGCTTCTTCTATCAATATTTTTCTATCAAATCTTGATGCCTCAATTATTGCTGTTATTAATTCAGATTCATTTGTGGCCTTTGATATTCCTACTGATGAGCCTGAATTTGAAGGTTTTACGAATACAGGGAATCCTAGTTTTTCTTTTACTAATTTTGCGATTTCATCATTTTCTAGTTTTACTTCATCCATATTTTCATCTACATATGTATTTTCATTTTTTATGTATATGTATTTTGCCTGACAAATTCCCGCTTTCTCAAATATAATCTTGCTATATACTTTATCCATACATACGCTTGATGCTAATACTTTGCATCCTACATATGGAATCTTTAACATCTCTAATAGACCTTGAATAGTTCCATCTTCTCCATATAATCCATGTAAAACTGGAAATACTTTATCCATTCCTTTTAAGAATGTTGATATGTCTTTTATTTCTTTTCCTTCTCTTTTCCATATACCTTCTTTTGTAATTTCTACTGGATAAATTTCATATTTTTTCCTATCAAGATTATCTATAACATTTTTTCCTGACACCATTGAGACGTCATGTTCCGTTGACATTCCACCATAAATTACTGCTAATTTTAACATTTCTATCACCATTCCTTTACATTAAAATTAATTTCTTAGCAATATCACCAAATTTCATTGAATTTGATGCTTTTAATAAAATTATATCATCTTTTTTCATAATTTTCTTCAAATATTCTAATGCACTTTCATTGTTATCAAAATGTAACATTTCTCTAACATCTGCAGTTTCTTCTATGCATTTTGCAAGTTCTCCTATTGTAATTAATATATCAATATCTTTTACTTCTTCTCCAACTTTCCTATGCAAACTTTCAGAATATTCTCCTAGCTCTTTCATATCTCCTAAAACTGCAATTTTTCTTTTTCCTTCTATCTTTTCTAAATACTCTATTGCGGCTTTCATTGAATCATAATTAGCATTATATGTATCGTTTATTATTGAAGCTCCACATTTGGCTTTTTCTATTTCCATACGTCCTTTTGTAAGTTCAAATCCAGAAATTCCTTCTGTTATCTTCTCCATTGGAATATCAAAGTATCTTCCAACTGCAATTGCGCATAAACTATTTAGTACAAAATGTTCTCCACCAACTGGAACTACTACTTCTTTTCCATCAATTCTGTATTCACTTCTGTCTTCATATGAATGGATATCTTCAGCTACATATTTACTGTTCTTGTTATTTATTCCATAAGTTATAATATTATATTTTTCCTTATTTTTTTCTGCCCAATCACTTAATAAATCATTATCATTATTTATTATTACACTGTTTCCTTGCAAGCCTTCTAATATTTCTAATTTCGCCTTTAGTATATTTTCTCTTGATCCTAAATTTCCTATATGAGCTGTTCCTATATTGGTGATAATAGCTAATGTTGGTTTTGCAATACTCGTTAACAAACTAATTTCTCCCAAATGATTCATTCCCATTTCTACAACAATTGCATTTTCATCATGAAGTCTTAATAAAGTAAATGGCAAACCTATATCATTATTTAAATTTCCTTGCGTTTTTAATACTTTATATTTTTGCGACATTACTGCTGCTACAATGTCCTTTGTACTTGTCTTTCCAACGCTTCCTGTTACTGCAACAACTGGAATATCAACTTGACTTCTTTTATATGCTGCTATTTGTTGTATTGCTTTTACAGTATTTTCAACCAATACAATACTACCTATTTTCTCATCTGGCTCTTTGCTCATTAAACATGCTACCGCGCCTTTATTAATCGCATCTTTATAAAAATCGTTGCCGTCAAACTTTTCTCCTTTTATTGCAACATACATATCTCCTTTTTGTATTATTCTTGTGTCTTTCTCGAAGTTTTGAATATCTAAATCTTCGTCTCCACAAATAAGTTTTCCATTGGTAATTTTCAAAATTTCTTTTATCTTCATATTCTTACCTTCATTATTTTTTTATAAATCATCAAATTATTGTTATGATTTTTTATTATTATATGCTATTATTTATATTTTTTCAACCCAATTTTTTTACACTTTTATGCCGTTAATGTTCAATTTGGAGTATCTATAATCATTAAAATATCTTCTTCTTCTCCTGTTTCTACATTTATATACACAATGAAATCATTTTCACTAGTCTTTCCTTTTATCTCCCAACATTGTATCTCTGTATTCCATTCAGTTGGTATGATAGCCATATCAGTGGATATTATCTCTAACTTAGGGTTTACTAGTTCTAATGCTTGCTCTTTTGTAATTTTAGGAGTTTTTAGATTTCTGTTTTCATTATGTGAATTTAAATAATTCGTTGCTTCAATTCCAAGTACCTCTCCATTATCAAGTGCAATTTTTACTTTTATTAGGTCTGGATACATTACTACTTCCTTTTGCATATATGCATAATTAATTGTTATTGTACCATTTTCTTTTAAATAATATGTTTCTTTCATGTTGTCATATTCTCGATTTTTTAGAAATTCTTTTCCAATATTTATTGCATCTTCTTCTTTTACATTTTCTGAAGAAATTTCTCTATTACAATTCATTGATAATAAATGACCACCTTTTTTTGATATACAAATGTTGAAATTATTGTTTCCTTTAGTAGTTATTACAAAACTATAGCATTCAATACGTGCATTTTCTGATTCACTCTCTTCTTTTATTTTTTGAAATTTATCTTCTCCAATATACTTTTTTGCTAGTTCTCGTGCCTCATCTTTTGAAATTTCATCTCCTGTTAATCCTATTTTCTCTGCTTTCTCAACATTTTCTGAAAATGCTCCATCATATATAAGACCTTCATATTGGTGTAAATCTTCTTCTATATTTGAAAAACTATTTTTTGATATATTATCATCCTGCTGGCCGAAAGCCTTATTTCCCTTATCTTTTAGCTCTCCCCATTTTATATTTTTGGAATATAAGTCTGCTTCTAACTGATTTAATGTATTTTCCAGTTCCAAACTATAGGTGTGCAATTGGTCTAACCTATCAAGATCTTCCTGTGATAATTTTTCTCCTTTTATTGTTTTTTTAGATAATGTATATGAGTAATCTCCTAATTGGTTTAAAAACTTTTGCGTGTTTTCTAATTCCTCTATTTTAATTGGAAGCATTGACAAATATGCTTGTGCTAAACTAGTTTGTTTTGATATATTTCCTAGTGTTTCTGTTCCATGCACACTACTATTTGAAATTGTTGATTTTGCTAATAATTTTTCAGTATTATTTACATATTCCACTAATTGATAAAATGCATTATTGTAATCATTTTCAGCTATAAGCCTATAATCTCTTGCTTTTCTCATTGCATATATGCCAAGTATTATAATAATTATTACTAAAGTCACAACCAAAGTAAGCATTTTTCCTGATTTTAATCTATCTTTCCAGTCATAAATCTTTTCCTTAATATTACTCATACTCATTTCCTTTCTTTTTTTATTCTATTTTTTACATTTTTTAGTATATTATTCAATTATTTTTTTATTTGATTTCTATTATTTTTTATGATATATTGTTGTTAGTATAATGAAAGGAATATTATATATGCGAGTTATTATTTTTTACGCTTCTTATGGTGGTGGTCACCTTTCTGCAGCAAATTCTATAAAGCAATATCTTGAAGAACACTATAAGAATTACAATGTTATAATGATTGATTGCATGAAATATATAAATTTAGGAATTGAGAAAATTACAACTAATTCATACAATCTTATGGCTAAGAAAGCACCTTGGGCTTGGGGAACTATTTACAAGTATTCTGAAAAAGGCCCTGTTGCTCACATCTGCAATATCACTAATAAATTATTTTCTATAAAATTGTATAAACTTTTTGAAGAATATCAACCTGATGTAGTTATTTCTACTCACCCTTTTTCAAGCCAAATGGTTGCTATTTTGAAAAGTGAAGGAAAGACTAATTGCAAGCTTGCGACTATTTTAACTGATTTTGCATCTAACGATCAATGGCTTGCTTATAATGAATATGTTGACTACTTTTTTGTATCTCATGAGGGGATGAGGCAAGAATTAATTTCTAAAAACATCCCTAGCAATAAAGTATTTGCAACTGGTATTCCTCTTTCTAATAGATTTCTAAAACATTTTGACAGAAAAAAAATTAAGGAATCTTTTGATCTTGATTTAAATAAAAAAACTATATTATTTTTTGGTGGAGGAGAGTTTGGATTAGGAAAAGAGCAAACTGTGAGAATTTTGAAAGCCTTCATTGATAACATTGGTGATTCTTATCAAATTATTGTTATCTCCGGCAAGAATACAAAAATTCAAGAAAAATTTGAAAAACTTGTTCAGGAAACTAACAGCAGTAGCAAAGTACAAGTCTATGGTTACACAAATGAGGTTCCCGAGCTTATGAGCATTTCAGATCTTGTTGTTACTAAACCAGGTGGATTAACAACAACTGAAAGTCTTGCTTCAGGTTTGCCTATTGTTGCTATTAATCCAATCCCCGGTCAGGAAGTTGAAAATGCTCAATATCTTGAATCCCAAGGCATTGCCGTATGGATTAGACCAAAGGAAGATCCTAATGAAACTATTCAAGAATTATTATCAAATGAACAGGAATTAAAACATATGAAAATACGTTCTAAATTGGCTGCTAAGAAAAATTCTACTAGAGATATTTGCTCTATTATTTTCTGTAACGCAAATTAGGCTACTTCTACAGTAGCCTAATTTATTTTATAATTCAGTTCTTCCTTCAAATGCTTTTCCCAATGTAAATTCATCTGTATATTCTAAGTCTCCTCCTACTGGGATTCCATGTGCTAATCTCGTAGTGGTAATTCCCATTGGTTTTATTAGTTTTGAAATATACATAGCTGTTGCTTCTCCTTCAACTTTAGGATTTGTAGCTAAAATTACTTCTTTTACTGTTCCATCCATTAGTCTAGCTAGCAACTCTTTAATCTTAATATCCTCCGGTCCAACTCCATCCATTGGTGAAATAGTTCCATGAAGTACATGATATAATCCTTTATATTCATGTATTTTCTCTATAGCAACTACATCTTTTACATCTTCTACTACGCATATCTTGCTTTGATCTCTTGATGGATTCGAACATATTTCGCATGGATCTGTGTCTGATATGTTATAACATTTTGAGCATAATTTTAAGTTGTTTTTTGCATCTTGTATGCTTTTTATAAAATTATCAGTTTCCTCTTTACTTGCATTTAGCATATAAAAGGCAAGTCTTACGGCTGTCTTGTTTCCTATGCTAGGAAGTCTTTCGAAACTTTCTATAAGTTTTTCTATTGATGGTGAAAAGTACGACATATTTTTTGTATGATTTTAATTAATCATGCTCCTTTCTATCTTAGTCCTGGTATATTATATTTTCCAAACTCTGCACTTGTTGCAGAATCAACCTTTCTTAAAGCATCATTTACACATGTTAATATTAAATCTTGTAGCATTTCTACATCATCTGGATCAACTACTTCTTTATTTAATTTTATTTCTAATATTTCCTTTGTACCATTTACTTTTGCATATACTGCTCCTCCACCTGTTGTACTTTCAAATGTCTGCATTGCTAAATTTTCTTGTGATTTTTCCATTTCTTCTTGCATTTTTTTCGCTTGTTTCATGATTTGGTTCATATTTATTCCTCCAAATCCACCCATTCCTCCTGAAAATCCTCTTGACATCTCTTTTCCTCCTTATTCATCTATCATATTGATTTTTATGCCTAAATCTATCGGCGATGCTTGAGATACATCTTGCGTCTCAGCTACATTTTTATCTATTAATTTTATTCTCATATCTTGTTTACATTCCATTGACACAAGTCTTTTTAACTCAGCCATGTTTTCTGGTCTTTCTATAACACTTCTTCCAAAACTCGTCAAACCATTAGGAAATTCTATTCCAACAGTCATGTCATCTATCATAACTCCATTCGTATTTATAAGGTTTGAATATAGTATTGGCTTTCTTTGTTCTTTTAATGTGTCTATTACATTACTCCAGAAATTTACGCCTTTTGCTTTTACAGTTGGTTCTGCACTTTTCTTGTTTTGTGCAATTCCGCTAGCTTTCACAGCAGTTCCATTATTTGTTTTTACAGCCGAGTTATCCACAATCTGTCTACTAACTGTGGATTGTTTCATTTGATTTTGATTATTTGAACTTATAATCTTTCCTGATTTCACAACATTTTCAAGTTTGCCAATTCTTTCTTCTAATGACATTGATTCTTTTCCACAGAGTTTTAATATTCCTACTTGAAATACAATATTCTTCTGAGTTGACCATTTTATATCATTTTCAAGTTCTGACAGCTTATAAATTATGTTTAATAATCTTTCGCTATCAGCCTCATTTCCTAGCTTTTCAATTGTTTTTATATCATCTTCATTATAAATATTTGATATTTGTCTGGTTTGTTTATATAAAAGCATATCCCTTATATATTTTATCATTTCCCATAACAAATTATTTATATCTTTTCCTTCATCTATTACGTTTTGCGTTACAGTAAGTGCTTTTTCCGCATCATATTCAATTATATTTTGAACTATTCCTGATATATATTCTAATTTGGGAATACCTACTAATTCTTTTATTTTTTCTTCGTCAATCTTATTCTCTCCATCTTGTGCACATCTTTCTAGTATAGACAATGCGTCTCTCATGGCACCTTCTGATAGCTCTGCTATAAGATTAATTGCTCCATCAGTATACTCTATTTTGCATTCTTTACATATTTTTTCTAGGTTATCGTTTATATCTTTATCTGGAATCTTTTTAAAGTCAAATCTTTGACATCTTGATAAGATTGTCGCAGGTAATTTTTGTGGCTCTGTTGTTGCTAGTATAAATTTTACATGCTTAGGTGGTTCTTCAAGGGTCTTCAATAAGGCATTAAATGCTCCACTTGAAAGCATGTGAACCTCATCTATGATGTATACTCTATATTTTGCAACTGTTGGCAAAAAGTTTACTTCATCTCTTATTGCACGTATATCGTCTACACTATTATTTGAAGCAGCATCCATCTCAACTATGTCTGTTAAAGATCCATCTAATGCTGCTTTGCATATACTACATTCATTACATGGTTCTCCATCCTGCGGATTTAAACAATTTATTGCTCTTGCTAGAACTTTTGCTGAAGATGTTTTTCCACATCCTCTACATCCTGTAAACAAGTATGCATGCCCTACCCTATCGGATATTACTTGATTTCTTAATGTTCTTGTAATATGTTCTTGCCCTAATATTTCATGAAAGGTCATTGGTCTAAATCTTCTATATAAAGCAGTATATTCCATATTTATTCCTCCCTTTCTTCTTAAAATTAAAAGGTATGATCTTATTCCTTTATTCTAAGGTACCCCACATAAAAGTGTCTACTTATTGCTGCTTCCTTCCGGACCTGACAAGATTCATAGTCTTTTATTGAGATGCCCTAGAATAAAGAAATATTCTCACACCCCTTGCATTATATAATATTTATTTCAGTTTATCAAGTATTTATATAATTATTTTTCTCTTTTGAAAATTATATTTGAGAAATCTGTTATATCTATTTTTGATACTCCTTCTTCTAATAAATTAGAACATGGAAGTTTAGCATTTATTTTTCCTCTAAATTTTGTCTTATTTGTTCTTATAACTATGTCAAAACTTACATCTATTGTTATATCTTCTTCATTAAGTCCAAGTTTTTTTAGTAATGTTCCATTATAAGATATTTCATCATCATCGTTCGATACATATTCTGCCACATTTTTATTTAATACTCTGAATAATAATGTTCCACCTTGATTTCCAATTTCAAGAGCTTTAGAGTTATCTGTATTAGCCCCCTTATATGTTAATGAGTTATTAATTATAAAATTCTTCTCATAGCTAAATAATTTTTCTTCTGTGCTATTAGGCATATATACTTCAATTGTTCCTTTTTTAGGATTTGAATAATTAATATTTTCTATTGATATGCTTTCAATATATGCTTGTTCTTTGTAGTTTTCATTTCTTTTTATTTTTATATATATGTCATTATATTGATTTATATCCATATTCCATTTATAATTTTCTGAGTTTTCACTTTTTGTTTGACCATCCGCACTACTTACAATCAGCATTTCTTCAAGAGAAAATGGCATATTTTTTTCACCTTCTGTTTCATATTTAAGCATAATTGCTAATACACATACAAATGATATTATAATTATAAATAGTAAAAATGCTTGTTTTATTTTCTCTTTTACAATTTTATTCATATTTCCTCCTGTATATAAGTTGGCGGAGAGAGTGGGATTCGAACCCACGCGCCATTTTTCAACAGCTACCTGTTTTCGAGACAGTTCCGTTATGACCACTTCGGCATCTCTCCATATTTTTTGTTTGTCTAAGTTCTCTGAAAAATTTCTTTAATATTTCTTTACATTCTTTTTCACATATCTTATTTTCTAATTCTACATGATGGTTAAATTTATAGTCTTCTAATAAATTTAATACTGATCCACAACTTCCCGTTTTTTCGTCCATTGTTCCTATACACAATTTATCTATCCTTGATTGTATGATTGCACCAGCACACATACTACATGGTTCTAATGTAACATACATTGTACATCCTATTAGCCTCCATGTATTTAATTTTTTACAAGCCTTCTTTATTGCATTAATTTCTGCATGCTCTGTAGAATCTTTTCTAGTTTCTTTTTTATTATATCCTCTAGCTATTATTTTTCCATCTTTTACAATAACTGCTCCTACAGGAACTTCGTTTATTTTATATGCTTTTCCAGCCTGTTCTAATGCCTTACGCATAAAATATATGTCTTTTTCCATTTTTTCTCCATTAACTTTAGACTTTTTATATAATATCATATTTTATTTTGTTGTGCAAGACTTATTATTGTTTGTTTACATAAGTTTTTTTATCATATAAAAAAGCTGTTTAAAAGAATACTATTAATATTCTTTTAAACAGTAGAAATGTCCGTCACTATTTATTCATTAGTTACACTAATAAATCAGTATGAGACTGTTCATAGTCTTGGATTATGTAAGGTATTTGTGTAAAATCACTACCAGATTTAATTAGTAAAGTGATTAACTCCCTCATATTCTCCTTAGGGCACATGATATTTTTTATGGTTAAAGATTGTTCACCAGCCCCTTTTACTGATTTAGTAATCTTCAAGCCACATCTTTTTCCTTCAATGAGATAGTAATTATTTACTTCTTCTCTGCCCTCCAAGATATCTTCAATCTTGATACTAGAATATAGCTTCATATAACATCCCTCCTTTATTGAAATAATTACCAGAATCATATTATCACTATATACCATACTTTGTCAAGACATTTTTTGGAATTTTTTATATTTTTTTTACATTTTTTATATAAGGTCAAAATCCTTATATATAGCTGCGTTTCGAGCGACTCCTATTATAAATGCTTTTGTTGACGGATTTTCGGCTTCTGATCTATTAAAATAAGCATCTATTATCATCTTATCAGTATTAAAGTACATTAAATTTATTAACTTCGTAACGCTCCATTGTACATTATTTGCTTTTGTGTGATATTTTTTAGCCACCTTTGCATACACATTTCTTTCAAAATCATTTATTGCCTGCTTGTCTTCTGATGCAACTTTTATACAATCTACTAAGTATTCATATGCAAGTGAATTTCTTCCCAACTTAAAATTTTTTAATTCAATCATTATTCTCTCATCCACTACCAACTTTCCAACTCCTTCTAATTTTTCATCTTTTGCTTTATTTTTTTCTACAAATGTATTATTATTATTTCTATGATTACTCTTGCAGTATCGGTACTATCATGGGATCTCTTTTGAGAATCCATGTTGGTATATAGAGATTGAAATGTTTTGGGTACTTTTGTTAAAGAATTGGAGGATCTTATGAGTATTAAGAAAAACCGGATTATCAGCGTTTTGCTGGCTATCACCCTTTGCATCATGTGTGCAACCTCTGCTTTTGCAGACAGTTCTACGCCCGTTACCGAGGACACAAGCAAGCAGGTAGTGTCCGTCACCGTTGATCCCAGCACTACTCGAGCAAGTGGTGACATCATCGGTGCATGTGCCGGATATATCTCTGGTGGCAGTGGCACCATCTCCTGCACGCTTACCAGTTCCAACTGGAACGCTTCCATCATGGCTGGTGTTTCTTCCAGCAGTACTAGCGGGAATATTGACTGCTTTGTCAAACTTCCTAATGGCTCCATTAAAAGTCTCGGTGCAGTCCCTGCATCTGGTGGCACAACCGCTGCCATTCCGTTTACCTATTTGAGCTCTGGTACGTATACTTTCTATTTTGAGTGTTCTACCAGTGCAAGAGTCAACGTTTACGGGTATATTTTCGACTAAGTTTTCACTATCTCGAGCATTTTGATCTCTAAGTAAAAGCGACCTTATGATTAGTCATAAGGTCGCTTTTCTTATTTGTCCATTTTGATTTCTTCATCCTTAACACAATTAAGTTCTATGTTATAATACACTACTCTACTGTCTAATATAGACATATTATTCTGTTTGCCAATTAGACTTTGTGAAATCGGTAAATAACTATCTTCATTAAGTTGAATCATTTTGTCATCTATCTTTAATGAAATTACATTTTTAGCTTTTTCTAACTTTATTGTTCCCAACTTAAATGCATATCCTAAAATATTTACTTCTCTCTTATTTAGCATTGACGGAAATAATGAATACATAAAATAACCATTTTTATATAGTTCATCACTCATATCACTTAATTTGAACTCTTCATATTCTTTTGTTTCATTATTATATTCATACCTTTTATTTTCGTTACAATTGATTATCTTTGTGGAAGTATTTTCTTCACCATCATTATAAGTTATTATTTCTATTTTATAGATTCCATCTTTATACAAGATATTTTTTGTTTCTTTTATTCCATTATCACCATAATTATCTATTTTACAATAGTAATTATTAAGACTTTCATATTTAGAAACTTTATTACTTATATTTGTTAACACTACCAGCTTATAACAAGAATATCCTAAATAGAATACTATTAAAAATAAAATTATTACGGCTACACCCTTTAATAACATCTCAAATATTGAAGATTTGTGCGCTACTGGTCTGGAATTTGCTACCTTACTTTTATTATCAAGGTCTAGTTTCTTCCCTGTGACTAATTCATCACAAGAAATCTGTAAGGTTTCACAAATCTTTTTCATCCTTGATGTTCTCGGTGTAGCCGTGCCTAACTCCCACTTAGATATCATTTGTCTTGATACTCCAAGTTTGTCTGAAAATGCTTCCTGAGATAATCCACTTTTTCTTCTTGCTTCGTATAATCTATCTCCAAATGAACTCATTATTTAAATCCCCTCTCCTAATTATTTTCTTTCGTACCTCCTTATACTTTATCTCTATACAAGTAAAATTATAATGGCTCTTGATTAATTTTTCTACCAACTTTAGTTTGCAATTTGTCAACTTTCGACATTTTTTTGCAAATTTGACATCAAATTTAATCTTATTTCGTCACTTTTTGTATTTTTTAGTATAATTTTGGTACTGGATATATTTTACCATATTTTTCTCCATCTTGTAAATAATTTCCACAAAATTTCTTGTATTTTTTTAACAAAAAATAACTAATTATTATCTTATCACATTTATACTTCCGGCGTTAACAATCAAAAATGACACTCTTCAATATTAATAGAGTGTCATTTTCACTTAATTATTAATGTATTCAATAGATTAGATACTTTTCTATGTTAATTTTCATTCTTACATACTAACATAAATTTATTAATACTCTCCCAAATACAATGTTACTACTTTTCTTCGTCTTTCAATCCCTCTTTTATTCCCCTGGCTATCTCTTCAGCAGCATTTCCAACTGCTGGTGCCATTTTTTCAATTCCTTCTTTAGCTACTGGTATTTGTTGTTGAGAATAAAAATTATTAATTTCTCTACCGTTTGCTACAGCATATATGAAACCAAATTCCATAACTGTAGCTAGAATAGCAAATCCTCCTAGCATGTAAAATACAATTAAATAAGAAGTATCTGGATCCAATTTTTCTTCTAACAAATTAATTTTATTTTTTATTTTATTAATTTGATTATCAAGATTATAATAATTTTCACTAAAACCATTATTAGATAACTCTTGATGTTCTTGATACTTTAGTGTAGATAATTGTATATTGTAATTGTCTATTTCCTTTTGTACTTGTTCTATCTCTTCTTCACTTAATTTAACTTGGTTATTTTTTATTATCCCAGTTGCAATTAGTCCACCACCAATTAATAAACCTATTATTAGGACTAAAATAGCAAATATTTTAATTCTCTTTCTATTTGCCTGGTATTTCTCTTCATTTAAATATTGCGTTTCGCTCATATTATTTCATCTCCTTTTCCAAAATAATTATAGCATATTTTTTTATTCTTTACAATATAAGCATTAGATTTCAACAACTGCTAAATACTCATAATCTTATTTTCATTCTTATTACTTAAAATTTCATAAAAAATCAATCCCTTAAAGATTGATTTTTATAATATCAAATTTTGAATAATTCAAATAAATTCATAAGTGGTGTTCCTGAGAGGATTCGAACCTCCGACCAACAGTTTAGGAAACTGCTGCTCTATCCAACTGAGCTACAGAAACATATTATAGTAGCTATTATAGCACTATTTACTTAACTTGTAAACATTACTTAATAGCTACCGAAATGTATTAAAATTCTTTCCATCCATCTAATTTAGCTCTCTTTATTGCGCCAATTAAATTAGCTCTTATGTTTTTGTTCTTATATTCTAATTGCTTTAATAATTCTAATGCATATTCTCTTGTAGAATTGCCATCCATAGGACAAACCTTAGGCATTATTGGTATCTCTGCTTTTTTTACAAAGCTCCTAGTCATCTTTTCCGACACATATATTAATGGTCTAATAAGAGTCATTTGTGATCTATCCATATATGCAACCGGAGAAAATACTGAAATATTTCCAGCATAAATCATATTCATTAAAAACGTTTCTAATACATCATCTTCATTATGACCTAATGCAATCTTATTGCATCCATTTTCTTTAGCAATTGAATTTATCATTCCCCTACGCAAATTAGCACATAAAGAACACGGATTTTTTTCCTTTCTTTCGTCAAAAACAATTTGTTTTATATCACTCTTAACAATTTTCAACTCAACATCAATATCTTGACAAACTTTTTTTAGCAAATTATCGTCAAAATTATCAAATCCAGGATTTATTGTAATTGCAATAAAATCAAAATGTTTTGGATAAAATAATTGTAAATTCTTTAAAGCATATAAAAGTGATATAGAGTCCTTTCCCCCAGAAAGAGCAACAGCAATTTTATCTCCCTCTTCAATCATTTGATAATCATCTATTGCTTTTCTCATTTTTCCTAATATTTTTTGTATCTCTTTACTCCACAAATTTTTTCATAGCCTCCGTTAATTCTTCTAGTCTCTTATCTGCATCTTCCATGCTTTCTCCTCTAACGCCCATATAGAATTTTATCTTTGGCTCTGTTCCTGATGGTCTTACACAGCACCATGCATTATCAGTTAAATCATAGTATAATACATTTGATGTAGGTAAATCTGTTTCACTTCTTTCCCCATTCTCCTTTACAATAGTATGTTCTTTATAATCTCTAGCTTCTATTACTTTATGTCCTGCTAAAGACTTAGGAGGATTTGCTCTCATTTTTTCCATTTTAGCTTTTATTTGTTCAGCACCATCTGCTCCTTTTAATACAATTGATATTTGACCTTCTTTATAAAATCCATATTTTTTGTATATATTAAGCATCTGTTGCCATAATGTAATTCCCTTGCTCTTGTAATATGCTGTTGCTTCGCATAGAGCCATTACAGCAGATATTCCATCTTTGTCTCTCGCATGTGGACTTATTAAGCATCCATAGCTTTCTTCAAATCCAAATTGATATGAATATGTATGTTGTTCCTCAAATTGACGTATTTTTTCTCCAATCCATTTGAATCCTGTTAATGTTTCAAAAACTTTTAAACCGTAGGCTTTTGCTATTGCTTTTGCCATATCAGATGAAACTATAGTTGTAATAAATGCTCCGTTATCAGGCAACATTCCTTTTTCTTTCTTTTGTGATAGTTCATATTCAGCAATTAACAATGCTGACATGTTTCCAGTATACGCAATATACTCGCCATTATCATCCTTTGAGTATACTCCTAATCTATCTGAATCAGGATCTGTTGCTAATACAACGTCTGCGTTTACCCTTTTAGCCAATTCTAAAGCTAATTTAAATGCATTTTTATCTTCTGGATTTGGATAGCTAACTGTTGGAAAATCTCCATCTGGCTTTTCTTGTTCTGGCACAACAAATACATGTGTAAATCCTAATTCTTTTAAAACTCTTTGTACAGGCACATTTCCAGCACCATGTAATGGAGTATATACAATTTTTATATCGTCTTGAACTTTTTTTATTACTTCTGGATTCAAAACTAATGATTTCAATGTATTCACGAATTTATCATCAATTTCTTTACCTATTTCTATATATAATCCTGCTTTTATAGCATCTTCTTTATTCATTTTCTTTATTTGTGAAAATTCTGTTTTGTTTACTTCATCAATTATTTGTTTATCTTTAGGTGGTATAATCTGAGCTCCATCATCCCAGTAAACCTTATATCCGTTGTATTCTGGAGGATTATGACTTGCTGTAATCATAATTCCAGCTGTACATTTTAATTGTCTAACTGTAAATGATAATTCTGGCACTGGTCTTAACTCATCAAAAATGTATGTCTTTATTCCGTTAGCATTTAAGCATAAAGCTGCTTCTTCACTGAATTCTTTTGACATATGTCTTGAATCATAAGATATTGCAACTCCTTTTTCTTGTGTTCCTTCTTTTAAAATGAAATTTGCAAGACCTTGTGTTGCTCTACCAACAGTATATTTATTCATTCTATTCGATCCAGCTCCAATTACTCCTCTTAATCCTGCTGTACCAAATTCTAATTCTTTATAAAATCTATCTTCTATTTCTTTTTCATTATCTTTAATTGATTCTAATTCTTTTTTTGTTTCTTCATCAAAACAAGGATTATTTAACCATTCTTCATATTTCTTTTTATATTCTTCCATCGTTTCTTCCTTTCTATATAAGCACAAGAAAGAAAATAAGTTATAACTCATTTTCTCTCTCTGTATAAATCTTATTTATTTTTTTCATGAAAATCAAGATATAACTTTCTTGCTGTTTCTGGACTATCTACACCTTCTGCATTTTTTACAGGTGCAAATTCTTCTTCTCTCTTAACTCGCATTATTGCTAGGTCATCAAGACTTTCGAATGCATCAAATAAAAATGATTCAAATTTATAAGCATTAGGCTTATCTGGTACTACTAAGTTTCCATTATTGTCTATATATTTTGCTTTCTTAAATGCGATATGATATGGTAAATTCATTTGACTTATTTTTTCTATTGCTTTTATATTAAATAGGTTACATAATATGTGAGATTCTCCATATTTAAGTTCACCATTTTCGTTTGTTTCCGCAGCCATTTCAGGTGTTATTTCTGAATATTCAATTACACTTGGCTTTCCATTTCTTTTACAGAATACACCAACTTTTTCTTGAGGATTTGCTTTTACTAAGCTTTTTCCAGCTGCTAGTACATTTTTGTCTTCTGCTAGTCCAATTAAAACAGCATCTACTGGTTTTACTAATACATTATCAACTCCACCAATAAATACCCATTCAATGCCTCTTGCTTTCATGTCATAAATTACACCATCCCTAAGCATTGATTGAAATATTCCACCATGTCCATCAGCTGCTTCTTTAATTTTTCCATTTTCATCAATCAATATTTTACCATCAGTTGATAACATTGGCAATTTTCCTTGTTTGAAAAATGTTACACATTTTTCTGGATAACCAAAAAAGTTATGTTGTTTAAAAAATTCTACAGTTGGCTTGTTATTTTCTTCACTAGTCATTATGTACCATGGGATATCTACTTCATATTTTTTTCTTGCTTCATTTAATGTATCTGTAAGAATCTCAAATATTGATTTATGTGTATCTAATCCTAAGTCATATGTTCCTTTTGGTCCGCTATGTCCTAGTCTAGTTCCTTGGCCACCAGCCATTGTTACTACTGCTAGTTTTCCTTCTTTTATCTTTTTTTCACCAATAGCTTTATACTTCTCATATTCTTCTTTTGACAATTTTGACTTGTCCGTATAGTCAATAGGTTCAATCTTTGAATCCATAAATGATGGCTTTTCTTTGCTATTCTCATATAAAGTCTTTACTTGATTAAAATCAATAGTTAATATACTATCTAAAAAGTCTTGTTTTTCTTTTTTGTCAGTAAGTCTATTATACTCGTCTAATAACTGTTCCTGGCCATACTTTGCTAATGTTTGCTCCACTTGCTTTAATTTTTCGTCCATTTTTCTTCTCCTTTTGCAAATTTTTTATACGGCTTCGGCCACGATAGACACTTCATGCCATTAATATCTAAAATCATGTATTTTTTAGATATTAAATATAATATACCATGATACAAAATTAGTCAATTATTTTTTCACCTGTTGTGAATAAAATTTTATCATTTCGTTTTAGTGCCTCTGACATAAAATTCCTTTGTGTTTCAAAATTGTAACATGTAATTATTTTCACACTACTTTTTTCATTAATTGTTTTACTAATATATTCCCTTACTTCCCTAATATATCCCATACTTCCTTCTATAATAAATATTATATCTTTCGTATTAGGAATTTCTTTTTCAATAATTTTTTCAGTTCTGTTAAAATCTACTTCCTTTATAATATTCCTATCATATTTATATCTTCCAACTAATGCTTTAATTTCGTCCTCTATTTCATCTTCCAAAAAGGTAACTACCCTCGTTTTTTTAGTATTTTTATTTTTCAAATACTCTAATAAAATCACACTTAAATGATATTTACTTGCATAAAAGTCGCATAAATTTTCAATTTCCATACTCGACCCCTTTCTTTGGTATATGTTACCATTTTATTACAAAAATGTCAATATCTTGACACAATAAATCGTACGACAAAATTCGACATTATTTAAATTGCAACTTTTCACACATTTGTATATTTTTAGATAAAACGGTAATAATTTTATTAAATAGCAAAATCTTATAAATTATGAAAGGAATGGTGAAAATGACAAAATTAATAAAAAAACCTATTTTTATAACTATTACTGCATTTGTTTTCTTCTTAATATTTTCAGCATATTCTTATGCGAGCAGTATTTCTTCTGATTTAAGTAAATCAGTTTTTAGATTACATGTTATTGCTAATAGTGATTCAGATGAAGACCAAAGTCTTAAACTGCAAGTACGAGATAAATTACTAGATTATATGAATTCTATAACAGCAAATGTAAGTTCAAAAGATGACGCCATCAAAATTGCTCAAGATCACCAAAAAGATTTTCAAATTATTGCGGAACAAACCATTTTAGATAAAGGATATTCTTACCCAGTTACTGTTGAAATTGGTAATTATGAATTTCCTACCAAACATTATGGTGATATAACATTACCTTCAGGATATTATGATGCTCTTAGAGTCAAAATTGGTGATGCCTGCGGTCATAACTGGTGGTGTGTTATGTTCCCACCTCTATGCTTTGTTGATGTGACCTCTGGAATTGTCCCAGAAAGTTCAAAGGATCAATTAAAAGAAAATATGTCGTCTGAAGATTATTCAATTATCTCTAATGATAATTCATTAACAGAATTTAAATTTAAAATAGTCGAATTATTCAAAAATTTTAATACTAGACTTGCTAATAAATAGTTATTTCTATATTCAATATTTTTATTAAAATTATTGTAAATTTCATTATAATATGTTATATATTATATGATTATATATAAGCGGGGTAATAAAATTGGATAAATTCGTAATAAAAGGAAATACAAAATTAAATGGTGAAGTAGAAATAAGCGGAGCAAAAAACGCAGCTGTTGCAATATTACCAGCAACTTTATTAATTGATGGCATAACTACTTTAGAAAATGTACCTAATATAAGTGATGTTAAGATTATATGCAATATTCTTAGCACACTTGGCGCCAAAGTTACATGGAAAAATGAGCATTGCGTTGTTGTTGATTCTAGAAATTTAAATAATACTCATGCGCCTCTTGATATGACCAGTAAATTCAGAGCTTCTTATTATTTATTAGGTGCCTTATTAGGACGATGCAAAAACGTAGAAGTTGGCCTACCAGGAGGATGCAATTTAGGAGCAAGACCAATTGATCAACATATAAAAGGTTTTGAATTACTAGGTGCCGAGGTTACAGTTGCTCAAGGAAAAATTACTGCTAAAGTTGACGAATTGACAGGGAATTCAGTATATTTTGATGTAGTTTCTGTAGGTGCAACAATAAATTTAATTCTTGCTGCTGTTTTAGCTAAAGGAACTACTGTCCTAGATAATGTAGCTAAAGAGCCACATATTGTTGATGTAGCTAACTTCTTAAATACCGCTGGAGCAGATATTAGAGGAGCTGGAACTGATACGATTAAAATAAATGGTGTTTCACATTTACAAGGTAACCATACTTATTCTATAGTACCTGATCAAATAGAAGCCGGCACATTTATGCTTGCTGCCGTAGCTTCAAAGGGTAATATACTTATAAAAAATTGTATACCAGAACATTTAGAATCTCTTTCTGCTAAAATATTAGAAATTGGTGGAAAAATCGAAGATTATGGTGATTCTTTAAGAGTTAGTTGCAATTCAGATTTACAACCTACCAATATAAAAACTTTACCTTACCCAGGTTTCCCTACAGATTTACAACCACAAATGGGTGTTGTATTATCAATTGCAAAAGGCACAAGTCTTATTAGTGAAAGCATTTGGGAATCAAGATTTCAGTATACTAATGAATTAATTAAAATGGGAGCCAAAATTACTGCACATGGTAAAACAGCTGTATTTGAAGGGGTCGATAAGTTAACTTCAGCACCTTTATATGCTACAGATTTGCGTGCTGGTGCCGCACTACTCGTTGCAGCAATAATTGCTGATGGTACAAGTGAATTATACAATATTCATTACATTGATAGAGGATATGAACATATTGAAGATAAATTCAGAAAATTAGGAGCTACAATAGAGAGAGTTACCGAAGAATAGGACGTAGAAATGTTTAAATTTTGTAATTTATATAGCGGAAGTTCAGGAAACTGTTCATTTATAAAAACGGAAAATACACAAATATTAGTTGATTGCGGAGTTTCTTCAAAAAAAATTGAAGAAGCTCTTAGTAGTATTGGTGAAAGTGTTGATAAGATCAATGCTATTATCATAAGTCATGAGCATTCAGATCACGTAAAAGGCCTTGCAGCGATCTGTAAAAAACATAATATTCCTATATACGCTAATACTAAAACTTTTGAAAAAATTAATCAAAATATTGCTACAGAAAATAAAAGAAGCTTTAATTCAAATGAAAAATTTGAAATTGGTGATATAACTGTAGAACCATTTTCAATTCCACATGATGCAGCTGACCCTTGTGGTTTCAATTTATTATCTAATAATGAAAAAGTTAGTATTGCCACAGATATAGGACATATGGAATCTAAAATATTACATAAACTTGAAGGTAGTAATCTATTATTACTTGAATCTAATTATGAACCAGATATGCTAAAATCTTCAAAATACCCATATATGTTAAAGAAAAGAATCTTAGGTCCTTATGGACATCTTTCAAATGAAGATGCAAGCACAACAATTTATGAGTTAATACAATCAGGATCAAATAATATAATGTTAGGACATTTAAGTGAACATAATAATTTCCCTGAACTAGCTTATCAAACAGTAATGACTAACTTAATCTCAAAAAACATTGATATAGACAATTTAAAACTCGAAGTTGCTTACCGTGATAAGCCCAACTCAGTTATTGACTTAAAATAAAATATATTATGGAGTATTATATGTTAAAAATTAATATTTTATGTATTGGAAAAATTAAAGAGCCTTATCTCAAAGAAGGTATCAATGAATATGCTAAACGTCTTAGTAAATATTGCAATTTAAATATAATTGAATTACCTGACAAAACAATTCCGGAAAAACTTAATCAATCAGTTGAAGAACAAATTAAAAATTTTGAAAGCGAAGAAATAATTTCGCATATTCCAAAAGATTCTTATAAAATTTGTCTAGATTTAAGTCGGAAAAAGTTACTCATCAGTTGAATTTGCTAATAAAATTTCAAATATTCAATTGCAAAACAGTTCTATAACCTTTATCATTGGTGGATCTTTAGGAATGAACGAATATTTAAAAAATTTGTGCAACGAAAAAATTTGCTTTTCAAAAATGACATTTCCACATCAATTAATTAGACTATTTTTATTAGAGCAAATTTTTAGATCATTTAAAATAAATAATAATGAAAAATATCATCATTAAATAATTATTTATTTTTTTCTTATGTATTTGTATATTATTTTTGTAGAGGAAATTATAATAAATTTGTTTTGGGGGACACTTATTAAAAATCTTATCTATAATTATGAACAGGTTTATAAATAAAAATATTAATTTCCTCTACAAAATTTAAATCTATTTAATTTTATTT
>ENA-OROM01001197-OROM01001197.1-human-gut-metagenome-genome-assembly--contig:-NODE-1197-length-25764-cov-18.298067_pt1 | contig 25764 bp, 16 predicted proteins | sample MGYA00242129_ERZ509050 | MGnify/ENA primary metagenome ERZ509050 (study PRJEB26280, sample SAMEA2338701) | human gut metagenome | biome: human gut; feature: human-associated habitat; material: faeces...
AAGGCTAATAAGAAAGGAACGATACAGATATGAAGAAAAGAAAAGTAAATGCATTACTTGCAATTGGACTATTCTTGACGATGATGGTGGGAATTGCAGGATGTGGAAAAGAGCGGCAGCTTGCAGCTGAAATTGATCCGGATACACCTGTATCGGAAGTGCAGTTTCCATTGAAGGAAACCGCAGAACTTTCCTTTATTACAAGTGCACCGGCTACATCAACACAGGAGCCAAATGAACGAGTGATCTTTCAGCGGATGGAAGAGCAGACAAATGTTCATATTGACTGGACTTGTTTTGTATCAGACCAGTTTTCTGATAAGAAAAACCTGGCACTTGCCCAGTTTGGAAATCTGCCGGACGGATTATTCAATGCCGGAATGAGTGAGTATGACCTGCTGCGTTATGCAAAGCAGGGAATCATCATTCCATTGGAAAACCTGATAGATAAATATATGCCGAATTTACAGGCAGTATTTGAAAAATATCCGGAATACAGGACGATGTGTACAGCACCGGATGGACATATTTATTCTTTTCCATGGATTGAGCAGCTTGGAGCAGGGAAAGAAGCCATTCAGGCAATCGGAGATATCCCGTATATTAACAAAAAATGGCTGGATTATCTTGGACTTGAGATTCCGACAACAACAGATGAACTGGAACAGGTATTAATTCAATTCCGTGATCATGCAGATGAACTTGAAAAAGAATTTTCCATTGAAGGTGATGTAATCCCGATGTCATTTATTATCAATAATGGAGATCAGGATCCTGCAATTTTGATCAATGGATTTGGAGAAGGTTATGGAGATACAGGGGATCATTTCGCTGTAACGGATGAAGGAAAAGTTATTTACACAACGGTTCAGGAAGGTTATAAAGAAGGTATCCAATGGTTACATAAGCTTGTAACAGAGGATCTGGTCGACCCGGAAGCATTTACACAAGAGTGGTCCACCTATGTGGCAAAAGGAAAGAATCATCGATATGGTGTCTGCTTTACATGGGATATTGCAAATATCGATAACAATGAAGATTATGTGATGCTGCCAGCGTTGACAGGACCGGATGGAATGAGAAATATCACAAGACAGAACAACAGCGAAACAAGCGGATTCGATCGTGGAAGATGTGTCCTTACCTCCAGCTGTCGTGACACAGCACTTGCCGCCGCATGGATTGATCAGATGTATGCCCCCTTTCAGTCACCGCAGAATAACTGGGGAACTTATGGAGAAAAGGATTCTTTTAACATTTTTGAACTGTCCAGGAATAAAGATGGCGGAGAAATGCTGAAGCATATGGATCTTGGAACTCAGTCTCCGGTAGAAGTACGTGAGGCACAATCTGTAAATGGTCCGCTTGCAGTACTGAATGAATATTATGATGTATATGTAACACAGCCAGAAGATGCAAAATGGCGTTTAGACAATATGCATGAAACTTATCTGCAGGATATGAACAGCAAGTATGTTTATCCAAACGTCTTTATGAGCATTGAGGATACCAATAAAGTGTCTCAGTACGATACAGATATTAGAAAATATGCAGAGCAGAAGAAAGCAGACTGGATCCTGAATGGTGGAATTGAAAAAGAGTGGGATTCCTATCTGAAGAAAATGGAACAGTATGGACTTTCTGATTATCTTTCAATTAAACAGAAATACTTTGATCAGTATCAGAAGTCATTGAGCGAAGAAAAATAACGCTACGAACAATAGGAGAATTTACATGAGTGAGATGTTAGAAAAGGCTAGAAAATATGAAGATGAACAGGGAAAGCAGATAAAAGCAGAAGACAGACCGGCTTTTCATGTGAGTCCATATGTCGGATGGATGAATGATCCGAATGGTTTTTCATACTATCAGGGAGAGTACCATCTTTTTTATCAGTATTATCCATACGATACACACTGGAACAGTATGCATTGGGGTCATGTGGTTAGTAAAGATCTGCTTCACTGGAAACATCTTCCGGCAGCTTTGGCACCGGATGAAGATTATGATAAAATTGGATGCTTTTCAGGAAGCGCAATAGAGTTAGAGGACGGAAGACAACTGCTCCTCTATACTGCGGTAGGTCAGGAAACAATGGAAGATGGAACTGTAAGGGATATTCAGACACAGGCAGTGGCTGTTGGAGATGGAAAAGATTATAAGAAATATGAGAAGAATCCTGTTCTGACAGCCAAAGATCTTCCGGAAGGTGCAAGTAAAGTGGATTTCCGTGATCCAAAGATCTGGAAAGGAAAAGATGGGAACTTCTATTGTGTTATCGGAAGCAGACCGGCAGATGGAAGTGGACAGATTCTTCTTTATAGAAGCGAAAACGGATTTGACTGGAAATTTGTCAGCATCCTTGCAAAAAATAAGAAACGTTTTGGAAAGATGTGGGAATGTCCGGATTTCTTTGAACTGGATGGGAAACACGTTCTTTTGACCAGTCCACAGGATATGCTGCCGGAAGGCTTGGAATATCATAACGGAAATGGTACTTTATGTATCATAGGAGAAATGGACCAGGATAAATATACCTTAAAAGAGCAGTTTGCGCAGTCTGTGGATTATGGAATTGATTTTTATGCAATGCAGACGTTGGGAACCCCGGATGGACGGAGAATTATGATTGGCTGGATGCAGAACTGGGACACGATTGCTCATCGTTGCAATGACTCAAAATGGTTTGCACAAATGAGTCTGCCGAGAGAATTATCTGTGAAAAACGGAAGACTTTATCAAACGCCGATCAAAGAACTCGATGCGATGCGAAAAGACAGAGTTGAGTACAATAATGTAGTAATAAATAATGATACGATCTCATTGGATAAAATCGAAGGACGAACGATAGATATGGAGCTTGTGATACGTCCGGAAGATAAGGAAAATGTCTATAAGAAATTCGCATTACGTTTTGCACAGAATGAGAGGTTTCATACAGAATTGTGCTTCCGCCCGGATGAGTCTGTCCTGAAAATTGACAGAAAATTTTCGGGAAGCGAACGAGCATTGGTTCATCAGAGAAGATGTCTGGTAAATGGAGATGCCAATGAATTAAAGCTTCGTGTGATTTTGGATAGATTTAGCGCAGAAGTATTTATTAATGATGGCGAGCAGGTTATGTCGGCTGTCATATTTACAGAGCAGGAGGCAAAAGGAATTTCATTCTTTGCGGAAGGTGCAGCTAAAATCGATGTGGTGAAATACGATCTGGTTTAGAAAACACATGATAAAACTTACATGGAGTTGGAAAACGCATGGATAATGATAGGGGGATTCCTAAAACGGGAATCCCCTTTGCAGTACAGATGGTGCGTGAAAAAATAGGAGCACTGCGTGTAATGCCAACCAGAGAGGAAATTCAGAAGCTGCTGGCAATCCGCATGCAGACAGGAGCATGACTTGTAGAGTTCACACATTCACACAATCTTCACAAAATAATTAGCACTCACCTCTTGACGTGGCTAATAGCTGGTGTTATAGTAGGATTCAGATGAAGTGTTATAGCTTCACTAGAACAAACAACAGCGGCCGGAAGGTTCCAATAGAGGAGCCGAATGGCGAAACCATGATAGATTGAGTAAGGAGGGAGCTGTGTATGAACATTTCCAAATTTACCCAGAAATCCGTAGAAGCAGTGCAGAACTGTGAAAAGCTTGCCTATGAATACGGCAATCAGGAGATCGAAGAAGAACATCTTTTATACAGCCTTCTGACCATCGAAGACAGCCTGATCTTAAAGCTGATCGAGAAGATGGAAATCCAGAAGGAGCATTTTGTGGACCGCAGCAAACAGGCGTTGGCAAAGCGCGTAAAGGTGCAGGGCGGTCAGGTTTATATCGGCAAGGACTTAAATCAGGTGCTGATCCATGCCGAGGATGAAGCAAAACAGATGGGAGATGAATATGTTTCTGTAGAGCATCTGTTTTTGTCCATGCTGCAGTATCCGAATAAGGAAATCAAGCAGATCTTTACCGAGTACGGCATCACGCGGGAGCGTTTTTTACAGGCATTGTCCACGGTGCGCGGCAATCAGAGAGTCGTTTCGGACAATCCGGAGGCTACTTATGATACATTGGAGAAGTACGGACAGGATCTGGTAGAAAAGGCGAGAGCCCAGAAGCTCGATCCGGTCATCGGCAGGGATAATGAAATCCGTAACGTGGTTCGGATTCTTTCCAGAAAAACGAAAAACAACCCGGTTCTGATCGGTGAACCCGGCGTCGGCAAGACCGCCGTTGTCGAAGGACTGGCACAGAGAATCGTGCGGGGCGACGTACCCCAAGGGCTGAAGGATAAAAAGATCTTCGCACTGGATATGGGTGCACTGGTAGCAGGTGCCAAGTATCGGGGCGAATTCGAAGAGCGTCTGAAGGCAGTGCTGGAGGATGTGAAGAAGAGCGAAGGACAGATTATTCTGTTTATTGATGAGCTGCATACCATTGTCGGTGCGGGCAAAACAGACGGTGCACTGGATGCCGGCAACATGTTGAAGCCTATGTTGGCGAGAGGCGAGCTGCATTGTATCGGTGCAACGACACTGGATGAATACCGCAAATATATTGAAAAGGATGCTGCTCTGGAACGTCGTTTCCAGCCGGTGCAGGTGGATGAGCCTACCGTTGAGGATACCATTTCCATTCTGCGTGGCTTAAAGGATCGTTATGAGGTGTATCACGGCGTAAAGATTCTGGATAATGCATTGGTAAGTGCCGCCGTTTTGTCCAACCGTTATATTTCTGACCGGTTTTTGCCGGATAAAGCGATCGACCTGGTGGATGAAGCGTGCGCACTGATCAAGACCGAGATGGACTCCATGCCTGCGGAGCTGGACGAGCTGCGCCGTAAGGTCATGCAGATGGAAATTGAGGAGGCTGCGCTGAAAAAAGAAGACGACACCCTGAGCAAGGAGCGTCTGGAAGCACTTCAGAAGGAGCTTGCGGAGTTAAAGTCCGAGTACAACAACCGCAAAGCGCAGTGGGATAACGAGAAGAAGAGCGTAGAGAACCTTTCCAAGTTAAGAGAAGAGATTGAAGCGGTCAACAATGAAATTCAGATTGCACAGCGCGAAGGCGATCTGGAGAAAGCTGCAGAGCTTTCCTATGGCAAACTGCCGGATCTGAAAAAACAGCTGGAGCAGGAAGAAGAAAAAGTAAAGAAGGAAGACCTTTCCCTGGTTCACGAAGCGGTAACCGATGAAGAAATCGCCCGGATTATTTCCCGGTGGACAGGTATTCCGGTTGCAAAGCTGACAGAAAGTGAGCGGAATAAGACGCTGCATCTGGATGACGAATTGCATAAGAGAGTCATCGGTCAGGATGAAGCGGTAACGAAGGTGACGGATGCCATTATCCGTTCCAAAGCAGGTATCAAGGATCCGACCAAGCCCATCGGTTCGTTCCTGTTCCTTGGACCTACCGGTGTCGGTAAGACGGAGCTTGCAAAAGCGCTTGCGGCGTCCCTGTTTGATGACGAGAACAACATGGTCCGGATCGATATGAGTGAGTACATGGAGAAATACTCTGTGTCCCGTCTGATCGGAGCGCCTCCCGGATACGTTGGCTATGAAGAAGGCGGTCAGCTGACAGAAGCAGTCCGCAGAAAGCCCTACTCAGTTGTCCTGTTCGATGAAATTGAAAAGGCACATCCGGATGTCTTCAATGTTTTGCTGCAGGTGCTGGATGACGGCCGGATTACGGATTCCCAGGGCAGGACCGTGGACTTTAAGAACACGATTCTGATCATGACCTCGAATATCGGCGCGAACTATCTGCTGGATGGCATCGATGCGGACGGCACGATTAAGCCGGAAGCAGAAGAGCTGGTAACGAAGGATCTGCGCGGTCACTTCCGTCCGGAGTTTCTGAACCGTCTGGATGAGATCATCCTGTTCAAGCCTCTGACGAAGGATAACATCAGCGGTATTATCAATCTGATTGTCGCAGACTTGAATCATCGTCTGGAAGATAAGCAGCTTTCGATCGAACTCAGCCCGGATGCGGAGCAGTTCATTGTAGACAACGCATATGATCCGATTTATGGCGCGCGTCCGTTGAAGCGTTATATCCAGAAATATGTGGAAACGCTGTCTGCAAAGCTGATCCTGGCAGATCAGGTACAGATGGGTGACACGATCCTGATCGCAGTGGAAAACGGCGAGCTGGTCGCAAAGAAAAAGCAGCATAGCGTTTAAAGCTGCAGACTGTAGAAGCACTCGGCGGGAGGAGGTTTCTCCTGCCGGGTGCTTTTTCTCTTTACAAAATCAACTCCTGCGAGTATTGTGATAGATACGGGTCGAAAAACGGCCTGAAAAAGCGCATATTGATGCAGATTCTGTGGATAGAAAGGCTTTTACAGGGGAATGGAGAGAGAAAAGAGAACAAAAGCAATAGAAATGACAACAGGTTCGATCTGGAAGAACTTGTTTTTCCTGAGCTGCCCGCTGGTATTTTCCCAGGTGCTGGAAGTGCTGTTTAATATGAGTGACGTAGCGGTGGTAGGGCGATTTTCGGATTACCGGGCACTGGGGGCAGTTGGTTCGACAACGCTTCTGGTCACGCTGTTTACCGGCTTCCTGATCGGAATGGGCTGCGGTGTTAATGTGCGGATGGCGCATGAGCTGGGTGCAAGGCGCAGGGAATCCGTGATCAAAACCGTGCATTCCGCCTTTGTGATCTGTCTGATCGTCGGTCTGCTTGTGGGTGCAGCCTGTTTTTTCTTTGCAGAGGGACTGCTTGGAATTCTGCATACCAAAGAAGAGCTGATGGACAGTGCTGTTTTGTATCTGAAAATTTATGCACTGGGCATGCCGGGTATGGCACTGTATAACTGCGGCAACGGTATTCTGAGCGCCACCGGAGATACGAAGCGTCCGCTGGTATATCTGTCCATTGCAGGAATTGTAAACGTTATTTTAAATCTGTTTTTTGTTATCGTGTGCCATATGGCAGCAGAGGGCGTGGCCATCGCCAGTGTGATCGGACAGTATTTATCTGCACTTCTGATCGTGATTCATCTGCTGCGACGGACGGACGACTGTGGGCTGCACCCTTCGAAGCTCAGACTGGATCCGGCCTGCGGAAAAGCGATTCTGGTGCTTGGCATACCCACCGGTATCCAGAATGCCATCTTTGCCATCGCGAACCTTTTTGTGCAGTCCGGCGTCAATTCCTTTGATGCGGTGATGGTGTCCGGAAATGCAGCTGCAGCAAATGCGGACACGCTGATTTTTAATATTATGGCAGCGTTTTATACCGGCTGTTCCAGTTTTATCGGACAGAACTGGGGCGCTGGCAACCGGGAACGGATGAAAAAGAGCTATCTCGTCGGGCTGACCTATTCCTTTGCGGCAGGTGCGATCTTTGGCGGACTTCTGCTGATTTTCGGACGACAGTTTCTGTCGCTGTTTGCGACGGAGCCTGCTGTAATCGATGCCGGAATGCAGCGTGTGAAGATCATGGGATTTTCTTATATGATCAGTGCGTTTATGGACTGCAGCATCGCAGCCTCCCGAGGAATCGGAAAGAGCATTGTGCCGATGGTCATCGTTATTTTAGGCTCCTGTGTGTTCCGGGTGATCTGGGTGTATACCATTTTTGTATGGATTCATACGATTCCGGCGCTGTACTCTCTCTACTTTTTCTCCTGGGCAATTACATCTGTGGCGGAGATGCTCTATTTCAGGCACAGCTTTCGGCAGCTGGAATTTCAGAGCTGAGTCCGGGGACGAGAACCGTCAAAATCGGCAGCTCTTCTGCAGACAGATAAGGTTTTGGCGCTGCTGCGCCGTCCTTTCCGAATGATAGAGGGCTTCTGCTGCATAGATTAAAAAGAAGGAACCGGAAAAGGCGGTTTTCCATGGAACATAAAAAAGAGAAACGAAATGAAAGGGCAGCAATTCAACTGGGACTTTTTCTGGTTGGATTGCTGCTTTTTGGAACTGTTGCGGGAGGGCAGCTGACAGGGGAGGAAAAAAACGGGAAGGAAAAGGCAGCAATACAGACTTCTGGCGGCGTATCCGATGCAGCAGAGCCCAAAAAGATCGCCCTTACCTTTGATGACGGCCCGCATCCGGTCTATACGAAAATACTTTTGGACGGCCTGGCAGAGCGGGGTGCAAAAGCCAGTTTTTTTGTTACAGGGGAGAATGCAGAAAAATATCCGGAGCTGATTTTGCGTATGCAGAAGGAGGGACATCTGATCGGCAACCACACCTATAGTCATATTCAGCTGACAAGCAATAACCGGGAAGCCTTTCGACAGGAGCTGATTTCCACGAATGAGGTATTGAAGGAGATAACAGGAGCGGAAACCATTTTTGTCCGTCCGCCCTATGGAAGCTGGGACAAAGGCTTCGAACAGGAGCTGAATATGTTCCCGGTGCTGTGGACGATCGATCCCCTGGACTGGTGCAGTCAAAGCAGCACCGATGTTGAAAAGCGAATCTTGTCCAAAGCGCGGGAAAATGCGATTATCCTGCTGCATGATGAATATGCTTCCAGTATTGAGGCGGCACTTTTTATTGTGGATGAGCTGCAAAGCCAAGGCTATGTCTTTGTGACAGTCGAAGAAATAATGCTGGTATCTTGAAATCCACAGTTGGATGAAATTCGCAGTTGGATGAAATCCAACAGTTGGATGAAATCCAACATGTACAGCAGGGAAAATAGTTGTTATAATCAAATGTGGAAGCTTTTGCACCGACCTTGATGCCTGCGGATTGTTCCGTGCTGCGCACTCCAACAATCCTACTTCGTAATCCATGGTCAGGTTTAGAACGAAAGGAAACAGTTACACAGATTGAAAAAAATGTTTCAATCACGAGATTTGTGTCTGCGCGCACTTGACACAAACTCGACATGCGAAAAAAGCGTGCGCAGAAATGAGTGGAAAGAATGCAATATACCTACACAGAGCTGGCAGCGTATCTGCTGCTGTACAGCTTTATCGGATGGGCACTGGAGGTTGCCTTTTTTGCAGTAAAAGAAAGAAGATTTTGCAACCGCGGATTTTTCAGTCTGCCTCTTTGTCCGGAATACGGCATAATGATGGATATTCTGATCCTTTTGCTGCCGGAGCAGGGGACAAAATGGCTGCTGCAGTTTCTGACCACTTGGATGGTCGTGTCCGTTGTGGAATATTTTTCCGGAGGGATCGCAGCCAAAATCTGGAAAAAGCATTTGTGGAATTACGAGGATGTGACACTGTTTGGCGGGAAGAAAAAGAGTGTGCTCCTTTCGCTGATCAAGGCAGCAGTTGTGATGACGGCGGTGCTGCTTTTGCATCCTCCGGTCTTTATCCTGTTTTCGATGATTCCGACAATTGTGCTGCGGATCATAGACATAGTCGGCTTTGGGCTGATGGTTGCCGACCTGGTGTCGATTCTGATTGCAGTCAGGAAAAGCAGGAGCCTGACAGAGCTGAAGGAAACCCAGGGGAGACTTCTGCAGGAACAAAAGGAAGTCAAGCAAAAGCTTGGAGGCAAGATCTATCATGCAGTCTGGAAGCGCTTAAACCGTGCATACCCGGAGATGGAAGCTCTGGAGGAGGCAGATCGGGCAGAACGATATGTCTTTGCAAGAGGCGTCTGTGTGGATAAGCTGATCTGGGTATTTATGATCTGTGCATTTCTCGGAGATCTGATCGAAACGCTGTTCTGTAGGGTGACGGGAGGCGTATGGATGAGCCGGTCCAGCGTAATTTACGGCACCTTCAGTATTGTCTGGGGCTTCGGTGCGGTCATTCTGACAGTTGTATTGCAGCGGCTTGCCGGAAAAGAGGATCGTTATATTTTCCTGGCGGGCAGTGTGCTGGGCGGCGTATATGAATATCTGTGCAGCGTATTTACAGAGATTTTTCTCGGGACTACATTCTGGGATTACAGTGACATGCCCTTTAATATCGGCGGGAGAACCAACCTGCTGTATTGCATTTTCTGGGGGCTGTTATCCGTTGTCTGGGTAAAAATTTGTTATCCGACGATCAGCGGATGGATCGAAAAGCTGCCGCCCCTTGGAGCAAAAATTGCGACCTGGGCAGTTATCGTGCTGATGAGCTGCGATGCGGTGATTTCGGCAGGCGCCATGGTACGCTATGTGGAACGACAGGACAGCGCGGCGGTGCAGGAGAGCAGTGCGGACGCAGGGAATGCCGCAGGCGTAGAACACGCCGCAAAGGAGGAAAGCGTCGCGGACGCAGGGAATGCCGCGGGCACGGAAAACACCACAGGAACCGTGCGGGCGGAAAAGAAGAGCGTGATCGACACATTCTTTGACATCAATTACCCTGACGAGCGGATTGAGAAGGTGTGGCCGAACATGAAAGTGGAGGTGCAGTAAGGGGACATGGATCTTTTCGATTATATGAGACAGACCAATCAGGAAAAGGAAGCGCCGCTGGCGGCAAGGCTGCGGCCCCGGACGCTGGATGAGGTAGTCGGGCAGCAGCACATTATCGGAAAGGACAAGCTTTTGTACCGTGCGATTCAGGCGGACAAGCTTTCCTCCATCATTTTTTACGGACCGCCCGGAACGGGCAAAACGACTCTTGCGAGGGTGATCGCGAATACGACCAGCGCGGAGTTTATGCAGATCAATGCAACTGTGGCAGGCAAAAAGGATATGGAAGAGGTTGTCGCAAAGGCAAAGGACAACCGTGGAATGTTTGGAAAAAAGACGATCCTGTTCATTGATGAGATCCATCGGTTCAACAAGAGTCAGCAGGACTATCTGCTTCCCTTTGTGGAGGATGGAACCCTGATCCTGATCGGTGCGACGACGGAAAATCCGTATTTTGAGGTAAACGGAGCGCTACTGTCCCGTTCGGTTATTTTTGAGCTCAAGCCGCTTTCAAAGGAAGATATCGAAGAACTGATCCGACGGGCAGTCTATGATCAGAGAGGAATGGGTGCCTATCAGGCACAGATAGAGCCGGATGCGCTGGAGTTTCTGGCGGATATTGCAGGCGGAGATGCACGTGCGGCATTGAATGCAGTAGAGCTTGGCGTAATGACGACACAGCGCTCAGAGGATGGAAAAATCCATCTGACCCTGGAGGTTGCCCAGGAATGTATTCAAAAACGTGCAGTAAAATACGACAAAACAGGCGATAATCATTACGATACGATTTCGGCATTTATCAAGAGTATGCGGGGCTCCGATCCGGATGCGGCGGTTTATTATCTGGCGCGGATGCTGTATGCCGGGGAAAGCGTGACATTTATCGCCCGCAGGATGATGATCTGTGCGTCGGAGGATGTTGGCAATGCAGATCCGACAGCGCTGCAGGTAGCGGTTTCTGCATCCCTGGCAGCAGAGCGGGTGGGCATGCCGGAGGCGCAGATTATTCTGGCACAGGCGGCGGCCTACATTGCATGCGCGCCGAAAAGCAACGCAGCGGTCAACGCCATTGCGTCTGCAATGAAGACGGTGGAAGAAACCGGAAATCTGGCGATTCCGGTGCATTTGCAGGATGCCCATTATAAAGGAGCAGCAAAATTGGGACACGGAAACGATTATAAATATGCACACGATTATCCAAACCACTATGTCAGACAGCAGTATTTACCTTATGAGCTGTCCGGAAGAGAGTTTTATCAGCCCGGTGGGATGGGATATGAAGTAAAAATCAAAGAGCACATGCAGCGGATACGCAGGGAAGCGGCTAAGACAGAACAAAAGCCGCAGGATGGAGAAGAGCAATGAAACAGATACCAAAGCGGGTCATGATCGTGTCCTTTGATGCGGTCGGAGCAAAGGACCTGGAATATTTACAGACCCTGCCGAATTTTCAGCGTTTTTTTGAACAGGCGGCGCTGTGCAGCCATGTAAACAGTGTGTGTCCGTCCCTGACCTATCCGGCCCATACATCCATTGTGACAGGGCGGATGCCGAAAAATCACGGGATTGTGAACAACACAAAAATCCAGCCCAACCGGAAGGATCCGGACTGGCTTTATCATCGCAAATGGATCCGCAGCACGACGCTTTATGACGAAGCGAAGAAAAAGGGAATGACGACGGCCGGGCTTTTGTGGCCTGTTGCAGCAGGCAGCAGGATGGACTACTATGTGCCGGAGATTATGGTGACACGCAAATGGCAAAATCAGATCCTGATGAATGCGACGAACGGTCCGTTGTTTTATCAGCTGGATCTGAACAAACGCTTCGGACAGTTGCGAAACGGGATCGCACAGCCTCAGCTGGACAATTTTATTCAGGCATGCGCGCTGGATACGATCTACAAATACAATCCGCAGCTGTTTTTGCTGCATCTGACGGATGTGGATGCGAACAGACATCTCTATGGCGTGGAGAGTAAGGAGGCAAAAGAAGCTCTTAAGCGCCACGATAAGCGTCTGGGCGAGATTGTAAGGGCACTGGAGGAAACCGGAGAGATGGAGAGCACGACGGTCGTGCTTCTGGGGGATCATTATCAGAAGGATGTGGACAAGGTTGCCTTCGTCAATCATGCACTGTGGAAAGCCGGCTTGCTGACGGTCCGTAACGGCAGGATCAAAAGCTGGAAGGCCTATGCAAAAAACTGTGACGGAAGCTGCTATATCTATCTGCATCCGTCTGTAGAAAACAATGCAGAAGTGCAAAAGCGTACAAGAAAAGTGCTGGAGACGCTGAAAGGACGGGAGGATTTTGGAATCGAAAGGATTCTGACCCGGGAAGAGGCAGCAAATATGGGCGCAGACGAAAACTGCTTTCTGATGCTGGAAGCAAAGGAAGGATGGTTTTTTCTGAACGAATGGGAACAGCTGACGGCAGCAGAAAAAGACTGCGCACATGGCATGAAGGGGACCCACGGGTATCTGCCGGGTGAGGCAGACTATCAGACCTTTTTTGCAATGTCGGGATGCAGTGTAAGAGCTGGTGCCAGGGTAGAAAAAAATATCGCGCTCTGGGATGAGGGCGCGACATTGGCAGCACTTTTGGAGATAGATCTCGGAAAAACAGATGGCAGTGTGATCCGGGAGATGCTGCAATAACATACTTTAAAACAGGGCGGTTGTCAGATACTGATAAATCTCCCTGTTATTTTTTTGCCAGTTTTCGCAAATGGAAATTGCGAGCTCTTCTGTAGGAACCGTAAGGCGGATGGTCACCAGGTTGACGTCCTTATCCACTGCAGTCAGCTCTGTTTCGAATTCCCCGTTGACAGCCTTATAGTAGTTGCTCTGGATCGAAGATTCGTTGCGCATTTCCAGTTCATTTTTTTTAAGATATTCGCCGATGTCTGTCTTGATCGCGTCACTGATGCGGTTCTCAAAATAGGAAAGGGTATTGCGGCCCTCATCTGTGATCTGCAGATGGGTTCGGTTGACCAGTGTTTTGGCAGTGATCAGCCCGGCCTGCGCCAGCTCATTGATAACCTGCTGCAGTGTCAGGTAATTGGTGTATTCTTTTTCCAGAATGAGATCGCTGACCTGCGCCATTGTGAGTGGAAAGGATACCTTGTTGAGCAGATAAAGAACGATCAGTTTATAGAGTGTAAGAGGTTCCTGGTTCATAATTATCCCCTTGTCTGAGATTTCGTTGTTTCATAAGGGCATGCAGCCCGTTTAAGACGTTTCGTTTCGAAAGACTCCACTGGGGCGCGATCAGGAGCTTGCGGGGACCGTCTCCGGTGACCCGGTGGAGGCAGATATCCGGAGAAAGTGCAGCGATACAGCTTGTCAGCAGATCGAGATATTCTTCCTGTGTCAGTACAGGAAGCTTTCCGGCTTCATAAAGCAGGGCAAGATCTGTTCCCTTTAAAATATGGAGAAGCTGCAGCTTGACACCAAAGGGATGCACCTGATTGACGGCACGGATACTTTCCAGCAGGTCAAGCCGGGTTTCCCCGGGGAGTCCGAGGATCAGATGGACGATAAAGGGAAGCCTTCTGGCATGGAGCTTTGCTGCAGCATCATAAAATACGGAGGTCGGATATCCCCGGCGGATCCTTGCTGCAGTGTGGTCATGAATGGACTGCAGACCAAGCTCGATCCAGATAAACCGGTCAGGATACAGTAACCGGAGGCGGTCAAGTCCCTCCAGAATGATATCGGAAAGACAATCCGGGCGCGTCGCAATGGAAATGCCTGCGACCTCCGGGGAGGAAAGTGCTTCTTCATAACAGGAAAGCAGTCTGTCCGGATCGCCATACGTGTTGGTATATGCCTGAAAATAGGCGATCAGAGACGGTTTGCCGGGTTCCGGTATCCATTTGGAGGACAGAAGTGACTTTGCCTGAGTTAACTGGTCTGTTACAGAAAGCTGCCGGAAAGCAGCAAAATCGCCGCTTCCGCCTGCAGAGCAGAAAATGCAGCCTCTTGTATCGAGGGTGCCATCCCGGTTGGGACAGGTACAGCCGATATCAAGCGCAGCCTTGTAAAGCTTTCGTCCGTATGTATTTTTACACCAGGCGTCCAGCGAATAGTAGGGCTTCTGGTGCCAGAGATCAACGGATGTTTTTCTTGACTGCATCTGCAACAACGTCCGCAACTCTGGGATCGAATGCTTCTGGCATGATATTGTTTTCGTTTAATTCTTCGTCAGAAACGAGGGCTGCGATGGCATTAGCGGCAGCCAGCTTCATTTTATCGGTGATCTGTTTTGCATGTCCTTCCAGAGCACCGCGGAAGATGCCGGGGAATGCGACAACGTTGTTGACCTGGTTCGGGAAATCGCTGCGTCCGGTGCCGACAACGCGTGCCCCTGCTTTTTTTGCGAGATCAGGCATGATCTCAGGAACGGGGTTAGCCATTGCAAACAGGATAGCATCGGAATTCATGGAAGCCACCATCTCTTCCGTCACAATACCTGGAGCGGAAACGCCGACGAAAATATCAGCACCCTTTAAAGCATCTGCAAGGGAACCGGTTTCGTGAGCCAGATTGGTGCGTTTTACCATTTTTTCCTGCATCCAGTTTAAGCCCTCTGCGCCATCGCAGAGAATGCCGGATTTATCGCACATAATGATATTGGAAAAGCCGTAGGTTATCAGCAGGCGGGTGATAGCAACTCCCGCGCTTCCTGCGCCGTTTACAACAACGCGACAGTCTTCCTTTTTCTTACCGACTACCTTTAGGGCATTGATGATGCCGGCGAGTACAACAATAGCAGTTCCGTGCTGGTCATCGTGGAAAACAGGGATATCCAGAGTCTCTTTTAAGCGCTCTTCGATTTCGAAGCAGCGGGGTGCACTGATATCTTCCAGATTGATGCCGCCAAAAGCGGGAGCAAGCCAGGTAACAGCTTTGATGATCTCTTCCGTGTCCTGAGTATCCAGGCAGATGGGAACTGCGTTGACACCGCCGAATTCTTTAAATAAGACAGCCTTGCCTTCCATAACGGGCATAGCGGCCTTCGGACCGATATTGCCGAGTCCCAGTACGGCGGAACCGTCGGAAACAACAGCTACAGTGTTTGCTTTCATCGTATAGGTGTAAGCGGCAGCCGGGTCTTTTGCAATGACCTTACAAGGCTCCGCAACGCCGGGAGTATAGACAAGTGCAAGGTCTTCACGGGTGCGGACGGGTGTTTTGGAAACGGTTTCAAGCTTTCCCTGCAGCTTCTCATGCAGTTCCAGCGCTTTTTCCTGATTTGTCATTTGATTTGCCTGCTTTCTTTTTATTTAATAAGGAATGATGATGTCGGGGCATACGCGCCATTCGTAGCTCTCTGTATATCATCATATCTGATTTATTTGAGTGAATCAAGGAAAAAATCTTCCTATTCTGTTTTGAGTGTGGTACAATGAGCGAAACAGAAGGAGACGTTTGACTTGTGTCTCCGATGTGTAATAAAATTCACTAAAATGACAGGCACTTTTGATTTCTGACAAAAGACCGCTGTTTCCCGGATCGGGATGTTCTGGCGCATTTCAAAAAGATCGTTTCATGTAGAATTCCGTATGAAAATCAGGGACGAATCACGATGGCAGTAAAGGGAGTAAAGATTGAAAAATAAAATTTTTCAATCGCGAGATTTGTGTCTGCGCGCACTTGACACAAACTCGACATGCGCAAAAAGCGTGCGCAGAAATGAGAGGAAAAAATGATAAGAGAAAAATATGAATCTCTGGCAGTGCATGATCTGAAGGAGATTGCAAAAGCAAGGGGGATAAAAGGACTTTCTACAATGAAAAAAGCGGATGTCATTGATGCGATGCTGAGGTTGGATGCCCAGGAGAATGCAGAAATCAAAACAGAACGCAGCGTCCCGGAGAACCGCCCGGCAGAGAGTAAGGATACCCCGGAAAAGAGCGCAGCAGAGCGAGAGGATGCTCCGAAGAGGGGCGCGGCAGAGCGGGAAGATGCTCCGAAGAGGGGCGCGGCAGAGAGCAAGGATGTTCCAGAGAAGGGCGCAGCAGAGCGGGAAGATGCTCCGAAGAGAGGCGCAGCAGAAAAGCAGGATCCTCATGACGGTGGGACAGAACCGGAGAGCAGAGCAGGGGATCGGGAGGAAAGGCGGCAGCAGAGAACAGGAAAGCGCTTCATCAGCAATGGTTCTTATCATAATGGACGGACAGGAAGCCGCGACAACAATGGTACGCGGGAAAATACTGCAGCTGCAGCGCCCCGTGCTGCTGCGCCTGTGGCAGAAGAGGCACAGAACCGTGTGAGCGCGCCTGCACCTCGTTATAATGAGCGCTACAACAGTCCGTATAATCGCGGAACTGCACCGATCCAGAGTCCAGAGGACGACAAGTTCCCGACAGAGCTGGACAGCGGCATCACGGTAAAGGGTATCCTGGAGGTCATGGCTGAGGGCTATGGCTTTATCCGCTCGGATAATTATATGCCGGGAGATAATGATATTTACGTGGCACCCAGCCAGATTCGTCGGTTCAATTTGCGGACAGGCGATATTTTAGAGGGAAATACCAGAGTGCGGACACAGAATGAAAAATTCTCTGCCCTGCTTTATGTCAAGACGATCAATGGTTATACCACAGAGGAAGCATCCAGACGAAGCAACTTTGAAGATATGACGCCGATCTTTCCTAACAGCAGACTGAAAATGGAACGCTTCGGCTGCCCGGTGGCGATGCGGGTCATGGATTTGTTAAGCCCCATCGGTAAAGGACAGAGAGGTATGATTGTGTCCCCGCCGAAGGCTGGTAAGACAACCCTATTAAAAGAAGTGGCCATGTCGGTAAAGAAAAATTATCCGAACCTGCATCTGATCATTCTCCTGATCGATGAACGTCCGGAGGAGGTAACGGACATGAAGGAGACGGTGGCAGGGCCGAATGTTGAAGTGATCTATTCCACGTTTGACGAATTACCGGAACATCATAAACGAGTTTCCGAAATGGTTATTGAGCGTGCAAAGCGTCTGGTCGAGCATAAACAAGACGTTATGATCCTGTTAGACAGTATTACCCGTCTGACCCGTGCCTACAACCTGGTGGTTCCGCCCAGCGGACGTACCCTGTCCGGTGGTATTGACCCGGCGGCATTGCATATGCCGAAGCGCTTTTTTGGTGCAGCCCGCAATATGCGCGAGGGCGGAAGCCTGACGATTCTGGCCACTGCACTGGTGGACACCGGATCCAGGATGGACGATGTCATTTACGAGGAATTTAAAGGAACCGGTAATATGGAGCTTGTGCTGGATCGAAAGCTGTCTGAACGCAGAATTTTCCCTGCCATCGACATCCCCAAAACCAGCACGAGAAGAGAAGATCTGCTGCTGAGTGCAGAGGAGATGGAAGCAATCAACGTGGTGCGCCGCGCGTTGAATGGTATGAAATCCGATGAAGCTGTGGATAAGGTGCTGGATCTGTTTGCAAAGACGAAAACCAATATAGAGTTTGTGCAGACGGTGAGAAAGATGAGATACCTGTAAAAATACAGCGCATGCAATAAAAGGTACAGTTCACACGCGCCATTCGCAATACAATAGAATGCTCGCTCCGCGAACATTCTATTGTCATGAACCGCGTCTTCGACGCTCTCCGCTGCTTCGCAGCTCATTTTTGCTCATAAAGTGGCGCTCCCTTCGTACCTTTTTGTAAGCAGATTTTCATGCGAGCATGAAATCTGCTTACAAAAAGGTACGAGTGAACTGTAACTAATAAAATACGAAAGAGGGAGCGACCGGAACTGCCGACCGCTCCTTTTTTATTCATGACAATAGAATGCTCGCAGAGCGTGCATTCTATTGTTTCCTTGAAAAATCAGCACCGGATGTTCTTCCTTTTCAAGGAAATCAAAAAAATACTTGCATCGGGCAAAAGTTTATGCTATATATAGTTGCATAAAATATACAACGAAAGGAAAGCGAACGATGAAGCTGCAGGAAACACTGGAACATCTGAATTTTTCAAGGCTGGAAGCACAGATTTATATGGCATTGATCGGTTCTGAGCCCATGTCTGCCTATCAGCTGGCAAAAAAAATCGCAATTGCACGCCCTTCTATTTACAATGCGCTGGAGCACATGCTGGATAAGGGGATGGTGGAGCTGGTTCCGGATCAGACAGCACTGTATGCCGCCCAGGAACCGGAGGTGCTTTTGGGGCGGATGCAGGCGGAAATGACAGCAAACCTTTCTCTCGCCAGGCAACAGCTGAAAGAATATGAGACGGCGAAGCAGCCGGAGGTGCATTTCGTATTCCGGGGCTTTGAAACGGCGATGGCAAGGGCAGGGAAGCTTCTGGAGGATGCCCGGGAGGAGGTTTATCTGAATGCAGATTTTGATCTTTCCTGTTTTGCAGAGACCTTCCATCGGCTAAAGGAAAAAGGCGTGCGGATCGTTGCGTTTTCCTTTTATGATCTGGGACTGAACCGGGAGGATGTGGAGTTTTATACCCACGGAGGAATGCTGACAGCACATCAGCCCTCCCGTCTGATGCTTGTGACAGACAGGCAGATGACACTGACAGCGGACTGCGGTGCATTTGCCAACTGGAGCGGTACGGTCAGCAACAATGGGCTGATGGTGAAAATTTTGTCGGAGCATATTCAACACGACATCACCTTGCTGCAGCTGCAGGAAAAGTATGGACTGGAAATGCATTGAAATGAGATCGGCTGCAGTTTAAAAGGATGCAGCCTGAAAAAAGGAGGTCTGAACATGATTCATTTAGAAGCGGTTTATCATAGAGCGTCACAGCAGTTTTGCTATGCATTGAATGAGGAAATTTTGATGGTAGGGCTGCAGACCGGAGAAGAAGTGGAACAGGTTTGGATTCATTATGGCGACCCTTTTTCTACCGGTATTCTGGGCGGAAACGAGGCTTGGGAAGGCAGTCGGGAGGAGATCGTGACAAAAATGCGTCTGCCCCAGCACCTCTGGTGGGAAATTCCCGTGCAGCCTCCCTATAAACGGTGCCGGTATTTCTTCGAGCTGCAGGCAGGAGCAGAACGGGTCTTTTATTTTGAGGATGGCTTTCATTCGCCAGAGGATGTGAAAAACGGACAGCTGGGACAGTGCTTTACGTTTCCGTGGATGAATTCGGTGGATATCAACGTGACGCCAAAGTGGGTGCGGGAGACGGTCTGGTATCAGATTTTTCCGGAGCGCTTTTGCAACGGCAACAAGGAAAATGATCCGGACTGGGTAAAGCCCTGGGGATACCATACCGTAAGTAATCTCGATTTTTACGGCGGCGATCTGGATGGAATTCGTCAGAAGCTTCCTTATTTACAGGAGCTTGGTATTACCGGACTGTATCTGACGCCGGTGTTTGAATCTCCCTCAAGTCATAAATATGATACGACAGATTACCGGAAAATCGATCCGGGCTTCGGAGATGAAAAGACTATGAAGCTGCTCGTTAAGGAGGCCCATGACAGAGGCATCCGCGTGATGTTGGACGGTGTATTCAACCATTGCGGCAGTAACTTTTTACCGTGGCGGGATGTGATGGAAAAGGGGCCCAAGTCCCCCTATTACGACTGGTTTATGATCAATCGCTGGCCCTGTCGGGAGCAGGAGGGCAGCACCCGGGATGGACGCTATTATTCCTTTGCCTTTGCGGAGCGGATGCCAAAGCTCAATACGAGTGAAAAAAAGGTGCGGGACTATTTTTTGGATACCGTTCGTTATTGGATTGAGACATTTGACATTGACGGACTTCGGTTAGATGTTGCAAACGAAATTTCCCATCTGTTCTGCCGTGAGCTGCGGCAGATGACAAAGCAGTTAAAACCGGATTTTTATCTGCTGGGGGAAATCTGGCATGATGCAATGCCCTGGCTTGGCGGAGACGAATTTGACGCCGTTATGAACTATCCTTTTGCAGCAGCCATCCGGGAGTTTTGGTATCAGCCGGAAAAGACGAAATCGGATTTGGAAGAGGCGATCCATGAAAATCTGGTGCGTTATATGCGTCAGACGACAGAGGTTTTGTTTAACCTTCTGGATTCCCATGATACAGATCGGCTGATCCATCAGACAGGTGGAAATCAGGATCTCTTTTTCCAGCAGCTTGTAATGCTCTTTACAATGCCTGGAAGTCCCTGTATCTATTATGGGACGGAAATCGCGATAGAGGGCGGCGCTGACCCGGATTGCAGACGCTGTATGCCCTGGGATCAGATCGAACAGGGAAACTATGCAGAGATTACGGAGCAGGTAAAGCAGCTGATAGCCCTTCGAAAAGAGCCTGCGGCCCGCAGCATGGAAATCACATTTGAAAATAAGAACAGCTCTGACCGGGTGGTGGAATATGTCAAAACCGGGGCAGAGGGCAGCAGGCTCCGGGTTGTGTTGAACGCATCCGGAAAAGAGACCGATGTGGAGACAGAGGGCAGCGTGCTGTTTGCAAGAGGTTATGAGAATAGGGTGCTGCGCGCAGGCGGCGCATTGGTGGAACGGCTGTAAAACAAGGATTTCCGGTCAAACCGCAGCGAAAGAGGACAAAAAATTTCACCAAAACTTTACCGGCATGTATATTGACAGAAGACTTTGCATATGATAACCTTACTGCTAAACAAAATTCCCTGTGAGGGAGTAGCGAGCGCAGCAAGTGCAGCTGCCGGAATAAAACAGAGCCGGCGGATCGCCTTTGCATCAGCGTAACAAGTCAACAACCCCGATCCTATGCCGATCTGGCTTGTTTTAAATTGCGAGACTCAGATACTGTTTTCTTTTGAAAAGCAGTATTTGGGTCTTTTGTGATTCAAAACACCATCGGGAGGAAAAAGAATGAAGTATTATTGTGAAGACTCACAACAGGTACTGCAGGAGCTTAACAGCCAAAAAAGCGGCCTGACGGAAAAAGAAGCGGCAGAGCGGCTTTTGCAGAACGGGGCAAACGAGTTAAAAGCGGCGAAGGGAAAATCCCTGCTGCGCCGGTTTGCGGAACAGGTGGCAGATCCGATGATCGTGATCCTGCTGGCGGCAGCGGCCATCAGCGGTGTGCTTGCAGTCCTGGAAAATGACAGCTTTGCGGATGTCATCATTATCCTGGCAGTGGTCCTGATCAATGCCGTGCTGGGTGTGTATCAGGAAAGCAAGGCGGAAAAGGCGATCGAAGCGCTGCAGGACATGGCAGCGGCCACATCAAAGGTTGTGCGGGACGGGAAAATGTCCTCGATTTTGAGCAAAGACCTTGTGGTGGGGGATATCATCTGTCTGGAAGCAGGGGATGCGGTTCCGGCGGATGCAAGGATTCTGGAAAGCGCAAGCCTGAAAGCAGAGGAAGCTGCACTGACAGGAGAATCCGTGCCGGTCACGAAGCTGATCGATCAGATCTTTTTGGCAGACGGGGAACGGGATGTGCCCCTGGGCGACCGTAAAAATATGGTCTATATGGGAAGCACGATCGTATATGGACGTGCTGTGGCAGTCGTAACGGCCACCGGTATGGATACGGAAATGGGAAAAATTGCGGATGCGCTGTCTCAGGCACAGGAAGGACAGACACCGCTGCAGAGAAAACTGACACAGCTTTCGAAGGTGTTGACAAAGCTGGTGATCGGAATCTGCGTACTGGTTTTTGCAATTCAGATGATCCGGGCAGGCAGCCTGAATTTTGAGGTTGCGCTGAACTCCTTTATGATTGCGGTTTCCCTTGCAGTGGCGGCGATCCCGGAAGGACTTGCGGCAGTTGTGACAGTCGTACTTTCCATCGGTGTAACGAACATGTCAAAACGAAACGCGATTATCCGCCGGCTGACTGCAGTGGAAACCCTTGGCTGTGCCCAGGTGATCTGCTCGGATAAGACCGGAACGCTGACGCAGAACCAGATGACAGTTGTAGATTCCTTCGGAGCAGAAGAGAAGGAGCTTTCGGCAGCAATGGCACTGTGCAGTGATGCAGAGCTGGATGCAGACGGTAGCGTGACAGGAGAACCGACGGAGGCTGCCCTGGTTGTCTGGGCGAACCGGATCGGGCAGGATAAGAATCTTTTAAAACAGAGTATGCCCCGTGTGATGGAGGCTCCCTTTGATTCCGGACGGAAAATGATGTCCACAGTCCATAAACGCAAGGATGATTACATTCAGTTTACAAAAGGGGCGCCGGATGTGGTTCTCACCCGTTGTGCATTTTATCTGGAGGATGGACAGCTTCTGCCCATGACAGAAGAATATCGGAAAAAGGTTTTGCAGGCAAATAAGTCCATGGCAGATCGGGCACTGCGTGTGCTGGCATGCGGACAGAGAGTCTGGACGAAAAAACCGGAAAGCGAGGATGCGGATCTGCTGGAGCAGGAGCTTTGCTTTTTGGGACTGTGCGGCATGATTGATCCGGTGCGTCCGGAGGTAAAGGCAGCAATTGACGAATGTCGGGAAGCGGGTATCCGACCGGTTATGATCACGGGCGACCATGTGGATACGGCAGCAGCGATTGCAAAAGAGCTTGGTATTTTGCAGGATGGCAGCCTGGCAGTGACCGGAGCAGAGCTGGAAAAAATGGACGATGCAGAATTTGCAGAGAAGTTCCGGAACATCAGCGTTTATGCCCGCGTACAGCCAGAGCACAAGACCCGTATTGTAAACGCCTGGAGAAATGCCGGCTATGTGACGGCAATGACCGGTGACGGCGTTAACGACGCGCCCTCCATCAAGGCTGCGGACATCGGCATCGGAATGGGCATCACCGGAACGGACGTTACCAAAAATGTGGCAGATATGGTGCTGGCGGACGATAATTTTGCAACGATTGTCGGCGCGGTGGAAGAGGGCCGCAGAATCTATGACAACATCCGGAAGGCAATCCAGTTTCTGTTAGGCTCCAATATGAGTGAAGTGCTGAGTATTTTCTTTGCGACACTTCTGGGCTTTACGATTCTGCAGCCGGTGCATCTTCTGTGGATCAATCTTGTAACGGACTGCTTCCCGGCGCTGGCACTTGGTACGGAAAAGGCAGAGCCGAACATTATGAAGCGCAAACCCAGAGATGCGAAGGCCGGGATTTTTGCAGATGGAATGGGCTTTGATATTGCTTATCAGGGACTTTTGGTAACAGCACTTGTCATGGTTTCCTATTTTATCGGACATTTCATGGAAACCGGAGAGTGGACCATCACAAACAGCGCCCATGGCACTACGATGGCGTTTGTCACAATGTCAATGGCGGAAATTTTCCACAGCATGAATATGCGTTCCCAGAGAGGAAGTATTTTCAAGCTTGGCTCAAAAAACTGGCTTCTGCTTGGAGCGGCAGTGGTTTCGCTGCTTGCAACCACTGCAGTGTGTGAGATCCCGCTGCTTGCCGGGGCATTTGGCTTTACGAGTGTGGAGCCTGCAGAGTATCTCGTTGCACTACTTTTGAGTGTGCTGGTAGTTCCCATCGTGGAGCTTGTAAAGTGGATCCAGCGGCGCAGTGCGAAACACGAGGACTGATCGGCGCAGGTTGAACCACAGAACTGTAACCTGTTTAGAGTCAACAGATGTGAATATACGCAACTGTTGACTCTGTGCTTTTTACGGGATATAATTGGAAAGAGCTGCAGCTGTTGAAACCAACAGACTTGCAGGTTTATCAGGATGCGGCAGGCTGCAGACAGCACTGTAGTATCCCAAGAGAAGCGAGAGGGACAGGCATATGAGCAAAAAGATTATTTTAACGGGGGATCGCCCCACAGGACGTCTTCATGTGGGCCATTATGTAGGCTCTTTGAAGGAGCGTGTAAGACTGCAGAATTCCGGTCAGTTTGACGAGATTTATATTATGATTGCGGATGCACAGGCGTTGACAGACAATGCAGAGCATCCGGAAAAGGTACGTCAGAACATTTTACAGGTAGCGCTGGATTATCTGGCATGCGGCCTTGATCCGGAAAAGGCAACGATTTTCATTCAGTCGATGGTTCCGGAGCTGACAGAGCTGACCTTTTACTATATGAATCTGGTAACGGTTTCCAGAGTACAGAGAAACCCTACCGTTAAAGCAGAGATCCAGATGCGTAATTTCGAAGCAAGCATTCCGGTTGGATTTTTCTGCTATCCCATCAGCCAGGCTGCGGACATTACTGCATTCCGTGCAACTGCCGTTCCGGTTGGCGAAGACCAGCTGCCGATGCTGGAACAGTGTAAGGAAATCGTACATAAGTTCAACAGCGTTTACGGGGACACCCTGACAGAGTCTGAGATCATCCTGCCCTCCAATAAGGCATGCTTAAGACTGCCCGGCATCGACGGCAAGGCGAAGATGAGCAAATCCCTTGGCAACTGTATCTATCTGTCTGACACAGAAGCAGATGTGAAGAAAAAGGTTATGAGCATGTTCACAGATCCGAACCATTTGCGTGTGGAGGATCCCGGCAACGTAGACGGAAACCCTGTATTTATCTATCTGGATGCGTTCTGCAGACCGGAGCATTTTGCAGAGTTTTTACCGGATTACCAGAATCTGGACGAATTGAAAGCACATTATCAGCGGGGCGGTCTGGGCGACGTCAAAGTGAAGAAGTTCTTAAACAACGTTATGCAGTCTGAGCTTGCGCCGATCCGTGAGAGAAGAAAATACTGGGAAGAGCATCTGACGGATGTTTACGACATTCTGAAAAAGGGCAGTGAGGTTGCAGAAGCAAAGGCTGCGGAAACCTTAAAGGATGTCAAGGCAGCGATGAAGATCAATTACTTCGAGGACAGCAGCCTGTTAAAGGGCGAATGAAAATTATCTGCGTGTTTCGCGGGAAAATAAAGGATTATCGGAAATAATCAGGGCGTGTGAAGGATGAGAAATCATTTTTTGCACGCCCTGATTTTATTCTGCGGCAACACTGCGACTGAGATGACAAATCCGCTTGCATCTATCGGTGCGATGGGATATCATTTTGGAAATACAGTCAATAAGGAAGCCCTCCGGATTGTGGGAGTGCGCAGCACGGAACAATCCGCAGGCATCAAGGTCGGGGGCTTTTGACCCCGACATCATATGAAGCAAAGGACAAATAGGAGACCGGACTGTTGGCTGGCAGGCAGAAAACAGACGGTTCGGAGCCTGTTTGACAGGACAGAATAAAAAAATGACAGACAACAGAGAAAAAATCCGTTTTTGGATCAATGGAGAAGCTCTTTTCACAGAGCTGGGAACAACAGTCAGCAGTTTGCTGAAAAAATCACATGGTGTGGAGATGCCCTGCGGCGGACGACATGCCTGCGGGAAGTGTATGGTGTATGCGGAGGGAGGCTTTGCAGAGCCGTCTGAGACGGAACAAAAACTTCTTGGAGCCGAGCGTCTTGCGCAGGGAATCCGGCTTGCCTGCTTTCTGGAAGCAGTGCCGGACGGGAAAATCGATGCGCTGCGGCAGGAAGCAGACGGGGAGGAGACGATTTGTGTAAGCACGCCGTCTGCGCCGCCAGTTGCCCA
>ENA-OROM01001198-OROM01001198.1-human-gut-metagenome-genome-assembly--contig:-NODE-1198-length-25723-cov-13.508026_pt1 | contig 25723 bp, 22 predicted proteins | sample MGYA00242129_ERZ509050 | MGnify/ENA primary metagenome ERZ509050 (study PRJEB26280, sample SAMEA2338701) | human gut metagenome | biome: human gut; feature: human-associated habitat; material: faeces...
CGGGCCCCCGTCAATTCCTTTGAGTTTCACCGTTGCCGGCGTACTCCCCAGGTGGGATGCTTAATGCTTTCGCTTAGCCGCGGCACGCCAGGCGCGCCACAGCGGGCATCCATCGTTTACCGCGCGGACTACCAGGGTATCTAATCCTGTTCGATACCCGCGCTTTCGAGCTTCAGCGTCAGTTACGCTCCCGCCAGCTGCCTTCGCAATCGGGGTTCTTCGTCATATCTAAGCATTTCACCGCTACACGACGAGTTCCGCCGGCGTTGCGCGCACTCAAGTGGGGCAGTTCGCGCTGCAGTGCAGACGTTGGGCGCCTACATTTCACAACACGCTTACCTCACGGCCTACGCTCCCTTTAAACCCAATAAATCCGGATAACGCCCGGACCTTCCGTATTACCGCGGCTGCTGGCACGGAATTAGCCGGTCCTTATTCGCGCGGTACCTGCAGACCTCCAGCACGTGGAGGGTGTTATCCCCGCGCAAAAGCAGTTTACAACCCATAGGGCCGTCATCCTGCACGCTACTTGGCTGGTTCAGACTCTCGTCCATTGACCAATATTCCTCACTGCTGCCTCCCGTAGGAGTTTGGACCGTGTCTCAGTTCCAATGTGGGGGACCTTCCTCTCAGAACCCCTACTGATCGTGGGCTAGGTGGGCCGTTACCCCGCCTACTACCTAATCAGACGCATCCCCATCCATGTCCGCGAAGCTTTACTCCAATTCAGATGTCCTCATCGGAGACCATGGGGAGTTAGTCCGCCTTTCGACGGGTTATTCCCCAGACATGGGCAGGTTGGATACGCGTTACTCACCCGTGCGCCGGTCGACGCCTAAGGAAAGCAAGCTTTCCCTATCGTTTCCCCTCGACTTGCATGTGTTAAGCCTGTAGCTAGCGTTCATCCTGAGCCAGGATCAAACTCTCCATTGTAAAATATCCGTTTGACTTCCCTTACGAAAAGGGAAAGACTTTGTCTCTGTTCTCAAGGACGCTCATCCAGATGTACCGAAGATTGGGCTCAAAGCACCTGTTCCAAAAATTGGACGGCTCTTCTTCTTTACCCGGATGCGACCTGGCCAAAATGATCAGGAAGCATCCGCTTCTTGTACTACTCTCTGTCTTATGTAAATCTCTTCAAAGATCGCTTGTCTTTATCGCTCTCCCTTTCTCGGCGTGTGCTTTGTTCGGAAAAGCGGGTGCAAAGGTACGGTGTTTTTTAATACCCCCCAAATGTTTCGAAAGAAAAGTTTGCGAAAATTGGCAGTTTTTCGCGTTGTTTTACAAAATAAGGGTAAAAAGAGGGTATTTTTGGGGAAATGGCAGGAAAAAGGGGAAATCAGTAGTAAGGGAACAGGCGGTTTACATCTGTCATTATAGGGAGATTTCGCCTCCTTTATCATTTAATTATTTTCTCCTTATTATATATAGGGGCTGGATGAGTGAAAAAAAACGCAGGATGGACAAAGAAAGGGGGCAGACGGAGAAAAAAGCCTCGCCTACCCTCTCCGAGGAAGGCCCAAAAGCCTGCGCCAATCCTTCGGGATGGTCTCGGGATCCGTTCGGGATGGAAAGCGGTACGCGGACAAGTGGATTTCTCATGCAAGAGAAGCGACTTAGTAATCGCACGCAGATTGGGCTCAAAAGTGGGGTAAAAAATGAAGCTAACTTCGTAGCCCTATGAATATAACTTCGTAGGCCAATGAAGTTAACTTCGTAGGCCGATGAAGTTATATTCATTTTTAGGGGCAGTTAGGAGGGGTCTTCAGCGCGACCTTGCCGAGGGTTGCTGATAGCCCGAGTTGGTGATAGCTTAAGGCCGCGCTGGGTGGTAACTTATGACCACATTTAGTGAATAGTTCCGATTTATATCCATTACAAAAGACAAAAATATGGCAACTATTATTCGTCAATCATACATCGACAAGATAGAAAGACAACCATAGAACGCAATAACAAACTCATTTACAACAGGTTTCCATAATCCTCCATACCATTGAAAGTGGATAGAATAAACATACAGCGCTCTTTATCAGGTACTTATAAAAATCACCAATGATATTTTTCCACTTTTTCTTTGCAAGAACGCGGTTTATGTCTAATTATTTAGTAACTTTGTATCTAAAATGACAGATACGCACTTTCATAACTAACAATTTAATATTCATAAGAAATAATATTCACAAGAAACATGAAACGCTTCATTCTATCCTGCGCACTGTCGATGGCGGCTATAGCCACCTCCAGCGCACAACAAACTGGTAAGTTGCCCGTCTACCTCGACAACACCAAACCAGTAGAGCAACGCATCGACGATGCCATTGCCCGCATGACGCTGCAAGAAAAGATTCGCATCATTCATGCACAGAGTAAGTTTTCTTCTGCAGGAGTTCCCCGTTTGGGATTTCCTGATTTCTGGACAGATGACGGTCCTCATGGTGTTCGCCCTGATGTACTGTGGGACGAATGGGAGCAGGCTGGTCAGACCAACGACTCCTGCGTTGCCTTCCCTGCCCTCACCTGCCTGGCAGCATCCTGGAACCCACAGATGAGCAGAATCTATGGAGAATCATTAGGCGAAGAGGCTTTGTATCGAGGAAAAGACATGATCTTAGGTCCTGGCGTGAACATCTATCGCACCCCATTGAACGGACGCAACTTCGAATATATGGGTGAAGATCCTTACCTGGCAAGCATCATGGTTGTACCTTATATCCAAGGATTACAGTCTAAGGGAGTATCAGCCTGCGTAAAGCATTACTGCCTCAATAACGAGGAGGAATACCGTCATCAGGTAAACGTCATCGTGAGCGACCGTGCCCTCCATGAAATCTATCTCCCAGCCTTCAAGGCTGCTGTAGAGAAAGGTAAGACTTGGGGAATCATGGGTGCATACAATCTCTACAAGAACGAACACAACTGCCACAACCAGTGGACTCTGAACAAGATTCTGAAGGGCGACTGGAAATATGACGGCGTAGTGGTAAGCGACTGGGGAGGCGCACACGATACCGACCAAGCCGTGAAGAACGGGCTCGACATAGAGTTCGGCACATGGACGAACGGATTGACCATGGGTGCCAGCAATGCCTACGATAATTACTACCTTGCCGTACCATATATAAAAGGCATCCAGGAAGGTAAATACACCACCAAGGAATTGAATGAAAAGGTGCACCGCGTATTGCGCCTATTCTATCGCACCACCATGAATCCGAACCGTCCTCATGGTTTTCTCTGTTCTGACAGCCATTATGCAGCAGCCAGACAGATTGCCGAAGAAGGCATCGTACTGCTCCAGAACAAGAACCATGTGCTTCCTATCAATACCCAGAAGGCACAACGTGTTTTGGTAGTAGGAGAAAATGCCGTGAAGATGATGACCGTGGGTGGAGGCAGTTCTTCTCTCAAGGTACAGCGGGAGATTTCGCCACTCGACGGATTAAAATCTCGACTGGAAAAAGATAATGTGGAAGTGGAGTTTGCCCGAGGTTATGTAGGCGATGTAAGCGGAAATTACAATGGCGTAACTACCGGACAGAATTTGGAGGACAAACGCAGCGAGGCTGAGCTGATAGCCGAAGCCGTAGAAAAAGCCAAGCATGCTGATTACGTGGTGATGTTTGGCGGCTTGAACAAGAGCGATTATCAGGATTGCGAAGGTCACGACCGCAAACAGCTTGAATTGCCATACGCTCAAGACAAGCTCATAGAAGCATTGGCTAAAGCCAACAGGAACTTCATCTATGTGAATATCTCGGGTAATGCTGTGGCTATGCCTTGGAAAGAAAAGGTAGCAGGCATCATTCAGGGATGGTATATCGGTAGCGAAAGCGGTGAAGCTCTGGCTTCTATCCTCACCGGCGACAAGAATCCTAGCGGCAAATTACCATTCACATGGGTAAACTCATTGCAGGAAGTGGGTGCCCACGCATTAAATACCTATCCGGGCACCTGGCGCAAGGAAGGTGGAGCCAAGACTGAGGGCAACATCATTGATGAGGAGTATAAGGAAGGCATCTACGTAGGTTACCGTTGGACTGATAAGAAAAATATCAAGCCAGCATTCGCCTTTGGACATGGATTGAGCTACACTCAGTTTGTCATCTCTAATCTTCGCAGTGATAAGAATCTGATGAATCAGAATGACTCTATCACCTTTACCGTGAATGTAAAGAACACTGGCAAACGTGCCGGTGCAGAAACCATCCAGCTCTATATCCATGATGTAAAGGCTTCTGTTGATCGCCCTTACAAGGAGCTGAAGGGATTCCAGAAGGTTTACCTGCAGCCGGGAGAGAGCAAGGATGTAAACATCACCATCAATAAGCAGGCACTCAGCTTCTATGATGAAACAGCTGCATCCTGGAAGGCAGAAGCAGGTAAGTTTGAGGCACTCGTCGGAAATGCTTCCGATCAGCTGAAACTAAAAAAGGCGTTTGAACTGAAATAAAACAAAAAAAGGTTCCTTTGGAGATTATCAAACTCCATCAAGGAACCTTTTATTTTTGTACCCAGTATAAGTTTGCACTAAACTTCTACCGAATATCATCTCATTCCGTTTTGCTTTACCTTTGTTTCAAATTCATCTCTTTCACAGATGGCTCCATTCTTTAGGAAGAGTTTCAGGAACGCTGCATCAAAGTAATCATATAACTCGCCGATATATTCATGATCGGTTTGCATCATATCATTAGCTTGTTCATATATAGTCTTATTTCCTTCTTTAACAGAAAAAACAATCCACATTTTCACCCTTCATCCTATGTAGGGACCCTAACGAGTTTCCTCACATCTTCCTCTGCACTTGAATTGGCTTTCCCTTCGGACGCCGAACGTTGTTTCTTCACTCCCACAACGTACCATCGTTGCTTGAAGTATCTCACGAAAGCCGGTTGCAGCACGATATCGCTCTCTGCTCCGAACCCCGAAACATACTTAAACTTCAGCAGATATTGCTTATCTATCGCTGCAAGAATATCATCCAGATATTCCGTGTTGTATGGCGGCATATCGAGCATCACCTTATTGTGAAACTTCAGCATATCACCTAACGAAGCCAGCCGCAGGGAACTCAGCATCCATTCCGTCACATCGTCATTTTCCACGGGGTCACGCTTCAGATAATACCGATAGCCATCGCTCTTGTTGCATTCCACAGTAATGCCAAACTGCGACTGGATATTTTCACGATAACGATGAAAGGTACGTTTGTCCAGCTCATCCTCATCCTGATTAGCGTTGGCATCACGCCACTCATTAACAATCTCCTCAAAGGTAAGATGCTTACGATCCAAGAGGCCTATCAGTCAACTATAGAATTTTACACGATTGTCCATAATCTCTAAATATCTAATGAAAATTTACAAGAATATTGCATCACAATTTATTTTTCACCTTTCCAAACAAGGCACACCCTCAGACCAATGAGGGTCATTCTCGTTTACAATATCTCGCTGCTCTGACACGCTGCGCTCATAATTCAATTTCACATTGAGAGTGAAATCATCCATGCGGAGAATATCAGGCAAGCACCAAGGCTCATGAGTATGCAAGGCATGCATCGCATAACAGATACACAAATGGTCGTACGCCTTGTTGTGCAGATAGCCTTCCGCCCACGACGTGCCATCGTCGAGCGTATCAGTCAACTCTCTCAACGTATCCTCTTCGTTGCCGAAAAAGTTGGCAGACGCACCATTCACAATGGTATCCATCTTACAATGTCCTGTACTGAGCAACTCATCTGTCAGATGAATCATATAGTCGAAGTCGGAACCGTAATAGTCATCATTCTCCAGATGCAAGACCGAGTCTTTGTCAGCATACTCGAATCGAAGCGTACTGTCCAAGTCGTAGCAGAAACGGTCGTCCACCTTGTAAGGCGAGCGATAGAGCGTAAGCCAAAGGTTACGGCACTGCTCGAAACACTCCAAGGTGAGCTTGTAGAGTTTGTCGTTCAACTGGCTCAATCGTTCCACCTCGGCAGCAGTAGGATGAAGCATCATCTCGTCGAGCGTCACCTCACGAAGCCCGAGCAAGTCGTCCAAGAGCTCTCGCTCCGACTCACTGAAGTTTCTGAAGAAATAGTCAGGATTGTTCACTTCCCGATTCACCACCTTCTTGACACGCTCCACCTCTTGCACGATGGCACGCTTATCCTCTATCGTAGACTTTTCTCTTATAAAGTCAAAAAAATTGAAGATAGGATCAGTATTATAGCTACGGTCGTTCTCTACATCATCTATCAGTTTCATCCATTCTTCCTTCATATTTCCCTACTATTTTACCATTACACACTTCTATTATTTTATCATCGCCGAAACTTCCTCCCCGTATCTTGTAGGGAGCGTTTCGCTTCAACGTCTTCTCCAAATACTCCAAGTCCTTGGGACGGAGATGAGTGAGAGCGAAATCCACCTCATTCAGCTGCGACTGATTGCTCAGGGCGAGATGCTGAAGATTGTGTCACATGAAAATGTCCAAGCGACGCAACTTGTCGTTCTTGCTCAAATTCAAAAATACCAAATCTTTGGCTCCATCAATATGCAACTCCTCCAAGAGAGGATTGGCAGAGAAATCCAACTTCTCGTTTCTTATCTCGCTGAAGTCTATGAACTCCAACAAAGGATTTTTGCTTACGTCGAGCAATTCCCCACCATACCCCGAATATCCCAGGATGCGCAAGCTAGGACATTCCGTGAGAATCACATCCAAGGTTTTCACCTCGAACATGCCACAGCCATCAAATCCGATAATGGCATCCTCCTCTTCCGAACAGATGGTGATGGTATAGTTGACGCCCTTCTCTGGATAGGAATGACCAGCCTCAACCCAAGCCAATCTCTCAGATTCCAGTTCCTCTTTGCCTGTCACGACCTGTACCTTTCCATCGCCCCAAGCGATTCTTGCCTTGCTGCCTTTCTTCAGCATCAAGTGCAAGCCTACGGTTTCCCCCATTGTCCAGTCCATAGTCTGGATATTGATTGTAATCTGTGCCATATATTGAACTTTATTTAAGACAGTTTTATCACTATATCATGCTTATGAAGAAATCTTGGTAAGTCTATTCCGTTTTTTCTTGAAACAAGAATCAACCCATCTAAAGCCTTCCATGAGGTAACGATAACTCTTATTTCTGTCTCCTAATATCATATAGCAGTTTTTTGTAGCAGTCTTAGCATCTTCTCCTAATAGCTGAGACAAGAATTTCCAAAAGGTTGCCCTATGATGAGGATACCTCAAATGCGCCAACTCATGAAGAATGACCATATCTATATACGGCAATGGATAAATCATCAAATATGGAGATAAATTTATGCGGCTTCCATCAGACCAACACCTGCCAAGGGCTCGAAAATCCCAATTCAAGGTTAATGTCTCAGCAAATAGTTGCTTTTCGTTTTCCAAATAAAGGAATCTACAAGGCAATACTTTTTGAGCAACAGCCTCCACAAAGTCCTTAAATTGTGCAAATATCCAGAATTGCAACTCTCTATCTTCAAAACAAGTATTCTCAGAATAATATATTTGGAACTCATCGGAAGTCGCTTTTACGAATAACGCACAGTACTTATCAAGCACATAGCAACTTCTAACCTTTTCAGCATGAGAGCCTAAGGTATTTAATGCCTGCTCCTCCAAGACCATCCAAACCACTTTGAAGAATTTAGTCTTAAAGCGGAATTGAGGATTGATGTATGGACAAACAGGTTCAAAATCTTCTGCTCCATGCATATAAGTTTCATTTTCTTCAAGCTTTTTACTCCATACCTTAGTAATTTTGGCCTGTTCAATGTACCATTCTTTTGGCTTTACTTCTACAAATCCCATAGCAATATCGTTTAATTAATTATGTTTACGACTGCAAAGGTAAAGGTAAGGTATGTCAAATCGTGGCGCAAGCAAGAAAATTATCTCAAAAATCTTTGTATCACCTTGTGCCAATAGTCCCAGGAGTAGCCTACGGAAGGATGGTTTACCGCCATCACTTTCACCTGCTTACCATTACTCAGAAGATAAGCACCCGTAGCAACAGGATAACCATCCACTACGATGTCGTCGCCATCTTGCCAGCCAACATTAGGAAGATTGTTCCAAAGTCGCTTGCCCCAGACGATGACATACTCCGGCTGATACTTTTCGATAACCTCAAAGAAAGCCTTGCCTGCTTGGCGATATTGCTCCCCAGTGCCTGCCTCACGAGGACCACCCATCGCCACTTGCAGATAGTTGAAGAAGATGACCGAGTTCCAAATCTTCAGCCTCATTGCTTGATTGGTCTCCTCACCCACTAACGAACGCTCAAACTTCAGGAAAGTCCGCATCTAGTTCTGGCGTTCCTTATTCTCATTGAGATAATCATCAAGCACCTGCTGCGTAGAGTTCATACACTCGCGATGCAGACGGCAATCTCCACAATCCACACATTCCTCATCACAATAATGACTCTCGCCCAATATCATGATTCGCTTGCCGAATATCCCCCGTTGGCATAATCCTTGCCAACGAAGGGTTGAAAGAAAATGTTGCTACTCATATTTTAGAACAATGAAACTATCCAATCCCAAGCCATGGTTCCCAAGCGAATGGACCACGAAATTACCACATAAATCAACCAGCAAAGCACGACAATGAACACAGCCGTCCAGAATGCCTTCTTATTCACCTTATTGATAATCTCCTTATCATCCTCGATATAGCCTGTAATCAGCTTCAAGTTTTCTACATACGAACGCTTGAATACATCCAGCACATCACCTATATAGAAAGGTATGGCACCTATCAGCAGATCCATCAAGATATTATAGATGACAGCCAAAGTCAGCGGAATCGACTTAACCACGCAAAGACTGTAATAGATAAAGGGGAATGCAAACACGCTCGACAAAGCATCACCGACACCGGCAGGAAGAACGAAACCAAGGATAGGATCCAAGAAATACTTGTCCATATACTTCGCCGTACCTACCATCAGACGATATGATGGCATGTTCATCATCTTCTCACGCTTAGCAGCTTTTTTATCAGCCCTCGCCTGTTCTTTGGCAAGAGCAGCCTCTCGCTTTTGATCTTCTTTTGCGAAATCCATGCCCAAATCAGCCTGGGCCTGCTGTCTTCTTGAACTTTCCATACACCTTATAATTCTATTTGTTTCTTACCATTTATAAATTCAGTGAACTCCTGTTCCGAAAGAGAGAAACCGCTCAAGTCGCTCATCAACTCCATAGCTTGCTTACGCTCCTCCTCACTACCAGCCAGATTGATACGCTTGAACACCTCACGAAGATAAGCACTCTTGTTGTCTATCTTAGCCATCTCACGCTTAAACTCATCAGCATGTTTCTTCAACTCCTTATCGTATGCAGCCGAAGCCAAGGTACCACTGAGCTGCTGCGATTTGAGCTTAGCGAAACTATCAAACAGAGCGATACCTTTCTGTAAGGATTGTTCCATGGCACCAGTTACCTGCATCAACTCCTCCTCAATATATTCAGCAGGTTTTTGCTGTGCAGCATTTCCCTCTATCTTCTTCTGATTCTTTGTATATTCAGATACACCATCAAGCAGATTTCGTGCCATTTCCTTATTTGCATGGAGATTATCTGCCAAAAAGTCTGTGAACTGCGAGAGATTCTGCTCCACATCAGCAGGAAGCTTGGCGGCCTCCCTATAATCGGGAATATCGACCGTATGCACCAACTTCTCATCTATCTTGCTTTCCATGATTTCACGTCCAAGTTTCAGCATGGCAACCATATCACGAAGATGTTTCAGCATCTTCAGTTTCAAGTCGTCAGAACAAACTATCTTGCTTCTGATTTCCTTAGAAACCTTATCCAGTTCACTAGAGAGTTTGGCATACTCATTTTTGATACGGGTTTGTTCCTCACGATGCGATTCCAATTCCTCCTTATCCAACTTCAAATCTACCTGATAGCTCTCGTATTCTCTCACAAGAGGGAAGCATACTGCATTCCATTCCGCGAAGTCACGATAGTAGTTCTTGTTGGCCATACCCAAGGTGATCCAGTTGACGAGGAAGAAAGGCTTGGAAGGCTTCTTCGCCTTCGCTTCCATATAGCTTCCCTGCTTAGACTCCAAGGTAGCGGTGATGTCATTAATCAGCGAGGTATAGACATCGATGTTCTGAAGATGATCGTTCATCTCCATGTCCAGCGCCTTCATCTGCTGAAGCAGACATTTTCGTTGCTCCTCCAATGGACGAATAGTCTCATCAGCATACAAAGCATCAAGCGTCGCCTTCAAGTCAGAAGCCAACAGTTTTTCTCCATAACGCAAGAACACATTCGCCTTCGGGATTACCACATCATTGAGCGTTTTGCAGATTACCAACAATCGTCCCATATCAGCCTTGATGCGAGTGGCATCGTGCTTCACGCTCATCTGGAAAACTGATAAATCAGACTTCAAACGATTAGCGCGTTCACTTGCTCCCATATAGTGTTCGAGCATTGTCAATCCTGCCATCGCCAAGCCCAAGGACTTGTTGCCGTTCGACAACGACTTATAAGCCTGAAAAGAACCCTGCAAGGAAGTACGGAAACTAACAGAAATCTCACCAATCAAAGCTGCACATTTTTCCGTGAGCTTGTTATATTCCAGCTCCACATACTTAAGCATCTCGTCCACATCCAGCCACTCTATTCTTTTAAAATCGAACAAGTCTGGAGAAACCATCTTGATGGAGTCGCCATAGATATCGATAAGTTTCAGGGCATAGTCACGATAAACCGTCCCGATATCACTACGCAAGGAGGTAAAATCTTCGATGTTTCCACGAACGCTATCCTCTGCATAGTGATAAGCCTCCACCATCTTAGTATATTTATCAAACATGGTGGAAGCCTTACTTCTTACATCTTTCACGCCATTCGTGCCCATGACAATATCAGCCATCTTCGACGTTCCCTTGACAAGAACTAAGTTAAGGTTCTGCTCCACTTGCTCTTTCAACTGCTCCAAGGCAGATGAAGACAACGCCAGTTCCGTCTCGGCTATCTTCAAAGCCTCCTCCTTGTTGCCCTGTTCCAGACTGTCATTCAACTTGTATTCAGCCACAAGCGTTGTACGCGAATTATTGGAAACAAAAGCAATGGCGATATTACCGTTATCATGGAAATATCTGTAGGCATCAAATACCAGCTTACTCACCTCCGAGGAATCGGAAGCAATACCATACTTCTTCAGCTCAAAAGCCAAATCTGCACGAAGATACGTCTTGTTCTCCTTGCAGAGTTCATCAGCAATCGTCTTGATTGCCTGATATACTTTTTGATTATCAGCCATACTATTCATCGTATTTATATTTTATTTATCCAAGTTTTGCAAGTTCAGATATTTATTCTTTATCACTACTTGCAAATGTCCATGCCTTCATAAAAGTGAAGGTTGCGTCAACAATCTAACCGATACACGAACCACATAGCAGCAAACCTACTCCTTCCCATTTTCGGATGCGTTGCATGGTCATAGTCTCCGACTTTCGCCAAAGCATCCTTCTTTCAGAATACTCTTCCTTTTCAGCTTCTTACTGCTTCTACCAATAGCCATGAGGGTTCAAGAAGAACCAATAGCCAAATAACACTACCAGCACGGCACTCAATACCACAGCCAACCAACACACTCTTTTCTTGATGTTCTTTTCCATTTTTACTTTACCTTATATAGTTACACATTAGATTTCGGCTGTAAAATAACTATATAGATGTGTCAAATGGTGGCAGAACATCAAGAAAAAAGTATATGCGGCTTACTTTTTCTTGGTAAACAAGCTTATCAACCAGCCAGTAAAGCCTCCGATTTCAGGAGCAGGATCTTCACAAATCCCGCCTCCTCGTCTCAACTCCTCTAAGATTTTATTTTCATTCTTTGCCATAATAATTATACTTGAACATAATTACTCATCTACCTCTATAGCTTCAATAAAGTCTGCATATTCTGCATCCAACTCACTAATCTTCTTTATCGTAATATCATTCTTCTTAGAAGCTTCTATCAACTCCGTCTTAGATCGATCTGTCTCTTCCAATTTATTGTTATAATTGTCAAAGACCTGTGATAAATATTTTTCAAAATGTTCTACCACCTTATTTACCTCTGCCTGATAAGTAGAGACGAACTGATTCTTTGAGCTTTTTATCTGCTCCAAGCGCTTGTTTTCTTTAGAATCTTCTCTAAACTGCATCCAAATCTCAATACCAGCAGAAACTACCGGTATTCCAAACTTTGCAACCTTAGCAATATTACTTGCCCATCTTACAGCTTGCCAAGGTCCGAAGGACTTTCCAAAGAAATGTCCGACATCTAACACCATTTTATGAAGCGCAGACCCTGAAGCTTGGCTAATACCACCTGCTAATTTAGTTACATTAGGAGCCATATTTCCAATCTGCACCCCTCCCTGCTTTAAAAGATTTAAAGCCTTTTTCTGCATAGATAGATTCTTCTGCTCCTCTATGCTGATATTGGGTGAAGCCAATTTCCTATCGATTTCTCCTGAGTATTTAACAAGCGAATCCTTACCACAGAAATCATTGACGTCATTCATCAATCGCTCATAATTTGAGTTGATTGTGTCTTCTATCTTAGCAGAAGTATTAGATATAATGCTCTGCAATTCAGAATTCAATGCCTCTTGTCTATATTTCCAGTCATTTTCGTCAATGCCTCCAATATCATTAGATAAAGAAATGACTTTACTCATAGCCATAGAAGCAAACGAAGACAAATCGTTTCTTGTATCTCGCTTTAGGTCAGACAGACTATGACGTAATTTCTGCTCAAACTGATTAAAAAAGTCAGATAAAGTCTTGTCTACGGCAGTAACAGCGATATCCTTAAGATAGCTTTGAAAGACTCTAACAGGAGTATCAAATTGCTTTTTTATCATTCCCTTGCGAGCGACAAAGACATTGAGCATATCTATGAAATGTTCAAAGTTGCTTAATTGGACGAACTCATTGTCGTTTTCATCAAGACCGTCCATATAGTCTGCCGCATCAATAAAAGCAATAGGAAAGTTCTTCAATTCATAGCCTCTTTCTGAGAATATTTTTTCCAACGATACAGTATAGTTGTCTACAAGCTGGTCAAACTCTCCTGACTCCATACCCATCTTGTTGACAACAATAAACATCTTATCAGCAAAATGCTGATTGTAAGCCAAATCGATGAAATTATTGAATAATACATCATCGAAAAGTTGGGAGGTCAAGACATAAAATATCAAGTCACATTCTTTTAAAGCTGCCTTAGTACTCTCATCATGCGATTCTACTTTACCTGCAAGAATGCCCGGAGTATCCATAAGAACAATGTTGTTCCATTTATATTCCGATACACTATCTGTAGCGACATTTGCATCTATCTTGATATCCTTTCTACCTGTCAATGCAGAAATAATGGTAGATTTGCCAGAACTATACTGTCCTACAAATGCTAAGCGTAATTCTTTACGATCTTGCAAGCCAGCAAGTTCCGAGTCCATCTTACGAGTCAACTCTGTATTGTTGGTTTCTTTCAACAACGCTCGAGTTTTAGCTTCCAATCTACTAAGTCTTTCTTGGTAGACTGCATAATTAAATTGTTGTGCCATATTATTTTGTTTTTATTGTCATCTGAGTTGCTTTTTCTATCTTTTGAATATTCTTATCTGTAAGCCCTGTGTTATATAGGAACTTAATAGATTGCTTTTGCCAATCTCTTTCAACAGGATATCCATCACATAACACTTGGTTACTCATTTCATTTATACTTATTTCTTTTACAGGATTCTTGCCAACAAAATCAAGAATTCGAAGACTTACCAAAGAATTGATCGCATTCTCTTTTTCTTGAACTTGCTTAACAAGTCTATCCATATCCGTTATTATATCGTCAGCATTTTTAGTATAAGCTTTCAACACCGAATCAATAGATTTATAAGTATCATTTATTGACTTTCTGGTATTCTCAAGAACTTGTTTTAAATTCTTATCAATACCCAAATCAATACTATCACATAATTGCTTACGCAAATTTTCTGTAGCCTTTCTAATCTTTTCTGACTTTGACGTAAATAGACTCGTAAATAAAGAACCAATAATTCCAACAATAAAACTACCTACAGCAGTAACCCATCCAACAGGATTCCATATGTTTGAAATTATTATTGGAGCAACAGCTGTCATTATACCAACAAACACACCTGCCGCTAACCGTGTATTGGTTACAGACTCACCAGAAACATTAGAACCAATATTATCTGTAGCAAGAGATATACGCATGTCCATAATCATCTCTTCCAATTCTGATTTTGTTTTTTCATTCAAATCATTAAATCTCTCCTGTATTTGTTGTTCAAGCCTTTTGTTTATAGACTTTACAACCATATCCTTACTCCATGCTTTCCCTGCTTTTTCGTCATCATAATGCTCACTTGCAAAAGCAGAAGCTCGATTATGAAGATCATCTCTTGTTCCTTGGAAAATGGTCTTTAAGTATTGTTCGACTTGAGTTAACTCATTCTTGAAAAAGGTATAATTTCTCGCTTGTTTCTTCTTCAACACCTCATTACCTTCCTTTAGGCTTTTCAAGTCAGTGTAAACCTTATGCCATATTGTATTTATCTGGTAAGAAGTACCATCAATAACGCTCAAACTTTTCTTCAAACTACCTGATAACTGCACTTCTTTTTTTACTGAATTTGTAAACTCAGATATATTTGAAGCATCAAATAGTATTTTAGAAGTCTTAGAATCCTGCTCTCCAGAAAGGGCTATTTGCGCAGCTAACAGATGAATAGGAATAATACGAACGGCATCCATGTTATACTTACCATCAAGTTTATCATGAATGCGCTCTATATGCCCCTTAATAGATTGAGGACCGTCACCAAGTCTCCAATCATCCGGATTTGCAATAAACCTTTTTAAACGAATAGCTTGATTAAGATTGCTTTTGACATTTAAGATTATGTATAACGGCTTATTTCTTTCCTTTATAGTTGAAAAGAAATCGAACTCTGTTTCTTGAATAGAGTCACTCGTCACAACATAGCAAACCACGTCAGCTTCATCTATAATAGACTTGGCTATATCGGTATCAGCTTCTCCACCAGGCGCACCTATACCAGGAGTATCAACAATACGAAGTTTGTTCCAATACCAACTTCTATTATATCGTGTAGTACGTAATTTGCCTACTCCAATATCATCATTTTCCTGTTGAGTGATAACCTTATGAAGAGAACTCTTTCCTGCCTTTGTTCTACCCATAAAAGCAATAGTAAAGTATCGAATATTCCTTCTTTTCTTATCCAATACTTCTCTATTACTAGTCAAACTGTTATCTATTATTTCATTAAAACTGCCTCTAATTCCTTGAATAATTTCTTCTATCTTCAAAACTTCCTTAGAAACTTTCTTCGAAGAAGGTTTGATTGTAGCTAAATGATTGTATTCTTCTTTCAACATACCATTCAAATCATCTATTATTCTTGTAACACGAGCAAGATCCTTCTCAGCACCTTCAGTAATTTGCGCTATGGATGCAGAATAACCAAGACCACCCAACATCATATCGACAACACTTTTCTTATCAGAATTGGCAAAATTCTGATAGATAGTATTCTCCATTTTTCCTACAAAACGTTTTAAAGAAGAGATTTGAGAAGAGGCAATTCTTTTATTTGACTCAGACTGTGTTTCTTCAATGATTTGGTCAATATCGAGTTTTAAAAGTTTACCAACCTTAATAAGCAATTCCAATTCTGAACTTGCCATATAATCATCACCATAAGCTATTCGAGCAAGAAGGGTGACTATTTCCGTTTTCTGAGCAACAGAATAATTAGCCATAACCAACTTGTCAAGTATATCTTTTAGCTTCGTGCGCTCTTCATCATCAGAGAAGATTTGCGTCCTCTGATGATAAAGTTCATCTTCCTTAGATAATGGCAGATAGTTATCAAGGACATCAACCTCCATCTGATTGATTTTCTTATCAACTATTACCATATAGCATCCTAACAAATATGCTATCTTTTTATATTCCATTTTATCCATTGTTTCGATTATTGGTATTTGAAAGACTTTAACTGATAAATTATGGTTTAATCATATCGGAATACAACTCTTTGATTAAATTCCAAATCTCATCTATCACAGTAGTCATAGTAGTATTCCAATTATCACCAGGAAAAGGAAAGTATTTTACACCATTTCTATGTTTATAATAATCACGATCAGTTTCATCCTGAACATAACCTTTTAGCTTTTGCTCGTTTTCAGAATCACAGCGAATCCATATTTCGAACCTATCATAATCACGGAACCACAATTCTATCCAATAGCCATAATTTGTACCATTTTTATAACCTTCATCATTCCAAATTTGTAGATATCTGCGTTTTTTAGAGAAAGACAATTCTAAATCATATTTAGATTTTTCTTTCATTTTTGAAACGATTTCATTAAAGCAATATTCAGAAACTTCATCATTGTAAAACAATCTAGATAGGTCTCTAACTTTATCAAAGGTCTCGTTATCTAAAGAAAGTAGTTTTTCTACTTCCTCTTTCATTCTTTCTTTACGTCCCATGTTCTTCAATAATGCTATATACGATTTTAACTCAAAACAATTACCACATACTTTATCTAAAAGACTTGCAAGATGCATTATAGATAAATCAATATCGGCCCCAATGTCATTGAGGTTGCTTCCCTGTAAACAAACAGTCTTTACAACATTAAATCCTTCATGTTTTAATCCTGCCTTATAGTCTGCAAGTTGACATTGTTGTTCTTGAGCATTATTGAGCTTATTCTCAATAATGACTACATCATTATTATTTATGATACAAATATCAATCCTTCTTGGTCCATATCCATCTGTTAAAATCCTCAGAACAGGCATTTCAGTTCGTATTGTAACGTCTTTAAAAGACTCACATCCTATTTCTTTAAGAAAAACATCTAAAAAAGAACGCCCAAGACCATGTCGTCCTAATGGATTTAGCAAATCTGCCAATATTGATGAGTGGCATATCTCTTTTTGCGAAACATATTCCACAAAAGTCTCCATAGGATTATATATAGACTTTGATCCTTCAAAAGTAGGTATCTTGTCCATTAATTCACAAATCACTTTTTCGTTCATAAGGATTATAGTATTAAAACAAATACGTATGCTGCATGGTTGTTACTGTCACTACCATATCGGGAGTGAGGACTGTGCCATTAGAGCGCTTGATGCGCTTAGGCATTATTTGAAATACTTAACTCATAGTCTATTATGTTATATGAAACCCAATTAGTTGTGAAAATCTTATCACAACTAATTGAGTTATCAGAATTATGCTTTACATTTTATTTTTTCCAATTCTTTGGCACGTTCCTCAGAGATTCCCAATGATTTTCTTTCACGCTCCAATAATCTACGGACATTATCAGGAATTACTCCATCTTCAATGACATCATCAAGAGCTTCCATGTACTCTTTTTCTTCATCGGTAAAAGATTCCAAAGAAGCCTTTACCATGTCCTCTATCTCTTGCGCTCTCGTCTCTGACAATCCGAGTTTCTGACGTTTACGCTCCAAGAACTTACGAGAATGAGCATCTATTTCGGGCGCATCTTCCAAACAGAACTCTACTTCTTCCTTATACGCCAACTCGTCCTCTGACAATTCAGATTTCTGTGTTTGAGCAATCTGAGCAACTGCCTGACCATTAGAGGCATTAACATTATCGTCCTCAAAATCCTGCAAAGGCTTGAACTGCATATCAATCTCCCATTCTATCTCTTCTGTCTTACTAAAGGTCTTGTCTGTTTTGGCATCATAAGACCCACTTGCCTTTGTGACAAGGTATTCAAAAGATGCCTTGACAGACAGGACTTTACTTGAAGTCATGCTTACAGACTCCGAAGAAGACAAATGCAAAGAATATGACAATATATTTCCATTCAATCTTTGCTTTACCAAAGCTTGCCAAGAAGTTTCAGAGTCTAACCAAACCAAATCGTCTGGGCAATATGGCTGCTTTGTTGGTAAATACGTCTGAACCATCTCCATTCCATCCTTGGATGAATAACTATTTTGAGCAGCAGTATTTCTACCAAAACTTCCCCCAACATTAACGGCTTTAACATCCAATTCTCCAGACACAACCAACTGCTTTGCTTCTGAAGAAGCTGTATCTAACCCACGTAATCTTTTAATTCTTATTTCATTAGCTCCAAGACATTGTCCCAAATAACAAAGTTCATGTACTCTTTCCATAAACAACTGCTCTGTTGCATTCTCAAATGGAAGATACGTTGCTGGTTTGAACGGATGACCAATGTATAAAGTGTTGGCTTGCGGATGCCCAACAGGGAATTGGATTGATGTAGGAAGATCGTTTAATGTAAACACGAATTGTATGTTTCCATCTTTATCATAGCAACCAGGTAGTTGTTTCTCTGTTCCAAGAACAAATATAAATTTTCTCGTATTATAGTCTATTTGTGTAAAATAAGCAGGAAGATGTTTAGTTGTATTCATATATTTATCCTTAGCTTCTTGCTTAATCTCAAAATCTGGTGATTCCATGGCTGCTAACGCCATTTGTCTTCCTTGTAATTGATTTAAGCAATACAAAGCATTAAGATAATATATTTTACAACGGAATTCATCATCTGTACAAAGTACAAGCGCCTCTCTAAACGCACTGTTCATAGCACCGTCATAACGATCTACTTCTTCTGAGAATTGCTCCGAGCCAGCTGCGATATCAACATCTAATTGTTCTGTCATTTTTTGTGCATACGCCAGTCCCAAATAATAATAATAAATTGATTTAGTCTCATCTTCATCTGTAAAATCGGTAGATGACAAGATTTCGTTTATACATTGAATTGCCTTATCCGCTTCATTATTATCCAAATAAGATTCTATTTCTTCCAATGGGGTTGTCTCCTCTTCATGCCCTGCAACAGTAACCATTTTGTTTAACACGGCAGCTATTTTATGAGCATCAGCTTTAACGGCAGAAGTCTCTCCATTAAAACTAAAGAAATGGTCCAATGGCAAATGTACATTATCCTCGTCATTTCCATATCCCCACAGATAGATTTGCATCTCGCGATATTCAACTCTCTCAATGTCATTAAATGCAAAAGAATATACGTCTCCCTCATCATTATCAGGAATCCAAGCAAGCTTTTTATTGGTAATAACTATGCCTTGATTTTTGTTTCCAAAGAATGAAGTATCATTAAAGAACAAGATTTGTTCATCTATATCCAAATTGAAATTATCACGAATAGAAGCCTTAGCAGTATCAGAAATGTTTGTCATCATACAAACTATATGCTTGCCTCTTACACCATTCATAAAGGCTTTAGCCACTTCGTCCTTTGGTGTCTCCGAGAAGTTCCAGTTTTTTCCTCCATTAAGATTTTTGTCTATTACATCCATAGACTTATCTACAATGTCAGTAGCTTGAGAAATTGCATTTATGACAGGCGAAGAAGAAGCGACCATATTGACCGCTTTCTTCAAATTTTTAGAATTAAATATTCCCATTAGTCCAACTTTATAAATTCAAAATCATTCTGATTGCAGCATGCCTTCTTGTAGTCGAAAGCATAAATGCGCATGTAGGCTTCTTGCAACTCCTTGGCTCCATTGTAAAAAGGGGTGGCGGTGTGCTGCATGGTTGTTACTGTCACTACCATATCGGGAGTGAGGACTGTGCCGTTAGAGCGTTTAAGGCGCTTAGGCTTCACTTGAAATACTCTGCTCATAAGCATTGAGTTTTTAGGTTATCACATATTGCTGCTCCTGTTTTTCAACCGAAACAGCAGACCATTTACTTTTTTATACTGATATGCAGCTTATCTTACTGCAAAGTTCATGCAAACGGGCGCAATGAAAGCTTGCTTTCAAATGGCCGAGTGCAGTAAACCATTTACTTTCAAGGGGCAAAGATTATGCAAACGAGCGCAATGAAAGCTTGCTTTCAAATTGCCGAGTGCAGCTAATCTTCTGCAAAGATGGGAAATATCTGCGAACCAAACAAGTCCATAATGGTTCACAAGCGAAAAAAGAATGGCGTGAACCCCTTCTTTCTTCACTCTCTTGTAAGTTAGGCTCTGGTAAAACCCGTAGAAAAGAAAATTCGAAAGAGGAATCCACACCATATGATGGCGCAGACTCGCTCAAACAAATTCACGTTCTTTCTACGTTTCAATTTACCAGATTTCAACCTACAGAACTGAATAGCTTGCTCGTGTCCACAAGATTATCTTGCTTCTCTGCATCATAGCGACTTCAAGCGAGGACTTTCACCTGCCCTGTCACTAATCCAACAGCAAATTTAGTAAGAATCTGATGACCCACCAAACTTTAAACAAGAAATCTCCTAGATTCCTCTTATATTTTACTTTTTAAGGACTCTTATCCCCATTTCTTCCTGCATTCATACCTTAATAAATATAGTTATTGTCATTTCATGCGGCAAAAGTACTATCCGGATGTGACAAAAACTGACATAGCGAGAATAAAATTCACTTATAAAAGATAACAATATGGCAACTATCATTCGTCAGTCCTATATCGACAAGATAGAAAAGTATCTTGGCAAGGAAACCATCATCGTATTGGTAGGTCAACGTCGTGCAGGTAAAAGCTGCATGATGAAGATGATCCGCGACCGTAAAATATAGATAGTGCAATGAGGAGGCGAATGCAAATTTATTCACAACCACTCACAATCCTCTCGTATTCCATTCACAATCTTTCACGGTCCACAGAGAGGGGGCGGCAGATTTCCGCCCCTCTCAAATAGTATTGACCCAAACAAGACGATTGGCATCTTGCGAGCTTAGGAACGAAAAAATCCATCCTAAGTAATGATCGCGCACGAAAGTAAGTAAGGATCGCGCAGGAAGGGAAGAGCGATCTTATTTGCCCGAGAGGACAAAGTTGGCAATATCGTCCATCACCTCCTCGGCAACATGTCCCGGGGTCTGGTATTCCTCAGGCATGCTGCCTCCCTTGCCCGTCATGAACAGGTGGTTGAGCGAAGGATAAGACTTCATCACCACACCCTGGCGGTTGCCGACGGCCTGACGCCACGTCCGATAGTCGTCCATCGTCACTTGATAGTCGCGCTCACCTTGAAGGATCAACATCGGGATATTTAGTTCCTGTGCTGTGGCCGTATCCGAATAGCGGGCATCCAGATCGAGGTAGCTATCAGGAATATCCGCCAATGCGATTTCTGTCAACTTGCGTATTTCTTCCGCCGAGCGACCAAGATAAGCGAGCTGGCGCTCCATCGTCGGGCGCAACTTGCCTGTGGGAGCAGCAAGCAGGACGAGACCTGCCACCTCACCACTCCTCTGTGCGATACGCGGAGCCAGCATGCCGCCCATGCTATGGCCGACGATATAGATGCGGGAGGGATCGATCGCCTTTTCTTTGGCCAAAGAGTCTTTCACAAGGCGGACGGCAGAAATGGCGTCATCGACCGTCTCGTCATCATAAGTGTATCCCTCCTTCGCATTCTCAAAGAACTGCGGGCAGACGAAGGTACGCTTGTCATAGCGCAGGACGGCGACTCCACGACGCGATAAACCCTCGGCCAAGTCGCGGAAAGGAGCATTCGGGCCCATAGACTCATCCATATTGGAAGGACCGCTACCGTGGACAAGGATAACGACCGGTACCCGACCCTTGACCGACGAGGCCGACGGCATAGTGAGGCGGGCTGGCAATTGGATCGTGTCGGAAACATAGATATGATGGGCCGACTCCGTCTCGGTAAGCAGCGCCTTCTCATCGGTAAAAGTAAAGCCCAAAAGACTTCCCGACGGGTCGAAAACAACATTAAGAGTAGCAGAATGGCGCGGGAAAGTAATCTTGCGGGAATAGATCTCGCATCCCGCCATCTGCTGCATTTCCCACATCGAAGCCTCAACGGGATCTCCCAGCCGCTCCTCCATCGCACGAAGCTGGGCAGCGAACTGATCGGAAGAGAGATAAGGCGAGAAGACATCCTCCCCCTGCTTGTAAATACTATCTGGCTGATGCTGGACATAAAACTGGTATATACGCTCTGGCTTGGCGTATGCCTGCCGCATGGCATCGGCAAAACGCGACTGGGCCGAGACCGAGAGCGCAAGGCCCGTGAGGGAGAACAGACAGGCTGCTCGCTTCAAAAGATTCTTTGCATTCATATTTTAAAAAACACGATAGAGGTTATATTGACACCAAAGTAATTATTTATTTCTATACCATTATATATATAGGGATACGGGCAAACCCAAGACTACCTCGGCGACCGGGGACGTATCTCCGCATTGAGGTAATGACTACCCGACAGAGCCCTTCCCTTCCACTTGCCGTCGGTCATAGGAGTGAAGTTCATGACGAAGTCGCTACCATTGGCCTTGCCACGAATGATCATTTCCTCCTCCGTGAAACGGACAGACATCTTGAGTTTCGTATCGTAGGTGATGTTATGATAATAGCAGACGCCAGGAAAATAGTTGTCATCCATCTCAAACTTCAGCATGATAGGATAAGATCCCTTGGCATCGCTGAAAGACCCATCAAAATAGACATCGCGATTTTCCGTCATGTCTTTTTGATTACGCCCCAATCCTCACAAAGAACACATTGGCTGGTTCGGGCAGACGCCTCGCTACCTCCCCAACAGCAGGCGGTAGGCGTTCTGCTTGACCTTGTTCATCAAAGGCGCGGGATAGTCGGGGTGGCGAGTTATCCAGTCGCTGACGAGGGCGCGCGCCTCTTCGCTCCGATGGTGGGAGAGAAGCGCTGCCAACCAGTCGCCAGGAAAGAAGATGGCGCTGGTGCGTTGCACCTCCTCCAGGGCATCGAGTGCGGGAAGGAGGAAGCGGTTGTTATGGGGTTCGCTGATGGGGTCGTTGAGGAGCGAGAGGAGCTGCGCGGCCCAGGGCTCAACGCGCCGATTCTCGACCTGGAGCAACGAGGCAAAGAGCGAATCCTGTACAGAAGGAGTGGTGTCGCAGCCACGCGAGACAAAGTCGAACTCCGCCCGCGCATCGTCGGTAGCGAGGCGAGCACGCTGACGAGACAAGATCTCCTGACGCTTGGAGGGCAGATACTGGGCCAGATGATAGGTCGCCCTCATCCAGTCGTTGACCGTCAGGAGTGGATTGTCGCCCTGCTGCCACTCCACAAACATCGAGTCAAGGACTGCCTCGGACTGTGCCGACGTGGAGAGGTAGCGCAACGAACTGGTACGGACGCCACGCAGGGAGTGGTGGCGGGAAAGATCAAGGAGCTTGCACTCCCCCACCCCACGGTCGGAGGCATAGGGAAGGACTGACGTGGCATAGCCCACGAGCGACGTAGCCACCAAGGGATTGTCCTCCCGCTCCACGGCCCGCAACATCGTCTGGACAAGACTATCGGCAGCTATCCGCCCATGGAGATAGTTCTCATAGAGCGTCATGGCCGCACGGAAACGATCCACCTCGCTCATGCCTCCCTGAGAAAGACGCTGCTGGAGACTGGCAATCTGGGGCGCAGCGAGCAGTTGGATGCCATAAGCATCGAGCGCGATACCCGCCTGCTTCACCCATTGGCGGTCGAAGTCGGCAATGCCCGCCTGGGGAGCCTCCTTGCTCAAGATGTCGATGAGGTCGTCCCATGTGGCGTTGCCATAGCTGAAGCGAGACAGATACTCACGCAAGCCTCGCTGCAAAGCCTCTGCTCCCATACGTTCTTCGAGTTTCTGCATCATGATGGGAGCTTTGTGGTAGATGATATGGCCGTAGAGCAGGCCGGCATTCTTCAAGTTGTCAAGCTGCTGCTGGATGGGGTGCGTGCCCTCCGTGCGGTCGATGGAAAGGGCAAGGGGATAGTGGTCCTTAAGGAAATTGAGCTCGTGGTTGACATGAGGAAACTGGTCGGCAGCCATCTTCGAGGCCATAAAGTTGGCGAAGACCTCCTTTGTCCAGACATCGTCAAACCAGCGCATCGTCACCAGATCGCCAAACCACATGTGGGCCGTCTCGTGAGAGATGAGCTGGAAGCGACGCAACTCGTCGTCCTCGGTCGGCTGGGCACCCAGGAAGATGGTACGGGCGTTGAACTGTATCGCCCCAGGATGCTCCATGCCACCAAACTGATAGCCAGGGAGAACGACAAAAACGTATTTGGAGAAGGGATAGGCAATGCCGGTATAGTTCTCCAGCCAGCGGATAGACCATGCGGCCTCAGCAAAGCACTTGTCGAGTTGCTTCACCTTCTCGGGATCGGTCTCTCGATAGAGTGCGTTCATTGTCCGGCCGTCGATGGTGGCCGTCTTGCGCTGAAACTTACCCGCGGCAAAGGAGAAAAGGTAGGTGGGGATAGGATGCTTGGGATCGGCACTCGTGACATAGTCCCACCCCTCGGGGAGGGTGAGCTGGAGCGAGAAAAGAGCCTTGAGGTCGGGCTGGTCGAAACAGGGGAAGACGCTACGCGCATTGGCTGGGACAAAGAGCGTATAGAGATAGTCGTCATGGCGGTTGAGGGAGGCGTCGCTACTCTCAAACGCCAGTTCAACACGGTTGGCACCCTTGCGAAGCAGACGTTTCGGGATGACAATATGCTCCTGCTCCACCCGCGCCTTCGGGAAGCTACGCCCATTGACGGAAGGCTGCCCCGTGAGCGATCCTGTGAAGTCGAGGACGAGGTCGCCCTTGCCGGCCCAATGGAAAAGGACCGTAGCCTTGCCGGTCACCCTCTGTGCTCGCTCGGCAGGGATGTGGAGGCGAAGCAGATAACTGACATTCGTGATTTCGCGGCTGCGCTGCTGAGCAAGCGCATGGGGGACGCCGTCGTCAATGGCCCACGAAGCCAAGGTCGTGAGCAACAGGGTGAAAAGGGATACGATTTTTTTCATGCCACAAATTTACGAATTTTCTAATAAACTTCTTGCTCATATGGTAAAAATTCCCTAATTTTGTGGCGATGAATCAGTCATTCGTGGCTGACGAAGTCAAGACATCGTGGTAAAAGAAGAAGCGTTATGCTTATCTTGTAGTTGGAAACCTAGGAAATTTCTCAACGTATGCAAGGGATGGCATAGTGGTTCTCACGCTATAGGCGTGGGCTGCTATACCTTTATTTCGTGCATACAGGTTTTCCTAGGACCTCCAACTAAGAAATGGGTATAGAGGTTCACGCTTTCTTCATGTCAATCTTAAACTTAAAACCTTGACCTCGGGTAATGTGAAAAGTGATTTATGCGGTATTCCAGAGATCAAGTAAAACCGATGACTCAAGATGAATACGAGTTCGCTACTTGCAATGCAGGTTTCAGTCTGGAGTTTCATGGCAAGCAGTTAGGGTGCCCTCTAGACAAGTCAACTTTTGGCGGAGCCATAGTGTTCGCCCCCGAAGCAGTGGACTACTTGAAACGTGTGGGATTGCTTGATAATGGCCAATGTCCCTTGTGCTATGTAAGGGAGGAAACCTTATGTATAAATTGCGAAAGTATCACTGTGGTTCCATCGATCATGTCAGCAAGTCGTTCTGTAAACAATATGCACGACAAGAACAAGAAAAATGGGCCAAGGGGGTGCTTGGTAGTGGTTGTCATCATTGCACTTCCAATTTGGGAAATTGTTAAACTGGTTAGTTAAATTAGGGGTTGTCGTTTAATTCTAAGAATTCAATATCTATAGACGAGGGTATGCCT
>ENA-OROM01001204-OROM01001204.1-human-gut-metagenome-genome-assembly--contig:-NODE-1204-length-25645-cov-4.112309_pt1 | contig 25645 bp, 29 predicted proteins | sample MGYA00242129_ERZ509050 | MGnify/ENA primary metagenome ERZ509050 (study PRJEB26280, sample SAMEA2338701) | human gut metagenome | biome: human gut; feature: human-associated habitat; material: faeces...
GGCGGCGTTGTCCAGACGCATCCACCGCAGGCTCCGGGCCGGGGACAGGGTCCGGTCCAGGAAGTGGTTGATGGCCTCAAAATCCTGCTCCATATTCTCGTTGAGGCAGTACAGCACATAGGCGTGCCACCGCTCCGGGGCGATGTGCAGCCTGCTGCGGCACCCGGCGGCCAGGAGCTTTTCGTGCAGGGCCCGGGTATCGTCCAGCATCACCTCGTCCCCGCCCACAAACAGCATCGACGGCGGCAGGCCCGTCAGGTCGCCGAACAGCGGCGAGCACAGAGGGTCCGTGGGGTCCTGGGTATAGCACCCCGCGTAAAATTGCAGCAGCTCCGGGGTCATGGAGGGGTCGTTTTCCCGGTTCTCCCGATAGGAGTCCCCGGAACCGGTCAGGTCCGTCCAGGGGGAGATGCCGATCAGGCCGCAGGGCAGCTCCATGCCCAGCTCCTTCAGCTTCAGGCACAGACAGTAGATCAGCCCGCCTCCGGCGGACTCCCCGGCCAGCATGATCTGCCCCGGCTCATAGCCCTTTTTCAGCAGGTATTGATAGCTCTCCAGCGCGTCGTCCAGGGCCGCCGGATACGGATGCTCCGGGGCCAGGCGATAAGCCGGGCAGAACACCCGCACGCCGCACTCCGAGGCCAGGGCGGCGGCAAAGCCCTTGGCGTATTCCAGACTGCCGCAGGTATAGCCCCCGCCGTGGAGATACAGGATCACCCCGGTGCGGCGCTGGTCCTTGGGCATGACCCACGCCCCCTGAAAATGCTCAAAATCGTGGTCCCGCACCAGCACCTCCCGCCGGTGCAGGGCGGTCATCAGCTCGCCCAGCTTGTCCTGGCCCTTCCGGGTGGCCTCCAGAGACAGGCCCGCCACAAAGGGCTTGAAAAAAGACAGCTGCGAGCGAACCAGCTTTGCGTGCAGCTCCATGCAATGTCGTTCCTTTCCTGAAAATCTTCTGAACCCTTTTATTATACCAGTTATCCCGCGTCTTCACAAGGCGTGAAGGCCGCATTTTTTTCCCGTTGCGTTTTCCCGCCGGAGACGCTACAATAGCCTGGGCGGAACATCCGCCGGATTTTCAATTGCGTTTGTGGAGGGATTTTCATGCACAAATATGCCTTGGTGGTCATCGACATGCAGCGGGGCTTTCTGGACCCGTCCAGTCCCCTGTATATCGCCGGGGCGGCGGACACGGTGCCCGCCTGCGCCCGGGCCATCGACTGCTGCCATCGGGCCGGGGTGCCGGTGGTGTTCGCCGTGCGGCACTATCGGGCGGACGGGTCCGATGTGGAGCGGGCCCGATATGACGTGTGGGCCAAAGGCGGGAAGCCCCTGTCCGAGACGTGCCCGGCATCCATGTCCGACGCCTGGCCGGAGGAGTTCCGCCGGGCCCCGGCGGACTACGTCATCATGAAGCCCCGGTTTTCCGCCTTTTTTCACACGGAGCTGGACCTGATCCTCCGCCGCCTGGGGGTGGACACGGTGCTGCTGGCCGGGACCACCACCCCCAACTGCATCCGCTCCACCTTCTACGACGCCCTGTCCCTGGACTATGACGCCGTGGTGCTGTCGGACTGCACCTCCTCCGTGACCCCCGCCGTGCAGCAGGCCAACCTGGCGGATATGCAGCGGGTAGGGGGACGGGTCATGACGGCAGCGGACCTGGATCAGCTGCTGGGCTGACCCGCGCACCAACTTATCCGCCGCCTGCGGGCGGCAAACTCTGCGAGGCTTTTTGACAAGCTGAGGAATCCCTCCGGCCCAGGCCGGAGGGGTTCCTGTTTCCGCAGGGGCGGACGAATCTGTCCGCCCCTCTTCTTTTTATATCGTGTACACAAACGGGTCCCCGGGGTTTTTCAGCACCGGGGCCGGGGTGGCGGCGGCCACCCGGGTACCGCTGCGGACGGACCGGGTCAAAAACACGTTGCCCCCCACCACGGAGCCGTCGCCGATGTCCGTGTCGCCCCCCAGGATGGACGCGCCGGAATAGATGGTCACGTCGTCCCCCACGGTGGGATGGCGCTTGCCGGGCAGAGACCCGTGGCCGCTCCGGGGAGACATGGCCCCCAGGGTCACCCCCTGATACAGCTTCACGTTCCGGCCGATGACGGTGGTCTCGCCCACCACAATGCCGGTGCCGTGGTCAATAAAGAAATACCGGCCGATGGTGGCGCCGGGGTTGATGTCGATGCCCGTGACGCTGTGGGCGTGCTCCGTCATGATCCGGGGGAGCATGGGGACTTTCAGCATATACAGCACATGCGCCAGCCGGTACACCGTGATGGCGAACAGCCCGGGATAGCAGAAGATGATCTCGTCCGTGCTGAACGCAGCGGGGTCGCCGTCGTAAAAGGCCTCCACGTCTGTCTGGGCCACCGCCCGGATGCCGGGAATTGCCCGGAAGAACTGCAAACTCAGCTCCTGCGCCGTTTCCTGCGCTTCCCGCTCCGTCCTGTCGACCCGCAGGGCGATAGCGATCTGCTTGTTCAGATTGTACATCACGTCCTCAATGAGCATGGAGAGGTTGTGCTTGGTGTTGTAGATGCGGTAGGCTTTGTCCCGGGAGGAGCCGGGGTAGACAATGCGCAGAAGCTTGCCGATCATGTCAATGACCACGGCCTTGTCCGGGTGCTGGAATGGGTCAAGCTTGTCGATGTCCCGGCCGTGGCGGTAATCCTCCAGAATGCCGTCCACAATGCCTTCGATTTCCTTTTCGATGGGGGTCATAAGTATCCCTCCTTGTGTTCTTGATCTCAGTTTAACATATGCAAAGGGCAAAGTCAATGAAACACTCCGGCACATTCCTCTTGCATTTCCCGGCCATATCAGGTATAATCATCCCAAAATCAATCCCAATATCAGGAGGGACTTTTTATGGAAAATGAAAACATGGAACAGGAAGAAAGCATTCTGACCCTGACCGACGAAAACGGACAGGATATGGACTTTGAATATCTGGATTGCCTTACCTACGAGGGCAAGGAATATCTGGTGCTGATGCCCGCCGACGAGCCGTCCACCGAGATCGTGATTCTCGAAGTAGAGCCGGTGGACAAGGAAAATGAAAATTACCTCGCCGTGGAGGACGAGGCAATTCTGGATGCGGTCTACGGACTGTTCAAGGAAAAGTATAAGGATATCCTGACCTTCGAGGAAGATTAAAAGCCATCAGGCTGGGGCGGCGCTGCCCGCCCGGAAAAAAGCAGCCGTTTTTGGGCTGCTTTCTCAAGCCTCCGGTGCAGCCATCGCGATGTCCCGTACCACTTCCCCTGCCAGAATCAGCCCCGCCGTTCCCGGCACGAAGGCCGAGCTGCCGGGGATCTGGCGCTTGCCAAGGGCGGCAGCTTCCGCCTCCCAGCCGGTAGGGGTAAGGGCCTCCTCTTTGGAATAGACGACCTTTAAGTGGCGGATGCCCCGCTTGCTCAGTTCCCGGCGCATGACCCGCGCCAGAGGACACATGGAAGTCTTGGTGATATCCGCGACCTCAAACATGGACGCGTCCAGCTTGTTGCCGGTGCCCATGCAGCTGATGATGGGCGTCCCGGCGTCGTGGGCGTTCTGAACCAGCGCCAGCTTGCCGGTGACGGTGTCGATGGCGTCCACGATGTAGTCGTATTGGGTAAAATCGAACTGCCCCGCGGTCTCGGGGGTATAGAAAACGGCATAAGTCCGCACGACGCACGCGGGATTGATAGAAAGCACCCGCTGCTTTGCCGCGTCCACCTTCCGCATTCCTACGGTATCGTAGGTCGCGAGAATCTGCCGGTTCAGATTGGACAGACTGACGGTGTCGTTGTCAATGAGATCAAGCTGCCCCACGCCGCTGCGGGTCAGGGCTTCCAGTGTGTAGCCGCCGACTCCGCCCAGCCCGAACAGGGCGACCCGGGCATTCTGCAGCCGCTCCAGCGCTTCGGCGCCCAGCAGCATTTCGGTACGGATAAATTGTTCGCGCATGTTCGCTTCCTCCCCCAAAGTCTGATCGTTTTATATCATGCCTCCGAAACAAAGTCAATGGGGGCACCGGCCGGGAGGAGCATGGAATCAGAAAGGAATCTGGGTATGACAGTGAATACAAAGAGATATCTGGCAGCAGCCCTGTGTGCCGTTATGCTTCTGGAGGGCCTGGCGGGCTGCGGGAAAAAGCCCCCCGTGAAGACGGAGACTACCGCCCCGTCCGCGGCGGAGACTACCCAGCCCACCGTCCCGGCGACGATGCCGCAGGACGGTAATCCCGGCGACGTGACCTGCAAGGGCAGCTATACGGCGGATTCCGTCAACGCTTCTGCCGTGGTGGCGACCGTTGGAAACGAGCAGCTGACAAACGGGCAGCTGCAGGTCTATTACTGGATGGAAGTCGCCTCTTACCGTCAGGCAGCGCACGAGACTGCCCCGGACTTTGATAAGCCTCTGGACACCCAGCCCTGTGAAATTGACACCAGCGTCGCCAGCTGGCAGCAGTATTTCCTGAAACGGGCGCTGAACAGCTGGCACAGCGCTCTGGCGCTGTCGCTGCAAAGCGTGGACGAGGGCATCCCCACAGAGGAAGCCTACCAGCCCAACATGAAAAACCACGAGGTCTACATGTCCGGCAAGCCTGCCACGGCCTATCTCTATGGCTACAATAAGAATTACCGGCTCAACACTCTCCACGAGCAGTATCTGGAGGACATTCCCCAGGCGCTGGCGGCTCTGGCGGAAAAGTACGGCTTTGCCGACGTTTCCGCATTGGCGAAGGATATCGCCGGTGCGTCGGCGGAGGACCTGACCGCCTGCGTGGAGCTGTACAACCGGGGCTATATGTACGATACCGCCCTGAGCTACTACATCGCGCCCACTGAGGAAGAGGTGGAAGCCTACTTCACGGAACATGAGTCGGATTATGCCGAAACGGGCATTACCCGCAGCAGCGGCAAGCTGGTGGGCATCCGCCACATTCTGCTGATCCCGCAGGTGCCGGAGGACGGGACGGGAACCGTCACCGTGGCGCCGGACGGCACCGTGACCTGTTCCGAAGATTTGTGGGACGCCTGCCTGACCTCCGCCCAGACGCTGGTGGAGGACTACGGGAAAGCTCTGGCAGCGGACAGCAGGCGCGGCGACAACAGATCCACCAATGACGCTATCTTCGCGGATTTGGCCAATAAAAATTCCGCGGACGCCGGTTCCGCGCTGGACGGCGGACTGTACCAGAAGCTGCACAAGGGGCAGCTGACCCCCGTGCTGGACGACTGGTGCTTTGACGATGCCCGCCAGAGCGGGGACGTGGACATCCTCCGTTCAGGTTTGGGCTATCATATCGTCTTTTTCAAGGGCAGCACCGACATCTGGTACGACGCCGCCCGGAAAGACCTGACCGCCGCCCTTGGCGGGGAGAAGATCGCACAGGCGCGGGAAAAATACCCCGCCGAGATCGACTACAGCGCCATTACGCTGGGCACCGCGGCGCAGACCGCCCCGGTGACTGCCTCTGACCTGCTCTATCCCGACGTTGGGCACCAGCGCTACCCGGAAGCCCAGCTTTATCTCCAGCAGGATTACCCCACCACCATGTACGGCGCGTACCGGATCGTCACCCACGGCTGCGGCATCACCACCATGGCCATGCTGGCGACCTACATGGCCGACACCGAGCTGACGCCGCCGGAGATGTGCCGTCGCTACGGCGGCTACTGCTACGATCACGGCACCGACGGCAGCCTGTTCGTCGTCGCCCCGGCGCAGATGGGCTTTTACCTGAAGAAAAAGACCTTCGAGTGGCGGGAAGCCAGAGACGCCATGCGGGAGGGCTACGTGGTGGTCTGCGTCCAGACCAAGGGCTACTGGACGCGAGGCGGACACTATCTGCTGCTGGAAAAGATGTTCGACGACGATGTGATTCAGGTACGGGACTCCAACATTTACAACTACGGAAAGCTGGAAGGCCACAAGACCGACCGCTTCGACTTTTCCACGGTGGTTCCCTCGGGGACGGCCTACTGGATCTTTGAAAAGAAGATTGTAACGATTCCAGCCTGCGCCCGCTGCGGCGGGACAGCGGAGGGCGCGCCGGAAGCGCTGCTCACGGAAGACTACCTCTGCGAAAAATGCACCGCCGCCCTGGCTCGTCGGGGTACATATCTGGAATATAGCGGTGTGTGAATGATGAAAATACTCCCAACCGAGGGAAATCGGTTGGGAGTATTTTTGTATAGCGGGTTACGTAATTGTCGATACATGGAGCTGATTAGGCAGCTGTACGTATCTCGGAAAGGAAAGTGTCCATATAACCAAACAGTTCTGCTTTCCTGTCTGTGATTTCCTGAACTGCCTTGCTGTCAATGCCGTGCGTAACCGCATCACGGAGTCCTTTGACTGTTTTTCCATTTGCAGATTTTTCGCCAAAAAGTTCTTTTAGAAAAGCTTTGTCGAAGCCATATCCAGCAAATTTTAGTACAGCATCAACCTGCCGACCATCTACGACGAGACGCTTTCCTGTTTTCTTCCCCTTTGCCTGTAGGTATCTGACAAGAATGATCTTATAGACGGATTCACAGAGATTGTACTTTCCCTTGAAATCATTCAGCAGTTGGGTCACTCCTTCATTGGAATAAATGGCTTCAAGTCGCTCCAATTCTGCCTTTGCACTATCACGAAGTTTTTTCTTTTCCTCTTCGGTATTTTTCAGTTTGGACATTCTCTGTCATCTCTTTTCTATCCATTTTTCTTGCGGGACAATGCCAGTAGAAGTGCCGTCGTGGAAATCAGTGCGGAAAGCATTGCGGGAATCACTTGCTGGTCGCCGGTACGGGGATTGCTCCCGTTCCAGCTGCCGGGTATTTTAGAAAATGTCACCGACAGGGTGCCGTCCAGATTCAGCGCGTCTATGACCAGCTTCCCGTCTTTCAGGGAAACCAGCACCGACTTGCCGTTCAACCGCACCTCGCTGACCTGATATCCTGACTTCGGCTCCAGAGAGACGGTAAAGGACTGATGCCGCTTAACAGATACCGTCCCGGTAGCTGTAATCAGCACCTCCCCGACCGTCACGGTTCCTTCCCCTGTGATTTCAACGCGCAGAGAAACCTCGTCCGGAACACCGGTGGTCAAGTTGGTGGTCGATGCCAACGCCCGAACAGGCATACAGCACAGCAATACACAGAGAAATGTCAGAATCAGAAAAGGCCGCAAATTGTTCCTGCATTTCATAGGAAATCCAATCAGTTTTACGCTACTACAATTTCGGATGTGAAGGTAATGGTGCTCTTATAGTTCCCGGCAAGTGCCTTGCCCCAATCTCTGCTTGCAATTTTGACAATCAGATTTCTCATGGTACTGCTCGTACCAACAAGCACTGCCAGTTCTTCTACAGTCCCATCGGATCTTCCCATAAACGCAAGTTTATCCCCAGACGAAACCTTAAAGTCAGTAGAGCCACTACCGTTTTTATACAGCTCGTAAGGAATTGTAGTATTGATTTCCTCTGCCTCAGCAGCGAACGGAGCATACTCTACCATAACATCCACGTTTTTCCCCTGTGCAAAGTTCTTGGAATCCGTAATAGTGACATTGCCGATCTCCACATTGGTTTCCCCAAAGGAAATTTCCTGATCTGCCGGGATATTCAGCACATAGCTGGCGCTGGGGACGGTGGTGGTCAGGGTCGTGGTGTTGGGGGTCGCGTTTGCGGCATAGGCTGCGGGTATTACCGAAACCAGCAGTGCCAATGCCAGAATAAGTGCGGATAGTTTTTTCATAATGATTCTCCTTTTTTATTTCCCCGCAGGGAATGATTGACAAATTATTCGGAAAAAGCCAGTTGGGCTGTAAAGGTAACGGCCGCCGTATAGGTACCGGGATTGGCCGTCTCCCATGCGCTGTCGGATATCTGCAATTCAAAAGCCGATGGGGTTCTGCCGTCTGCCATATGTCCGGAGGGGGTCACGCTGCCATCGTCCATCCGGCTGTAAATCAGCCTGTCCCCCGAAGCCCATTCGCATAGGCCGCCGTCCGTTTTGGCGTAAAAGGCAAAGGGAATCGTGGTGGACGTGGTTTGACTGGAAAATGCACCACTGTGGGATACGGCAACCGTCAGATAGGCTTTTTCTCCGAAACCGGAGGACTGAGCAATGGACGGCACGCCGATGGTACAGCTGCCCGCTCTGTATTCCATCTGGATGTCCGCCGGAATGGTCATCTGATAGGCCGGTTCCGGAACCACCGTTGTGATCGTCGTGGATTCCGCCGCGGCACGCACAGGCATACAGAGCATCACGGCAACGGCAAGAATAAGCGCAATTTGTTTCCGCATAATATCACCTCCCCTTCTGTCAGCTGACGTGGAGCGTCATTTTTGTCGCGGCGCCATTCAGCGCCCGCATAGCGCCGTCCATGGTGTAGCAGTCAAATTTCAAAAGGGCGTTGGGGTAAACGCCTGCCGCCAGAGGTTCTGCCAGCGTGATCGGTTCCGAAATCTCCCCCGGCTCCACCAGCCCGGACTGCCACAGCAGGGTGCCATCCTCAAGCATCAGGGAGATTTGAAAATAACAGGTGTTCTGCGCCGGGTTCGGAAAGCCGATCTCCTGTTCTTTGCTGTCCGCTTTCAGGGATATCCCCTCATAGCCGGGAATGGCAATGGAATCCGCTCGTTTCTCCACAGCGCCGGAGGGCTGCACCATTTCGCCGTTGGGCAATTTCGCTTGCTGCTTTTCCGGACGACCCATCAGCAGCAGAGCGGCAATTACCGCCGCCAGCACCACCGCTGCCAGCACAAAAACGACCAGTTTTCCCTTCCGTCTGGCAGCAGTCTGATATTTCCCTTTTTTCATAGACACCTCGTATTTGGAAATTCTATATTAGGAGCTATTCTTCCTTCAATTATACGTCCATAGTTCCTGTTTGTCAACCGAAAACGGAATTATAATTCCTCTATATGAATGAGCGGAGGAAGAAAAATGCTGATTTTTGACTTGCGAACGATCGGGAACAAGCTGCTTACCATTCGGAAACGCATGGGCATGACACAGGCCGAGGTCGCGGAGGCCGCCGGGCTGTCCGACCGTACATACGCGGACATTGAACGGGGAAGCGTCAACATGCGGACGGAAACCATTCTGCGCATCTGTAATGTCCTCCACATTACCCCTGACGAAGTCCTGACCGAAGAAAGCACGTCTCTGACCGCCAAGCAGGCGGAACTGTGGGAGCGGCTGAACGCCTGCAACCCCAAAGACAAGGAAACGGCTTTACAGTTTCTTTCCGTTTATCTGAAATCGCTGGATTGAGACATAGAAATACCCCCAGATTTTCACGCTTTTGAAGCGGAAAATCCGGGGGATTTGCGTTTGTTAATACTGCGCCGCCTCGGCGGACTTGAGCTGCAATTGAAGCCTATCCGCAATCAGCGCAATAAACTCACTATTCGTAGGCTTTCCCTTGGTATTGCTCACCGTATACCCAAAGAACCGTTGCAGGGTATCCAGATCGCCCCGATCCCAGGCTACCTCGATGGCGTGGCGGATGGCACGCTCCACCCGGCTGGGGGTCGTCCCGAAGGTTTTTGCTACCTGGGGATACAGCACCTTCGTGATGGCGTTGATCACGTCCATGTCGTTTACCGCGATGATGATGGCCTCCCGCAGATACTGGTAGCCCTTGATGTGGGCGGGGACGCCGATCTCGTGGATGATGCCCGTGACCATGGACTCGATGCTGGTCTTGTCCGGACGGCGCTTCTCCGCGGATTTCTGACCGTCGCCGCCCCGGATCTCCTCAAGCCGCTCCACCAGCGCGGTCATATCGCAGGGCTTCAGCATCAGATACCGCACCCCCAGATTGGCCGCCGCCGCGGACACGTACTGCGTCACGAAGACGGAGGTCGCCAGGGTGATGGGGCGGCGCTCCATGCCGGATACGGCTTTCAGAACGCTGATGCCGTCCTTCTTGCTCAGCATCAGATCCAGCACCAGAACGTCGGGCTTCCGCTCCTCCACCATGCGAATGGCCTGTTCCCCGTCGTTGGCCGTTCCAACGACCTGGAAACCGTCGGCGTGCTGCAATGCGGCGGTCAGGGCGGTGCAGAAGTCGTCCGCGCTGTCCGCGATCAATACGGTTGTTACATGTTCCATATACAGTCCTCTCCTGTCATGTAAAAGATTAGATTTTGCTCCCCAATGCCACGAATCACGAAAACCCGTGTGCGACAAATAAAGAATACCATGAAGCACGCAGTTTTGCAAGGAAAAACAAAAATAATCGCTCGTCAAAAACAGCGCGTTTTCGACAATTTCGACGGATATCGAGAACTTTTCTACATTTTTCGACAAAATGTGGCAGTCCGTGCGGACAGTTGACGGAAGGGGAAGACTGGTGTAAAATGGCCGTGAATACTGTCAGGAGGGACAAATCATGAACGAAGTATGGAATCTGGACGTTATTTACCGCGGCTTTGACGACCCCGCCTTTGCCGCGGACATGGAAAAGCTGGAGAAGCTTGTACAGGATTATGTGGCCTTTGCCGGGGAACTGGATAAGCAGATGCCCTTGGACGGCCTGAAAAAAGGCGTCGCGCTGGAAGAATCCCTGTCGGAGCTTTCCGGGAAGCTGGTGGAATACGCTTTTCTGCGCCAGTCGGGCAACACTCGGGACGCGGAAGCCGGCTCCCGACTGGGACAGGTGATGCAAATCCTCACCGGCGCCGCAGGCGCGCAGGCGCAGTGGCGGGAGTGGGTGTCGAAAACCCCCGATTTGATGACACTTGTGGGCAGCGACGAGACGCTGAAGGACTACACCTTCCTGTTTGAAAGCCTGCTGCGAAACAGCTCCCACCTGCTGGGAAGTCTGGGCGAGCAGATCAGCGCCAAGCTGTCCATGTCCGGCTCCAGCGCGTGGAGCGACCTGCAGGAATATCTGACCAGCACCGTGCCGGTGAGCTACAACGGCGGGACGACCAATCTGTCCGCCATCCGCAATCTGGCCTATGACCCCGACCCAGCCGTGCGGAAGGCGGCCTATGAAGCAGAGCTGAGCTGTTACGACCGGATCAAGGACGCCGTGGCCTTCGCCTTGAACTCCATCAAGCTGGAGACCATTTCGGACTGCCAGCTCCGTGGCTATGCGTCGCCCCTTGACCGGACGCTGGAAAAGTCCGACATGAAGCGGGAGACCCTGGACGCCATGCTGGGGGCGATGGAAGAATACATGCCCAAATTCCGGCAGTACCTCCGCGCCAAGGGAAAGGCGCTGGGCCACGAAAACGGCCTGCCATGGTACGATTTGTTCGCGCCCATGGGCAAATCTACTGCGCGGTACACCACGGAGGACGCCAAAAGGATTCTGGTGGAGCTGTTCTCCACTTTTGATTCCGAGCTGGCGGACATGGTGGCGCGCGCCTTTGACGAGGAATGGATCGACTTCTATCCCCGGGACGGAAAGTCCGGCGGCGCGTTCTGCGCCGGGGTGGCGAGCATCGGCCAGAGCCGCATTCTGACCAATTTCGACGGCACTTTCGGCGATATCGTGACCCTTGCCCACGAGCTGGGACACGCTTTCCACAACCAGTGCATCCGTACCCACCGGCCGCTGAACCGGGATTACTCCATGCCCGTGGCGGAGACTGCCTCCACCTTCAACGAGTGCGTGGTCATGGCGGCGGCCATCCGGCAGGCAAAATCCCACGACGAGGAGCTGGCGCTCATCGAGTCCCAGCTTCAGGACGTCACTCAGATCATCTGCGACATCTATTCCCGGTACCTGTTTGAGAGCATGGTGCTGGAAAACCGGGAGAAGCAGTTCATGAACGCGGAGACTCTGTGCGGCATGATGCTGAAGGCGCAGGAGCAGTCCTACGGCGACGGTCTGGACGCAAGCTTCCGCCATCCCTATATGTGGGTCTGCAAGAGCCACTACTACGGCTCGACCTTCTATAACTATCCCTACGCCTTCGGCGGTCTGTTCGCCCGGGGACTGTACGCCCAGTACGAGCGGGAGGGCGCGGCTTTCGTGCCGAAGTACAAGAAGCTGCTGCGCACCACCACCGTCGCCACGGCGGAGGATGTCGCCAAGGTGGCAGGCATTGACCTGACAGACAAGGAATTCTGGCGCGGCGCGTTGCAGACCGTCGCCCAGCAGATCGATCTGGTCTGCGGACTTCTTGAGGAGGGAAAACAGTAATGGACAGCCGGACAAAAGCACTGTGTAATTTTCTGAATGCAGCCCACAGCGTGTATCACGCCCAGGCGTATCTGGCCGAGACGCTGAAAAATGCCGGTTATACCCGGCTGTACGAGCAGGACGAATGGGCGCTTGCCCCCGGCGGAAAGTATTTCCTGACCCGGGGCGGCTCTGCCCTCGTGGCGTTCCGGGTGCCGCAGGGAAGCCCCAAGGGCTTCCTCATGAGCGCCAGCCATTCCGACCGTCCCACCTTCAAGGTCAAGGAGAATTTTGAGCTTGCCGCCGCCTACACCCGCATGGCTGTGGAGCGCTACGGCGGAATGCTGATCTCCCCATGGCTGGACCGTCCCCTGTCCATCGCGGGACGGGTGACGGTGGAGACGGAAGCCGGTGTGGAGACGAAGCTGCTGGACATCGACAGAGACCTGCTGCTCATCCCCAACGTCGCCATCCACATGAACCGTCAGGCCAACGAAGGCTACAAATGGAACCCGGCAGTGGATACCCTGCCCCTCATCGGCAGCGCGGGCACGGCAGGCAAGCTCCCGGCGCTGCTGGAGAAGGAAGCGGGCGGAAAGATTCTGGGACACGACCTGTATCTTTACATCCGGCAGAAGGCATCGGTCTGGGGCGTTGACGAAGAATACATTTCCTCCGCCGCGCTGGACGATCTGGAATGCGCATGGGGCTGCACGCAGGGCTTCCTCAAGGGCGGGGACAGCGCGTCCATCCCGGTTCTGTGCGTTTTCGACAGCGAGGAGGTCGGTTCCGTTTCCCCGCAGGGTGCGGGCTCGTCTCTGCTGGAGGATACGCTGGGCAGGATCTGCGACGGCCTGAAGCTGAACCGTGGGCGGATGCTGGCGCAGTCTTTTCTGGTGTCCGCGGACAATGCCCACGCCATCCACCCCAACCACCCGGAGTATGCCGACCCCGGCAACGCCCCGGTCATGGGCGGCGGACTGGTGATCAAGTACAACGCCAATCTCAGCTACTGCACCGACAGCGTCAGCGCCGCAGTATTCCGGAAAATCTGCGGCAGGGCGTCAAGGTGCAGACCTACCACAACCGGGCGGATCTTCCCGGCGGCTCTACGCTTGGCAGGATCTCCCTTGCCCACGTGAGCGTCCCCACGGTGGACATCGGCCTTGCCCAGCTGGCCATGCACTCGTGCTACGAGACGGCCGCAGTGTCCGACGCCATCGACTTAGAAACCGCCATGGCCGCCTACTACGGCTCGACACTGGAAGCAACGGGGAGCGGCTTTTCCATCCTGTAAAAAGCCCAGATTGGCAAACTGCCCAAAAACTATTATCCAAAATTGTAGAAACCAACCATTGCGTGTTCTTGCAGAATATGGTAACATTTATTTATCCAGGTGGATTCTGTCTACTCCACATAATAGACAGAATACCGCTAAAATAAAGGAGGATAAACCCGTCTGACGCACGGTGCGGCAGTGTGGAGACCTGTCGTAATGCTCCCGGAATATTGCTTTCCGGTCAGTGAGAACGCATGCGAAAATGGTAGGTGCGTTCGGCGTCGAAACAGTATGGCAAGTGTAACCCTGAAGAACGTAAAGAAGATCTACCCCTTCAACGGCGACGACGCAAAGAAGAAGAAAAAGAAGAAGGGCGAGGAGACCACCGAGAAGAAGGTGAACCTGCAGATCACCGACAAGGGTGTCGTGGCAGTGCAGGAGTTCAGCCTGGACATCAAGGACAAGGAATTCATCGTTCTGGTCGGCCCCTCCGGCTGTGGTAAGTCCACCACCCTGCGTATGATCGCCGGTCTGGAAGAGATCTCCGAAGGCGAACTGTACATCGGCGACCGTCTGGTCAACGACGTTGCCCCCAAGGACCGCGATATCGCCATGGTTTTCCAGAACTACGCTCTGTACCCCCACATGACCGTTTACGAGAACATGGCCTTCGCTCTGAAGCTGCGTCATGCTCCCAAGGACGAGATCGACAAGAAGGTCAAGGAAGCTGCTGAGATTCTGGACATCACCCAGTATCTGGGCCGTAAGCCCAAGGCTCTGTCCGGCGGTCAGCGTCAGCGTGTTGCCATCGGCCGCGCCATCGTTCGTGACCCTCAGGTCATGCTGATGGATGAGCCCCTGTCCAATCTGGACGCCAAGCTGCGTAACCAGATGCGTGCTGAGATCATCAAGCTGCGTGAGCGCATCAACACCACCTTTATCTATGTTACCCACGACCAGACCGAGGCTATGACTCTGGGCGACCGGATCGTCATCATGAAGGACGGCTTCATCCAGCAGATCGGCACGCCTCAGGAGGTCTTCAACCATCCTTACAACCTGTTCGTCGCTACCTTCATCGGTACGCCTCAGATGAACATGTTCGAGAACGCCAAGCTGGTCAAGGCTGACGGCAAGTACGCCGTGCAGCTGGACAACCAGACCGTGGTTCTGTCCGACGAGAAGCAGGCCAAGCTCGCCGCCAACAACGTTGCGGAGCAGGATGTCGTTCTGGGCGTCCGTCCCGAGCACATTGAGCTGACCGCCGGCGGCATCGAGGGCAAGGTTGACGTGTCCGAAATGATGGGCTCCACTGTCCACCTGCATGTCACCTCCATGGGTCGCGACGTGGTTCTGGTGGTCTCCACCATGAACATGACCGGTGCGGAAGTCGCTGCTCTGTCCAGCGGTTCCACCGTTCACTTCTCCTTCCCCGGCCAAGTATGCCACATCTTCTCCAAGGAGACCGGCATCAATCTGGAAGCCTGATTCTGAACCAAAGTACAAACGGGTCTGCCTTAACTGGCAGACCCGTTTTTTGCGCCGCCATCGGGCGATGCTTTGCTATTTATGCTTCAAATGGAGCAAGAGAACAGCATTCCCAGCAGCTTGTCGTCGGTGAAGGCCGGATGGGCGTAGGCGGCGTCCAGAATGGCTTCTACATTGTCTGTGTCGTTTTCGACCTCCTTGGAATAAAGCTGCGCTGTGGAGAAAATGTCGCCGCCCACTAGTCTGACCAGCAGGCAGGAGATCAGGATGAACTTCACGCGGCAGTAGAGGTCGTAGTCAGAGACTGCCTGAAGCCAGTACCGCTGGGTCAGGTATCTTGCCAGCGCCCGGTGATGCTGCGTCCAGTTTCCGGGATCGGGATGGCGGAGCATGGTCTCCCACTGGGGCGTCAGCAGCTCAAGGCCCAGAAAGAAATCCAGAACATCTGCTGGATTTTCCGGCTTTGCCAGAGCCGCGGCGGTTTCCAGCGCCGCCCCGGCGTCGAAGGGGCTTTCCTCCCCGCCGTCCAGCTCTGACTGCGCCTGACAGCCGTAGAGCAGCCCCAGCGCCAGAGATTCCCCGACGCTATGGGATTCGTCCGACAGAATGGACAGCATGACCTCCCTGGAGGCTTTCAGCGAAGCCATGGCTTCGACGTCATACCCCGGTATACCGCCATCAGGGCGGGTGTCCACCGTCAACGGGGCAAGCGGCGCATTCAGGATCAGCTTCGCGGCTTCCGGGCAGCTCAGCTCCAGCCCCAGCTCGGCAAAATCCCCGTAATCATGGGTCAGGCGGGGGAACATCCGGCAGGTTTCGCACAGGGCGCTTTCTCCCAATTCCGCCTGAATCCGGCAAAGCCCATCACTGCGCCACATGGGGCAGCGTCCGTCGATGATGGACATGGACGTTTTGCCGTCGGCAGTGCGCATCACCTCCCGGAGACGGTCGCCCAGCGTTCCGGGCAGGGTGCGGTAGAACCGGGCGGAAGCGTCGTCTATCTCCACCTCCCACTCCTTGCAGCAGCTGTCCGGGCATTCCCCGGCGGCGCAGCGGAAGCAGTCATAGTAGTCCGGTTTGAAAAGCAGCATGGGAAACTCCTCCTTGCGCAAAAAGAAGCGCACACCCCGCGGTATGCGCTTCCGGAAAATCAATAATTCGGACGGATAGTGTTCATCAGGGAAGCGGCATCCTGTAACGCCTGCTTGCTGGTGCTGACCGCCATTTGCAGCTGGGTCAGCTGGGACATGGCCTCGTCGGTTTTGGCGGTGATCTCAGCAGTGGCGGTGTCCACCTTGGCAATGGCTTCGTTCAGCACGCCGTTTGCCTGATGGTAAACCAGCTCTGCCCGCTCCCGGGCGCTGCGCTCCACCTGCTGGGCGCGGCGGTAGGAATCCAGTTCCTCCCCGGCGACCTGACTGCCGCCGTCCGTCTCCGGCTGGGGTTCCTGCACGGCCTCAGCGGCCTGCATCTGCTCGATCTGGGCGCGCAGAGCGTCCCGTTCCTCGGTCATGGCGGCAAGCCGGGCTTCCAGTTCCGCGATTTGCGCAGCCTGCGCCTGAAGCTCTTCCAGCTGCCGGTGCAGGTCCTCCGTCTCGGCGGTCAGCGAATTGATCTGATCCTGATGCTTTGTGTTGATGTATTCCAGATAATGAACCACGTCCTGCCGGTTGAAGCCATTGAACGCGGAACGGAAATTCTGAGGTGCAGCCATAATAAAATCCTCCCTTTTCTGCCGCGGGGGTCAACATTTTTCAGAATTATACCACATATATTCCGAAAAAACAACCGTTTTCGCCGAACAAGGTCGGAAAACCAAAAAATATTTTTCCGTGCACCCCTTTACAAAAATGAAAAAGGTTGGTATAATACACAGGCTATCGATGAAATGCGCCAGTGGCTCAATGGATAGAGCATCGGATTCCGGTTCCGAGGGTTGGGGGTTCGAGTCCCTTCTGGCGTACCATCAGTTTTTGTCACAACGCGGTTTGTGCGAATCGTCGTGACAGTAAAAGACACCTCCTGAATTGGGGAGGTGTCTTTCTATTTACTCTGCGACCGCTTCCGCCCGGCGTACTGCGTCGGTAGTGGATTCCTGCGGCTTCTTGAACGCCTCGTTAAATTCAGCCACGGCCGCCTCGATCAAGACTTCCATTTCGTCCGCATCAAAGTCAATGCCCTTCTTAAGCAGCGCCTCAGCGGTTTCCAGAGCCTTATTCAGCTTGTCCGTGCCGTGGATCGTGGTCCAGCCTGCACAGCCACACAGGCAACGGCGCGTTTGGTTTCATCGGTCAGGGATCTGGCTGCAAGCTGCTTCATAGCATAGCCCAGGCAAGCCGAAGATTGCGCACAGGATAGCGCCCATGATCTGAACGCCGTAGGTGTAGATAAAATACTCAAACATGTTTTTTACCTCCAAATTTTATTGTTCGCGAATTGCAAGAACAAGTTGAGCATTTCAGTGTTAGAAGGCTGCCAATCTGACCTTGGCTGGCCCTGAGCCGGGTTGTTTTGTCTTGAAAGGGTAGCCGCCTGTGCAGCAGGGTGGCGTAGGTGTGGGTGTCGAAGAGTTCATCAAAATTTGTTTACATTGTCGATTGAATTTGTGTAACGCATATAGTAGACTGTAGAAAATAGCGAAATTGGGGAGAACTATCGATGGAAGACAAATTCTGGCTGGCCAAAATCGTCAACGATTCGAATGACACTATTCACAATAAAGCGCGGCCTAAGTTAACGATAGAGGCGCAAGTCACTTATATGCGAGACGTCAAAGGAATAAAATTCAATATAGTCAGTGAGCAGCAAGCCGCCGCATTTCTTTCAGAAAATAATTATTATTTTAAGTTAAAAGCATTCTGCAAAAATTATTCAAAATTCTCTCAAGGTGAAAATGCAGGGAAGTATTTTAATGTGGATTTTGCGTATCTCCAAGAGTTGTCCACGCTGGATATGTATCTGCGTGAAATAGTTCTAAATTTCACGCTCGATATTGAGCATTTTCTCAAAGTTCATCTTCTCAAAAACATTTCGGACAATAAGGACGAAGACGGATACGCGATCGTTGAGGAATTTCTTTTTTGCCATCCAGAAGTATCAGAGGGAATACAAAGAAAGTCAAAAGATTCCTATTGTGAAGATCTGATTGAAAAATATAAAGATCGCTTTCCTATATGGGCTTTTGTCGAAGTGCTTTCATTCGGTGACTTGATAAATTTCTGTGATACCTATTATCGCAAATATCCTTCCAAATCTATCCATGTAGGTACTTTAAGGATTGTAAAGTTTCTTCGAAATGCCGCCGCCCATAATAATTGTCTCATAAACAACCTAGCTGATCATTCCGGTAGTCATTTTACACAAAACAGAATGGCTAATTCATTTGTCGCGACTATTGATGGAATTTCCGCCAGAAGCAGGACCAAGAAAATGGGGAACCGGTCTGTACACGATTTTGTTGTAATGCTTTGCTGCTTCAATTCAGTTGTGACAAGTTCTGGAATAAAAAAGCATAAAATTCAAAAGCTGAAGGATTTACTGGACAAACGTTTTGTTCTACACAAGGATTATTTTACTGACAATGCTGTTCTGCGTTCCAACTACGAATTCGTTAAAAAAATTGTTGACAAAATGGCTGAAACATGTGTATAATGTGCCTGTAGCACAAAAGGATGTGTTAATCCTTTTCAGGGACTGGTGCCTGCACCGGTCCCGTTTTTCTTTTCTTCCATTTCCTGCTAGACGTAAAGAATCCCCCGACCTTCCTTTTGGGAAGGCCGGGGGATGTTCCATATTATTCAGTTGCCGCTTCTACCCGCCGCACGGCGTCGGCGGTGGATTCCTCTGTCAGCGGCTTCTTAAATGCTTCATTGAATTCAGCCACAGCCGCCTCAATCAGAATCTGCATTTCCTCAGCGTCAAAATCAATGCCTTTCTTTTTCAGCAGTGCCTCGGCGGTCTCCAATGCCTTGGCCAGCTTGTCCGCGCCGTGGAGGGTATTCCACACCTGCTCCACGAACTGCACCGCCACGTGGGCGATCGCGCGCTTGGTGTCGTCGTTGATGTACTTCACAGCCAGCTTCTTGATGGCATAGCCCAGGCAGCCGAAGATCGCGCACAGAATGGCCGCAATAATCTGCGTACCGTAGTGATAAATGAAATATTCCAGCATAATATAATTCCTCCTTAGTTATGTAGCGGAAGTTTCCGTACTTCCTCCATTACACGTTTCGCAGAGCCGTTGCCTCCGGCTTCTGCATATGGCTCATAAAGATAGTCGTTCAGATTCTCGTATTCATCACGGGTGATATACCCCCGCTCCACGTATTTCATGCCAAGAAATGTGATTCTATCGTGGGCGATTCCTATCAAAAGGCGAGTGCTTGCGCTTTTCTTTGTCCGGCGGGCATCCAGATAGCTCCAGAAGCCCGCCGACCCAATCAGCGTGATTAGAATCGTAACGGCAGTTTTTACCAATTCGTTCATCTCGGTCCTTCTTTCTCAGCGTTCCACCGGGCATACCCGGGGCGGGTGTCCACGTGAATCCCCCAGTCGTAAAGCCCGATGCCGCCGGTGCGCCCCATGACATCCTCCGCCACGGCTTTCATCTGCGCCGGACTTGCTGCGCTGTGCAGATCAGCCGCCAGCCCATACAAATGCTGGGAGTTGGCAACACCACCAACCTCCGCGTTGTGCGCCGCGCACCGCACGCCGGAACCACCGCCGTCCACAATGGAAATCGGGATGCCCAGCCTGTAGCGGATTTCGTCCACGGTACGCGCAATGGATTCCTGCGGCTCCACCGGGAATCCGCCGCAGCGGCCGCAGGGGCAGCGAAATTCGGCGCGCTTGAAATACCGGATATCCTTCCACCAGTCTGCGCCGCCCTCCGTCCCCGGGGTGTCTTGGGGCTGTTGGGGCGTCTCCCCGGAAGCAACGACCTCCCGGATACGCGCCTCCGTCCCGATGCCGAATATCCCATCCACGGTAAGCCCGTAGTCGGCCTGAAACGCCCGGATTGCCCCTTGGGTATTCCTGCCCTCAATGCCGTCAATCGTGCCGGGAGAATAGCCAAGGTAAGTCAACAGGCATTGGATTTGCTTTACCGTCATACGTTCACCTCTTTCCAGCCCTGGGGGTATGCGGATGGCGACCATACATTATTGTCCAACGTTGAGCAGTACACGTTACCGCCTTCCGTGCAGCAGTCTCCCTTATTATATGGGCTGGTAGATATGGCAACGAACGGCAACGCTTTTGCAGGGTCAGTACTCCAAGCAAACCCCCATTGTGCGGGAAGTTCTTCCGGCTCCTGGGTGTAGATAGTGCTGTCATAGGGCTGCAATAGCCGCACCACACGGCCAGCAGATGACTGACACACAAACCCGGCCTTGCGCTCTAGCATGTTTTTGTTTGCGACGGCAGCCTTGAAACTGGGAATATCACTATCAGTCGCGTTCAGTTCAGTGCCTGTCATCTTCGGGGCTTTCTCCTGCACGGCAAGCGCATTTGCCCGCCCCTGGGCATACATTATGTCTTTTCTTTCCTCTTGTGTCATACGCTATCGACTCCTTTCTTATAAGCTTCATCCAGCTCTTTAAGCCGCTCCCCATCACCACTGGATTTTATTTCCGCAATTTTTGCAAGGATAGCGTTTTTGCGCTCTTCGATGGTCATGTTGTAACCACCCCCAAAGCGGTTTCAATTTCAGATAATGCCGATTCGTATTCGGCATTCTTCTTCAACGCCTCTTCCAACGGGGTGAGAATTTCCACCCCGCCCCGATAGAATTTACCATTGCTGTAGGTATCGCCGATTCCTACCGGACGGTCTGCGGGGTTGATGATGGTATCCGTTTCTGGCTGGGAATCGGAGCACCACAGAACATTGATAACTGTGCCGTTTTCGATGAGTGCCATGCTCTTAGCCATTGTGTACCTCCTTGCAGCCATAGCCGCCAGCAATAGCGGGTTGAGACTTAGATCCGCCAGTGCCTTGGCTGGAAACGTACCGATCTTGGGCAGTCCCCCCGCTACCGCCGGCGGACCAGTTGTACCCAAATGTGTAATTTGATTTAATAAGCAGATTACCATCAGAGCCTACTATGCCTGAAATCATTATGCTGCCCCCCTTGCATTGCGGATGATAGCGATGCCGGAACCGCCATGGCCTGCGGTACCACCATATGCAGCACCGCCTCCGCCACCGGTGTTGGCTACTCCATTTTTCGCAGCTCCACCGTAAGCGGCACCTGCACCAGCTGTAGAGTCACCGGCGGCACCTGCATTAGCAGCACTACCTCCGCCACCGCCAGAATAGAGTTTGCCTGTAGATTCACCAAACTCTCTGGTGGTTGTCCCCTGCCCGGTTCCTCCAGCTGATACATTTCCGGCCGTTCCATTGCCCCCATTAGAGCCCCCGTTACCTGGAGTTCCGCTTGAGCTACCACCACCGCCGCCACCGGACCCTCCATTCGCGCCAGATGCGCCATTAGCGCTTGCGCCAAAAGCGCTGCTGGTTCCGGAACTAGCGCCGATAGTGACTGTATATGGGGTTGCAATAGCGATACTTACGCCTTTGACGGTTTTTGTATAACCACCACCGCCACCTCTGGCACCTCTGATAGTTTCACCGTTTCCTCCTCCCCCAACGAGGAAGACGTCGATACCGTCCTCTGCACCGTTGAGATTGGTAAACGTCAGCGTACCAGAGGTGAGGAAGCGGATTTTCCAGTTGTCCTGAGATACGGTGATAGGCTCGTCAGAATCGTTGACGATTTCATAATCGCCAGTGTAGGTGAATTCAGGGATAGTACTAAGAGGAATCGATACGGAATAATCTGTCACAACGATCACGGTTTTTGCAGTCGGCTTACCATTTCTGGTAACAGCTACCGTCCACGCTCCGGCCTTCAACCCCTTGAATACCGCCACGCCGCTGGCGTTTGCAGTCTTTGCCTGCGATTTATCACCGAGGGAAACCGTCACCAGTTCCCCAGGAATCACCGTAACCGTCAAAACGCCTCCCGCCCCACCACCCTCCGTCATGTCAAGCTTGCTTGCAATTCCGGTAATACCGCCAGGCCCCAGAGACACCACGCAAACGGCTACCTGATATCTGGTGCCCGTAGCGTTGATGTCGGCTGTGGTCAAATCAGCAAATCCGTTTGCATCCGTAGCATACTGGATTTCGTCCACCACCTGGTCAAAGGTGTCCTTCGTGCTGGTGCGGGTGACGTCGATCGTCAGCACCAGCCGGGCATACCCGGAAGTTGCCTCGGTTACTGCCCAGTTCTGGGACGACGGGTGGATGATCTGACGCCCGCAGATCATGAGCTGCCCCGCTGTCATCGTAAGCGTAGAACCGGAATAGCTCAGATCACAGCCGGTCAGGATGCCGTCGTCAAAGATGGCGCGGCGGATAACCGCATCATTGGCCGGGGTCACCTTCTGATTGGGAAATGTCACACCGGTAAAATTCGCACTCATTTGATTACTCCTCTCAATTTTTCTGTGGCCGTAGTGGCCAGCTCACCGGACTTGTAATAGTAACGGGAGTCCTCGCTGCTCTTGCGCTTGTAGGAGATGTAAGAGCGGAGAATCTCGCCGTAGGCGAAGAATGTGCAGTTGTCCTGGACGCTGAGATCCAGGGTGCTCCAGAATTCCAGTTTGTGGCTGGACTTATTCTTTGCAAAGGTCTCGATGACCTTTGTCTCCACGTCCTCTGGTTTGTTTACGGATATGGTGCTCCATGTTCCTGAAGCACGGCGGGCGGGTATCGTCTGGGATACCGTGCCGTCCTCGGCCAGATACCAGGTGCTTCTCTGACGAAAGAGGATAGGCTCACCAGCATCGTCTTTTTCGCCGGTATCCACATCGCACAGCACCGTCAGCTTGGCCGTGCCGGAGGACGAGTAGTCCAGGCTTTGCAGCTGGCTGCGGCCGTCGTCAAAGCTGACGTTGTGGTCTTCCACAGGCGGGGTGTCGATCAGGCAGACCAGGGAGTCCCCTGCATCGGAGAAGCGCATCGTGGTGCGGTAGCTTCGCCGCATGAGCCTGGCATAGTCGGCCAGTTTATAGCAGCCGTCCTTGTCCAGCTCCGGAGGCGAAAAGACCGTTGTGTCCAAATTGGACACAACCAGATACGGCAGCGCATAGGCCGCATCCGTGCAGGAGATCCAGTGCTCGTCCAGCTGCTGGGCGATGAAGTTGCCCACTGTCTGGGTGGTCGTCTGCTCAAATAATTCCAGCAAGCGGGAGAATACGTCCAGCGGGGAGACGAGGGTCAGCAGCGTCCGGTCGGTCTGGGGCTTCACCACGGATATCGAATACACCTGGCCATCGATCACCAGCCAGTTCCCGGCGTCGCTCTGGCCGATGTCAGTGCCCACCACTGTGACGGTGCTGTTCTCTGCGCTGAGACTGTCCAGCGTCAGCGCAGAGGCGATGACAGCGGCCATCTTGACTGTCCGGTAGGTTGCAAAGCTCTTTACGAAGGCCCACATATCATACGCTCCTGTAGTAGTAGAATAGGGTGAGATCCGCAGTGCCGGTGAAGGCCGCGTCCGCCTCAATGGAGATGGTCACGGGTTCATCCACCGGAATATGGGGAAACGGCGTGGTGCTCAAATCCAGGGAGTCCAGCAAGTCCGTCACCGTCCCGTCTGCGGAGACTTTTCGGACATAGGACTGTTCCCGCCGGCTGGAATATTCCAGCCGATCAGAGGCAATCAGAACCGCCGTAACGGAGCAGATGCCGAAGGTCTTGCCGCTGAAGTTGCCGACCATCCTGATTTTGGGGTTGGTGATTGCGCCGTAGTAGCTCAGTTCCAGAGACCCGGGGATATGCCCGCCGCCGCGAAGCTCCCCCGCCAGAGAGCCGGAGCTGTCGACGCCATACATTAAGCTGCTGTCATAGATATAGTCGTAGCGCTTGCTGCTGTCGCCCCCTGCGGTCTCCAGGGAAAGGGTCGTTGCATAGGGCTTATACCACGGGGTCTTTACGTAAAAGCTGCTGGGGACTTCCAGCCAGCCAACCTCGTTCAACTCGCCCTTCTGAAGGAAATTGACGTCCACATCCCGCCGGTATTCCTGGTCGCCCGTGGGATTGTAGCAGAGGATGACCGTGCCGGCAGCGGCCAGCCAGTCTACGAAGGACTGGTAAACTGCGTAGGCGTTCCGAGTAAAGTACACCGTGAAAGGAACTGTCCCCTGCGGCTCGCTCTCGCCGCTGACGGCGAGGAAAAAGCCCCGGGTGAGGTCTGCATAGGTGGGCGATAATGTATAGCCAAATCCGGCCAGAGAGGACACATACACGCCATTTTCGCCGTTCAGTCCCCAGCGGTCGCCCGCTGCGTTTTGCAGATAAACTTTTCGTATCCGTCTCATAGATCCTCTCCCAATTTCTCGTTGACCAGGTTCAGCAGCATGGAAATATCAGCGTCGGTCAGCTTCTGCGTGTAGATCGTGAGATTCACGGTTTTGCCGCCGGCCGTGGCAACGGCGACATTCCGCGCCCGGCGGGAGCCGTTCAGCTGGGGGACATCGAAGGAGGTATCAATGGCGTCCGCCAGCTGGGCGTTGACCAGGCGCATTTCCTTCGTAAATCCGGAGCCGATGCCCCGCGCCATCCAGATGCCGACCTCCTGCTCCATCACCTTGGATGGGGACTTGATGCCAAACTTGGATTTAATCCAGCCAACGGTATCATCCACCCATCCGGAGAGCAAATTGTACAGCCATTCGGTTGCGCTCTTAATGCCGTTCCAGATTCCCCGGATCATGTTTGAGCCAACCTGAAGGAATTTACTGTCGCTGTTGGCCATGGCGTCCATGAAGGTCGTGACGATATTGTCCACGGCGTTGCCGATATCGCCCAAGCTGTTGAAAATGCCCTGAATCAGTCCGAGAACCAGCTCGACACCGGCTTCCAGCAGCTGCGGGGCGGAATCAACTAGGGCGGTGAGCAGCTGGGTGACAAGCTGAACAGCGGCCGGAATCATTTCCGGTGCGGCCTGACCCAAGCCGGAAATCAGCTCGGAAACCATGCCGACGGCCGAAGTGATCAGATCCGGGCCTCTGTCCGCTAGCCCCTGGATGAGCTGCCCCACCAGCTCCACGGCGGTCTCCGCCAGCTGGGGCGCGGAATCAATGATACCGGTCAGAAGCTCCTCCACGAGGTCAAGCCCTATGTCAAGAAGCTCGGGCCCTTCGTCGCTCAGTCCCTGAACCAGTGCCATGATAAGCTCCCGGCCGCCGTCTACGATGGAAGATCCATTCTGCGTCAGGCCGGACAGCAGTGCCGTGACCACGGAAAGAGCCGCCTTAGACAGCTCCGGGGCGCGGCTGGAAAGACCGGTGATCAGCCGGGTGATCAGATCCGCAGCACCCTGCGCCATATCCGGCGCAGCGTCCGCAATGCCGTCCACCAGCTCCAGCACCAGATCCAACCCCATATCGATCAACTCAGGGGAAGCCTCCCCCAGACCGTCAACCAGCCCGCTGAGAATAGCCTTGCCTGCTTCGAGATACTGGGGCAGCTGCTCCTTAATCATGGACGCGCCCTTGACGATGTAGTCCGTTATCACCTGGGTCTGCGCCGCGGTATCCGTGCCGGCTGCCTCCATGTCGGCGGCGAAGCTGTTCAGGAACTCAGCGCCTTGGGCAGACAGATCGCTGAGCATCGGCAGGAGGATGCCGCCCAGGGCGCTTTTTGCGCTGGCCACGGAGGCGTCCAGCCCGCTCAGGCTTTCGG
>ENA-OROM01001208-OROM01001208.1-human-gut-metagenome-genome-assembly--contig:-NODE-1208-length-25586-cov-9.019897_pt1 | contig 25586 bp, 19 predicted proteins | sample MGYA00242129_ERZ509050 | MGnify/ENA primary metagenome ERZ509050 (study PRJEB26280, sample SAMEA2338701) | human gut metagenome | biome: human gut; feature: human-associated habitat; material: faeces...
TCCAATCCGGGGCCGGCTGTGGGTTTTACGATGGCATCCATCATCTGTTTCATTTCAAATCCGCCCTTTCTTCAGAAATTCATATGTCCGCGCTGCAAAGACTATGCGCATGGATATGTGCACCCTATAAAGACATATTAACGGACACAGGCATGCTTGTCAAGGGAAATTTGGTGTCTTAAAGTGTTCTGAATAATCATACCAGCTGATTTTGACAGCTTGACGCTCTATAAATTATCGGTTAGAGTAGAAAGAAAATGAGAAACAGGAAGTGGGTGGAGCTATGCGGCGTGGACGTATCCGTATTCGCAACAAGATGGGCTTTCAGATCGTGACGATCCTGATTTTTACGATCATCCTGCCCAGCATATTTTTCTTCTGGTTCATCGTGCAGCGGTATTCCAATGATCTGCTCAGCGCGGCGATCTCCGAACGCGAAAATCTGCTGGAAGCGATCAACAAGAGCATTTCTTTGCATTTTGACAATGTGCAGGAGCTGTCCATGACGATCTATTACGACACCTCCACGAAAAATTATATTGACGGTCACGCCTATGAGGAACCGTCAGCGGCGGTAGAGGAGGCGCTCGTTACGATCCTCAATTCCCGTCAGTCAGCAGAGAGCATGGCTCTATGCTTTGGAGGCGAGACGTATGTTTACGGCAAGAGCTTTACAAACCTGCAGCGGTACAGAGAGCAGTATGAGCAGCAAGTGCTTGAGCGGGAGGGGAAGTGTGTCTGGCTTCCGACGAACGTTATGCAAGGCTCCTTCGCACGCAAGCCGAGGGATTATGCCCTTGCCCGCGCGATCAACGCGCCGGATGGGCAGGTCGGCGTTTTTTACATGTTCCTGTCCAGCGACCATCTCTGGAAGATCCTGACGAATCCGCTTCTGACGGAGGGATTGAGCCACTATTATCTGCTTGCGCCGGACGGACGCATCGTCATGTCGGATCTTGATGCTCTGACCGGGACGGATATGCAGTTGGATTTTACGCTTGCGCAGCTTGACGGGCAGAGCGGACATCTGCTCATCACCGGCGAAGGCGGACGCCGGCAGGTGGCGACCTATGCGCGCATGGAGAGCACAGGCTGGGTCAGCGTAATTCTTGCTGACCGCGACGAGCTTTATTCCAACGCCATTTCCCTGATGCGGCTAGCCAGGAGCTTCACGGTATTCTACCTGATGGTTCTCATCGCCGGGAACCTTGCAATTTATGCGTTTATCATCAAGCCGCTCGGACGGCTGAGCGAGAGCATGGAGCACGTCTCGCAGGGCGTTTTTCAGGAGATCCAGATCCCGCCCGGAGGCAACGAGCTCCGACAACTGACCGAGAGCTATAACGATATGCTTACGCAGATCCAGACGCTTCTGGTAAAGGTCCGCGCGGAAGAAACCGCGAAAAACGAACAGCGCATCAAGGTGCTGTACATGCAGATCGGGCCGCATTTTCTGTATAATACGCTCAACTCCATTAAGTGGATGGCCGTGCTCAACAACCAGCCGGGCATCAAGCAGATGGTCGAGTCGCTGATGAAGCTGCTGGGGGCGGTCGCCTACAACAAAAAGGATATGATCAGCCTGCGCGAAGAGCTGGAGCTGCTGGAAAGCTATATTTATATTCAGAAGGTCCGTTTTATGAATTTCCGCGTGGAATACGACGTGCCGGAGCAGACGCTCGGCCTGAAAATCGGCCGGTTCATGCTCCAGCCGTTTGTGGAAAACTGCATCATCCACGGGCTGCACGGACTGGATTATGAGGGCGTAATCCGCATTCAGGTCCGGCAGACGGCCACGCTGCAGATTGATATCTGGGACAACGGGCGCGGCATGAAGGCTGACGCGCTCACAGCGCCCAGAAAGGAGGACGCCAAGGACAGCGTTGGTATTCAGAACGTAGCCGAGCGCATCCGGCTGCATTACGGCGAACGATACGGCGTCCGCGTGGAAAACAATCCGGACAGAGGCGTCCATGTGCATATGGAGCTGCCTGTCATAAAGGAGGAGGAAGAACGATGATCCGTGTCGCGATTGTGGAGGACGAGACGCTTGTACGGCTGGGGCTGCGCATGTGTCTGGAATCGTCGCCGGATATCTATGTCGCCGGAGCGTTCGCCTCCGCGGAGGAGGCGGAGGCCGGGCAGGACAAGGCCCCGGCGGACGTGCTGCTGACGGATATCCGGCTGCCGGGCAGCTCCGGATTGGAGCTGATGCGGCGGCTGCGGAAGAAATACCCGCAGATGCTGTTCGTCGTGCTGAGCTGCTATGATGATTTTACCTACGCGCAGCGAGCCATGGAATACGGCGCAAGCCGTTATATCCTCAAGCACGAGCTTGATGAAAAGGAGCTGCCGCGGATTTTGCTGGAGCTTGTGCAGGAGAGCCGGAGCGCCGTCTCGCAGGAGCCGGAGCCGGCAGAGGACATCCCGGCCTACGCCGCGCGGCTGTGCGCGGAGCGAGGGGGTGCGCGAGCAATTTATTTCTGCTTCCGGGTGGCGGGCGAGCTGTCGAACACGACCGGAAGCGAACTCAACCGCGACCTCGTCTGCGGAATCATCCGCACGGCGCTGGAAAATCACCGGCTCGGCTGCTGCTTCATCGACCAGAGCGGCGAGCTGACAGGGCTGACCCCCGCGGCGGATGGCGTGCGGCTGCCGGCCTGCTTCCGCGAGATCAGCGAAAGTATCCGGCTTTACACGGACAAAAACTGCTTCGCCGGTGTTTCAGACGCCTTTTCGGACGCGGCGCAGCTTCCTCGCTGCTTTGCACAGGCAAAGGAGCGTGCGCAGGACGCGTTTTTCCATGAACAGAGCCACCTGTTTTTGCAGGCGGCCTCCGGCGAGCGTGGATGCCCCGCGCTGGAATTTCTGTACGAGGATGCGTTCACCACGATGTGGCGCGCCAAAACACAGGCACAGCTCGAAGCGTTTTTCGACGCCTGCGCCAAGCAGAAGCCCGCGCCAGATCAGATCCGCGAGACGGTCATGCAGTTCACGCAGACCATGCTGCGCCACGGCGAGTTTTACTACGGACTCGACCGCGCACGCGCCTATGGAAGGGACATGGATCCAAGCTACCGCACCATCAGCCGGATCGACTCCATGCAGGCGCTTGCGCGCTGGCTGACGCAGGTTATTGAGCTGACTATCCGAGACGTCGACAGCCATCAGGATCTGCCGCATATGATCCGCACCTATCTCAACGAGCATTACATGCAGGAGCTCCAGCAGACCGACGTCGCGGCGGTGTTTCATATGAGCGGGCCGTATTTCAGCCAGTATTTCAAGCAGAGCTTCGGCGTGAACTATGTCCAGTATCTCAACTCCCTGCGCATCGAAAAGGCAAAGCTTCTGCTTGTGACCACACAGAGCTCCACAGAGTCTATCGGCGCGCTGGTTGGGATCCCCAACGTCAATTATTTCTTCCGCCTGTTCAAAAAAACCGAGGGCTGTACGGTTCGGGAGTATCGGAAGCGGCATACGGATGGTAAAAAAGTACAGGAATCTTAAAATCGTGCTTATACAAATGGGCAGAATGCACAAAACGGCAGAAAAAAATGAAAGAAATCCAAAAGCAGTTCATGGTATTTGCCCGGCGGGTCTGGTATGCTGGAGATGCTTCTGAAAGGAAGACAATGAAACAGGAGGAATTATTCATGAAAAAGCTGTTTGCACTGCTGCTGGCCGTTGTTCTGGTATTTTCCCTCTTTGCCTGCACCGCGGGCGGGAAGACCGAAACGCCTGCCGAAAGCACAGACGCTTCTGCCGCGACTCCGGCGGAAGAAACCAAGACTGACGCCCCTGCCGAGACTACCGGTGAGACCGGCGAAATCGGCGGCAAGCTCGTGATCTGGGAGCACAACTCCTCGTTCGAGGACGCACTCAAGGCCGTGATCGAGGGCTTTAATGAGAAGTATCCCAACGTTGAGGTCGAATACTCCGTCAAGACCAGCGACCAGTATTACAACCTCCTCCAGACCGCGATGCAGGCGAACGAATGCCCGGATCTGTTCTGGACGAACGGCAAGGCTACGACCAACTATCAGGCTTACGTTGACCAGGGACTGATGATGGATCTGACCGATAAGGTTGATTTCAGCCTCTATGACAGCACGTCTGCGATGAAGCTCGTGACTGCTGACGACGGCCGTGTCTACTCCACGCCGACCGCCGAGACCGGCGGACGCGCGGTGTTCTACAACAAGGACATTTTCGATGAGAACGGCTGGACGATCCCCACGACCTTCTCCGAGTTTGAAGAGCTGCTTGCCAAGGTCGCGCAGACCGATTATGTTCCCATTGCCCTCGGCGCGACCGACCCGTGGGACATCCTGTTCATCTGGGAGCCGATTCTTGCCGCGACGCATCTGGACTGGATTCAGGAATATGAGACCGAGGGCTATGCCGCGGTCAATGATCCGCGCGTGGCTGACGCGTACAATAAGATGATCGAGTGGGGCGACAAGGGCTACTTCGGCGACAACTGGACCGGCGTCACTGGCCAGGGGGCAAGCCTTGCATTCTCCACCGGCAGCGCTGTCATGTACATCGGCGGTACGTGGAACATCTCCACCTTCCAGGAAAACAACCCCGCTTTGAACTTCGGCGCATTCCAGATTCCGTGCGAGGATGGGCAGGTTCCGTTTGTCTCCACCAGCTCCTGTGGCCTCGGCGTCTCCAGCAAGACGGAAAACGAAGCGGCAGCGCTCGCGTTCGCAAACTACTTTGCAAGCCAGGAAGGCCAGGAAAAGTGGCTCGGTACGCTGGGCTCCATCTCCTGCGTCGCGTCCATCGTTTCCGATAACCCCGTCGTCAACGACGTGCAGAACTGCTACACCGTTCAGGCGACCAGCTATTACGATATCCTCGGCTTCGAGGCCGGTACCGGCGACTCTCCCTGCAATGTCTGGGAAGAGGATCAGTGCAAAATCTTTACCGGCGCGAAGAGCGTGCAGGAGTTCGTCGATTCCCTGCAGGCGCTCTGCCTGACCAAAGAGGAAATGCTCAGCAAATAATTGCCGGAAGGCACAGCTTTGAGGGGGCGTCTGCCCCCTCATCGTATATTCGCTCCCGCGCGCCCGCCGCGCTTCGCTCCGGGAGAAAAGGAGGCACCAGACCATGAAGAGAACCACTGCACGTCTGAGCGCGCGGCAAAACCGCGCCTATATCGGGTTTATCACGCCCGGATTGTTTCTGTATACACTGCTTGTGATTATTCCGATCGCATGCTCGATCTTTTACAGCTTCTTCGAATGGAGCGGAATCGGCCCTATGAAATTTGTCGGCCTTGAGAATTTCCGCTATCTGCTCTTCGGCGAGCGGATGTCCGGCGTATTCTTCAATGCGCTGAAGAACAACCTGATCTATCTGCTCTGCGTTCTGCTTATCATTACGCCGATCCAGCTTTTTACGGCGTATCTTCTGTATCTGAAAATTCCCTGCCATAAATATATCCGCACGATGACGTTCCTTCCGTACGTGCTCAGCACGTCTATCGTCGGGTTCTTCGCGCTGCTGCTGTTCGACGGCAATATGGGTGTTCTGAACACGATCATCAAGGCGCTTTTCGGCAGATCCCATACACAGTCATGGCTCGGCGATCCCAAGCTGATGTTCCCGATCTTTGTGCTGATCGTGATCTGGCAGTGCGCCAGTTCCGGCACGATGATCTTCTTTGCCGACATGCAGTCGATCTCAAGCGACATCGTCGAGGCCTCCGTTGTCGACGGCTGTGGCGAATGGCGGCGCTTTTTCAGCATCATTCTGCCGAATATGCGCGCCTCGCTCGTGACCAATATCACGCTCAGCGTAATCTACGCAATGACGATGTTCGGCCTGCCCTATGTGCTGGTCGGTACGTCCGGCGGCGTCAACAACCGGCTGGACTTTATCGCGATGGTCTTTTACCGCTACGCGTTCGGCGGTACCTATTACGGAACGACGGATATCGGCTTCGGCTCTGCCATCAGCGTTGTGATGCTCATCATCATCCTGACTGCCTGGCTGGTGACCAATCACTTCCTGAAGCGGATCCGGGACTGAGGGAGGCGACGGCATGAGAGAAAACAATACGCTCAACATGGGCCGCGGCAGCCGGACGGTCAAATCCGTGCTGTCTGTACTGCTGATCGTGTATTCGCTGATCACGATCTTCCTTGTCGGAGACACGGTGATCTCCTCGTTCAAGACCAAGCTGGAGCTTGTAAACAATCTGATCGGCTTCCCGAAGGAACCGACGCTCAACAACTATCTGCGCGTATTCGTCGAGGAGGGCTTCTGGAAATACATCCTCAACAGCGTCGTGCTGGTCAGCCTTTCTCTGGTGCTGCTGCTTGCCGTTTCGTCCACACTGGCCTACGGTATGGCGCAGTACAGGTTCCGCGGCAAGGGCTTTTTGCAGGGATATCTGCTCATCGGCCTTATGATGCCGGTGCAGCTGAGTATCCTGCCGCTGTACCTGATGCTCTCCCGGGTGCATCTGACGAACAGCTTCATCGGCCTCGCGCTGGTCTACGCGGCAAACCTTTCGTTCCCGTTTACGGTGTTCTATCAGTTCTTTGCACAGCTCCCGGAGGCGGTGATCGAATCGGCGCGCATCGACGGCGCGAAGGACTTCAAAATCTTCACAAGCATCGTCGTGCCCATCTCCAAGCCGGTCTTCGCGACGGTCGGCCTGCTGCAGTTCATCACGATCTGGAACGATTTCTTCCTGCCGATGGTTTTCCTGACAGAGAAGAGCAAGCAGACGCTGACGCTGGCTATCTACAGCTATACCTGCAATTTCCTGAAAAACTGGGATAAGATCTTTGCCGCCGTAACGGTCGCATTGGTCCCGATTCTGATCATCTATTTCCTGTTCTCCGAGCAGATCGTTGCCGGTCTGACGGCAGGCTCGACGAAGGAATGACATTTGGAGGAACTAATATGAACGGAACATGGATCTGGCTTTCGGATGGCGTCTGCACGGAAAACGAACGCGGCTGCTTTGCTGCAGAGTTTACGGCGGATGACGTGCAGGCGGCGTGTGCGCTGCGCATCACTGCTGTCACGCGCTATGCGGCGTGGCTCAACGGCCGACTGCTTGGACACGGTCCTGCCCGCACGACGCCCGGATACGCCTATTACGACACCTATGACCTGACGCCGCTTCTGCGGTGCGGGGAAAATGAGCTTCGCGTCGAGGTTTGGAGTTATGGCTGGTCGACCTATCAATCGCTTGCCGAGCCTGGTGGGCTGCTGTTTGACGTGACGCAGAACGGAAACGTTCTGGCTGCCTCCGGCAGCGGGACGCGTTGTGCCCGCGACACGGGCTTCGTGTCCCACGCCCCGAAACGCAATGTGAATCTCGGCTTTGCTGAGTATTATGACGGACGTTTGTTTGATCAGCGCTGGATCACCGAGTCCGCGCGCACGCGCGGCTGGTCCGCAGCCCGTGTTTTGCCGAAGGAAAACAGAACGCTTCTGCCGCTTCCCATCCGCGCCCGGCATCAGAGAGAAGTCTATCCCAAGCGTGTCCTGCGCGTGGAGGATGTCAAAAAGGCCTGCCAGGTCTACACGGTCAACACGCGACGCGCCTTTTATCCCAATCGCACCGACGCCGACGAAACAAATTTCAACGCGTTCCTCGGCTGCGTGATCCTGAGCGACCGTGTGCAGACCGGCCGTATCAGCTTCCCGAACCGTACATGGAACGGGATCATCGGAACCTTCCGCATCGGTGATACAGTTTATCCCATCACAGATAAGGCGCGCGACGTCGAGGTGCATCTGACCGCAGGGGAGAATTTCTTCCTGATGCAGATCCACGGTAAATATGACGATCTGTACAGCCACATTGAGTTCCGCTTCCCGGAGGATATCCGTGTCAAAGCGCAGTCCGGCGGATCCGGCTTCTTTGCGCTCGGGCCGACAGCGGAGCTGCACGCAATTCAGGACGGAAAGCACCCGATCTACGGGGACATCGATTTTCTGACACCGGAGGATACGCGCATATTTGCCTGCCGGAGCATGCAGGAGCTTGCGGAAGCGGGCTGTGCACCCAAATGGATCGCGCCAGAGGATACGATGGAGGATATGTATATCCTGTCGCTGAACCGTCTGGCGGAGATTGCGGCAGACTATGCCGTGCAAGAAAAGCACCTCGGCGTTCTGTGGAGCAATGACGCCGTCACGCGCTTCGACCCGCCCGCATGCGGCGATTACCGCCGGATTCTGCTGGATTTCGGCGACCTGTACATGGGCTATCTCAATATCTGCATCAAGGCACCCGCCGGGACCATCCTCGATGTCTACGGATTTGAAAACATGTACCGAGGTGAGATCGACCACACCATTGGGCTGAATAACGGTGCGCGCTATATCTGCCGTGAGGGCTGGCAGGAGTACACGTTCCTTGCAAAGATGGGCATGCGTTACGCCATGCTCAGTGTCCGCGGGAACGGGAATGCGCCCGTCGAACTGCGTACGTTCCGGCTGGAGCACGAGGTCTACGCCACGGCCAACCAGGGCTCTTTTGAGTGTGACGACGAAAAGCTTAACCGCATCTGGAATATGTGTGAGCAGACGCTGCAGGACAGTGTGGCCGACACTTACGCAGACTCTCCCACATACGAGCAGGCGTACTGGCTTGGTGATTCGCAGGTCAGTGCGGCTGTCGATGCGTATCTCTACGGTGATTACAGCTTTATCCGGCACAATCTGGTTTTCGGTGCAACGGGCGCCGACACCACGCCGCTTGGCAATGCGCTGACCCCCACGGACTGGGTCACGCCGATCCCGATGTGGACGATGAACTGGGTCGTGATGCTGGCGCAGTATATTGAAGCGACCGGCGACAGAAGCATTCTGCGTGAGCTGTATGGCCCGGTATGCGAACGGCTGGAGTATTACCGGTCGCTGCTCACACCGGATGGAGGAATTCTGACGCGCTCGTGGAACCTGGTCGACTGGGCCGCTCTGGATATCTCCGACTACTGTGTCTGCACGGCATATCAGGGGCTGCTTGCCTACTGCTTCGACTGCGCGGCGCGCTTTGCCGAAATGCAGGAAAAGCAGGCCGACGCGCAGAAATTTACCGACACCGCGAAGCTTCTGCGGCACTATCTCTCGCAGGTCTTGTGGGACGATACGCGCAAGGCGTACCGCGATAGCTGGAGCCCGGAGACGGGACTTTCGAAGACGTTTAGCATCCAGACGCATATGCTCCTGCTGCTCTATCACGCCATTGAGGAGCCGGAGCGCCGTGCGCTTGTCACGGAGTATGTGCAAAACAGGCCTGTGGATTTTCTGGATGTCGGTTCGCCGTTTATGCTGTACTACCTCTATGAGGCGTGGGCGCAGCTTGGTGTCTGCGACCCGATCATGGAGGACATAAAGCACCGCTGGGGCGAGATGCTCCGCTATGAGACAACGACCTGCTGGGAGGTTTTCCCCGGCTTCTACGAAAACAGCCGAACCAGAAGCTATTGCCACGCATGGTCTACTGCGCCCGCGATGCTGATGCAGAAATATCTGCTGGGTATCCGGCGAGAGTCTGAGGGCTTCAAAGACGTTTCGTTCTGCTTCCCGAATACGGGTCTGCGCTGGTGCCGCGGCAGTATTCCGACGCCGTTTGGTGTAATTTACGTGGACTGGAATAAAGATATTGGCGAATTCCTTTTAAGAATTCCCGAGGAGATCAAATTGCATGGTGATGAACCTGACGGCTTCCATGTAACGATCCAGAAAACAAAACAAGGATAAGCTGTTTTGGCTCCGTCCAATTATCTTGGGTTGGGCGGAGCCTGTTTTTCGTATGTGCGGAAGGCGCGGCATACTGTCCCAGCAAAGTGATTCCGGCACGATATATACTTCTAGGGTGTATCTGAAAACTCCCAACGCACCCGGACAGCGGACCTTTTCACGCTGCGCTGCACCATTTTTCCTTGAAATACGTCAGTATTCCTGCGAAAAAATGTCTTGCTCAGCGCAAAAATTTCTCGCTGCCGGTCACATTGGGAGTTTTCAGATACACCCTAAAGAAAAAGTGTCTATATTAGTCGGTTTTTTGTCTTTTCATGAAAAGGTAATTCCGTACAATAGAACGTAGACAGTATTATATTGGGAGGTATTTTGCGTGTCAAAGAAGCTGTTTGAAATTACGGATTGCCGCTGCTGTGGGCAAACGAATCCGCTTGGTTTGGACTCACAGCCTGATTTTTCATGGAGAGTGCAGCCATGCAGCGCGGAAGCGGTCGAAATAAGCAGTTATCGGATCCGCGTTATGTGTAAAGATGCTTGCGGTTGCTCCCCGCAGGCGGTCGTATGGGATTCGGGTGTTATAAATGAGCCAAATGTTTCGCTGATCTGTTATGCGGGGTCGCAGCTGAAGCCAAGGACAAGATACGATTGGATCCTGACGCTGTGGGATATGTACGGAAATTGCGTTGACAGCGAGGTTTGCTGGTTTGAAACCGGTAAATGCAGGGAGGCATGGACGGCAAAATGGATCAGCGCTCCGGGGATCCGTCTCGACCGCAATGACGCGCCCGCGTTGTATTTGCGCAGGAAGTTTGGACTCGGTGCGGCTGTCAAAAGTGCTCGTATGTATATTTGCGGATTGGGTCTATACGAGGTATTTGTTGACAATGTGCCGGTCAGTGATTCGCTTCTGGAGCCCGCATACACAAAGTACGATGCATTTGCACTCTACCGCGTATATGATATCACGTCTTTTTTGACGCAAAAGGATTATGCAGCTGTTGGCGTCGTTTTGGGAAACGGGTGGTACAACTGCTTTACGAAGGATGAATGGAATACCCCGCAGGCCAGTTGGCGTGCTGCTCCGAAGCTGTTATGCGAGATCCATATCGAGTATCTGGATGGATCGACCGAATGCATTGGCTCAGACGAGGCATGGTCCGTGTCAAGGGACGGCCCGATCGTTTTCAACGCGATCCGAAGCGGAGAGTGGTACGATGCACGAAAAGAAGATCCGAAATGGGTATCGGGGGAAGCAAATCATTGGACGTGGACGCCTGCAATCCGTGTCCGCAGCCCTGGCGGAGCGCTTCGCGCGGCGGAGGATGACCCGATCCGTATCACGAAGGAGATCACACCTGTTTCGGCAAGAATCACGGCAGAGGGCCGTATGATCGCCGATATGGGTCAGAATTTTGCGGGGAAGGTGCGCCTGCGCGTAGCGGGAAATACCGGCACGCATTTTATCCTTCGGTACGCAGAGGAGCTTACAAAGGATGGCGAGCATGTAGATCAAACCCATCTGCGCTGCTTTGTAAAAGAAGGGGAATTCCAGACTGAGCATTACATAAAGGGCACGGACAGTATTGAGACGTGGACGTCGCACTTTACCTATCACGGCTTCCGTTATGTCGAATTGACGTGCGTGAACGGTTCTGTTGCGGACAGCAGTATGACAGGACTTGTTATGCATACAGACTTCCGGCAGATCGGAAGGTTCGATTGCTCGGATGATGGATTCAATACAATTTGGAACATGAGCTATTGGGCTACGATCTCAAATAGTGTTGGATTACCTACAGATGATCCGCACCGGGAGAAAAACGCGTGGATCGGCGACATTGGATACGCGTTTGAACAGATGCTGCTGAACTTTGATTGTGCACGCTTTTTGCTGCAGTGGCTGGATAATTTGTGTGCGTGCCAGCGGGTCGACGGCGCACTCCCGTGTGTTTGCCCCTCTACAGGGTGGGGCTACAACTGGGGCAACGGCCCGGACTGGGCACTCGTCTTTACGCGGCTTCCGTGGTACCTCTACCGGCAGACAGGGGATATCCGTATTCTTGAGCGTTATTATCCGAATATTTGCCGCCATTTCTCGTTTATGAAATCGATGGCTGTCAATGAGATCGTGAATTATGGAATCGGGGACTGGTGCGCACCCTTTGATGGCCCGGCTGTTTCCGTGAATATGGAATCGTTCCGTGCTCCGGTCGCGCTTACAGATACGGCCTGTTTTTATGAAACGGCAGTCATGATCGGCAAGATGTCCGCTGTCATGGGCTGTGAAAATCCGTTTGCGGACGAATGTACCCGGATCAAGCGTGCGTTCCTCAACAGATTTTTGAATGAAGCGGGCGAGGTTGCGGGAGACTGTCAGACATCGGATGGATGCGTCCTCTATAATCACATGCTTTGCGCGGAGGAAGATCAGAAGCTGGCGGAGCGTCTGGTCGATCGGCTCCGGACGAATGATTGGCATCTTGACTTTGGTATTCTTGGTTCGCGATATGTCATGGAAAGTCTGGGAGAACGGGGATATATAAAAGAACTGTATCGAATGCTTTCGGGAAATACATATCCGAGCTACCTTTATCTGGCGGAGAATGGCTGCACAACACTGACAGAATGCTGGAATCTCGGCGGCTCCCACAATCACTTCATGTTCTCGCATGTTTCGGCCATTCTTTACCGCTATATCGCAGGGCTTCGCCAGCCAGCGGATGACATTGGGTGGAAGCACTTTGAAATTGTGCCGTCATTGTTGCCCAAAAAGCTGGACTGCTCGTTCGACTCTCCCCGCGGAAAAATAGAGCTGCACTGGCAAAGAGCGAAGGAGACCGTGCATGTAGATGTGGCAGTTCCGTTTGGAACAACCGCGACGCTCTTCGTTCCAGAATGTGCCGCCTCAGAGACACGAAAATGTGAGTTAACGTATGGAAAGTACGAGTTTGAGTGGAAGCTTCTTTATGATCCGGTGTTAGCGTAGGCTCAAATCATAAAATAGAGGTAAGAAAGATGTTCACAGAAGAACGAATTGGTGAGATCCTGCGGCAGCTGTCGCTGCTGCGTTATCCTGAAACAGTCCCTGCAATAGGCTGGAAAATGCTGCGCACGACCGGCGAACAGCGCCCCACCCCTTCCGAGGCCTGCTCTGGCTGGAGTACAATTCCCGCGGACGGCATCTGGGGCGGCGACTGCGAATATTACGCCTTCGTCGCCGACCTCACGCTCCCGGAGACCTTCGCGGGGCATCCGGCGGAGCTCTCGCTGCTCACCGGCTGCGAGGGGCAGTGGGATGCGACGAATCCGCAGTTCAGCGTATACATAAACGGCGAACTGCGGCAGGGCTTCGATGTCAACCATCACGAGCTCACGCTCACCGAGTGTGCAAAGACCGGCGAGTGCTTTTCTGTTTTCCTTTCCGCCTATACCGGCGTGCAGAACTTTCATCTGGTATTTGACGCCTCTCTGCGCACCGTAGACCGCGAGATCGAGGGGCTGTATTATGACCTGCTCGTACCATGGCAGACCGCGTGCCTGCTGGATCAGGACGACACACAGTATATCCGCCTTATCCAGACGCTGAACGAGGCGGTCAATCTGCTCGATCTGCGCAAGCCCGGAAATGAAGCGTTCCACGCAAGTGTGCAGACTGCGCGCGCGTTCCTGCGGGAGAAGTTTTACACCCACACGAGAAATGGCGGTCCGTGCGTCCTCTGCGTTGGGCATACGCACATCGACATCGCGTGGCTCTGGACGCTCTCCGTGACCGAAGACAAGGCGGTACGCAGCTTCTCCACCGTGCTGGAGCTGATGCGCCGCTATCCGGAATACAAATTCATGTCCAGCCAGCCGCAGCTCTATCTCTATGTCAAGAAAAACGCACCGGAGATCTATGAGCAGATCAAGGCGCGTGTCGCCGAGGGGCGCTGGGAGATCGAGGGCGCGATGTTTGTTGAGCCGGACTGCAATTTGTCCTCCGGTGAGAGCCTTGTGCGCCAATGCTTGTACGGCAAGCGATTTTTCATGCGAGAGTTCGGAAAGGACGCGCAGATCCTCTGGCTTCCCGATGTTTTTGGATACAGCGCAGCGCTGCCGCAGATCCTGAAAAAATGCGGCGTGCACTATTTCATGACCACGAAGATCAGCTGGAACGAGGTCAACAAGATCCCCTACGACACCTTCTACTGGAAGGGGATCGACGGAACAAAGGTGCTGTCCCATTTTATCCCGACACGCGATTATGTATCCAAAACGCGCAGTCTAAAGACGAACAACGAGCATACATCCGCCATCACCACCAACTATAACGGCTATCTCAACCCCTGCCAGATCAAGGGCGCATGGCAGCGCTATCAGCAGAAGGAGCTGAACGATCAGGTGCTCTGCTCCTTCGGGTATGGCGACGGCGGCGGAGGTCCGACGGCGGAGATGCTGGAAACACAGCGCCGTCTGGCATACGGCATTCCCGGCTGCCCGACCACAAAACCGGCAACTGCGCGGGAGTTTTTTGACAAGCTTGCTGCGGATGTTGCGGAAAAAAACGTACCTATATGGTCAGGCGAATTGTATCTGGAATATCATCGCGCGACCTACACCAGCATGGCGCGCAACAAGCGCAGCAACCGCAGAGGTGAATTTGCGCTTCTGAATCTTGAAGCATGGGCTTCGGCGGCAAGCCTGCTCTGCGGTACAGAGTATCCTTCGGCGGCATTGCAGGAGGGCTGGGAGATCCTGATGCGCAACCAGTTCCATGATATTCTGCCCGGCTCTTCCATTCGGCAGGTCTACGAGGACTCCAAGCGTGAATATGCGCGTCTTTCCCAGCTGACCATGGAGGAGACAGATAAACGCCTTCAGCAGCTGACGGACCGCATCGGCGGTACGGTCGTCTGGAACCCGAACGGTCAGAGCGTGAGCGGCTTTGCCGAGCTTGACCGCGCGGAAGGACGCAAAAATGTGCAAAGGACTGCCGACGGCAAGTATCTTGCGTGGGCAGAGGCAGTTCCAGCCAAGGGCTGGAAGCGTCTGCGCGACAGTGCGCCTGCCTTCGGTGAACTGCAAATCAGCGACCGGGAGATCGTCACGCCCTTTGCGCATCTGCGTCTGAACGAAAAGGGGCAGATCGCATCCTGGTATGACCGGGTCGCAGAGCGCGAGCTTTTGCAACACGGCAAATGCGGCAATGTCCTGATGACGTATGAGGACAAGCCGCACAAATATGACAACTGGAACCTTTTCGATTACTACCGTGAAAAAGCCTGGGCGATCGAAACGCTTCTTTCTGCCGAGGTGCTCGAGACTGGACCGTATCGCTGTGCGCTGCGGCTGCGCTGGCGGTATCTGAACACCGAAATTCAGGAGACCATCTATGCGTACTGCAACACTCCGCACGTAGACTTCGTGTTCGATACCGACTGGAAGGAGGATCAGCTCTTCCTCAAGGCGCTTTTCCCGCTGGAGCTCAACAGCACCGAGGCAACCTATGAAATTCAGTACGGCAACGTCAAGCGCCCGACCGTCCGCAATACCTCATGGGATCAGGCAAAGTTCGAGGTCTGCTACCACAAATGGATGGATGTGTCCGAAGGCGGCTATGGCGCAGCGTTCCTGAACGACTGCAAATACGGTGTGAGCGTGGAAGAAAATACGGTCGGTCTGTCCCTCATCAAATGCGGACTCTATCCGAACCCCAGCGCCGACCGTGAGCCGCACCACGCCGTCTACAGTGTGTATCCGCATATGGGCACATGGCAGGAGACCGGTATCGTAAAGGAAGCCTATGCGCTCAATAATCCGATGGTCGTTCTTCACTCTGAAAATGCAGGCGGCGAGCTGCCTGAGGAGTACGCGCTTGTCCGCTGTGATGCGCGCAACGTGATGATCGACGTCTGCAAAAAAGCGGAGGATCGCGATACGCAGATCCTGCGGCTATATGAATTTGAAAATTGCCGGACGAAAACGCAGCTTCGGTTCCCGCAAAAGACCGCGCAGGTCTGGCTGTGCGATATGCTGGAAAACAGGCAGAGACTGCTTGCGGAGGAAACGGATTCTGTGGAGATCGAACTGGCTCCATTTGAGATTTGTACGCTGGAATTGGATAGGGGAGGAAATTATGAAGCGTTCTGAAATCAACAAAGCACTCAAAGAGCTCGAAGCCATGTGCACGCGGGAGCATTGCTATCTGCCGCCGTTCTGCCATTTTACACCGGAAGAATGGCAGTCCAAGGGCCATGAATACGACGAGGTGCGCGACTGTATGCTCGGCTGGGATATCACCGATTACGGTCTTGGCGACTTTGACAAGGTTGGTATGTCGCTCATCACGATACGCAACGGCAACCGCACCATGCAGGACAAGTATCCCAAGGTGTACGCTGAGAAGCTGCTCTATATGAAAGAAGGGCAGTATTCCCCGAACCATTTCCACTGGTACAAGACCGAAGATATCATCAACCGCGGCGGTGGAAACATTCTGATCCGCGTCTACAACAGCCTGCCTGACGAGTCCATCGACAAGGAATCTGATGTGACCGTCCACTGTGACGGCAGAACCTACACCGTCCCTGCTGGAACGCAGGTGAAGCTCACGCCGGGCGAAAGCATCCATATTCAGCAGTATATGTATCACGATTTCGAGGTCGAACCCGGTACCGGCGCTGTCCTGCTGGGCGAAGTCAGCCAGTGCAACGACGACAATACCGACAATCGCTTCAATCCGCCGGTCGGACGTTTCCCGAAGATCGAAGAAGACGAAGCCCCGTACCGTCTGCTCTGCAACGAGTATCCAGCGGCGAAGGACTAAGCCATGATCGAGCTGCAAAATGAAAATTTGACCCTGCACGTCGATTCGCTCGGCGCGCAGATGATGGAGCTGCGCTCCAGACATGGCACGCAGTTTCTCTGGAACGGCGATGCGAAATACTGGCGTGACCGCGCGCCGGTGCTGTTCCCGTATGTTGCGCGCCTGACGGACGGCAGCTATACGCTCTACGGCGAACGCTATTCGATGGACATTCACGGCTTCGCAAAGGATTCCGTTTTCTCCGTCGAAGAACAGTCTGCCGATTCTGTCACGCTCTGCCTGCACGAAACGCCGGAAACACTGCGCCAGTATCCGTTCCGCTTCACCTTCCGGGTGCGCTATGCGCTGCGCGGCTGGACGGTCAACGTGACCTATTCTGTCCGCAATGAGGACGAAAAAGAGCTGCCGTTCGGCATCGGCGGGCATCCGGGCTTCCGCGTCCCGCTGGCTGAAGGCACGGCATTTGAGGACTATGAGCTGCGCTTTTCGCACGCCTGTGAGCCGGATCGCGTCGGCTTCACAGAAACCTGCTTCCTGAACGGTCACGATACCCGCTATCCGCTGGAAAACGGCACGACCCTCCAGCTGCGACATGAGCTGTTCGACAACGATGCTATTGTGCTGAAAAATATGGCACGCCGCGTGACGCTCTGCGCTGCCAAATCAAACCGCTCCGTCACCGTGACCTATCCGCAGATGCCGTATCTCGGTATCTGGCATATGCCGCACACGGATGCGCCGTATGTCTGCATCGAGCCGTGGGCGTCGCTCCCATCGCGGCAGGACGTGGTGGAGGAACTGAGCTGCAAGAGTGATCTGATTCACCTTGCACCGGGAGCGGAGTACGAAAACACATGGAGCATTGCGATCACGGAGGAATGAGTATGTATGATGTTGTTGCGCTCGGTGAGCTGCTGATTGATTTTACGACGCAAGCGACCGACCCGGACGGCTATCCGACGATGACTGCGCATCCGGGCGGCGCACCGGCGAATTTTCTTGCCGCGATTGCAAAGTTCGGCGGCAAAGCGGCGCTGCTCGGCAAGGTCGGCACTGACACGTTCGGGAAGCTGCTGACTGATACGCTCCGCAAAGCTGGGATCGAGACGAAGGGGCTTGTCGCGTCCGATGAAGTTTTCACGACGCTGGCGTTCGTCACACTGGACGAGAACGGCGACCGCGAATTTGCGTTCGCGCGCAAGCCCGGCGCAGACACGCAGCTTCGCTTCGACGAGCTGGACCTTTCCATCATCGACGAGGCGCGCGTGTTCCACTTCGGCACGCTTTCTCTGACCGACGAACCGGCAAGAAGCACGACGTACCGCACTGTGAAGTACGCAAAAGCACACGGCAAGCTCATTACATTCGACCCGAATCTGCGTAAACCCCTGTGGCGTGACCTTGGCGACGCGAAAGAGCAAATGCTCTGGGGACTTGACCACGCCGACGTGGTGAAGATCAGCGACGAGGAAGTTGAATTCCTGTTCGGTCTCAGTGCGCAGGACGGTGCACAGTACATTCTTGACCATTTCCCGGCGAAGCTTGTATTTGTGACCTGCGGCGCCGACGGATGCTGGTTCCAGAACCGCGGCGCAAGCGGTCATGTGGACAGCCTGAAAAATATCAAAGTCGTCGATACGACCGGCGCAGGCGATATTTTCGGCGGCAGCGCTGTGTGGAAGCTGCTTCAGACCGGGACAGCGCCAGAGGATTTGACAGAAGCGGAACTGCGTGAGATCGTATCCTTTGCCTGCAAAGCCGCAGGACTTTCCACGACGAAGCCCGGCGGGATTTCAAGCGTTCCGGAGTTTAATTTTGATACAAAATGATCGGTTGAGCAGACCAATACTCAACGGTGCTGTGTGCTGCCGAACAGGGTTTTACGCCATAGGGGGATGCTATGAAAAAACTGGGCTTTGGATTGATGAGACTGCCGACATTGGAGCCGATGAATTCTTCGTCCATTGATCTGTCTAAGGTTGTGCCGCTTGTAGATCTGTATTTGAACTCCGGCTTTTCCTATTTTGACACAGCATACTACTATCATGGAGAGAAAAGCGAAGCGGCCTTTCGTGCGGCAGTTGCGAAACGCTGGCCGCGGGAGAGTTACACAATCACAGATAAGCTGCCGATATATGAAAAGCCGGAGGAGCGGGAGCTGCTTCCGATATTCAATGAGCAACTGCACCGCTGTGGCGTGGAGTATTTTGACTATTATCTGCTCCATAACGTTGGCGGAAAAAACTATCAGCACGCCGAAGCTGTGCATGCCTTTGAGTTTTTGGGTCAAAGAAAGGCAGAGGGGCGCGTGAAGCATATCGGACTGTCTTACCATGATAACGCCGAGCTGCTGGAGACCATTTTGAACCGGCATCCGGAAATCGAGTACGTGCAATTGCAGCTGAATTATCTTGATTGGGAGGACTGTGCCGTCCAATCACATCGTTGTTACGATGTATGCAAACGTTACGGCAAGCCGGTTATCGTCATGGAACCAATCAAAGGCGGAAGCCTCGCCGCTCTGCCGGAAGAAGCTGAGAAGCTTCTGAAGACCCATAATCCGCGTGCGTCTGCTGCATCCTGGGCGATTCGTTATGCGGCGTCGCTGGAAAACGTGATGATTGTTTTGAGCGGAATGAGCAGCATGGAACAGGTCGCTGATAACGTAGGATATATGCAGGAGTTCCATGCGCTGGATGCAGAAGAGCGGGCTGTGCTGGATCAGGTTGTGTCATTGCTCCGCAAAGCGAATACGATTGGCTGCACGGGCTGCCATTATTGTACGGACGGGTGCCCGCAGCAGATCCCGATTCCTGAAATTTTCAAACTGTATAATAATTATATGAAGTTCCCGAAAACACAGGATCATGTTGCGCTGAATTACTATGGCAATGTTACGAGCGGACGAGGGAATGCAGCCAGCTGCGTGGGCTGCGGGCAATGCGAAGAACACTGTCCGCAGCGCTTGGAGATCCCAAAGCTGCTGAAAGAAGTAAGCAGAGAGCTTCAGAAATTATAAGAGTATAAAAACACGCGCCGCGAGGCGTGGAATGATGAATCATTGCAATCCGCCTGTATTTTGTGCACAAAAATGCAGGCGGAGAATTGTATATATCGAACAATGTGACCAAAACACATAGGAATTGTGGAATTTCATGTCGGATTTTTGTGTTGTGGCCAGGAACAGTGCCTGATATCATAATTATGCAGACGGGACGTGCAGTCCTGCAAAACGAAAGGAGAAGAACATGAAAAAAGCGTATCGAATTTTAGCAATCCTGTTGTGCCTGTCGATGCTGTTTGCCCTGGCTGCCTGCAGCGCGAAACAGGAAAACACGACAGAAGACCAGAAGCCCGACGAAACCGCAACAGAGACTACCGACACTGCGGAGCCGAGCGGCGACGCTCCTGCAAGCGAAGAAGCGCCTGAGGAGATGACGCTTTCTGTTGCATGGTGGGGCGGCGCGGCCCGTAATGAGCGGATCGAGAAAACACTCGATCTCTATAGCGAGCTGAACCCGAACGTATCCTTCAGCACTGCCACCAATAACTTCAGCGATCACTATACCGCGATGGCAACTGCGGCTGCGTCCAGCGATCTGCCGGATATGTGGCTTGTGCAGACACAGCTGTGGCTGAACCAGTTTGTAAGCAGCGACCAGCTGCTGGATTTGACTCCGTATATTGAGAGCGGCGCTCTGGACATCAGCAAGATCCCAGAAGCGGTTCTCGCAGGCGGCCGTGCCAGCGACGGGAAAATCTATGCGATCGGCGCGAGCTATAACAGCCCGGCTCTGCAGTACAATAAGAGCGCGCTGGATGCTGCGGGCATCACGGTAGAAAACGGCATGGATCTGGAAGCGTTTGCACAGAAGTGCGCGGAAATTTATGAGAAGACGGGTCTGACCACGGTGATCAACAACCCGGAAATGTTTATCGAGTATCTGCTTCGTGCTGACGGAAAGCTGCTTTATGATGATGGTAGACTTGGCGCCGATTCGCCGGAGGATCTGCTTCCGTACTTTGAACTGATGGAACGCGGCCGCAGCGAAGGCTGGCTGATAGACTATGAAACCTGGGTCAGCTCCGGCGGCGACTCCGCTCAGCAGCCAATCGTAACCGGAAAGTCCTGGAACTGCATGTGGAACGGAAACCAGCTTTCCCTGCTGCAGGCACCGTGCCCCGAGGGCGTGGAACTGGATATCGTTACGTGGCCGACCAACGATCTTGCAAAGTCCAACTATATGCAGTCTGCTATGGGCTGGGGCATCGGGATCAATACAGAGCATCCGGACGAGGCTGTTGCACTTTTGAACTGGTGGGTCAATTCCATTGATGCGCAGAAAATCATGCTCGGCGAAATGGGTGTGCCGCTGAACACGGACGCGGCAGCTGCGGTCACGCCGGAGCTCGACGAGACGACGGCAAAGTTCTTTAACTATGAGGTCAATGTTGTTGTTCCTCAGAGTTCTGAGGCAAACCCGACCGGTGGCAATGGCGCTGCGGAAGTCCGCGCACTGATCGATGAGCTGGAAGAGGGCATGTACTACGGCTCCATCAGCGCAGAAGATGCCGCAGAGCGGCTGTTTACAGAGGGCAACGCGTTTATGGCGGCTGGTAAAGCGTAAGCCGCTGCGGTGATCTGTTTCTAAAATAAAATAGAAATGCCGGGGATAATCGGAATACAGTTCGATTCTCTCCGGCATTTCATTAAAACAAAATGATAAAAAGCAAGGAGTTTATCATGCCAAGAAGAAAAACAACGCTTCGCACGTGGCTGAATCAGGAGTCCACTGCCGGCTATTTTTTTGCAGCTCCATTCATAATCGGGTTTGTTGTGTTCATTGTCGTACCGATGCTCATGTCGCTTTATTTTTCGTTCTGTGACTATAACATCCTGAGCCCGGCAAAATGGATCGGCTTTGAAAATTTTAAGAATCTGTTCAAAGACCCAAAATTCTGGAAATCGCTGACGGTCACGCTGAAATATGCGTTCTTTTCTGTTCCGCTCAAGCTGATCTTCTCGCTGCTTGTCGCCCTGCTGCTGCTGCGCTCGACAAAGCTGACGCCTATTTATAGAGGGATGTACTATCTTCCGTCTATCATGGGCGCGTCTGTTGCAGTCTCGGTTTTATGGAAGCAGCTGTTCGGCAATGACGGCGTGATCAATCACATCTTTGGAATCCATATCTCATGGCTCGGCTCGCCAAGCACGGCGATCTGGGTTCTGATCCTGCTGTCCGTCTGGCAGTTCGGCTCATCCATGCTCATTTTCCTGTCTGCAATGAAGCAGATCCCGCAGGAGCTTTATGAAGCGGCGCGTGTGGATGGAGCAGGCCCGGTCAAGCAGTTTTTCACGATCACACTTCCGCTGCTCACATCCACAATCTTTTTCAATCTGATCATGCAGATGATCAACGGAATGCTCGTGTTTGCACAGGGACAGATCATCACGGCGGGCAAGCCGATGGATTCGACCCTGTTCTATGTTTTATATCTTTACAACCAGGCGTTCAAGTTCAACAACATGGGATATGCGTCCGCAATGGGCTGGATCATGATTGCAATTATTGCGATTCTCACAGGTATCCTGTTTGGAACAAAGAAGCTTTGGGTGTATGAAGGAGGATACTGACGTGCAGAAGCAGCGCAAAGCAAAGAAAAAATATCCCAAAATCCTGTATCATCTGTTTGTAGCGGCGCTGGCCCTTCTGATGGTGTATCCGCTCATCTGGATGGTGTGCAGCTCCTTTAAAGAGACAAATACCATTTTTTCAACTGCGTCAAAGCTCATTCCAGAACATTTTACGCTGCAAAACTACGTCAATGGCTGGAAGGGCTTCGCAAAAACGTCATTTGGCACGTTCTTTTTCAATACCCTGATTGTGGATCTGGTCGCAACGGCCGGCACTGTGATCTCAACGACGCTGGTCGCCTATTCACTGGGACGCCTCCGCTTTAAGGGCAGAAAGTTCCTGTTCGCATTGGTTCTTTTGACAATGATGCTCCCGGGAGAGATCCTGATGATCCCACAGTACCTCTGGTATAACAAGCTCGGGTGGATCAATACATATTCACCGCTGACCGTTCCGTTTTTCTTTGCGATTTCCGGCTTTTTCGTGTATCTAATCTCGAATTTCATGGGCGGTATTCCGCGCGAGCTGGATGAAGCCGCGCGAATTGACGGCTGCTCGTTCTATCAGACGTTCTATTATGTCATTTTACCGCTGGTCAAGCCAGCCCTTGCGACAGTCGCTATTTTTTCGTTCATCAATAACTGGAATAACTATATGGGAGCGCTGCTTTATCTGCGGCGGACAGAAAAATATACGGCAAGCCTTGCACTGAAGCTGTTCTGCGACGTCACATCGCAGTCGGACTACGGCGCAATGTTCGCAATGGCGACGCTGTCACTTGTTCCGATCTTTGTGATATTTGCAACAATGCAGCGGTTCCTGACAGAGGGTGTATCAACAACGGGCCTGAAGGGATAAAACATATGGATGGAGAAAACATGAGAAACGAGCACATAGACAATTTTCCGCGAAAGCCGGTGATCAGCCGGTTTGTTGCGCCGTGGGATACGAGCGGCTGGTATGGCATATGGCCGGATCTTCAGCATGGAAGCCGACTGTATACAAATTCTGAGGTACAAATTGCGCAGCTTCCCGAAAAATATAAGGGCGTTCCATATATCAGAACCTACAATTCCAATGCGGAGGGCTTTGACGACAAGCAGGAGGTCGATTTCTACGTTGAGCAGGATGCCGTTGTGTATGCTGCGCTGGATGATCGCTGTGTGCCGGATTTTCTGGAACAGTTTCAGGACAGCGGCGACGTTCTGACGAGCACGGATGGCACCGTTTACCGGATCTTCCTGCGAAAGTATGCGTCCGGTGCGCAGGTTCACATTCCGGGATTCAAGGGCCCGTACAACCACTATATCGTTTTTGCGCTTCCGACCAGCCGGGAATATGCGGAACACCATTATGATACGGCACAAGTTCCGGTGACGCTGGAGCCGTATCAGAAACGGTCGTATCAGTGGTATTTTTATGAGACTTTCAACCACCTGAAAGATGGAACCTGCCCGCAGGACTTCTGCATGGACGGGACCGGAGGCGTCAGGACATATCGAAGCGCACCGCAGCGGAAGTATCTGTACCATCGAGATCCGCAGAGATTCCGACGGCAGCCTCATTGCAGATCCCATCACCCTCGCAGCCGGTGCGTCGGTCAGTTCCATCACGCTGAAAGAAGCGCCGGAATACGGCAACGCCGCCTGCACCGCGACGGTCACGGCCACCCGTGATGGCAAGACGGTCGGCACACTGGAGGTCAAGACTGCGCTGCACGCTGCATACCTGTGGCCGAAGGAGGTAATGTCAAAATGAGAACAAAGAAACTGTTTTCTCTCCTGTTGGCTGTTCTGATGCTCTGTTCGCTGTCGGTTTCTGCCTTTGCCGCAGAAACCGCGCAGGCTAGCGTCCCGGTTGTGCTGACGGTTGTGAATTCTGTTTCGCCTATTTCTGTCAGCGTCCCCGCCTGCCTGCCGGTCACGGTTTCGGACGGCTATGTTGTAACGGCCTCCAACGCCGTCATTGAAAACCGCGCACAGAGCGGCGCGGTGCAGGTTGTGGCCGTCGATGTGCAGCCCGGCGCGTTTGCAATTGGAGACTTTGAGAATTTCGGCAGCGAAGCCGGAAAGATCGCGTTCAGCATCAACGGCTGCAAGACGGTCAAGGAAGGAAAGCTGACGCTGGCTGACGGCGCGTTCCCTGCTATCGATGCAGGCAAGAACCTGCGGATCGCATACACGGCGAAGGTCACAGCAACCGAAAAGGTGGAGAAAGTGAACGCCGCAACGCTGATCTTCACCATCGCGCCTGCAACCGGCAATTCGTAAAGGAGGGAGGAACCGCTATGAAAACAAGAAAACTCACAGCAATCCTGCTTGCCCTCTGCATGCTCCTTTCGCTCAGTATCTCGGCATTTGCGGCAGATGATGCCATTGCCAGCGGCACGATCCCCGACAGCAAGATCACATGGGAATTGGACAGTAAGGGCTGGCTGACGATCTCCGGCAGCGGAGATTGCAGCGCCTTTGCAAGCAAAGACGACCAACCGTGGGCAGAATACCGTAGCCAGATCACGCAGGTTTGGTTCGACGGCATGGAGAGTCTGGCGATCCCCGATCTCGCTTACTGGTTCGAGGACTGCACCAGCCTTACAACCGCCGAGATTCCCAGCACCACGCCGGTCATCGGCAGGCGCGCCTTTTATAACTGCCCGCTGCTGACGAAGCTGTCCATCTATTACGGAGAGCATACGCTGGACAACATCGGAGAAGATGCATTCTGGCGTGAAACCGACAACGGCGATACGCTCTATGTTGCGTACATCATTGGATACCCGGATTCTTCTGTGCCTTTCCACGATTATGACTGGACGGCATCCAATCGAAGCAACCGATATTTCTACGATCTTTACGGTGTGTATCAGAACGCAGATGCCGCCACCACTGCACCCAACGGCATCAAGAAAGCGCCGGGTATTCTCGACGGCATCATTGACTTTGGAGATGATCTCCGATTCTTGGAGCTCTCCAAGAGACTGTGCCGCCATATTTATTATGAATATCCGCAGCTTGTCGGAGGTTTCGTTCATATGTACAGAGCGCTGTTTGAGGAAAAGGAGGACGAAGATGGAATTGGTGACGATTGAGGTCAAGCTCCCAAAAGAAGTTTATGACAGCGCTTCGGAAATTCTGGCAAAGCAGGGCTTAACCATGGAAGATGCGTTGATTCTCTTTTTGAAGGAAACGCTCAGGCTTGGGAGGATTCCCTTTGATTATACGGAGGCAGACCTTGAGGAAGCGCGAAGATGGGAGAGAATCGTAAACGATGACGTACAGGATACTGAAGGTGAAGAAACGTGCATGGTAAATTAACGCAGCCAAAAATAGATGGGTATATCAGCTGGCTCCGGCGAAATGACCACTTTGGTATGACAAGCTGTATCTACGACGACAAAAGTCAGA
>ENA-OROM01001224-OROM01001224.1-human-gut-metagenome-genome-assembly--contig:-NODE-1224-length-25389-cov-3.440791_pt1 | contig 25389 bp, 20 predicted proteins | sample MGYA00242129_ERZ509050 | MGnify/ENA primary metagenome ERZ509050 (study PRJEB26280, sample SAMEA2338701) | human gut metagenome | biome: human gut; feature: human-associated habitat; material: faeces...
CCTGCTGTGGCGGTCCGGCAAAGAGAGAGACCGATACCATGCCTCAGTGGGCAGGATCCTCCTGGTATTTCTTAAGATATACCGATCCACACAACGATGAAGCACTTGCAAGCCCGGAAGCATTAAAATACTGGATGCCGGTTGACTGGTATAACGGTGGTATGGAGCATACAACCTTACATTTACTGTACTCCAGATTCTGGCACAAATTCCTCTATGATGAGGGTGTTGTTCCTTGTCCGGAACCATATCAGAAGAGAACTTCCCACGGTATGATCCTCGGTGAGAACGGTGAGAAGATGTCAAAATCCAGAGGAAATGTCGTAAATCCGGATGATATTGTAAGAGAATACGGTGCAGATACTTTGAGAACTTACGAAATGTTCATCGGAGCATTTGATTTAAGTGCTTCCTGGTCTGAAGATGGCGTAAAAGGCTGCCGCCGTTTCTTGGAGCGTGTATGGAAATTACAGGATCTTATGACAGACGAAGAAGGTTATTCTGCTGATATGGAGACAAAGATGCATCAGACGATCAAGAAGGTAAGCAGTGATTTTGAAAATCTGAAATATAATACTGCAATTGCAGCAATGATGGCACTTATCAATGACTTTTATAAGAAAAATGCGATTACAAGGGGAGAATTTAAAACATTAATTACTTTATTGAACCCAGTTGCTCCACATATCACTGAGGAGTTATGGCAGATTGCAGGTTTCGAAGGAAAAGTTTATCAGACAGCCTGGCCTGAATTTGACGAGGCTAAGACCGTTGAGAGTTCTGTGGAAATCGCAGTCCAGATCAATGGTAAGACCAAGGGAACACTTTCCATTGGAAAAGACGATGCAAAAGAGGATGTCATTGCAAAAGCAAAAGAAGCGATTGCAGATAAACTCACGGGAAATATTGTAAAAGAGATTTATGTACCGGGACGTATCGTGAATATTGTTATGAGATAAGAAAAAATGCTCCACAAGGATGCGACTGATGCGCAGAAGAATTATGCAAGCTAAAGCTTGCGCGCATCAGCGTCCTACCGGTAAGTCTTGTAAAAATGAATAAATTCCGCAAGTGATTTAGAAGGCTTGGTTGTTGTCTTGTATGCAAAACCGACTTCACGTTTGTGGATTGGAAAGCCAAGTGGAATTTCCATGAGAGTTCCGTTTTCCAAATCTTCCCGGACAAAGTTCTTGATGACACATGCAACACCGACACCGATGCGGGCAAAATCGATCAGAAGATCCATGTCAGAAATATCGATGGAATCTTTGATGATGATCTGATTTTCCTGTAAATAATCATCAATGTACTGTCTTGTCATATTGTTTTTATCAAGCAGCATGAGCGTGGAACTCTGTAAAATATGATCTTTCTGAATACCTCTTGCTTTCAGGTTTCGCAGATAATCTTTGGCTGCAACGAAAATGTCTTCAATTTCCTCCAAAAAGTCAAAATGAATATTTTTCAGATTTTCCGGTTTCCCGATCAGACCGATATCAATTTTGTTATCTTCCAGCAGTTTTAAGGTATCATTGGTGGACTGGCAGGAGATGGAAATGGAAATATGCGGGTTCTGCCGGATAAATTCTTTCAGGTAAGGCAGAAGCAGATATTTGCAGAGCGTGGAGCTGACACCGATTTTTAAGTGTCCGACACCGAGCTCGATGGAACGTTTTAATTTTTCTTCGCCCATAGTCAGGGTCTCAAACGCTTCACTGACATGCTCATAGAGCAGTTTTCCCTCATCGGTCAGAACAACGCCGCGGGAACTTCTGGAAAAAAGTTTGCAGCCAACGCTTTCCTCCAGCTTCTGGATGGATTTACTGATCGCAGGCTGGCTGATATAAAGCTCCTTTGCAGCTTTTGAGATATTTCCGGTGTTTGCAACTGTATAAAAAATACGGTAAGAGGATAAATTCTGATTCATAAAAACTCCTTTTTGTTATCTGATGGATATAGTATATCATAAAACATAGTTATGGTAAATATGTTTATTATGTATTTGTATTATAATATTACCTATGCTACAATGAATTCAAGTAAAAGGAACCGTGAGAAATGAGAATATCACGGGAATATAAACAGAGTAATTGTTTTGATGATTTATGATAACAGCAGGGAATCGGAATAATTACGTGAAGGAGGATTTTATCATGGGAATGACAATGACGCAGAAAATCCTGGCGGTACATGCAGGGCTTCCATCTGTAAGTGCAGGACAGTTGATCGAGGCAGAATTGGATTTAGTTCTTGGAAATGACATTACATCACCGGTGGCTATCCATGAGATGGATAAGATGAAAGTGGACGGTGTGTTTGATAAAGATAAAGTAGCACTGGTTTTGGATCATTTTGTTCCAAACAAGGATATTAAATCAGCAGAGCACTGTAAATGCGTGCGGGAATTTGCGTGCAGACATGACATTACCAACTATTTTGATGTAGGGGAGATGGGGATTGAACATGCACTGCTCCCAGAAAAAGGACTTACCGTCGCAGGTGATGTGATCATTGGTGCAGATTCCCATACCTGTACTTACGGAGCACTTGGAGCTTTCTCTACCGGTGTCGGAAGTACGGATATGGCGGCAGGAATGGCAACCGGAAAGGCATGGTTTAAAGTTCCGTCTGCAATGAAATTTAATCTGACCGGAAAACCGGCTGCGTGGATCAGCGGAAAAGACATTATTTTACATATTATCGGAATGATCGGTGTGGATGGTGCACTTTACAAATCGATGGAATTTGTGGGTGATGGAATCCGGTATCTGACGATGGATGATCGTTTTACAATTGCAAATATGGCGATCGAAGCAGGTGGAAAGAACGGTATTTTCCCTGTGGATGACCTTGCAAAACAGTACATGGAAGAACATTCCAAACGTCCTTACGTTGTTTATGAAGCAGATGAGGATGCGGAATATGATGCGGAATATACGATTGATTTAAGCACCTTAAAACCAACCGTTTCATTTCCGCATTTACCTGAAAATACAAGAACGATCGATGAAGTCGGAGATGTGAAAATTGATCAGGTTGTGATCGGTTCCTGTACCAATGGCCGTATGGATGATCTTAGGATTGCAGCTTCCGTGTTAAAAGGCAAGAAAGTGAAAAAAGGACTTCGCGTAATCGTGATTCCGGCAACACAAAAGATTTATCTGCAGGCAATGGAAGAGGGACTGTTAAGAACCTTTATCGAGGCAGGAGCGGTTGTCAGCACACCAACCTGTGGACCATGTCTTGGAGGATATATGGGAATCCTTGCGGCAGGCGAGCGTTGTGTATCTACAACAAACCGGAACTTTGTAGGTCGTATGGGACATGTGGATTCGGAAGTATATCTTGCGAGCCCGGCAGTTGCAGCGGCAAGTGCAATCACAGGTAAGATTTCCAGCCCGGAAGAGGTTATGTAAAACAAGGGAGACAAAAGGAGGCTAAATCCTCTCCTCGCCTAAAGAGGCTCGGATTTTGCTTCGCAAAACAAGGAGGATATTATGAAAGCAGCATGTGGTCATGTATTTAAATATGGAGACAATGTCGATACAGATGTTATTATTCCGGCAAGATACTTAAATTCTTCAGATCCGAAAGAACTTGCAACACACTGTATGGAAGACATTGACAAGGACTTTGTGAAAAATGTAAAAGAGGGAGACATTATTGTAGCCAACAAAAATTTTGGCTGTGGATCTTCCAGAGAACATGCGCCGATTTCAATTAAAGCGGCAGGCGTAAGCTGTGTCATTGCAGAGACATTTGCGAGAATTTTTTACCGGAATGCGATCAACATCGGATTGCCGATCATCGAGTGCCCGGATGCGGCAAAAGAGATTGAAGCAGGTGATGAGGTGGAAGTGAACTTTGATACAGGTGTCATCACCGACAAGACAAAAGGAACTTCTTATCAGGGGCAGGCATTCCCGCCATTCATGCAGAAGATTATCGACTGCGAAGGTCTGGTCAACTATATCAATCAGAAATAATTTCAAAATACAATCAGAAGCAGGAGGACTGTTGCATAAACGATCAGGTTTGTGTGACGGTCTTTTTGTATGTTGCGAGGTGGCTGTAAAGATATTTCAGGCATTGCGGTTAAGCGAATGTTTTCAGATAATCGATATATTTTTTTGAGATTTTTACGTGGGTGTAGAGTTCGGCATATTCTCTTGGATTCAGCGTGTCTACATAGTTCTCCGGGAACTGCTTTGTCACACCGAATGTTTTTGCAAGATCGGCAGCTTTATTATAAGCAACGGCAGCACTGGCTTCGCTGGCATAGCTTCCGATTTTGTAATTGCCGTTAATATGGATAAAAACTTTATAATGCGTAGCACCGTTTTTCTCATAGCTGAAAACACCATGATAACGGTTGATGTTCAGAATGTTGGAATAACGGAAATCATGCGTATCACCGTTAAAAAACAGATAGTCTCTGCCGGTAACTGCATAGGGTTTGATCCCGTAGCGGGACAAAATGGAGTACTGCATGCCATAATCGCTTACAAATAAATGTCCCTGGCGTTTCTGGATGCGATGACCGGCATAATAAAACAGATCATCAATGTCGAATTTCAGTTCCATATCATCGGAAAGAAAATAACTGAAGTAGCCTTTGCGCAGATAAATAGGGTTATGAAAATACAGATGATTATCCCGGAAGTTTAAAAGACATACTGCTTTGTCAAAGGACAGATGGCGAATCTGACTGTGGATGTTAAAAAGTGTGACTGCTTCATTTTCCAAAAGGTTACAGGCTTCTAAATAGGCAGAGTGTGCATCTTCTTCCGATGAAAAGCTGCCGAGACTGATGTGTTTTGTCTGGTATGTAATGTTCGCGCGATAATAGACGGTTCCGTCCTTTTTTTGGGCAGAATAAACTCCAGTTTGCATGTTATAGTTTTCCTTCCATAAAATGATTACTTTACACTTATGAGATGATATATGCTATTTTAACATGACAGAACAGGAAGAACAAGAAAATTATGGTGACTGTTCGCTCAGCAGAAAAACACTTGCTGTTTTGCTGTGTAAGAAAGTGATTCAGAATATGGTAAAAATATAAATTTGATATGCTGTAAAATATTGTTTCGTAAGTAAGAATTTGGTATAATATTACAAAGTGATTTTCTGATCAAAATTGTAATTGGAATTTGAAAAGGGGAAAACTAACATGAGCGAAAGAACGAACGGAAAACAAAAGAAAAACGGAAAAGCAGGAGGCGTAAAGTTACAGAGCCGGATGAGCCGGAAAGTTTTGATCCCTGTTATCTGTCTTGTGATCATTGCAATTTTATCTTCTGTGATCGGACATCGGAATTTAAAGTCCATGTATCAGGCGAGCAATGAGATCACAAGTGTTTATATGACAAAAACAGCACAGTTGAATGAGATCTCGGACAAATTTAAGGAAATGGAGATCCTTGCTTACAGCATGTGTGTGACAAAGTCGACAAATGACCGTGCCAGTATGCTCGAACAGAGCGCAGCAACCAAGGAAGAGATCAATAGTCTGCTGGAACAGTTAGATCAGATGGCAGTGACAGAGGATGAGAAGAGCAGGGTGAAGAATATCACCGCTTATTATCAGGGCTTTACGGATGCATACCAGAAGGTGACGGACAGTATTGAGAACGGTAATAAGACACAGGCACAGGAATACTGTAATCTTGAACTTTTTAAAGCGGCAAATAAATTGAGTGATGAACTTGCGTCTTATATTGAATTTTACAATGCAGATGTAGACCGGGTGGTTGCAAACCAGAGTACGGTATATGACAGTGGAAATTATGCAAATCTGATCGTTATCGGACTTATTGTTGTGAGTCTGATCGCATCGTTGTATATAACGATCTTTAAAGTAGTTCGTCCGATCAGGAAGACGTCAAAGGAACTGAAAGTGATCGTCAAAGATATGCAGTCCGGTCATGCAGATCTGACAAAACGTGTGACCGTAAAGGGAAATGATGAGATCGCAGAACTTGCATCCGGTATGAATGTGTTCCTTGACACCTTACAGGAAGTTCTCGGAAAAATCGCAACAAACTCCAATGCGATAGGGGATGTCGTCCAGAATGTCGGAAGGAGTGTGGAGACAGCCAATACGAATGCCTATGATGTATCTGCTGTTATGGAAGAACTTTCTGCAACGATGGAGGAGGTTTCTTCTTCCGCTGCAACCGTGACCGATAATATTTCAAATGTAAATGATGAAGTGATCAGCATTGCGGATGATTCGAAGGCAATGAATGATTATGCATCCACTATGCAGGAGCGTGCCGAAGAGTTAAAACAGAAGGCAGTAAACAATCAGGAAAATACAAGCCGGATGATCGCCGGCATCATCGAGTCGCTGAAGTCAGCGATCGAGGAGAGTACCAGTGTCAGACATGTCAATGAACTGACGGAAGAAATCTTAAGCGTATCCAGCCAGACAAACCTTCTCGCGTTAAATGCTTCTATTGAGGCGGCAAGAGCGGGAGAGGCAGGAAAAGGATTTGCAGTTGTGGCAGATGAAATCCGGAAACTTGCAGATTCCACAAGAGAGACAGCGAATAATATCCAGAGTATCAACGCACAGGTCACAGATGCGGTGGAAAAGCTTTCTGACAGCGCAAACCAGCTTGTTACCTATATTGATGATACGATCATGCCGGATTATGACAGCTTCGTAAAAACAGGCGAGCAGTACCGGACCGATGCAACTTATGTCAATAGTACCATGGATCACTTCGAGGAGCGTGCAAACAGTCTGAAAGAGGTTGTCCTTGTGATGAAACAGTCAGTAGAGGATATTTCCACGGCGATTGAGGAGAGTGCGAAAGGAATCGCAAATGCTGCGGAAAATACCGATATCCTTGTAGAAAACATGGATAAGGTCAAGAAGAAAATGGAGACAAACCAGCAGATCAGTGACCAGTTGAAAGCAGAATCAGATCGTTTTCAGGGGATTTCGGACAATTTAATGCTTTAATGCATTGACATGAGAGAACGTTTTATCTATAATGAGCGAAAGAGAGAAAAAGGATAAGAGGATTGTGAAAATGGAATTGATGTACACAAGCACCAGAAATGCAAATGAAAAAGTGACAGCTTCACAGGCTATTTTAAAAGGACTTGCAGAGGACGGAGGATTATTTGTTCCGGAACAGCTTCCGACATTGGATAAGACGGTAGATGAACTTGCAGGAATGACTTATCAGGAAACAGCTTATGAAGTTATGAAGAAGTTTTTGACAGACTTCACGGAGGAAGAATTAAAGAATTGTATCAATGCAGCTTATGACAGCAAGTTTGATACAGAAGAGATCGCACCATTGGTTCAGGCGGACGGAGCGTATTATCTGGAGTTGTTCCATGGCTCAACGATTGCTTTTAAAGATATGGCATTATCCATCCTGCCACATTTAATGATCACATCAGCGAGAAAGAATCAGGTGAAAAATGATATTGTAATCCTGACAGCTACTTCCGGGGATACCGGAAAAGCAGCATTAGCCGGATTCGCAGATGTAAAGGGAACAAAGATCATTGTATTTTATCCAAAGAACGGTGTCAGCCCAATTCAGGAAAAACAGATGGTGACACAGAAGGGCGATAATACATTTGTTGTAGGTATCCATGGTAACTTTGACCAGGCACAGACTGGTGTGAAGAAGATTTTTGGTGATAAAGAAATGGCAGCGGAATTAGCAGCTGCAGGTTATCAGTTCTCCTCCGCGAATTCCATCAATATTGGACGTCTGGTGCCACAGATTGTCTATTATGTATATGCATATGCAAAATTATATGCAAATGGTGTTATTGGAAAAGATGAGAGAATCAATGTCGTAGTTCCAACCGGTAACTTTGGTAATATTCTGGCAGCATTTTATGCGAAGAATATGGGAATCCCAATTGCAAAATTGATCTGTGCATCCAATGAGAATAAGGTTCTTTACGACTTTTTCACAACCGGAACTTATGATAAGAACAGAGAATTTATGCTGACAAGCTCTCCATCCATGGATATTCTGATTTCCAGTAACTTAGAGCGTCTGATTTACCGTATTGCCGGAAATGATGCTGCAAAGAATGCAGATTTCATGAAAGCATTAAATACAAACGGAAAGTATGAGATTACGCCTGCAATGAAAGAACAGCTTGCAGATTTCTATGGAAATTATACAAGTGAGGAAGAAACAGCAGAAGAGATCCGGAACTTATACGAGAAGACAGGTTATATTATTGATACCCATACAGCAGTTGCGACAGGTGTATATCATAAGTATTTAAAAGATACAAAGGATACGGACACCAAGACCGTGATCGCATCTACTGCAAGTCCGTTCAAGTTTACAAGAAGCGTGATGGATGCGATTGATAAGAAGTATGATGCAATGACAGATTTTGAACTTGTTGACGAACTGAGCAAAATTGGAAATGTTAAGATTCCAAATGCCATCGAAGAGATCCGTACCGCAGAGGTAAGACATAAGACCGTATGTGAAGTGGATGAGATGCCAAAGGTTGTAAAAGAATTTTTGAACGTGAAATGATCGTGCAGATTTTTAGCATTTGTATCTTATTAAAACGATAATAGAAAAAATAAGGCTGTCTGATAAAACTATCAGCAGCCTTATTTTTGTGACCTGAAAATTGATTTTCTATTGATACAATTCCATTATTATTTCTTCAATTCAAAAATGAAATTAATAACACCAAACGGATACATGACCTGAAGTAAATAAGATGAACTGGACAATTCAATCAATTCGTCAGAAACAACTTCAGGAGCCTCTAATGTTAATTCTTTTCCGAGTGTATTTGAAATATTCACATTATATAATCCGTTATGAAGATTTAAGAAATCTTCCAGAGAAGCCTGAACATATTCATCAAACTCTGTAAATTCCTCATTTACGTATCTGGATGCAAAGCTGATACAGGTTGTCTCAGGCATATCCAGATAAACTTTAGCGGATAAATCGCCATGGATCGTCTGCGAAACACAGTAATTTACAGGATACTCTTTGCATGGGTTAAAACACAGCGGAGTGAAATCATCCCCGATAAAACGCGTCAGATCATTGAACAGCAATCGCATATAGGAAGCATTGTATTCGTCTGCAGCTACATCAGTTGTATGGAAGAAATTTGCAAGAATCCGGTCAAGATCATCCTGTTTTTCGTTGCTGTAATCTAAATCCGTTATTTCGTTTTCTGATTCATAATCCGTGATCAGTGTTTCCAGCTGCGCATTGTTAATATAACCTTCCTCTACAAGTGTCTGTCCTAATAACAGAAAGTCCGGATACTGTGTCTTGACAAGTTCATCGACCTGTTCCTGTGTCAGATATCCCTCGCGGACAGCTAAATCGCCAAACCGACAATCATTATGTGTCTGTGAAATGATGACATTATCTACTTCATTTGCAGTCATATATCCCTTCATAATGGCGAGAGTGCCAAGCTTCATATGCTGGGAGGATTTTTTGCCAAGGGCACTGAGCAGCTGATCTTTTGTCACTACATTGTGAGATAATAAAAATGTTCCAAAAAACTGTGCGTACATATTTTATCTCCCTTCAAATCTTGAGGTAAGGATGCTATGCAGCTGCTCTGGATTTAAAGGTTTCTGGATAAAATCCTTTGCACCGGCTTCAATGGCGGAACGCAGCTGTGACTGTGTTCCGACAGAAGAAACGATAATGATTTCTGCATCTTTGTCAAAATCAATAATTTCACGGATTGCTGCATTGCCATCTTTTACTGGCATAACGATATCAAGAAAAGATAAATCAGGCTTTTCCTTTTTATAGATATCAATTGCATCCTGTCCGTTGGATGCCTCGAAAAAAGTTGGTGTACCATATTTTGAAATAAAATCTTTTAACTGCTTTCGTGCAAGTATGGAATCATCACTAATAAGAATTTTTGCATTGTCTAGTCTCATAGTAAATCCCCTTTTCCTAATTTGTTTATAGAACCTATTTTACACTAAAAAAAATGGGCATGCAATTGTAATATACAAAATTCGTGTTGTTTTTTCTCGAAAAAACGCAAAATATGGATTGATTTTGTTCTTGAATCTTAAGGATGGAGAGTTTATAATGAGTGCATCTTTGTAAAATTATGTAAAATCAGAAATGGAGAGGGTAAAAGAAGATGGATGTAATGCTTGTATTCGATGCTGTTGTTGCATTGTTTGGTGCCTATATGATAGGGTCAGCGCTTCATATGAAGAAGAGTGGCAGGATCAATTCCATGGTGCTGGCACAGGAAGAGTTAAAAAAAGTGAAAGATACAAAGGGATTCATTGAATTTTTGTATTGGCGGGAGATGTTGTTTGGTGCGCTGGTATTGATCGTTGGGGTTCTTGGAGTCTTAAATGAGACCGTTATGCCGATTGGAAAAGCAAGTATCCTGGAAGTGATCATTTTTCTTGCAGCTTTCATCTGGTTTCAGAATTCATTGGCGAAAGCGAGAGAAAAGTTTTTACATTTATAATATGAGTTACATAAAAAACAGTTGTCATGGAAACAGACCGGAACCGGTAATATCCGGTGTGTTCCCAGTGGCAACTGTTTTCTTATTTTAACGTTCCTCCATAGGAACATAAGCTTTTCGTTCGCCAACATTCTTGTATGCAGGACGCATGATCTTGCCACTGTGTGCCACTTCCTCAAGACGGTGTGCACTCCAGCCGGAGATTCGTGCAATGGCAAAAATCGGTGTGTAAAGTTCTACCGGGAGTCCTAACATGCTGTAGGCGAAGCCGCTGTAAAAGTCAACGTTTGGACTGACACCCTTGTAGATCTTACGTTCTTTTGCAATGATCTCAGGGGCAAGCCGCTCGACCGTTGCATAGAGTTTGAATTCTTTTTCATAGCCCTTTTCTTCGGAGAGTTTTTCTACGAAAGAGCGGAAAATAACAGCTCGTGGATCGGAAAGTGAGTAAACCGCATGTCCCATACCATAAATCAGACCAGCGTGGTCGAATGCTTCTTTATGCAACAATTTTGTCAGATAATCTGCAATCTCATCCTCGTTTGACCAGTCTTTCACCTGTTTTTTCATATCATCAAACATTTTTACAACTTTGATATTGGCACCACCGTGTTTCGGTCCTTTTAAGGAACCTAAAGAGGCTGCAATCGCGGAATAGGTATCGGTTCCGGAGGAAGATACCAGATGCGTGGTGAATGTGGAGTTGTTACCACCACCGTGCTCCATATGCAAGATCAAGGCGGTATCTAACAATTTCGCTTCCAGTGGTGTAAATTTACTGTCAGCGCGGAGAATATGTAAAATATTTTCTGCAGTAGAATATTCTTCTTTTGGAGGATGGATAAATAAACTGGCACCATCGTGATAATGCTTATATGCCTGATAACCGTAAACAGAAAGCAATGGGAATAAACTGATCAACTGAAGACATTGTCTCAATACATTTGGAAGAGAAATATCATCCGCCCTGTCATCGTAGGAGTAAAGTGTCAATACACTTCGTGCAAGGGTGTTCATCATATCCCTGCTTGGCGCTTTCATGATGATGTCACGTACAAAACTGGTAGGCAGTGAGCGGTATTTGCTCAGCATTTTAGTGAATTCTTTTAGTTCGTTTTTCGTTGGAAGACTGCCAAACAGAAGAAGATAGGTACATTCCTCAAATCCGAAATGGCTGTTCTCATCAATTCCGGCAATAAGATCTTTTACATTATAGCCACGGTAATAGAGTTCACCATCTGCCGGCTGGGATACCCCGTCTACAATCTTGGTGGAACATACATCAGAAATCTCGGTCAGTCCAACGAGCACACCTTTACCGTTTATGTCTCGCAGTCCACGTTTTACGTCGTATTTGTTATATAATTCCGGATCAATGACAGAACATTTGGCACTCAGTTCAGACAGATGCTCTAACTCCGGTGTTATCTCACAAAATGGATTGTTTTTTGTCATTCAAAGCCCTCCTTCAATTTATCGCGTTAACTTATAATAGCATATGTACTAAAATTAATACAAGAAAATTGTTCCGAATTTAAAAAAATTTTAGAAAAAGTTTACATATAAACATGAAAACTTCTTAATTATTCCTATACTTTCAGGAGATATTAGATTACAATAAAACATGTAAATAATATGTCGTTTGTTGGAAAAAACAGTATAAAAATGGAAAAACAGGAGTTTGACAGGATGGAAGCGGAAGAGTTAATAAAAGCAGCTATGGAGGCAAAGGAGCATGCGTATGTCCCATATTCCCATTTTCGGGTTGGAGCGGCACTTCTAACAAAAAGCGGTAAGGTTTATCAGGGATGCAATATTGAAAACGCAGGATATTCTCCGACAAACTGTGCGGAGCGTACAGCATTTTTTAAGGCAGTTTATGAGGAAGAACGTGAGTTTGCGGCAATTGCGATCAATGGAGATGGAGACGATTATCTGTATCCGTGCGGTGTGTGCAGACAGGTCATGGCAGAATTCTGCGAGCCGGATACGTTTCGAATTTTTGTTTCCAAAAAGAATGGAGAATATCGGGAGTATACGCTTGGGGAATTGTTTCCGGGTGCATTCACAAAGGACGATATAGAAAAAGCCAGAGTTTACTAGGTGGAACATGTTTTTGCCATTTTGTCAATGGATAAAACTACAAGAAAAAAGTAGTAATTTTGGTAGTATTTTTTACGTTCCGGCATTAATTTTTGCTTGTGAATCAGGGAACATTAAAGTATAATAAGACTATCAAAAAACAGCCTGGGATGTGCGACACCCTACTATTTTGAACCTACATTTACTTTAAACGGGATTCCAACATTTTCAATTGGATGCCAGGCCTCAGTAATTCGCTACGGCGGCGGAGGAAGGCAAAAGCTTGATTGAGGTTACCCACCTAGCGTTGGCTAGGAGTCAAAATTGTAGGAAACGGCATTTTGGGTATTACAAAAGATAGAATGTACGAAAGAATTTATAAAGTACAGAAGAAGTTTTGAAGACACAAAAGCGTTTACAAGACACAGAAGATCCGTAGTGAGGTACAAAAGATTCTGAAAGTACAAAAGCATTTTTGAGACACAAAAGAATCATAAAAGTACCAATGAAGATAGAAGATACACACGAGAATAAAACAGAAGATACAAAAGCGAGAAGCTGCTTTCTTAGAAAGCAGCTTCTTTTTAGGTAGTGCGTGAGGGGGAAAGTGCATTTGAAAAGAAAAATCGGACTGCTTGTCATTTTGTTACTGATATTGTCTGGTATGCTATTTGCAGGAACGAAAAAAGGGTATCATAAAGACGTTTATTCAGAGCATTATGTTCCGGTGGAAGAGGTGCAGGATGAACTGTCTTTTTCTATATATAAGGAGATAGACTGGGAACGGATATTGTCACAGAAACAGGAGTATCTGACAAAAAAGGCTGCCAGCGAAATTTTAGAGTTTCTTGGATTAAAGGATTACATACAACTTCCAGAGAAAAGTGAGAACGCTGCGCTAGACCGCGGGGAGTGGAATGCTGTTTATACAGAAATCCTTGCTTATCTCGATGATGAAAAAACAGTTACAACACAGGATCTGTTGCTGATGGATGTGATTGAATCGGACAGCGGATGCATTCTGGTCACAAATGAGGGGGATTATCCATCAAAGTTTGGACAACATTTTCTCACAGCATGGGATAATTACCGATTGTATTTGCTGGATGGTAAATGTGTTGGAATTGCGGGAATCAGTGAAGAGGAAGCAGAGGTATATAATACTTATATCAAGGCTGTCGAAGATGGAACACTTACTTTTTTGTCTGGTGGTGCAGAATATGAGATTACAATGGATGCATCGGAAAAAGATGTGACAGAAGGCGTGGCGGATCTTATTTTTTCAGATGGAAAGCTTCAGATCGTGCGAAAAAAAGAACAGGAGATCGGTGGAAAATTATTGTCCTATGATGAAAATACGATAGAGATTGAAGGCTATGGAAGAATCTCCCATACCGGGAAGATCCCGGTTTATGAACTTTTAGAAGGGGAAGATGTCACGGAGAGTTCGATTTCGAAAGTGGTTCTCGGAAACATGGAAGTATCCTATGTGATCGGGGAAGAAGAAGTCTGTGCAATTTTGATCAGGACACCGGCAGTAATCGAAAATATCCGGGTTCTGTTACTGGCAGACGATGGTGGAAAATTCCGCTCCGCAGTTTATCTGAAAGCAGATGTGGATGCAAGTATTAAGTTTGGTGAAACAGTGTCAGATTATGCGGCGGGAACGCTGCTTGATGTAAGTACATGGTTTACAGAACGTGATGATACATTTTCCATTCAGCCTGCGACGGAAACTGGAAAGATTTTTCTGTGTGATGAAGTGGGAAATACCATCTCAAACGGATATTCCGGCAGTGTGGAGGTGCGCCGTTACGAGGAGGGCTACACCGTTGTGAACAGTGTTCCGTTTGAAACTTATCTTACCGCAGTGGTTCCAAGTGAGATGCCATCTACCTATGAAAAAGAGGCATTAAAGGCGCAGGCAGTCTGTGCGAGAAGCTATGCCTATATTCAGCTTATGAGGGCAGATCTGGCGGCTTTCGGAGCGCATATCAACGACAGTACGTCCTATCAGGTTTATAATAAAGTAGAGGCGGGCGAGGCATCCAGACAGGCGGTGGAGGAGACAAAACATGAGGTAATGACTTATGCGGACGAAGTGATCGAAGCATATTATTTCTCGACGTCTATGGGTTACACGGACACCGCAGAGGTATGGAATCCGGAAGAGATGGAAAACTATGGGTACCTGAAAAAAGTATGCTTAAATACGCCGGAGACAGATATTGATCTGTCAGATGAGAAAACATTTTTAGATTATATCCGGAAACCACAGACAGGATTTGACAGTGAGATCAAGTATTATCGCTGGAGTGCACAGGCGGATTTTAACGGAAAAGAAGCCGGAATCCGGCAAATTTTGGAAAACAGGCATTCCATTTCTCCAAGGAACGTGATATATTATGAATCTAATGGTAAAAATGAGACGGACTCCATGGCAGATTTTGGAAAGCTGAAAGGCATCGAAGTGGAGAAACGGAGTGCGTCAGGTTCCATCCTGACGTTACGGCTTTCCTATGAACATGGTATGGTAAAAGTTTTTTCCGAGTATAATATTCGTAAAGTACTAGGACTTGGCGCGGCAAACATTGCGTATCAGGATGGAAGTGAGAGTGCGGAGGTGACGATTCTGCCAAGTGCATTTGTCAGTCTTGTAAAAGAATCAGACGAAACATATACTCTATATGGCGGAGGTTACGGACATGGACTTGGCATGAGCCAGAATGGTGCCAATGGTCTGGCGAAAACCGGGATGAGTTATCAAGATATTTTGCATTTCTTCTATAAAGATGTCTCGATTACCAGTCTGACAGAAAAAAGTGAATTTGCGAATCAGGATGATGAATAAATCGCAGTAACAATGGAGGAAAGAAAATTGATTTGGAAGATTATCGGAAACGGAAAATCTTTTTTTGATAAATGTAAGCGGGATAAGATCAATGCATATTCTGCCCAGTCGGCATTTTTTATTATATTATCGACAATTCCATTTTTGATGGTGTTTTCTTCCCTTCTTCAATACACACCGATCACGGAGGGGACTTTGTTAAAAATGTATCAGACTGCATTGCCAGATTACATTTCAGCTTTTTTGATTTCAATCACGGATGAAGTATATAACCGTTCGGTTGGAATCATCTCCATTACGGCGATCGTGGCAATCTGGTCTGCCGCCAAGGGAATCCAGTATATGACCGATGGGCTGAATTCAGTCAATGACCTTGAGGAAAACCGCAACTGGTTTGTGCTAAGACTCTGGGCTATCGTCTATACGATCGTGTTTTTGTTTGCAGTTGTATTTACACTTGTAGTATTAGTATTCGGAAATACGCTGCATGACCTTGCAGTAGAGTATATTCCATTGCTGCAGAGTATCACGGATCTGATCGTGAAATTTCGTGGCTTTGTGCTTTTTGGTATTTTATTTGTATTTTTTGATATTATTTTTACTATGCTGCCAAACAAAAAACTGACGTTTAAAAGCCAGATTCCGGGCGCAGCGATCTGCGCGGTGGCGTGGTATGTGTTTTCGTTTGCTTTGTCCATTTATGTGGATTACTTTAATGGATTTTCTATGTATGGCAGTCTGACAACCATCGCATTGATCATGCTCTGGCTTTATTTTTGCATGTATATTATGATGATGAGTGCAGAAGTGAACGTGATCTTCAATGAAAGCTTCCGGAAATGGCTCAAGCGTGACCGGACAAAGAAAAAAAGGGGTTGAGTTTTAGAAAACCCTGTGATAGAATAGCAATTGAATTTGATGCTGATCATGGGCATCAGAAATAGGAAAAGGCTGTGAATGTGTCAGTAGAGCACTATACTTTTTAAAGAGAGAGCGGGTCACCGGCTGAGAGCCAGCTTAAGGTAAGATAGGAATCGAATTTCACACAGGAGCCGCATTTGTGAACGCAGGAGATCTTGTAAATAGCAGATGACGCCTGATACACGTTACGTATCTACAAAGTGCTTTTCTTCGGATAAAGAAGAGAAGAATCAGGGTGGTACCGCGGAATCATTCGTCCCTAAGTGAGGGAGAATGGTTCCTTTTTTATGTCCTGAAAGATGTTTATGAAAAAGGAGAAATGAAAATGAAAGACAAATTGCAGCAGATCAGAGAGAAAGCAATTGCAGAGATCGAGGGATCTGACGGATTAGAGCGTCTGAACGAAGTCAGACAGGCAGTGCTTGGCAAAAAAGGTGAACTTACAGCAGTATTAAAAGGAATGAAAGATGTAGCACCTGAAGACAGACCAAAAGTAGGACAGTGGGTAAACGATACACGTTCTGCAATCGAGACAATTCTCGAAGAGAAAATGAAAAAATTAGAGGCAGATGCCTTAAAGAAAAGATATGAAGCAGAGAAAATCGATGTTACGATGCCGGCAGTGAAGCATGAAAAAGGAAATCTGCACCCGGTGACACAGGTCCGTAACCAGCTCATTGATATTTTTGCCTCTATGGGATTTGAAGTTTATGAGGGAACAGAGATTGAGACAGATTACTATAACTTCACAGCTTTGAATACACCTCAGGATCATCCGGCAAGAGACATGCAGGATACTTTCTACCTCTCACCGGAATTCCTGCTCCGTACCCAGACATCTGCAGGACAGATACATGTTATGGAAGCAAAGAAACCACCAATCAAGATTATTTCCCCTGGTAAGGTATTCCGTTCCGATGATGATGCAACACATTCCCCGATGTTTACACAGATGGAAGGTCTTGTGGTAGATAAGGGAATTACACTCTGCGACTTAAAGGGAATGTTAGATGAACTTGTAAAGAAGATTTTCGGAAAAGAGACGACCACACGTCTTCGTCCATCCTACTTCCCATTCACAGAGCCTTCCGTAGAAGTTGATGTAAGCTGTTTCCAGTGTGGCGGATGCGGATGCAAACTCTGCAAAGGTACAGGATGGATCGAAGTATTAGGAGCAGGTGTTGTTAACAATAAAGTTTTAGAGGGTTGTGGAATTGATACCAATGAGTACAGTGGCTTTGCATTCGGTATCGGTATTGAGCGTATCGCAATGTTAAAATATGGTATCAACAACATCAAATTACTGTTTGAGTCCGATATGCGTGTATTAAAACAGATCGATGACTAAGACAAACAGATAAAGAGAAAAGAAAAGGAGACTTATCATGTTAGCACCATTAAGCTGGTTAAAAGATTATGTAGATATAGATGTTACTCCAAAGGAGTTAGAGGAAAAACTTTTTTCCTGTGGATTTGAAGTTGAGGAACTGATTGAAGTTGGAAAAGATGTAAGCGGCGTTGTTGTAGGTCTGGTTGAGACATGCGAACCAATTCCTGACACACACTTAAGCTTATGTCAGGTAAATGCCGGTGAGCACGGAACCTTCCAGATCTGCTGTGGAGCAGACAATGTACATGCAGGCGGCAAATTCCCGCTCGCACTCGTAGGCGCAACAGTTTATGCAACTGCAAAAGACCATGTCACGATCGAAGGTGTGATGACAATTAAAAAAGGCAAACTCCGTGGATATGAATCCTTTGGTATGCTTTGCTCCGGAACAGAGCTTGGATTAAACGAAGATTTATATCCGGGCGCAGGATACAACGGATTACTTGTGTTACCGGAAGATGCCAGAGTTGGAGCAGACGTAAAACCGATCCTTGGAATGGATGACTGGATTTTTGACATTGCGATCACCGCAAACCGCCCGGACTGCCAGAGTATTTACGGTATCGCAAGAGAAGTAGCAGCCGTTCTCGGAAAAGAATGCAAAGAGCCTGCACTTGATTTCACAGAGACAGATGTAAAGAAGGATTTCCATGTAACTGTTTCTGCGAAAGATCTCTGCCCGAGATATATCGCTCACTATGTTCATGATGTTGAAATCAAGGAATCTCCTGCATGGATGAGAAGAAGACTGGCATTAGTCGGAATCGGTGGTATCTCCAATATCGTAGATATCACAAACTATGTGTTAAAAGAATTAGGTCAGCCGATGCATGCATTCGACTATGCATATTTAGAGGGTGACGAGATTAATGTCAGACGTGCAGATGATGGCGAGAAGATCACAACATTAGACGAAAAAGAATTTGAATTAAATAATTCAAATCTTGTCATCTGTGACGGTAAAAAACCGGTTGCACTGGCAGGTATTATGGGTGGCTTAAATTCTGAGATTCAGGACACCACAAAAGAAGTGATGTTCGAGGCTGCAAAATTTGCCCGCGACAACATCCGTAAAAGCTCCAGAGCACTGGGACAGTCCTCTGATTCCAGCGCAATGTATGCAAAGGGTGTTTACGAATACACAACTGTTATGGCAATGAAACGTGCCCTTCATTTAGTAGAGGAGTTAGGCTGTGGTAAAGTTTCTTCCACACACATTGAAGTGTCTACCGGAAACTCCATCGAGCCAAAAGAGATGAAAGTAAGTGTAAAACGTGTCAATGGGGTTCTTGGAATCGAAGTCCCAGATGCTGACATCGTTCGTATTCTTACTGCTTTAAATTTTGCACCGGTCATCAACGGTGATGAGCTGACATTGCAGATTCCTGCTTACCGTGAAGATATGGATTCTTACCCGGATGTGGCGGAGGAAGTGATCCGTATGTATGGCTATGAGCATGTAATCCCAACCTTTATGCCGACTGCGAAAGTGACATTAGGTGGATTAAACTTAAAACAGAAGACAGAACTTAAAATCAAACGTGCACTCTGTGCAGCAGGAGCTTATGAGGGAATTCATTACTCCTTCTTCTCACCGTCTGATCTGGATCTGTTAAGACTGCCGGAAGATGCAAAAGAGAGACATGCAATCCGTCTGATCAATCCAATTAATATTGATCTTTCACTGATGAGAACTACACTTGCACCGCAGATGATCCATGCGATGGCAAGAAACCAGAAAAAAGCAATTTTAGAGGGAAGAATTTTTGAACTTGGAAATGTATTTATTCCAAAAGATCTCCCACTTACGGAGTATCCGGATGAGAGAGAGACACTGTGCGTTGGATTATTTGGCGAGAAGGAATCTTTCTACACATTAAAAGGATTTGCAGAGACGGTTGCAGATTCACTGAATATTACATTCACATACGAGGCAGCCGAGAATACATTCCTTCATCCGTATCAGACAGCAGAGATTTTCTGTGAGGGCGAGAAAGTCGGATATCTTGGAAAAGTTTCCTATGAGATCATGGATGAACTTGACATGCGTGTACCGGCTTATGTCATGGAAATTGACCTTGCAGCTCTGAAAAAATGGTATGGAAAAGAGCAGATTTTCACTCCGTTGCCAAAATATGCAGAAGAAAAACGTGATTTCGCATTTGTGGTAGACAAAAACATCACCTGTGCACAGATTGAAAATGGTATCAAAGAAGCCTGCGATTATGTGACAGATGTAACATTATTCGATGTCTATGAGGGAATCCAGCTCGGAGCAGATAAGAAGAGCATGGCATTCTCTGTTGTATTTACTCCGGCTGACGAAGAATTCACAACGGAAAGAGTGGAAGGTTTTGTCAAGAAAATCTTAAAGAACTTAGAGAAAACACTTGATATCAGGCTTCGTGCATAATATGATAGAAACATGGCAAAGAGTCGCAGCAGCGGCTCTTTGTTATGTACAGAAAATGCTAATAGATGGAGAACAATCATGGATGTAAAAGATTTTTATTATGATCTTCCACAGGAACTCATTGCACAGGATCCATTGGAGGATCGTTCCAGCTCCAGACTGATGGTTTTAGATAAGATCACAGGAGAAGTGGAACACAGACATTTTAAGGATATTACAGAGTATTTAAGACCGGGCGACTGCCTTGTCATTAATAACACAAAGGTAATCCCGGCACGTCTTTATGGCGTGAAGGAAGGTACCGAGGCCAAAATCGAAATCCTTCTCTTAAAAAGAAAAGAAAATGATATCTGGGAAACACTCGTAAAACCGGGAAAGAAATGCAAGATCGGAACGAAAATTGTTTTCGGCGAAGGGATTTTGACCGGTGAAGTTGTCGATATTGTAGAGGAAGGCAACCGGCTCATCCAGTTCCATTATGAAGGGATTTTCGAAGAGATATTAGACCGGCTTGGCCACAGATGCCGCTGCCACCGTACATTACACATCAGCTTCAGGATAAGAACCGTTACCAGACAGTCTATGCCAAATATGACGGATCCGCTGCAGCTCCGACAGCAGGGCTTCATTTCACACCGGAATTGTTGCAGCAGGTGCGTGACATGGGGGTAGAAATTGCGGAAGTAACACTGCATGTCGGACTTGGAACGTTCCGTCCGGTCAAGGAAACAGATGTGTTAAAGCATCATATGCATTCTGAATTTTATAAAATCGAACAGTCAGAAGCGGATAAGATCAATAAAGCGAAAAAAGAAGGCCACCGTGTCATTGCAGTGGGAACAACAAGCACCAGAACTTTAGAGTCTGCTGCGGACGAGAATGGTTTCCTCACAGAAAAAAGCGGATGGACAGAAATTTTTATTTATCCGGGATATCAGTTCAAAGTCATCGATGCACTGATCACTAATTTCCATCTGCCGGAATCCACACTGGTAATGCTTGTATCCGCACTTGCCGGAAGAGAACATGTACTGGCAGCCTATGAGACCGCAGTAGAAGAAAAATATCGTTTTTTCAGTTTTGGCGATGCGATGTTTATTGTAGACCGGGAGTCTTAAAACTACTTGTAATCGCAAAGAACTTGTTATACAATTATCTTAAATATTTCATGAAGGAGAAGTGAGGTATGGAGGAGCGGAGAAAGCATAAGAGACTTGATCTGGAAGTCATGGTTGAATTAGAACGATTAGATGAAGAAAGCGTGACCACTTTGAAATATGTCCATGTCGAGGTGACAGATATTTCAAGAAGCGGTCTCGGATTTAAGTCGAAGGCAGATCTTGAGATTGGGAGCTATTACGATACAAGGATTCAGATCTGGACGAAAGAAGTTGTGGATGCTGTTATTGAAATCGTCCGGAGAGATGCTTTGCCGGAGGGCGGTTATAAATATGGATGCAGGTTTATTGGGATGACGGATACTGACGCACTCAAGATAGATATTTACCAGATATTTAATGATCTGTAAAAGAACCGGGGATCCGATACTACAATGCAGGAGTATATCGCTATGTCGTTTCAAAAAATAAAATCATCTACATCACGGTGTTTTGATATCAGCACAGCAGCATTGCATATCATTGCAATGCTGTTCATGCTGATGGATCACCTTTGGGCAACACTTCTTCCGGCGCAGGAATGGCTGACCTGTGTTGGCAGGATCGCATTTCCAATTTTTGCATTTATGTCGGTAGAAGGTTATTTTCATACCCATAATTTCAAAAAGTATTTATTGCGAATGCTGGTTTTTGCAGTGATCTCGGAGATACCGTTTGATCTGATGTATGGTGGAACATGGTTTTATCCGGTCCACCAGAATGTGATCTGGACGTTTATCCTTGGTCTTTTAGGAATCCATATAATGGAAACAGTGCGAAAGAAAAAGAAAACACCTGTTTTTGTACTGACAGCCATACTGGTTACGATTGCCGGAGGTTTACTCGGAACACTGACAATGGTGGATTATTATGGAATCGGTGTACTGACTGTTTTTATTTTTTACTTTTTCCGCGGACGCAAATGGTGGTGCCTACTTGGTCAAATTGCGGCTCTTTATTGGGTAAATGTGGAATTGCTTGGCGGATTAATGTATCCGGTCCGTTTGTTCGGCGTGGAGTTTGAACTCTGCCAGCAGGGGCTTGCATTGCTTGCATTAGTGCCAATCTGGCTTTACAGAGGGCGACAGGGATATCACAGCAAACCATTCCAGTATTTCTGCTATGCATTCTATCCGGTCCACATGCTCATTCTGGTGCTGATACTGGGCTTTGTGAACCGGTGATCTGTCTGATGTTGACCGGTCAAGAGAATATTTTTAATTTGTTGTCTCCCGGCGGATAAGGATAGGCGTAATTTGTTTATGGATCGGTTCTGCCAGCGGAACTGGTTTTCTCTTTTTACGTTCTTCCATCTGCTGCACTAATAATTCCATGGAGGTGTGTGCGATCACATCGATTTGCTGTCCAATGGTTGTGATCGGCAAAATAGCTTCACTGGCAATCGGAGAGTTGTCAAACCCTACCAGTTCATATGTGTCAGGGAGACATCCATATTTTTGAAAGATTAGATTCAGGAACATATTTGCATAGGTGTCGTTCGCAAGAAAGACACCTTTTTTTTGACCGGGATATTTTTCATCGATATCAGCAAAGATGATTTTCATTTGTGAAAAGAGCTCCTGATAAGAATCTCCACACACATTAAGATTTAATTCATAAGGCACATGATGTTCTTTACAGGTGTCTTCAAATGCACGAATTCTGTTGTAGGCAGGAATAATCTTTGGCACATCTGCATTAATATGAATCAGCACATCACAATGGTCACGGATCAAAAGTGATGCAGCCTGCAGAGCTCCCATATAATTATCAGTTGTGACACTGCAGATATGTTCTGCCTCACGTTCAATTGCTATGACAGGAATCTGATAAGAAGCAAGCTTTTCGGAAGAAAGCGTATGGCTTAATACGATCAGGCCTTCGATCTGATAAGACATCAATTCTTCAATATACTGCTCCTCCTCATCCGGTCCGTTATCACTGACAAAAACAAGAAATTTATAATGATAATCACGGTAGCTGGAAAGAAGCTGGGTTAACATTTCTGAGTAGTAGTGAAGGTAAAGATTTGGTACGATAATCCCGATAAATTCACTTTTCCCATTTGCGAGCACCTTTGCGAGTTTGTTCTTTTTATATCCTAAATCCTCAAGAGCCTGAGATATTTTTTCCTGATTTTCAAGTGTCAGTGAATCCGGATGATTAAAATATCTTGAAATTGTAGTTTTGGAAAAATGCGTGTATTCTGCAATGTCAGCAAATGTCACCTGTTTTTTCGCCATAAGTATCTGTCTCCTTTACGCATTGTCTATTGTATTTATCAGTATGTTAAAATATGAATCGTTTCGTTACAGTTTCATATTACACATAGTATAGCAATTAAGTTCTGGAATATCAATAAAAAAATAACTGGTTACGTAACTGGTTACTTTAACTTAAAAAAGTGTTGACATCTATTGGAAAATAGGTTATTATCCAATTATAAAGTAACCGGTTACTTTGCCGGTTATACAACAAGACTAAATGGAGGAATAGTGTATGAAAAGAGGGTTGAAACAAAAAAAGTCTACAGGCAGACAAACGCTTGTAAGTAAAGTTTCCTATGTCAAAAGAAACTGGCAGCTGTATGTGTTTTTCCTGATGCCGGCATTGGTGTTAACAATTATATTTAAGTATCTTCCGATGGGTGGGCTGCTCATCGCATTCGAAGATTATAATGTGATCAAAGGTGTTTTTGGAAGTCCCTGGGTAGGGCTGGAATACTTCAAACGGTTTTTATCCTCACCGGATTTTATGAGTTATCTGTTAAACACATTAAAACTCAGCATTTATGGACTGCTTTGGGGTTTTCCGATTCCAATTATCCTGGCATTATTACTGAACCGGATCCGTAAGCAAGGTATAAAAAAGAAAATACAGCTTTTAATCTATGCACCTAACTTTATTTCCGTTATCGTACTCTGCGGTATGGTACGTATGTTTTTATCACCGGTTGGTCCGATGAACCGTATTCTCGGTATCACTACAAATTGGATGACAATGCCGACTGCCTTCAGGACAATTTATATTGCAAGCGGAATCTGGCAGGGAGCAGGATGGGCATCCATCATGTACACGGCAGCTTTAGCCAATGCCAGTAAAGAAGCGGCTGTTATGGATGGTGCAAATCTGCTGCAGCAAATCTGGTATGTCGAGTTGCCGGCCATTAAAGATATTATTGTAATTCAGTTTATTTTACAGGCCGGAAACATTATGAGTATCGGATTTGAAAAAGCATATGCATTACAGACGGATATGAACCTTCCGGCATCTGAGATTTTATCAACTTATGTGTATCGGATCGGACTTCTGAACGGAGATTATGGCTACTCAACGGCTGTCGGATTGTTCAACTCTGTCATTAATGTTATTTTATTGATTTTCGTAAATTTTGTAGTAAAGAAAATAAACGATGGAGAAGGATTATAGGAGGATGAAAAGATGGAAACATCAAGAAAAATAAAATATTCGAGAATTGACCGTCTGATTTTAGGTATAGCATATGCGCTTCTCGGTTTGTTTGTTCTTTCGATTGTTATTCCTTTGATATATGTGGTTCTGGCATCTTTTATGGATCCGACTGTTTTAAATAATCAGGGACTGAGTTTTCGGATAAAAGACTGGACATTAGATGCATACCGGCGTGTTTTAGAGAATGAAATGATATGGAGAGGATTTTTTAATTCATTTTTCTACTCGCTGGCGTTTACTGCAATTTCTGTTTTTATAACACTTCTTGCAGCTTATCCGATGTCAAAAAAAGAGTTTGTCGGCAGAAATTTTTTTAATGTAATCTTTCTGATCACTATGTTTTTTGGTGGTGGAATGATTCCGACATTTATATTAATCAACCGTTTACATATGGTGAATACTGTATGGGCTATTTTAATACCCGGAGCATTCAATGTATGGAATATGATTCTTGCAAGAACTTATTACCAGTCAATACCAAAGGAACTCAGAGAGGCGTCATCTATTGATGGTGCAAATGAAATCCAGCATTTTTTCAAAATTATGATTCCGGTGTGTAAACCAATCATCGCAGTACTGGCACTCTGGTCTTTTGTTGGAATGTGGAACAGTTATT
>ENA-OROM01001245-OROM01001245.1-human-gut-metagenome-genome-assembly--contig:-NODE-1245-length-25116-cov-3.530346_pt1 | contig 25116 bp, 35 predicted proteins | sample MGYA00242129_ERZ509050 | MGnify/ENA primary metagenome ERZ509050 (study PRJEB26280, sample SAMEA2338701) | human gut metagenome | biome: human gut; feature: human-associated habitat; material: faeces...
GCCAGCAGTCTCACCAATGCCGACGGAGAACTCGATCCCCTGGACGCTGCCCAGTCCTCAGCAAATACGGAAGAAGAAGTGGAGCAGAAGGAAGAGTATGCGGAACTCTACAAAGCCCTTCACACTTTGCCGGAAAAGGAGCGCAAAGTGCTCCATCAGCTCTTCTTCGAGGAACTCACCATTGCGCGGATAGCCGAACTGGAGGGGCTCGATGAGAGCAGCATCCGCTGGAGAAGGGACAGCGCCATCAAGAAGCTGAAAAAATATTTTGAGAAAATCTGAAAAACTCTCCCGGATTGGGATGATTTTTAGGATATAAGATAGAGGGGTTTTAAGGACCTCTCGAAAGAAGCGAAAGCCCCGCCCGGACGGCTCGCCGCGGAGTGCCGGAAAGCAAAGGACTTTCAAAACTGAATGATTAAAAAAGGAGAGATTACTATGGCACTTGTAAATGGTGCGACTTATCGGTTTGAGAACCGTGCTGATCCTAACCGTTCTCTGAATGTGTACGGCAACAGCCCTGCTTCTCTTGCCAATGTTTGCCTGTGGACCTCGGATGACGATGACATTTGCCAGCAGTGGGTTTACATGAAGTCTGGCAGCCATGCGTATCTCGTGTGCAAGGGCAATCAGAATCTGGCCCTGGATCTCTACACCGGTTCCGGTTCTTCGACCGTGAAGAACTACAACGCGCATGTCTATGAGCCTTCGGCGACCTCTTACATTGAGATCGAGGAGTCGGATGGCGACTACATCCAGATCAAGCTGGAGGACTACTCCAACAAGTATCTGACTGCCAACCAGGGCAGCAATGGTACTTCCGGCGGCAAGGATGTCAATGCGGCTGGTAACGTTTACTTCTACAACGGAGGTCTGACCGACGACAGCCAGGATTGGCTGCCGGTACGGCTGGATGGAGGTTCTACTCCCACCCCCGGTCCGGAGCCGGGGGAAAGGGTCGTTGTAACGAATATGCCTAGTGGCATCTACACCAACAACACCGAATATTTCCACCCCGATTCTGGCATGGTAAACGGTACTTGGGCACAGAATGATGGAACAGCAAAGGCAAACGCTGTAAAGGCTTTCTACAAGAAGGTGTTTAAAACTTCTTCTGCTCCTAACGCTCAGTGCCTCTACAATCTGTTCGGTGCTGCGTATGCTGCTGGTACTGGTTATGAAGGTCAGTATCACTCGGGTATTGACATGTATGTATCTGGCGGCAGCGAAATCTACTCTGCTCATACTGGAGTGGTGACGGCGATCGGTGGCACCTATGGTATCGTTGCTATTTATGATGAGGATAAGGAAGTTACTTATCTCTATCTTCACATGGATACCAGCAACACGGATGCTATTGTCGGCAGAACTATTCATGAAGGTGATTTTCTGGGTATGCAGTCCAATGTTGGGCTTGGCGGTTCCGGGAACCAGCACCTGCATATTGAAGTTCGCGAGGGGCGGAAAACAGCTCCTGCAACACTTCCGACCATTGATGAACCTCTGACCAGCATCAGCCCGTATGACTATCTTTAATTAAGTAGTCAAAAAAGAAGGCCATACAGGGATTCTCCTGTATGGCTTTCTTTTATGGATGCACAATAAGGGAATTTTCTTCTAAACCTTGGGATTGGAGGGTTCCGAAGTGAATATCCCCATCTTCGTCGAGAATCGCATAGTATGTACCAAAAAGATCGACCATCCGGCTCTTTATGCTGGCATCTGTTGGTGCGGTAGTCAAGCTACCCAAAAGGGTGGAACTGTCCGTTTGAGTGATAAGATACTGTCCTCTATACCCAGATACCGTAGCAACATTATTGGGAAGAGAAAAGTTTGAATTCGCATCAGGTTGTGTCTGGTAAAGATGTAGTACCTTATCTTCCGTGATGTACCACAGATCATCAGAATAATAGACTTTATTCCTATCCGCATAACTACAATCAATTACACTCTCTGCGACCCTAGTTAGCTCTTCTGTTTCCCGATTTAGATACCACAATATTCCGTCTGTATCAATGATTGCAGCACCAAAATAGTCAGCGTCAACCGAAGAAGCCATCACATCTACTGGTTCCCAACTACCATTTTCTGAATCATACGAAAGAACGCTTCCATCTGATAAAGTTAGTACCGTATCGGAGATCTGCTCTGCTCCACTATTTTGATAAAAAACGGTGAGGGGCTGTCCCTCTTGATAGCCTGCTGCATTCGTAAAAAGCACATCACCGTTTTCTTTCAAAACATAAAGTCCAGAATTAGTATATGAAAAATCTTTTACGTCAGTATCGACAAGTGCCATTGTGCCATTGCTAGTTCCGAAATAGAGTTGGTTTTCGTTATCCAATGCGAAAACGCCATATTCAAAGTCCACATTAGTGCCAACCTCTATCTTTTCAAAGAAAGAGGTTGGCAGGGAATCATTTTGATCCTCTGGCTCGGAAACAGAACCTACCGGTTCGGATGCTGTTTCTTCCGGGGAAGGCGCTGTGGAATCTGAGCCTTCAGGAGGTGAAGGAGAAGATGGATTGTTTTCCGGTAGAGTTCCCGATATAGAAGAGGAAGGACCTTCAGTTATTGTAGGAGATGGATTTTCCTCTGTGGGTTGTTCTATGCGAATGGTACAACCTGTTGCCAACATGATCACAGTGAACATCGCGGCCCAAAATCTTTTTTTCACGTTATTGCCTCATTTCGTTTTAATTTGATTTAATAGAGAGGTGGTATGAATAATGGACGAAAAAGTGAAGATTGCCCTTTCTGGCTTCTGTGGCGCACTGGCTGCGTTGGCAGAGAATTATGGCTTGATCCTGACGCTCTGCTGTACCTTCATTCTTATTGACCTGGCTACCGGCCTTGCCAAAGCGAAGATCCAGGGCAAAATCAATAGCGACACCGGCTACAAGGGCTTCTGGCGCAAGGCAGCCATGCTGGCGGCCTTGGTATTCGGCATCTGTCTGGATGTGCTCTTTGACTATGTAGCCGGCCTCGGTGTTGTTTCAATTACCGTATCTTCGCCGGTGGGGCGCATTCTGGCACTCTACATAGCGATCAACGAGTGCATTTCGATCTGTGAGAACCTGATCGCCTGCGGCGTGAAGATGCCGAAGTTTCTTTCGGCCGCTCTGGCCGCCGCGAAGGACGGCCTGGATCAAGATCAGAAAGAATAACAAAAACGACCTGTATGAAATGGGCCGTTTTTGTTTTAAGGGATCGACATGCTGACCACCACCTTCGTACAGCAGAATTTCGCCATAATCTCTTTCACATATAAAGACGGGAAATGGGGCAAAGTGCAACATGGTACAGGAGATAATTTAAATGTTTTTACTTTTAAGTTAAAAATAAATGGACGAATATGTTAAATATGTACAGTGAAGTTTGGCTCTTTTTTTGTGTACCGCTGTAAGCGGTTTTTTGTTACAATGAATATAGAAGGATAATCTTCTCTGCAAGCCCCGTTTTGAAAAGGCTATCCTTCAAAATGCTTTAATGGAAAGCGGCATATAGAGTTTGCTGGAAGAATGCTCTTCCGGCAAGATAGAAAGTCTTTCCAGATTCACTTGAATGATCCATAAGGAGGAAGATTCATGAAAGTGAAAAGAATAACAGCCATGGTATTGGCTGCTTTAATGACCAGCGCTACTACAAGCGTGGCGTTTGCCGTACAGCCAGGCGAGGTCGATGACGACCAGGTTTTGAACTTCTATGCTGGTCCCATCGGAGATGACCTCTACATGATGGACGAGGATGGATTTATCCGTGCGGCGGCCCCCGGTGATTTTGCTCCCGGCGATGACATCTATCTTTCACTGATGGAGTACCAGGGCAACTTCAGCACCAGGGATGTCAATGGCCTGTATGTTTATGATTACTGGGATATTGGCAAGAACTGGGTTGAGGATGTAGAGATTGTTCACAAGAAAGGACAATGGAAAGAGGCTGAGGCGCCGGCTAAGATCTATGAGATCTTTGGCACCGGGATTGGAGCCTTCGATAATGTGACCTTCTCCACCTACAAGACCTACGATCATACGCTGCTGGCTTTGGCCAAAGAAGCGCTTGAGGCAGAACGGGTTGCGGCTGAACAGGAAATTTTCAGCGGCTATTCTGTAGAGGAATCGGGAAAAAAGTATCGCTATGATGGCAATACTTATACTTCCACGGATGAAGTGGCCAATGCCGCAATTACCGATGGAATTTATCAGTGGCGGGAGTATCACACCATTGACGGAGAGATTGGCTTTGGCGCCTTGCCCGACTCGACCACAGAGGGGTATCTGAACGGTAAGACTTTGTTCTTAACTGAAGAAGAAGCCTTGGAAAGTGCAAATTGGCATCAGTATACAGCAGCCGATGGGGAGCTGTACGCCGTTGAACAGTACATCGGAGGGTTCGGCTCGCTGGCAGAAAGCCAGGGAGATGATTCCAATGTTAAAACACTGCTTGAGTATCTGAGCATGAATGGCGTGGATACCAGCTCGGTATATGTCAACTCCGAAAATTCAAAATTCCTTATCCTGAATGCAGGAATGACTTCCGATGTATTTGCAGAGCAGGTTGGTTATACAGCGGTAAATGAGACTGTTTACTATAAGACAGAAAACGGCTCTAATACAACAGTTGATGTAGAAACAGGGCTGAATGGATACTTCAAGCAGGCTTCCGATGCCAGTTATACATCGCTTGTTGGTGCTGACAAGGATAGCGTCTATGACGATTTGGACCGCTCCAGCCTGGTAGAGCCTGTTTTTGAAGAAACCGTCTATATTGTAGATGGAAAGAGGCTGACCGAAACGGAAGCCAAGGCCGCAGCTGCTGCAACTGTTCAGGGGGTACTGGACAGTATGACCAGAAAAGACAATATCAGCGATGGTACGGCTGTTGCCGCTTATTCCCGCAACCCCACCGGCGATTATGACGGTTATGTTACAGACTCTGGATACCATTACTGGCTGAAGATTTCTACCAGGCGGTCCACCACTACAAGGGATGTGGATATTGTAGGTGATCTCGGAATCGGAACCAACCGCAGGGAAGCTGAGGAAAACACGATTGATATAGATATTACCCTGAGCAATGCGGACTCTGATATGGATGACGAATACTATGATTATGTCTATATCGAACCCGGCAAGCGCGCTGTTGTGGACTTTGGAGACGATGCCAGCGATGAGTTTGAGGTAGAGTTTGGCGATGACGCCTACTTTATCTTTAACGCCCGCAGCCAGAGCAAGTTGAACCTGGCTTATAACACCAAATTCAACCGGGAGTTTGCTTCTGACTACGATCACGCCAATATCGACTTCATCAACTTTGAGGCAGAGCCTACCACCAACCGGACCGGTACGCTGTATATCTATGCCGATGAGGATAGCTACATCTACGAAGTGACCTCCAAGGGCGCTAAGAAAATCTCTGGTGCTTACTACGATGATGACGAGGAAGCCTGGGTGATCCGTACCAGACACCTGACATCCTATGCTATCTCGGATAAGAAACTCAAGACTGTGGACCAGATGGATGACAGTTCTTCCATCAACAAGCCCAATAAGCCTAATAGTGAAGACGACAAGTACAATCCCGACACAGGCCGGTAATTTGCTTGGCGTTCTGGAAACAAAAAAGAGAGTGAATTTTCGTTCACTCTCTTTTTTTATTGTTGATTTTAACATATTAAGTCATTTTTCTTAACTGTGATGTACTCTAAATCATAGTTGGCATACTGTTGCCTTTCTTTCCTCCTCTCAAAGCAGATTCAGATGGGTTTCCAGCGCCTTTTCGATACGCTCCGGTTCAATGCCAATGTACCGCTGGGTTGTCGCCGGCGACGAGTGCTGCAGAAGCCGCTGAACCAGAGCAATGTCTTTGCCGTTCTCATTATAGATACTGGTGGCAAAGAATTTGCGAAAGGAGTGGGTGCTGATGTTTTCATACCCAGGCCCCAGATAGTCGCACACCATGGCCAGGTGGTTCTGGATCGTCCGCTCGGAGATCGGGAAGATCACATCATCGGCCCCAATCTTGTTTTCGATGCAGTAGCTCTGCAGATAGGTGTAGAGTTCCACCGGGACGGTAAAGGTCCGTTTCTTTTTGGTCTTCTGCTCAATGAGGTCCAGCCGATACCGTCCGCCATCCCGGATGATGTTGCTGAGGGTCAGCTTACGGGAGATGTCAGAGATCCGCACACCCAGGTTCGCTTCCACCACCAGCGCCGCCGCGACTCGTGGATTGGGCCGGTGATCCAGAAATCCTTCCTGGATCGTCTTGATGATCTCGACATACTGCTCGGCGGTGAGCGCCACCGTCCGTTTGTTCATAAAGTCACCTCCTGATAAAATTGCGTTTTTTCGCGGCCTAAATTGCGTATTTTTCGCCGTTTTTTCGGCCGTTTTTGAAGAATGGCTTCATTGCTTGATTTTGCGTTGCGTATTTTCTTCAAAAAACGCAATCCTGAATTGGGATGGAATTTCAGCCCTGAATCGCCGAAATTGCTTCGTCCTCAGTTTTAAAAACAGATTTGTTTAAGGCTTCGCCCTCGAATTGACCAAAGCCGTTATTGTCAAATATTGCCCAGAATAAAACCAACTGTTCGCCCTCGTACCTGGTAGCAAAAATAATACCGGGTTCGATCTGTTTTGAATCAAAATCAGCGTACCAGATGGCATCACCAGTATGGAGTGGCACCGGTTTACCGCCCAATCGATCGACTAATCGTAATCCGAAATTTTCTAACACCTGTCTAATTGTTTCTCGCAGTTGCTCATCTGACATTGGTTTTATCATATTCTCACCCTCATTTCCTGTAGATCGCCAGTGCGAATTCCGACCAGATACCAGTCATCAGCCATCTCGATCCGAGTGGGCTTCCACTCGCCATCAATCAGGGTCATCAAAGCATTCCCCGCAGTGCAGGCCGCCGTAGTAGCAGCCAAGATCAAAGCGAATGTCGTACCGATCCGTTGCGAGGTCATAGATCAAAGTTCCCTGTTTCATAATGAGCTCCTCCCGATTTGGTTGAACGGAATTATTTTTGCTACATGCTGTTCATTGGCCGGACGGCTCGACTGATGAGGACTCACATCCTGAAATCCAGCCGGGGACACATGCACATTGGTCAGGATAAACTGGACGGGGATGATCTGGCCGTTCTGTAGCATCCGCACCTCATAAAACTTAAAACGCCCCGGCGCTTCTAATTTCACATCCGAATTGGTGATCACGCTCTGTACCAGATCCGGCGCCATACTGGCTTTCACGCCAAGGCTCTGCACTTCATCGGGACCGGCGACAAACGGATTGGCTGCCAGCGCCTCCACCCGTTTTTTCAATTCTTTCTTCGCGGCGCCGAGCGATGCAAAATATTGGATGTCAAATTCGCGAAGCCCGGTAGTATTGATGTGGCTGAGATCCGCTGTGCTCACTTTATAAATACGGTCATGAGACAGCTCCCAGATAACCTTTCTGTGGAGCTTCACAAAATCCCGTTCTTCTTCTGAAAGGTCATCATGGTTCTCCATACCTTCTACAAAATCCTGAAGGTACTGGATCAGTTCATCTCTGCTCAGGTCACTGATTTCCAAATTTCGATCCTCCTTTGCATTTAATCTCTTCACTTAATACATTTAATCTCTTCACTTAATATATTTAATCTCTTCACTTAATATATAGTAAAAAAAATAAAAAAAACGACCAATTCGGCGCGCTCCCGAATTGGTCGTTTGGAGTGTCCACACCTGCTGTGCAGTCAGGTGCTTTCACTGCCGTGATTTGGTTGCACACTCCAAATCACACATTGCATAAAAGGAATCCAACAATCCCGCTTTCAGGCTATGGAGCCCTGATCCCAGAGCGGGCAGGGATTTCGCATCAAACCCAGGCCGGTGCCTCTTCTCCCATGCGAACAGGAGGGGCCATGCGAACTTTATACGGTGTTACCCGTTCAGCCCCGGCATGGTGGGGGGTGTTGCTGCGTCTCCTGAACACAGCGCAAAGGATGTTCACGCTCTGTTCAGGAGACGAAAGGGAAAATACATTAACGAGACGGAGTTATGCGCTTTTTGGAAGCGACCCACATTCTCGCCGGTCCATTTGCGGTTTCCTGGAGTGTTCTCAACAGGAAGGGCCGCCATGCTCACCCATTTTACCGGGCAAGGAAAGTATTACATGGAATACACTTAAATTGTAGACGCATTTTTGTATCGTGTCAACAACTTGCTGAGGTATTTCCCTCCTCATTTTCGCAAAAAGAAAAAAGCCACCCGCAGGTGGCTTTTAAAGAGTGGTATACTAAATTTCCGAACCCAGAAAAGTGCTTTCTCCTCTCGGCGAAAGCACCTTTCCTGTTTAATTACATGAACTCGATTTGTCCGCCATCAAAGCGATAAAGCGGGATTTCATTTTCTTTTGCAAATTCGATCTCCTGCTGCATCCCTGCCGAGATCACCGGCCCACAGATTACCAGGCCGGAGCAATGGCGTAGCACTTCAAAGTCAAACGCCATCGCAGCTTCCCGAGAGGCTGGATCGGAATCATCCAGCTCGTTGGGCAGCGAGGTGTGTGGAGCATAGGCATAGACCTGTTCTCCGGGGAAATCAGCAGCCATCAGCTTGCCGACCTCGGCTTCGTAGCGTTCTGCAGCAGCCATATTAGCCTGTACAGCTTCCGGTGTTGCCGCAGACAATGGAGAGGCAACATAAAACACCAGGCTTTGTGTTGGGTACTCTCTGATTTCAAGATACCGGTTGCACGCATGGCACCACAAACCGACAAACGGCGTTGCGGCTGCTTCGGACCAAATCACCTCTAATGGATGCCCTTGATGAAAATGATGTTTTTTCATAGCAATACCTCAGAAGGGCAGGTCATCTTCGTCCCCGTCGATTTCCTGGAAATCATCCAGGGACGGAGCTACATAGCGGGTCTGATCGTTCGAAGAAGTACGGGGCGCAGCTGTAGCCGCCGGAGCAGATTCGCTTCCGGCTGTCCTGTCCCTCTTGCTGCCACAGAAGTCGAAGTTCTGGACCTCAAATTCCACCATGGTGATGGGATACTGCTGGCCTTCGATCTCTTTTTTATAGGAAGTGTACTGCGCTTCGATCAGCAGCTCGCTTCCTTTCTGCGTGTTATTGGCCAGACGTTCAGCGACACTCTGCCAGGCAACAAAAGAAGGGTATTCGGTGATCGTCCCCTTTTTTGAGCCGGCATAGCGATCGCAGGCAAGCTGGAACCGGCAGACGGAAATGCCGCTGTTGGTTTTCTTCAGTTCAATATCCTTTGTGAGACGGCCGTGAAAAATGTTCTTCATAAACATAGTTTTTTCCTCCTGTACTTTAATAAATCTCGCCGCAATCCAAGGCTCCATCCGGGTCATCCGGAGGAAGGCGGTAGACGCTTTTTCCCTCGGAAATGGTGCGGATCATTTCTTCCATGACAACCTGAGCCTGCTTTTCAGAACGGTATGTAGCAATCGTGCGATTATGGCTGCCGACACCATAATAGAAGATTTTGATCTCGGTTTCCCCCATGACCGTGCCAGGTGCAGCGTCCACCTTAAAGATGGAATCAAAATTTACGATGGTTTTTTTGTTTTGTGATACAATAATCATTTTGTATCCTCCTTTTGTTTTTGGTTAAGGTTTCAGCGACATCTATAGGAAAAGAACCTACTTGGTATAGAAGGTCCTTGAATTTTCACAAAAAAAGGCACGGTCACGCCCAAAAGGGCGCAATCGTGCCGTTAGGTTTCACACCGGCCAAGCGTCAATGACGAGAGGCCTTACTTTACTGCTTCGGTGAGCAGCAGATACTTTCATGGAATATCTGAAGTGTACTCCTGATTTTGTATCGTGTCAAGGGCTTTTCCCCAAGCATCATTATCAATTTTCACTTCCGCCTTTCGCCTCTTCGGTATACATGAGGTTCTGGCGGCTGATATAACCACTCTTTTGCAACAGCTCGGTGAGATCCTTGACAGCATTCTGCAGATACGGGTTGTCCTCAAAGCTCTTTTTGGCCGCCGCACAGGCAGAGTATTCCTGCTGGGCCTCGGCCAGGATCGACTGACGCTTGTCGATTTCCTCCTGGATATTTCGAAGGAAGCCTTCCGTATTGTCACAGGCACGGGTGGCATCCTCCCGTGTATACCACCCCAAACCAGTGAGATAGCGTTTAAGGGCCCCGCGCTTATTAAAGGAAGTCTTTTTCAGAGGGATCTCGCCGGCACAGATAGTGCGCACACGGCTTTCCAGTTCCCGCATCTCCTTTACGTTGTCCTCAGCTGTCTTCTGCTGCTTTTCGGCATCCCGCAGCCGATACCGCAATCCGTTGGCCACCGACTCATAGGTGGATTCATAACGGTGTGCCTTGATGTCAATGACCATCAACTCAAATTGTGGATCGCGGTAACAGATCCGCAGAGGTGACAGCGGCTTATCACTGGCCCGTGTGATCTTGCAGTTGGCCAATGCCGGCAGTTTCCCAATCTGCTGGATCAGGACTTCATAAAGTTCATCTTCCGCATAACCCAAAAACTCCAAGGTCTTTTGCAGAAGATTCGGCTTATATGCGTCGTAAAATTCGCTGAGGATCCGCGCAGGGTCTTCAACGATACTGCTAAGCCGGTCAACTTCTTCATGGATTTCCTTTACTTTCAAATCGAATTCACGCTTGTCCATGATTTTCGCCTCCTCTACTTAATATATAGTAAATTTTTTGAAATTTACGACCAAAAAAGTACGCTGCAATTTGACAAACATAGAAAGAGAAGCTATAATAATAATTGAAAGAAAGGGGCGCCAAAAACGGTCCGACCAACCGAGTCCCGGCCTTTCGCTTTATCACAAATAGAGACACACTTACCATTTGTCTGTTCCTCTTTTGTGGTTTTTGGTTAAAAGATTTCTATGTAAGCACTTACAAGAAAGCCGCTCGAAAGGGCGGCTTTCTTGTTTGGACAAAAAGAAAAGAGCCCTTATGCAAGTTCTGCATAAGGGCTCTTTTGTTGTTCTGATGAAAAGGAATTGTTTTATGTTATCCAGATCTTTTTCCCTTTCCACTGTTCCCAGATTTCAGGGAGACTTGTCTGGATAATCCGTTCCGCCTCTGCCCTGGAACCACAGGAATGGGTCCCCCAGCGGCTGCAAAGCGCTTTAGCCTGTTCCCAGCGCGGAACCATACCGGCTCGCAGCGCATTCGGGGAGGGCTGCAAAAGAATGGTTTCTTCTATGTCATCCCAGCAGAACCGGCATAACACGCATGTTTCTGGTTGTTTAAAATCCGCCGTGTGCCACAACATTGCAATTCCCCCTTGATTTATTATACATGTCCTCACGAAATTTTCAATCCACCGGCAGAGGCGCCGGCGCATTTTCCACCTTCAGCAAATCCTTGATGTCGGTGATAAAGGGGCTGACGAATGCGGGATGGTCGTGCAAAAACCGTACGGCGCTGAGCTCCAGATCGTCGGTGGCCCGCGTCATTCCGACATAAAGGATGCGACGTTCTTCTTCAAGATCTTCCGCGTCTTTATGGGGGATGACACCGTTCACACAGGAGACCAGGAAGACATGCCGGAATTCCAGCCCCTTGGCCCGATGGATCGTGGAGAGCGTGACAGCATCTTCTCGCTGAGCATTCTGCTGGTACGCCATCCGCTGCAATTCTACATAATCCAGGAGATCTTCAGCTGTGGAGAATTGCTCTCCAAGGGATAGCATCTCCTCAACGCTCTCCATCCGTTCTTCATACAGTTCTTCCGCAGCATCGGTTTTCAAAAAATCTCTGTAACCGATGTCGTCGTAGATGTAACGGAGCAAAGCTGTAAGGTCTGAATTGGCATTTCGGTTCAGCCAGAGCAGTTGAGAGGCAAGGCGGTCGGCATTTTTACGGTATCGCCATTCCAGAGCGAGGGGATTTTTCGTCAGAGCTTTTCTCGCACTGGCGCCGGTTTGGCCCATATATGCCGTCATGGCCTCCCGAAAGGCATTTCCAAAGTAGCGGTTTGGTCGGTTCAACACCCGAATGAGGGCGTCTGAATCATCGGGATTCACGGCCAAATTCAGATAATCCAGCACATCCATGACATACGGCTGTTCCCAGAAGCAGCGTCCGCCCTGTACCTTAAAAGGAATGTTGCGAAGCAAAAGCGCCTCCTCACATACCCGGGAAGAAGCGTTTGTGCGGTACAAGATCGCCATTTCTTCATATTCCTCACCCGATTCGGCCAGACGTTTTACCTTCCGAGCCACACCGTCCGCCTGGGCTTTTTCGTCCTCATAGAGGATAAACGAAGGTGATGAACCGCTGGGACGACTGGCTTTCACATCCTTGGAAAACTGATGGAGGTTCTTTGCAATCAATGCGTTGGAGGCCTCCACTATTTCCGGCGTGGAACGATAATTGGTATCCAGGTATACGGTCTGGGTGTTCGGAAAACGGGTCGGGAATGTCAGGATGTTTTTTACATCCGCGCCGCGGAACCCATAGATGCTCTGCCAATCGTCTCCAACAACAAAAACATTGTTTCCGGCCGGAGCGATTAAGCGCAGCAGCGCATCCTGTGCTGGATTGGTATCCTGATACTCGTCCACCAGGATAAAGTCCCAGCGGCTTTTCCACTCGGCCTGAAGGGCTGCATTTTCACGAAGAAGGTAGACAGGCAGATCGGTCATATCATCGAAATCATAGTAGCCGTTTTCAGCCTTAAAGGCTTCATAGGCAAGGTAAACCTGGTAAATAGCAGCCAGGTCTGAGGGAAGACCTTTTTGCGCCAGGCATTCTTCCGGCCGGCGCAATGTACCTTTCAGGATCCCGATCGTGGAAGAAATATGCTTGGGCGCCGCATTTTGTTCTTCCAAGATGGTCCCCTTCATGACATCTTCAATAAAACGGATCTTCTGATATTCCCGCATCAGCGTTCTGTCCTCCGTATATCCACTGTTTCGGAGAATACTGAGCCCCAGCGCGTGGAAGGTGCTGATACAGACTTTTTGAGCACTGGGACGCAGAAAAATACGTTCCCGCATCTCCCCCACAGCTTTTTGTGAGAAGGTGATGGCCAATATCCGCTGGGGGCGCGCCCCTCGGTTTAAAAGAGCATTGACTCTGGCCACCAATACGGCGGTTTTGCCACTGCCAGCGCCGGCGATCACGCAGCACGGTCCGTCAAAGTGATTTACGGCTGCCAACTGATTGGCGTTCAATTCCACTTCATTCACCCTTTCCTGCTTTTTAGTCTCTACTCTATATATAGTGAATTTTTCAAAAATCCCAACAAAAAACGCCCGGTAAAATGCCGGGCGTTTTGGGGAAGGGTTACTTCACAACAGGCATTCTAATCTCCTGATCAAAATTCCTGATGCTGCCCTCCAATACGGTAATGGTGTTCCGATCCAGCTTTGTGACGGCCTTTGCGTTCGCGTGGGCAATGCCGCTGCGGATCAGCCTGCGGATCTTCAATACGGTTTCTACTGCCGTATCGGTGTTGGAAACCTCATTGTAGATCGCCTGGGACTGCTCCTTGGAAGTGATTTGAGAAACAACGCTCATTTGGAAGCCGGCCAAACTTGCAGCTGCCGCTTGGCGCTCTTTCTCTACGCTCTGTTTTTCATCCATGGAGGCAGTGGCGCTCCGCTTTACGATGGATTCTTTCTTTTCAATGTCAAAAATGTTATTCAGTGTCATGGTTTTTATCCTTTCTTATTATCATTTTTTAGGCGTAAAAATGCGCATAACACTTTTGCTATGCGCACAAATAAGGAATATTCTTTAGATTTGCTTCTGCTGCTGAGATGGCCCGATCAGATCGTACCGCTTTTTATAGTCCTCTTCCGCAAGCGCCCGAGCCTTCTGGGTACAATCCTTCAGGTCAGCGCCATCAGGTTCACAAAGGACTCCGGTTACAAGCATGTGGGACGTCCGGTTCCAGATCGCTTCCCACAGTTCCTTATGAGCCATTGTTGTTCCGTCCTTCTTCGCCCAGTTCTTCCGTGCGTACGACCGCAGGTAGCCCTTGGCGAACATATTGGCCACAAACTCATTGGCGGTATAGACCGTCACTTTTGTCTGTTCGGCCTTGCTGGAAGGAGGAATCACATCAGCTTCAAAGGCTTCCTTGAGTGCGCGGATCAGGATCTTCCCAAAATCGTCGGTATAACCGCTTTTCCCGATCTCCTTGACCTGCCCTGAAGAGCAATCCAAAATCCTGGCGAAGTATCCTACGGATTTACTGCCCTTGTGGAAGGTCTTAGAGGCAGCAGCGTAGATGCGAAAGTCGTGAACCCGCCGCTCAACACTGCCGGAAACCGGCTCTGTGTTGTTTACAGGCCCAGCCATAACAGGCTCCGGGACTGCAGCCAGCGGCTCCTCATCTCCAACCATGGCGGGCGGAGTGGCAGGAAGCGCGGTATTGGCGGGCTTCGGGATTTCCGGGGCTCCGCCGCTGCGTTCCACTTCTTTCATCTCCTCTGCAACCAGATCGGCCAGCTTAGCCCAGTTGGACTGCAGCTTTTTACGGGTGACATTGACCCAATTCAGTTCTGCAGCCAGGCCGTCTTCCAGATCTTTTTTGGTCATTGCCGCGATCTTATACAGCTCTTGCGGCGAGTGGCCAAAGAAATAGGTCTGGCCGGCATGGTGAATCGGCTGGTTCAGATCTGCAAGTTTGACGAACGTAATAGGAGTAAACTGCACACGCAGGGAATACCCATTGTTCACCAAATCATAATTATGGGTCTTGTTCAGGCTGGCACCGGTAATATAACCGACAGTCAGGCAATACAGAGCTTTACTTTGTTTCACGATTTTTGCCTCCTCTTGGCTTCACCAGCCTATCGGTCGGCATGGTGATCTTTTGTCTTTCTACGATCAAAGTAGCACATCCAGCTTCCGGTTCTTCACAGAGAATACCAGCTTTTCCGGAAAGATTCTGAACCTTCCCGTTGCGAACGCCGATAAAATGTCCTTTGATCTTTCTAAATCCAGGCGGATGGTAGTCTTTGGTGCTCATGTTAATGGCTCCTTTCCTTCTTTGGGTTTTTGGTTTTCTATCTGAAAGGGTTCCTTCCTGACCGGGAAGAAGCCCTGAATTGGCAATAAAAAAGGCACGGTCACGCCCAAAAGGGCGCAATCGTGCCGTTAGGTTTCACACCGGCCAGCTGTCAACATGGACAGGGGACCTTACTTTACTGCCTCGGTGGGCAGCGGATACTTTCATGGAATACATAGAGTGTACTCCCGTTTTTGTATCGTGTCAACTACCAACCAAAATTCTTATTCTGCTTCTGCCCAGTTTTCGATGCCCAGATTCGGGACGCGCATGAACTCACGAACATTGTTTGTTACTAGAATTAGCCCCTCAGCTCTGGCGTGCCCGGCGATCAGCATATCCATCGTTCCAATAGGCGTACCTCGCTTTTGTAGGTAGGCGCATATATTTCCGTACTCAGCAGCTGCCAGATCGTCAAAAGGTAGAATGTCCAGAATGGCCAAAAATTGGATCAGCGCCATCTGGTTCTTCTCTGGATTGACGCTTTTTTCTACGCCATGTTCTAATTCCGCCAAGGTAATTGCAGAAATGCAAAGCCCTTTTGGCAGATTGTCTTTCAGCCGCCGCAAAACCTGCTCTGGCTTATTTTTGATGGCGTAGATGCAGATGTTAGTGTCCAGCATGTAGGTCATAGGCTTTCGCGCTCCTTCTGGACACCCTGATCTCGCCCATCCTCAAAAATATCGCTGGTGAAGCTGTTCAAGCCATCCATAAAGGTTTGCCAGGCTGCTTCTTTCGGGAGTAACACGACGGCTTGCCCGATGCGCTGTACATAAACTTCATCTCCAGAAAAACGAAATTTTTTTGGCAGGCGCACGGCTTGACTCTTCCCGTTTTCAAAAATTTTTGCGGTATCCATTCATACCACCTCCTAATATAGTATATATCAGAATATATACTTCATGTCAAGGTTGAATGATCTGGCTTTTACAGGCCTTCTCCAGCCCGTGGCGCAGAGCGGGATTTGCATTCAGTTCTTGAGGTGAGATACCCAGAGCGCTGAGCGTGTCCGTTACATCCCCAGTGTAGGAAAACTCATGATCCTCAAGCTCACGGTCGAACATTTCGAAGATGAATCCATCTCCGGTTTTATCGGCAGCGATTGCCTGCCTGAGTTCGTCGCGGTGGCGGGAAGACATCTCCAGGTAGGCGGGAACATCCTCTTTACGGAAGATGTCGCCGGCGCCGAAGAGGGAACAGACCCGATCCGTTTCAGCCGGATCCAGCCCCAGCTTTCTCATCGCTTCCTCAAACTGTTTCTGCCCAAAGGCAAATGCCATTGGGAAAGCCTCTACTTCTTTTTGCTGACGGTGTTTCATTTCAATATAGTGGTTCATTGTTTTCTCTCCTTTACCATAAGTACCCACAGATTTCCAGTATATCAAGTGTGTGGCTGTCCACCAGGCTGTAAAAATCCCAGGTCTTCTTGCTGAAACGATGACGATAGCGATCCTTGCGGATTTCCAGTTCACGTCCCAGGCTCTGTTCTTTCTGGATGGTGGAGATCTCCAGCCGCTCCGTCTCAGAAAAGAGCCAGTTGTCCGCATATCCCTGATAGTCAAACCGGATGTAATCCTCCAGCACATACCCTTTCCACTGCTCGTAAGAATAGAGGCAGTGCTGAGCTGCAAAAGCCTCAGCGATGCGCTTTTCATCCTCATAGCTAAACGGCCCCGTCTTCAGTGCGCCATCCCCCAATTCAGGCCCCATTACTTCCTCAAACAGGAGCCGGCCGGTGGAGTCAAGCACCTGAATAGTGGTTCCTTCTTTCAAAGGCCAGTCCGCCTCGTGGCTGTTGAGCCGATTGTGGATCGTGGCCCAGTTGACCTTTTCTCTGGAAGCCATGGGCATCCGGGCATAAAGCAGTTTCGTATGGGGGCTGCGGTAGATGTCTTCAGCCCCCATATTCTCGGCAAACTGAACCTGGAGCACTTTAGAAGGTGTTCTATCTTTGTTAGGCATAATCATTTCTCCTTATTAAAAGGGCAGAGAACCCTGAAGCGGATTCTCTGCTCTTTTCGTTAATTGTTTCTTTAAATGTGGCAATCCACGATTGTGATGAAATACTCCGGGTCTATATTTGCCAAAACATGTTCCCACGCTTCGGAAAATGTCTGGAATGACTCCTGAGAACCATCGTGGGTGGCCCACCAGCCCATCTGGCCTTTTTGCTGCCATCCTTCATCCGGCGTTACAAATGCCCAGGGCTGGAAGCTGGCTCGTTCTTTGGCAAAGGCCTCTTTTGTTCCATAGAAATCGCGGTAATATTCCGGCCGATAGTAGCTATCCATCCCCTCTGGATCTTCGTCTTCTTTGAGAGGTTCACCATCCACATAGACCTCCCAGAACCGAATCGCCTTGTCATAAAGCGCCTGGTCCATTGTGAAGTCAATGTCTTTGATCTGGGCCTGGTCGTACCGGTCCGGTTCATCCAGTGGCTTGAGGCTGCCATCGCCCATAAGGAATTCCCACGAAGGATCTGCCTTATAGCCCCTTGAGGCCTTGAGCAAACCGCGGAAACGTCCGCCGATCTGCCAGTAGTCCCAACGGGCATTGGGATTCTCCCAATATCCGAAGCGGCCAGTTTCGGGATCAGGTTCGTCGTACCCGCAGCAATCTCGCATATATTGCTCAAAAGTCGGGTACAGCTCCTTGTAACTTACGAGGACTTCTTTGCAATCAGGCGGGATCAGATAATCGTCCCGTGTACTGCCGAATTCGTTTTCCTCTTTCAGAAAAGCCTTATCCCATGGGGAAAGCAGCTTACCATCCGGTGTTTGAATCCGGCGGGCAAATTTTGTCTCGTAAACTTCCTTTTCTTCCCTTTCAGCGTCCACAAACTCCAGAAATTCACGGGGACAATCGCCCATGTTGTTTTCCTGGTAGGGTGCCAAAAGCCGTTCCACATCCTCTGGATGCTTAGAAATGACTGCTACTGCAAAGTGACTCATGGTTTTTTGCTCCTTTCGCTTTTTGGTTAAAATTCGTTTCTCTATGTAAAAAGGCAGCCTCCCTCGACCAAAGGGAAGCTAACCTTGAATTGGCAATAAAAAAGGCACGGTCGTGCCCAAAAGGGCGCAATCGTGCCGTTAGGTTTCACACCGGCCAGCTGCCAACATGGACAGGAGGCCTTACTTTACTGCTTCGGTGAGCAGCGGATACTTTCATGGAATACCTGAAGTATATGCCGCTTTTTGTATCGTGTCAACTACTCTGCAAAATTTATCTGTTCTCTTTTCTCAACAGATTTTCATCTGCCCAAGCGAGATAATGATGCAAAACTGCATAAAAATCGTTACTTCCATTTAAGGCTTTTAAAATTACATCAATGTTGTCTTCTGATTTTTCCGGCTTGTCAACGTCAATAGTCAATAAATAACCTTTCAATGGAGTATTCAAAATATGTGCCCATACATTACAGGTGAGCTTCTGATCATCGGATATACTAATACCATATTCAACATAGATTTGGACATCGTCACGACCAATATCGTTTGCAGGCATAATAAACCGAACACATGAAATACTTTGAACATCAATTTCTGCTAAAAATAATGGGAATTCCGGCATTTTATCTCTCCTTCCTTTATGCTGTGGTTAAAGATCTGTTGTATATGATTTCTCAACAACAATACAATTTTACAATCGCTTTTTGCATCGTGTTAAGAGGCTTTTTTGACGGAACGCTTGGATTTCTGATGAGTCCGGTGGCTTTTGGAGACAAAGGTAACTTCTATGGTGTCCTCCTTCATGGTCAGCTGCGAGGTGCAGCCGGCGTCACCATCATAAATGCAGATAGAATCTCCGATACGGACCTTATTCAGCAGCCAGGCCGCCACATTATCCTGGGAGATCAGATTGCACAGTACTTCTTCATAACATTGGGATCCACTCGTCGGGAAATCGAAGAATATGTTTTCAGCCAAACGAAGTTTGAAAGGCTGTCCCAGAAGGGCAACGGTGTAATCCTTATCCTGCACTCTATCCCAGGTGTTTGCAATACTCCGGCAAAAGCGGGGATGCCGCTGCAGAACTTTCCGGCCAACAGAAATGAAAGAGGACAGGGAATTCCCTTTGAGCCCAAGACGTTCAAATATCTGCTCCTTAGAATAGCCCTGATAATACATTGCTACAGCCTGGACGCTCTTTTTCTCTTTTTCCGAATTCAGGGTATCTGCAATACTCAACATCAAAGTAAATATTGCTTGGCTACTGGTTCTAAGGACCAATGGGTTCTGCTGCGCCAGCGAGGCGTACTCGTCCGGCGCTTCCTGCTCAAGCGTATCAAGGCAGATCGGGTCATTTTTGTCTTTTCCGTTCTTAATCTCCCGGCACATCTCGCGCCGAATGCAAACAGAGGCATACGTTGAGAACTTGGTGCCGTTGGATTCATCAAAATTTTCTACTGCCTGCCACAATGCAATCAAACCGGCCTGATAGATGTCATCTTCATTAGAAGACGTAACACCATGCACAGACTTCATGCAGCTGCGCACCAAGCCGATGTGTTTTTGTACTTCCTGTTCCACCTTCGCACGTCGATCCTGCTCTGACATTGCAGACGGCTGAGGGATAATATAGATCGCCGTGTTGGGCTTATGAATATCAAAGAAAACCAGCTGAACCTGATTTTCGAAAGGGACTGACCGCTGTGCGGCGATCCGCTTGCTTTGATTAACCATAGGTTTCATGCCACACACTCCTCTCCCAATGGCTCTATATCAAAGAATAAAAAATTTTATTTCTCGTATATAAATTATAACAAACCCAACTGAGAAAGTCAAAAATGAGAGAAGTAATTCACTTGGAGATAGGAGAGGTGCAGCTATTCTGTCAGATCGCAAAAAGACGGTCACACAGCGAACATTCTGTGTGACCGTTTTTTCTAAAAGTGTGTTGCCTAGTCCGTCTTCAAACGTACACCGGAGCCCTCATCATCAATCGTCATAACAATACCGTTGCTGTCTCCGTTCACGCTGGCTACAATGAGCCAACTGTAACCTTGCTTGAGAGAAAGGGTTTGGGTGCCTTCCTTCAGTCGATTTACCTGCCCATCGGGATCATGCTGCTTAGCGATAGCAGCCACAAAATTCCGCTCGGGATTGTCCTGAGCAACTGTGACGGTGATTTCCGTTTCTTTGTGCGCATAAATCCGGCAGACTTTTATTTCACGGTTTAGATTTTTCCAAGAACAAGATACCGTATTGGAAAACTGATTGCAGCTGATAAGGAAGCCGGCCGCCGAGCCGTTGAAGGATCCGTCCGACAACATCTCATCGGTAATTTGGTCGATGCTTGTGATGTGTTCCCAATCGTCATTATGGGAAGGTGCTCCGAAAAGTGTTCCCATGATATGTCCTGCAATGATAAAGAGCGCTGCAATGAGAATAATTGCTGATACTACGAACATCATTTTTTTGTTGGCCGGGCGCTGCCAATATCTATGGTTCATAACTGGCCCCCTTTGTTTGACCATCCTTACTCATCGCCATACTTTTCGTCATACTCCTCGGGTGTGATGAACCGGCAATCTGACGCTGTAAACTGTTCATCGAAATGGATAAATCTCAGCACATCTTCGACGCTGATCGACTTCATCAACCGCGCATATTTTTCCTTAAATCCCTCATCTGGAACTTCTCCCAGCTCAATGCACAGCCCGGCCGGGCGGGGTTCTCCATTTTCGTTCTCTGCCAATCCCTGAATTTCAAGGCAGATCCTCAATTTCTTCATTGTGCTCTCTCCTTTACAGATACTTCTTGTCAAAGTATTTAGAGTTCCAAATCCTTTTCGATTAGTTCCACAACCAAGGTCAACAATGGCATTTCCTGCTCAGATATGGGAGCCATGGCGTCATCCGCGATCACTACAAGCGCGCCATAGAGATCTCCCTGGGCTACGATCGGGAGCGCGGCAATGGCTTCAATACCTCTCAAGCCTACGGGTTTAAGTAGGTTCGTTTCTTTTCCATCCCACACAAAAGATTGCCGATCCCGTATCAGTGCCTCCAAATCATTGGAAATCCGTTGATCTTGAACTTTATGACGCTGCGAGCCAAATGCGGTTACTACCCGGTAGGTGTCACAGACAGCAACCGTGCGGCTCGTCAGCTTGCTGAGTACATCTGCATATTTCTTTCCCAGGGATTTAACATCCAATGGGGAATATTTTTGAAAGATCACACGATCCTCTTCCACCAAAATTTCCATCGGATCATTGGCCTGGAGCCGAAGGTTTCTGCGGATCTCCTTTGGAATTACAATTCGGCCAAGGCTATCAATGCGTCTGACAATACCTGTTGCTTTCATCGTCATTTTGCTCCCTTCTCCGGCCCTCTGCCGGGTGCCAAAACCATTGTAACAGCTTTGGCTTCCCGACTAGCGTCAGCAAGGTTGGGTGGTGAAATGCGGAACCACCCGGCACAGAGCCGGAACTTTGTCTGAGATCTTAAACAAGGCACGTCCTCGTTTAAGATTGATTTAATTCTCGTTTGATTATTGGGCCGGAATTTGCGACCACTTTGAGTTTCTGTTTGCTTATTAGGGTCTAAGTTTGCTAATTGTTTGCTTATGGTCAAGGATGATGCTGGCCGTGCTATCCTTGCCACCACTCCAAGAGTGGACATAGCGCTGCGCGCCCATCAGCCTTCCTCCGAAGGCTCCGGCAATGAAAGCTGTCCATTTTTAAATGCTTTGTAAAGGGTAGTACCTCGCCCATCGGTCAGATAAGGGAGGAAAACTTCGTCGGCCTGCACATTGCCGGCCTCTACAAAGGCCATCTGAGCCAGCACCCAGTCTCGGATATTCCGCCAGGCCGTGCGCTTGGCCTGCTCCCGATCCACCTTGATTTTTTCTCTCTTAAAGGCGGCCAGTACCCCGTCTATGTTGGCCGGAAGCTGGAAGCCTAAGATCTGGCCTTCTACCAGCAGGCCGAAAGTCAAGCCAATGGGATCGCCGGTTTCGTCGTAGTCGATCATGATCTTCCTGGCGCCGCCTTTGGCCAACGCACCCTGAATCTCCCCCAAAGAAGTGTAGACATCCACTTTAGAACTGTAATTTTTTATTGCCATCTTTTTCACTCCAATTCATCCCAGAAAATTTCTTCTTCCAACATCATGCGCTGCCGCCTATCATACTCATCTAACCAGACACAGTAATCGAGGAGGTCATCGAGATCCTGTTCCGGCGGGCAAATATATTCAGGATTTGGATAAGTGTTCGTTGCAGCGGCCGGCCTAACATCCTTGACGGCATTTTCTTTTTCTTCCTTCTCCCACAATTCGCTCAGGTAGATGAGGCGTTTGATGAACCTGCGCAATTTGTAGAAGAAATCCTTGATTTTTCTCATGTCTCTTTTTCCTCCGTATGACGAGCAATATTGGTCCGGATGGCCCGTTCTCTGGCCATCTTATCAATGACCCGTCCCAGATCTTTCTCGCCATACCCTGCGGCCGCAGCCCACTTGCACAGATTGTAGTAGGTCTGTTTTGTGATGCGCACCCGGAGGTACATCAAATTTTTCTTATCCATCCGCCATCACCCCTATTGTCGAATGTCTTCGTCAGCGATTTCTTCCGGTACAACAGCATGGTCAATCCGCAGCTGTTCCAGGAGCTGCGTAGTAAGAGGCTGCCCCTCCGGAGGTTTTTTGAAATAGAAGTCATATTTCATGCCCGCAATGAACTTCCTGCTGCGTTCATAGGTAAAGTAGATGGTTTGCCCGGATTCCGTCTGGAGAGCAACCATTTTGCTGCTCTTGAAAGCTGTATTAGAGGTTGGGTCTATGTAAGCCGGCAGCCCCTCTGCAAAACTCAGCGGCCGCGAACCAATGCAAGTCATGCGTAGGACAAAATAATTCTTTGTTTTCCCAATATGAAGGAGTTTGGCCGCATAGCCCAGGCAGAACGCATCCAATGCGACACCTACCCAGATAAGCGGGAGATGATCCGTTACCAGTGCGAAAAAAACTGTTCCTGCAAGAATACCGAGCGCCAACAGCCCCCATCCCAAAGCCCTATCTGTAAAAAATTTGGGAAGCTCTTCCGAAGGAGCTCTTGCCCCTTCAGTCAGGAGTTTCATTTCTTTGTTTTCCTTTTTTAAATCCGGCATTTTCAGTCTCCTTTCTCAATCAAAGATACGCCTTCCACCAGGCGAAACTCCAGCACTAACCTGCGATTCGTCTGAGCGGCATTTAATGGATAGCAGGTGTAAAAGAACAACCTGCCATCATCCGTGCCCGTTTCTCCCCAGGTGGAGGAAAGCAGATACCATCCGCTGTCCATCAGGATGTCGCTCTCTAACTCCCCGTTGTTACACAGGTAGCGTTTTTCGAGTTCTTCAGGCGGAAAGTACACGGCTTGTTGCACAACAGATGCCAGTTCACGACCGACATATTCATAAATAAAGGTTCCATCGTCCGTAACGATCGTGACGGTATCACCTTCTTCCGCTTGAGCAAAGAGCTTACCAGATTGGTAGTTGTGATCAGAAATAACCACATGGCCGGCAAGATCGCCTGGCAGGCTGGCATTGCAGGACATAGAGGCACAACCTTCTGCATCCACATACTCCTGCGCCTGCGTCCAGTAAAGCTCCAGCTCTACTCCCAAATCGTCTGATGAAAGGGCGCCGACATAGGTATACTGTTCCGGCCACTCCAGCGGCTTTTCAGCGGTGATTTTGGGAACCCTATCATCTTTCCTCGCTTCGCCTTGAGAGCCCTGTAGGGGCGCTGCTGTGGCGCTGTGAGCATCCGGTAGTGAGAGAGATACTTTCTCATTCAGCGGAGCCTCGGCATTAACTGGCTGCTCTATACAAAGAAGCGTTAATGGTGCGAGTAGCAACGCCAAGATAACGGCATTCAGGTTCATATAGGCGAATCCTCCTTCATTTGTCCTTCAATAGGTATATAGTAAAAAAAATTAAAAAAACGACCAAAAAGAAAAAGCCTCCCCGAAGGGAGGCTTTCGAAGTAATGGTTATGGGAGAAGCCCCTGTTCGTGGGCAGCTTCCCGAAGGCGCTTTTGCAGCAGAGTATTCCGTTTACTGGTGTCCTCTTTACGAATCGCCATGCGGATAGCCGCCGTCTGGCCAAACAGGCAGACGATTTCTTTGCCGCGGGTAACTCCGGTGTAGAGTAGGTTACGGCGAAGCATATAGACCTGTGACCAGAGTACCGGCATAAATACCGCCTTGAACTCTGAACCCTGGCTCCTATGCACCGTAATGGCATACCCGAGCTGCACATTGTCCATCTCATCCGCGTAGTAATCGACGATATTTCCTTCATCAAAGTCGAATTCAATGCCGACAATAAAGGAGTTTTCCTGTTCAGGATCCCGGTGGATCTTCCGGATTACACCCATATCGCCGTTATTTGCCTTCTCTGTGTTCTTTGACTGGATCACGCGATCCCCCACATAATAGGTTCTGCTTCCAATGGTGACTTTTGGAACATCTTCACGGCCGCCGAAAATCCGCTCCTGGATGCTGCGGTTGATCTCACCAGCCGAAGCCAGGACGGTTTCCCGCCGCGGGCAGAGGATCTCAACTTCCTTGAGACCGTATTTTTTTACGGCTCCGAGATAGCAACTGATCATCCGCTCCTGAGCCATCCTGTCACCTTCAGGGTCTACCTTCAGGTTTTCGGGAAGCCCCTTGGCCTTGGGCATCTTAGTGAACGGGGTAGGGAAGAATGCGAACTCCGACATGCTGGTTTCCAGTTTCACATCGCCGGTTCGGATTTTCTGAGCGTTTTTGACGATCAGGCTGGTTTTCCCCTGCCGGTAGATAACGTCCAGCCGGACAACGGGGATCACGCCGGATTCGATCATGTCTTTGAGGACGGCGCCGGCACCGACGGAAGGAAGCTGGTCAATATCACCGATGCACACAAATTGTGCGTCCAGCGGGATCTGCGATACCAGCTTTGCCATAATGGCCATATCGGTCATGGATGATTCGTCCATAAACACAATCCCGACATCCTCTGTCAGCAGACTTTCCTCAGAATGATCGTACTCGCCGTCTTCCAATGGACGCAGGCCCAGGCCTTTGTGGATGGTGTACGCAGGT